>Ga0209131_1000580_pt1 | contig 26060 bp, 18 predicted proteins | sample GraSoi_2013_40cm_FD_185826 | JGI IMG/M metagenome (GOLD analysis project Ga0209131, IMG submission 185826) | Grasslands soil microbial communities from the Angelo Coastal Reserve, California, USA - Sample 9_17_2013_40cm (SPAdes) (version 2) | ecosystem: Environmental > Terrestrial > Soil >... | reverse complement strand
GAGGCTTCGCTTCAGCACGAAGTCGAAGAGGATCACGTTGGTCTGGCGCAGCTCGCGAAGCAGCGGAATCGTCGTGGGGTCGAGCAGGCCCTCGCCCACGATCTGGTCGAGCGAGAAGATCGGCATTACGCCGGGCAGCGGATAGTCGGAGCCGTTGAGCAGCCGCCCCTCCCAGTCGCGCTGCTTCGCAAGCAACTGCGGCAGGATCCCCTTGCGGTTGGCCTGCGTGACGGCGGAGATGTCGCCGAAGAGGCGTCCCTCGTAGCGGCGCTCCGACATGAGACGCGAAAAGAGCGCGAAATTCGAAACGTCCTCGCCGGAATTCGAATCGAGGTCCGGGCTCTTCCCGAGCGAGGCACAGTGCGCCACGATCACCCGCACGCCACGATCGAGCGGCTTGCGCACCTGCAGCGGATTGGCAAGATCGTGACGCCCCGCACCCGGCACCGCCTGCTCCTCGCCCATGTGCACGAGCAGCGGCAGGTCGAGGCGAGCGAGCGCGTCGTAGAACGGACCGCATTTTGGGTTCGCTAGATCGATGCCCATCGTGGGAGGCAGCCACTTCACCGCGCGCGCCCCGCCCCCCTTCGCCTGCGTCAGCGCCTGCACCGCGTCCTCGCGGTACGGATGCACCGAACAGATCCACTCGAAGCGATCGGGATGCGCGTTCGCAACACGGCGTGCGTAGGCATCGGGAATCGAGAACGTCGTGAGGTCGGGCCGCTTCTTGCCGCCCTCGTCGTAGGTGAAGTCGAACGCGAGGAGCACGAGCTTCGCGCCCTGCGGCAACCCATCGGCGAGCTGCACCAGCCGCGCGACGACCTCCTCGTCCATGAGCTTCTCTTCCCCGCCCACGCACGCGGCGTTGCGGAAGAAGGTGTGCCGCAGGCGGCTGGCCGGACTCCAGCCGCCCTCGAACGCGGGATCGAGGTAGATCCCCGAATCGCTGCGGCCATTGCCCATGAGGTGCACGTGCATGTCCCACACGCGGTCGAACCTCAAGCCCCTCCACGCCGCGAGGATGTACGGATTCATGAGGAGCTTCGCGTCCGTGACGCGGCACTCGTTCATGAGGCCCTCCTCGAGGGACAGGCTGGCGCAGCCCGAGACCAGCGGCGCGCACAACGATGCCTTGATGAAATCCCGCCTTCGCACGGTCACCTCCCCTTAGGTGCGCTCGCGAATATACGCGAGTACCGCGTGCATCGCCTCTTCCAGGAACTCCTTGTTGATCCAGTAGTACACCTCCTTGCCGATCTTCTCGGACTGGAGGACGCCCGCATCGCGCATCAGCTTCAAATGGTGGGAGACCGCCGAGCGGGAGAGCGTCGAAACCTCGACGATCTGCCCGACGTTCAGCCGCTCCCCCTTCTCGAACGTGAGGAGGATGCGCTGGCGGTGCTCGTCGCCCATCGCCGTGAAGGCGCGGGAGATGTTGCGCCATTCGCGCGGGATCGCCCGCAGGTAGTTGCGGTTCATGTGACTATATTCTTAGTTATTTGGTTATGTGTTGTCAATACGCTCCGCTTCGGCCCCTGGATTCCTGCCTACGCAGGAATGACCGCTCGCGGGTGCGCGGGAATGACCGCATTCGGGAATGACATTAAACTTACGCGATGCTCGACGACCTGCGAAAAGCCGCACTCGAATACCACCGCCAGCCGGTGGCCGGAAAAATCGAGGTCACGGCCACGAAGTCTCTCATCACGCAACGCGACCTCGCCCTCGCGTACACGCCCGGCGTGGCCGCCGCGTGCGAGGAAATCGTCGCCAATCCCGGAGAGGCGCGCACGCTCACGGCGCGAGGCAACCTCGTCGCCGTCGTCACCAACGGCACCGCGGTCCTGGGCCTTGGCAACATCGGCCCGCTCGCCGGCAAGCCCGTCATGGAGGGCAAGGCCGTCCTCTTCAAGAAGTTCGCCGGCATCAACGTATTCGACATCGAGCTCGCCGAGCGCGACCCGGACAAGCTGGTGGACATCATCGCCTCGCTCGAGCCCACGTTCGGCGGCATCAACCTCGAGGACATCAAGGCGCCCGAGTGCTTCTACATCGAGAGGAAGCTTCGCGAGCGCATGAAGATTCCGGTCTTCCACGACGACCAGCACGGCACCGCGATCATCGTGGGCGCCGCGGTCGTGAACGGGCTTCGGGTCGTCGGCAAGGAAATCGGCACGGTGAAGCTCGTGGTGTCGGGAGCGGGTGCCGCCGCGCTGGCGTGCCTGGACATGCTGGTGGCCCTCGGCATGAAGAAGGAGAACATCTGGGCCTCGGACATCAAGGGCGTCGTGTACGAGGGCCGCAAGGAGGAGATGGACGACAACAAGGCGCGCTACGCCCGCAAGACCGATGCGCGCAAGCTGGCCGAGATCATCGAGGGCGCGGATATCTTCCTCGGCTTGTCCGCGGGCGGGGTCCTCAAGCAGGACATGGTGAAGAAGATGGCGGCCCGGCCCCTCATCCTCGCCCTCGCCAACCCGGAGCCGGAGATCCTTCCCGAGCAGGTGAAGGCCGTGCGCGACGACGCCGTGATGGCGACGGGACGCTCGGACTATCCGAACCAGGTGAACAACGTCCTTTGCTTCCCCTTCATCTTCCGCGGCGCGCTGGACGTGGGCGCCACGACGATCAACGAGCCGATGAAGCTCGCGGCCGTGAACGCCATCGCGGAGCTCGCGCACGCGGAGCAGTCGGACATCGTCGCGCAGGCGTACGGCTCGCAGCAGGTGAGCTTCGGCCCCGAATACCTCATTCCGCGCCCGTTCGACCCGCGCCTGATCGTGAAGATCGCGCCCGCCGTGGCCCAGGCGGCGATGGAGAGCGGTGTCGCCACCGATCCCATCAAGGATTTCCGCGCGTACGTCGACAAGCTGAACGAGTTCGTCTACCACTCCGGCCTCATCATGAAGCCGGTGTTCACGGCGGCGAAGGAGATGCCCAAGCGCGTCGTCTTCACCGAGGGCGAGGACGAGCGCATCCTGCGCGCGACGCAAGTCGTCGTGGACGAGGGGCTGGCGAAACCGATCCTCATCGGCCGGCCGGCGGTCGTGAAGCGGCGCATCGATCGCGCGGGATTGCGCATCAAGCCGGGCAAGGACTTCGAGCTGGTGAATCCCGAGGACGATCCGCGCTTCCGCGACTATTGGATGGAGTACCACCGGCTCGCCGAGCGGCGCGGCGTCTCGACCCAGATCGCGAAGCTGGAGATGCGCCGGCGCACCACGCTCATCGGCGCGATGATGGTCCACAAGGGTGAGGCCGACGCGCTCATCTGCGGCATGATCGGCGCGCACGCGAGCCACCTGGAGTTCCTCGACCACGTGGTGGGCAAGCGCAAGGGCGTGAAGAACTACTACGCCATGAACCTCCTCATGCTGCCGCGGCGGACGATCTTCATCTGCGACACCTATGTGAACGTGGATCCCACCGCCGAGCAGCTCGTCGAGATGACGCAGCTCGCGACCGAGGAGATCTGCCGCTTCGGCCTCGTGCCGAAGGTGGCACTCGTTTCACACTCGAGCTTCGGCAACAGCGACGCGCCTTCGGCAGCGAAGATGCGCGCGGCCTACCAGATGATCCGCTCGCGCATGCCGGACCTGGAGATCGAGGGCGAGATGCAGGGCGACGCGGCACTGTCCGAGGAGATTCGCCTGCGGGCGTTCCCCAATACGAAGCTGAAGGGCGACGCGAACCTGCTCGTCATGCCGACGCTGGACGCGGCCAACATCTCGTTCAACCTGCTGAAGGTCGTGGGCGGCTCGGGAATCACCGTGGGCCCGATCCTGCTGGGCGCCGCGCGCGCCGTGCACGTCCTCACGCCGAGCGCCACCGTGCGCCGCATCATCAACATGACGGCGCTCGCCGTGGTCGACGCCCAGCAATACGAGACGAACCATCCGTGACGAGCGATCGCTTCCACCACCTCTTCATCCGTCCCGCGGATTTCGACGCGTCGCTCGGGTTCTATCGCGACACGCTCGGCTGGTCGGTGACGGAAGAATGGGGCGACGCGCAGAAGGGTCGCGGCGTGGCCCTTTCCGGCGGCGGCGTGAAGCTCGTGCTCGCCGAGCGGCAGGAATCTTCGGCGGCCGATGGCGCCTCGCGTCCGCACGTGCACCTGGACATCCACGATATCGAGAAGCGCTTCAAGGCGATTCCGAAGGGCGCGCATGTGGTGGAAGCGCCGCAGCCCACGAAGTGGGGCACGAAGTGGTTCGTGGTGCGCGATCCGGACGGCAACCTGATCGCCTTCGAGGAGCTGCATGGCCGTGACTGAGCAAGCGCGCGCCGTGGTCGCGCCGGTGCGCGGCCAGGGGCCGCGGCTGCCTCGCGCCGTGCCGGAGCCCGCGACGATCGGTGTCTGCGCACTGTCGGGTCGCGTCGATGAAGTCTCCGTGGCCTCGGGCGCGAACTACTTGCGCGACCTGGGTCACAACGTGGTCGTGGCGGAGGAGACCACGAGCGCGTGGCGTTACTTCGCGGGCACCGATGACGAGCGGCTCGCGGGGTTCCACCGGCTCCTGGACGATCCGTCGATCGACATCATCATGAACGCGCGCGGCGGATACGGGATCTCGCGCATCCTGCATCGCATCGACTGGAGCCGCGTGGCGGCGAGCGGCAAGGCCTTTTGCGGCTTCAGCGACTTCACCGCGTTCAACATGGCGGCTTACGCGTGCGCGAACCTGGTGACGTACCACGGCCCCATGCTCGCGGTGGATTTCGGGCGCGGCGAGCCGAACAGCTTCGCGCAGCAGCACTTCTGGATGGCGATCTCGAACGCGACGCATCGTATCGACGACGTGGCATCCGCGCACGATTACGGCGAGCGGCGGATCGAGGGCCGGATGTGGGGCGGCAACCTCGCGCTCATCGCGCACCTCGTGGGCACGCCGTATTTCCCCTCGATCGACGAGGGCATCCTGTTCGTCGAGGACATCTCCGAGGATCCGTATGCGATCGAGCGGATGTTCCTGCAGCTCTATCACGCGGGTGTCCTGGGCCGCCAACGCGCCGTGCTCCTGGGCGACTTCACCGAGTGCAAGCCCAACAATCCGGATCGCTATCCCTACTCGCTCGACGAAATGCTCGAGACGATTCGCACACTTCTCCCGATCCCCGTGCTGACGGGCCTGCCCTTCGGCCACATCGCCCGCAAGGCCACTCTTCCCTTCGGCGCGCCCGCCACGCTGGTCATCCAGCCCGGCAGCTTCTCGCTGCAATTCTCCGGCCACAACATCAAGTAGGTCATTCCTATGCAGCCTGCCCCTGAGTGCCTCTATCAGGGGTAGGCAGGAATCCAGGGACCGAAGCAGCGCGTGACGCTCCGCTAGGGCCTCTGGATCCCTGCCTGCGCAGGGATGACCCTTTACGCGGCAGCCTTGATCGGGATCCGCTTCGCCGTGGCGGTGGAGGGATTGCGCCACTGATCGAGGAGCTGGGCTTCGCGCGACTTGGCGTCGGCGAGGTGGCGGTCCTTCACGTGGCCGTAGCCGCGGATGAACTCGGGGATGGCGGCGATCTCGGCGGCGAGCTCGATGCGATTGGCTTCCAGCTTCTCCAATAGCTCGCCCACGGTCTTCTCGTAGTCGGCGATCAGCTGGCGCTCCGTGCGGCGCTCCTTCGCATAGCCGAACACGTCCAGCGCCGAGCCGCGCAGGAACTTCATCTTCGCCAGCACGCGCATCGCCGAGAGCATCCACGGCCCGTAGGTGCGCTTGCGCAGCTCGCCCGTTGCGGGATCCGATTTCGCCCAGAGCGGCGGCGCAAGGTGCATGTTGATGGTGTAGTCGCCCTCGAACTGGGCCTCGATCTTCTTCACGAAATCGGTCTGCGCGAAGAGGCGCGCGACCTCGTACTCGTCCTTGTATGCCATCAGCTTGAAGAGATAGCGCGCGACCATCGAGGCGAGCTGCGTCGATCCCGGTGCCCTGGCCTGCTCCGCCGCCCGCACGCGCGCGACGAAGTTGTCGTAACGCTTCGCGTACGCCTCGTCCTGGTAGTCGACGAGGAACTTGCGGCGGCGCGAGACCATCTCGTCCAGCGACTGCGACATGCGCTGGCTCTCGGGCTTCGCTTCCGGCGGCGTGGCGGCGCGTTCGACCGACGCCACATCCACGGCGGCGCGGCGTCCCCACTCGAACGCCTTCTTGTTCGATTCGACCGCGGCGCCGTTCAGCTCGATCGCCTGCATGATCGCGGCCTGGCCGATGGGGATGAGCCCCTTCTGCCAGGCGAAGCCGACCATGAAGAGGTTCGTGGCGATCGAATCGCCCATGAGCGCCGTCGCGAGATTGGAGGCGTCGACCAGGTCCACGGAGCTCGCGCCGCACGCATCGCGGATTGCGTCGGCCATGTCGCGTGTCGGCATCTGCAGGTCCGGATCCTTCGTAAAGCCGCCCGTCGTCGCCACGTCGGCGTTGATCACGGCGCGCGTGTGTCCGACCTGCATCTTGGCGATCGCCTCGTCGGACGCCGCGACGATCATGTCGCAGCCCAGCACGACGCGTGCGTCGCCCGCCGCGATGCGCACCGCATGGATGTCCTCGGGCGTCGGCGCAAGTCGGATGTGCGAATACACTGAGCCGCCCTTCTGCGCGAGGCCGGTCATGTCGAGGACCGCTGCACCCTTGCCTTCGATGTGCGCCGCCATTCCGAGCAGCGCGCCGATCGTCACCACACCGGTCCCGCCCACGCCGGTCACGAGGATTCCGTAGGGCTTGTCGAGCACCGGCACCTGCGGCATCGGCAGCGCGGCGAACACCTCCTGCACCACCGCCTTCTTCTTGCGCAGCTGCCCGCCCTCGATCGTCACGAAGCTCGGGCAGAAACCCTTCAGGCACGAGTAATCCTTGTTGCACGAGCTCTGGTCGATCGCGCGCTTGCGTCCGAACTCGGTTTCCAGCGGCACGACCGACAGGCAATTCGACTTCACGCTGCAATCGCCGCAGCCTTCACAAACGAGATCGTTGATGACGACGCGCTTGGCGGGATCCGGGAACTTGCCGCGCTTGCGGCGCCGGCGTTTCTCGGCCGCGCACGTCTGGTCGTAGATGAGGACCGTCGTGCCTTCGATGTCCCGCAAGTCACGCTGCACTTCGTCGAGGTCATCGCGATGCCATACCGCCGTGCCCGGCTCCATGCCCTGCGCGTTGTCGTATTTCTCCGGCTCGTCGGTGACGACCACGACCTTCTTCACGCCTTCGGCCGCGACCTGGCGCGTGAGCATCGGGACCGAGAGCGGGCCATCCACCGGCTGGCCGCCCGTCATGGCGACCGCGTCGTTGAAGAGGATCTTGTAGGTGATGTTCACGCCCGAGGCGACCGCCGCACGAATCGCGAGCAGGCCCGAGTGGAAGTACGTGCCGTCGCCGAGATTCGCGAACACATGCTTCGTCTCGGTGAACGGAGAGATGCCGACCCATGGCACGCCTTCGCCGCCCATCTGCGTGAAGGTCATCGTCTCGTCAGGACGAATCCATATACTCATGAAGTGGCATCCGATTCCCGCAAGAGCTTTCGAACCCTCGGGCACCTTCGTCGAGGTGTTGTGCGGACAACCGGAGCAGTAGTACGGGATGCGTGCGATTTTCGCGCGCGGCCTCGCGAGTTCCGCCTCCTTCGATTCGATGAACTTGAGCCGCGCCTCGATGACGGGCGAGGTATGGAACTTGGCGATCCGCCTCGCGATCACACGCGCGACCATAGCCGGAGTGAGCTCCCCCGCCGCGGGCAGCAGCCATTCGCTGCGGTGCACTTCCCATTCGCCGTGCTCGTCGTACTTTCCGATCACGCGAGGACGCTCGCTGTCGGGCCAGTTGTAGAGCTGTTCCTTCAACTGGTATTCGATGAGCTGGCGTTTTTCCTCGACGACGAGGATTTCCTTCAGGCCCTTTGCGAAGGCGCGCACGCCCGTGGGTTCGAGCGGCCACGACATGCCCACCTTGCACAGGCGAATGCCGATCGCGGCGGCGTGCTTCTCGTCGATGCCCAGGTCCTCCAGCGCCTGCAGCACGTCGAGATAGCTCTTGCCGGAAGCGATGATGCCCAGGCGCGGATTGTGTGAATCGACGGTCACGCGATTGAGGCGATTCACGCGCGCATACGCGAGCGCCGCGTAGATCTTGTCGTGCTGCAGCCGCAGCTCCTGCTCCATCGGCGCGTCGGGCCAGCGGATGCTCACGCCTTTCGCGGGCAGCTCGAAGTCCCCGGGAATGATGATCTTCGGGCTGTCGGTCGCGATCTGGATCGTCGCCGATGAATCCACGGTCTCGGAGATCAGCTTGAAAGCGACGTAGCAGCCCGAGTAGCGCGACATCGCGAAGCCGTGCAGCCCCAACTCGATGATTTCCTGGACGCCCGTCGGATACAGCACCGGGATCATCGCCGCATCGAACGCATGCTCGCTCTGGTGCGGCAGCGTCGAGGACTTGCATGCATGGTCGTCGCCGGCCAGCAGCAACACGCCTCCGTTCTTCGACGTGCCCGCGGCGTTCGCGTGCTTGAAGACGTCGCCGCTGCGATCGACACCCGGCCCCTTGCCATACCACATGGCGAAGACGCCGTCGTACTTGGAGCCTTCGAAGAGCCCGACCTGCTGCGATCCCCACACGGCCGTCGCGGCCAGCTCCTCGTTCACGCCCGGCGTGAAGTGGATGTGATGGTCCTTGAGGTGCCCCTTCGCCTTCCACAGCGCCTGGTCGAAGCCGCCCAACGGGGACCCGCGATAGCCCGAGATGAACCCGGCGGTGTTCAGTCCCGCGGCGAGGTCCCGGTCGCGCTGCAACATCGCGAGGCGGACCAGGGCTTGCGTGCCGGTGAGGTAGACGCGGCCGGAGGCGAGGGTGTACTTGTCCTCCAGCGAGATGGGCAATGCGGACATTCGGGCTGCTCCTCGAGACTTTTGGTCGGGGGACCTGCACTCCGACTTTCGGATTGTGTCCTCGGCCGGAAAAACACTCAATTATAGGGGGTTGGACCCCTCCGGCGCCACCCGCGTTTCCGCCCGAAACGAGGGCTAGAAGAGGCTTCCCTGCCCGTGACGTTGGGGCGGGACGAAGAGACTGCAATCCAGCTCATGGATCTCCTTGTCCAGCCCGTAGCGCTTCACGGCTTTCTTGAAGCGCTGGCGCAGGAGGTCGGCGAGCGTCCCCTCTCCCGTCATCCGGGTCCCGAAATTCGGGTCGTTCTCGCGGCCGTCGCGCATGTCTCTGATCCGCGACATGACGTGCTCGGCCTTCAGAGGGAAATGCTTCTCCAGCCATTCCTTGAAGATGGGTCGTACCTCCCAAGGCAGCCTTACCAGAACATATCCGGCGCTCAATGCACCGTGCGCGGCGGCGGCCTCGAGAATCGGCTCCAGTTCGCTGTCGGTGAGGAATGGGATGACGGGCGCGACGTTGACGCCTACCGGGATTCCGGCTTCGGTGAGTCGCTTGATGGCGAGAAGGCGGCGGGCCGGTGCGCTCGAACGCGGCTCCATCTTCATCGAGATGGAATGGTCGAGGGTCGTCACGGACAGCGTCACAACAACGAGATTCTTTCGTGCCATCGGCGCAAGGATGTCGATGTCGCGTTCGATCAAGGCGCATTTTGTGATGAGCGCGACGGGTTGATGGCATTCGCTCGCCACTTCGAGAATCGATCTCGTGATGCGATATTTCTTCTCGATGGTCTGATAGGCATCCGTGTTGACGCCGATTGTCAACACGTCGCACCTGTAGCTGGGCTTCGCCAGTTCGTCGCGCAGCTTTTCCGCCGCGTTGACCTTGGCGCTCAATCGCGTTTCCCAGTCGAGTCCCGGCGAAAGTCCGAGGTAGGCGTGTGTTGGTCTCGCAAAGCAATAGGAACATCCTGTGCTGCATCCACGATATGGATTGATCGACTGCGATACGCCGATGTCGGGAGAGTTGTTGCGCGAGATGACGCTCTTCGCCTGCTCGATGTGGATCGTGGTCTTGAGGCGAAGCGGCTCGTCACCAGGATCCTGGAACCAACCATCGTCCGCAGCGTCGCGATGCCACTCCTCGAAGCGCCCCTCGATGTTCGAGGGCGCGCCGCGTCCCTTGATCACTTCCCCGTGCGTTCCTGCGGTGGTCTTCAGCGGCATGCGATAAAGTCTACCCGTCGAATTCGCGTTGGCAACGACTTTTCAGAGTGAAACTTCCAGTGTGGATAAGGAACACCAACGCACGACGGTGCGAGGGGTTATCCACAATCTTGGCAACCGTTTTCGCGGTATTTCTCGCTGGGTGTGTGGCTCCGGCGGCTATCGACGACACCTACCGCGCGGCGAGCCAGGACAGCCGCGTCCAATTCCTCATCCTGCATTTCACCTCCGAGGACTTCCCCACCCAGTGGCCCGACGAGAAGGTCGTCGCGGCGAGGACGCCTCGCTATGAGGGCGCGCTCCCCGACGCTGCGTGGTTCCAGGCGCGGCTCGCGCAGCACGGCTATGGCGTTCCGCGCACGGGAGCGCTGGACCTCGAGACGCGCAACGTGATCGCCGCCTTCCAGATGAAGTACCGGCCGGCGCGATTCGACGGCCAGCCCGACGCGCAGACCGCGGCAATTCTCGATGCCCTCACCTTTCCCCGCGCCGAATCGATGCCGGCACTCGACGATGCGCTCGCGGTTATCGCCAACGACCCGCAGCATCGCGTCGCGAGCCTTTCCGCGCTCGCGGTTCGCGATGGACACATCGTCTACGAGCACCAGTTCGGCCCGCGGTTCATCGGCAAGCCCGGCGTCGATGCGAAGCCCGCGAACGCACGGACGTTGTATCGAATCGCCTCGATCTCGAAGCTCGTCACCGCGATCGGTGTCATGCGGCTCGTCGAGGAAGGCAAATTGGGGCTCGACGAGGATGTCAGCGCCTATCTCGGTTGGCGGCTTCGCAACCCGCACTTCCCGGACGCGAAGATCACGCTACGCATGCTTCTCACGCACACATCTTCTCTGCGTGATGGCGCCTTCTATTTCTGGCCCGCGAATGTCGCCATCAAGGACGTCCTGCTCCCGGGCGGCGCGCAATACGGCGAAGGCCTCATGTGGGCGCGCGACCATCCGCCCGGCAACTACTTCACTTACTGCAACCTGAATTCGGGCGTGATCGCGACGATCATGGAGCGCGTCACCGGCGAGCGGTTCGATCGCCTCATCAAGCGCCTCGTGCTCGATCCGCTCGGCATGCGTGGGGGATTCAATCCCGCGGATTTCACGGGCGAAGAATTGGCCGACATCGCCACGCTCTACTGCAAATGCACCGAGCGCGACAACGTCGAGAAGTGGGATCCGGCGGGACCATGGAATCCGCAGGTCGACGATTACTCAACGCGCAGGCCCGAGGTGCGCGCCGACGAAAAATACGTGCCTGGCACAAATGGAACGGTCTTCGGGCCGCAGGGCAACCTGCGCGTCTCCGCGGCCGACCTCGCCAAGGTCCTGCTCATGATGATGAACGGCGGCGAATACGAGGGACGGCGGCTCCTCGCGCCAACCACCGTCGATGAAATGCTCACGATCCAATGGAGATACGACCCCGCGTCGCCCAACGGCGATCACAGCGATGGCAAGCGCCAGCGCCTCTACAACGCATGGGGGCTCGGCGTGCAGGTCTTCCTCGGCGAGACCGGACCCTTCGCGGGCGACAAGGTCGTCATGACGCACGACTTCGACGCGGCCGGCCATCTCGGCGACGCTTACGGCCTGACCTCCGCCCTGCTTTTCGATCGCGAACGCCGCACGGGAATGATCTTTTTGATCGGCGGCACCGCGTTCGACCCCGCGACGTATCCGGGCGAGCATTCGGCCCTGTACCGGCACGAGGAGCTGATCCTCGACGCGATCTACCGCGATGCGATCGAGACCCCGCCATGACAAGCGCCTCCGCATTTCGCACCGCTGGTCTCGACGCGGCAGTCGCCGAAATCCTCGCGCGCACGGGCAATAGCATCGGCTGCGCCACGCCGCTGGGCCTGGGCAAGCCCGTCCCGCTGCTGAACGCGCTCTACGCGCGCGCGAAAGCGGATCCGCGGCTTCGGCTATCGATCCTGACCGCCCTGTCGCTCGAGATCCCACGCGCGTCAGGGGAGATCGAGCGACGCTTCCTCGAGCCCTTCGTGCGTCGCGTCTTCGCCGGCGTGCCTGAGCTCGATTACCTGAGAGACCTGCGCCGCGGTGAAATGCCGGGGAACATCGAGCTCTTCGAGTTCTACTTCCGCCCCGGTGCGATGCTCGGCATTCCCGCCGCGCAGCAGAACTACGTGAGCAGCAATTACACGCACGCGGCGCGCGACATGCTGGCGCGTGGCGTGAACGCCGTGCTGGTCATGGTCGCCGAGCGCGGCGGGCGTTACAGCCTGAGCTGCAACCCGGATCTCACGATCGATGTCGTGAAATCGCTGCGCAAGCGCAATGCGCCCTGCGTCGTCGCCGGCATGGTCAATCGCAACCTGCCCTTCATGACCGCGGACGCAGAAGTTGAGGAGAGCTTCTTCGACGTGCTGCTCGACGCCCCCGCGCACGAGCATCCGCTCTTCGGGGTGCCCAATCCGCCCATCGATCCCACGGAGCACGCAATCGGCCTCCACGCCTCCGCGCTGGTGAAGGACGGAGGCACGCTGCAGCTGGGCATCGGCTCGCTCGGCGACGCTGTCGCGCACTGGCTGCGGCAACGGCACCTCGCCGGCGCACAGTATTCCGCTGCAGCCGCGGCGCTCGGCCTCGATCGTTACCGTGAGCTCACCCAGCGCGAAGGCGGCCTGGAGCCCTTTCAGCGTGGCTTGTTCGCCTCCAGCGAGATGTTCACCTGGGGCCTCATGACGCTCTTGCGCGCCGGCGTCGTGCGGCGCCGCGCCGATGAGGCGCGCGGCCCGGTGCTGCAGGGCGGATTTTTTCTCGGCCCCTCCGAGTTCTACCAGCAGCTGCGCGATCTCTCGGAAGAAGAGCGGGACATGATCCTCATGACTTCGGTCATGCGCATCAACGACCTCTTCGGCGAGGAGGAGCTGGCGCGGCGGCAGCGGCATGACGCGCGCTTCATCAACATCTGCATGATGATGACCCTCTCCGGCGCGGCAATCTCCGACGGCCTCGAGGACGGACGTGTTGTGAGCGGCGTCGGCGGCCAGTACAACTTCGTCGCGATGGCGCACGAGCTGGAGCGCGCGCGATCCATCCTGCTGCTGAAGTCGACACGCCAGGTCGGCGCCTCTGTCGAGTCGAACATCCTGTTCAACTACGGGCACGCCACGATCCCGCGGCACCTGCGCGACATCGTGATCACCGAGTACGGCATCGCGGACCTGCGCGGGCGAAGCGATGCCGAAATCGCTGCAGCCCTGATCGGCATCGCGGATTCGGAGTTCCAGGACGGTCTCGCCACGCAAGCCAAGGCGGCGGGGAAGCTGCCCCGTGACTGGCGCATTCCGGAGGACGCACGCGGGAATACGACGGCACGGTTGTCCAGGCGCCTGGCGCCGCTCGCGACGCGCGGCCTGCTGCCGATGTTTCCGCTCGGCACGGATTTCGACGCCATCGAACAGCGGCTCGTGCCCGCCCTGCAATGGCTGAAGCGGAATTCGACGCGAGGTCGACGTCTCGACCTGGCGATGGCCCTTGCCGGCGCGAAGCCAGTCGCCGACGACGCGCCGGCTTTGGAGCGCATGGGATTGGCGGCACCGCGCGGGCTGCGCGAGCGCCTGATGCGACGCGCGCTTGCGCTAGCCCTCAGCAAAACGCGCTAGCGGCCGCTACGCGACGATTTTCCAGCGGCGCGAGATGAGGAGCTTCAGCTTCTTCCACTCGCGCTCTTCCATCCCGGCGCATTGCGCCTTGCAGCCTGCTTCGAACGCACCGAGCGCCGCACGGTCCGCCGCCGCGTAAAGCTGGTCGCGCAACGAATAGAAGAGCGCCGAGAACTCGCCCTGCAGCTCATGCAGCGCGGGGAACGACATGCGGTGCATCGTGCACACCCCAAGCTTCACGACCGCGGCCTTGTGCTCGGGCGTGGGATAGCCCTTGTGCGACGCGAATCCGTAGCCCGGGTATTCGCGGTCGAGCTGGTCCATCATCGCGTCGCGCGCCGTCTTGGCGATGATCGACGCCGCGGCGATGGAGAAGTTGAGCCCGTCGCCCTTGTTGAAGGCGTTCTGCGGCATGGGGATGTCGGGAATGGTTCGCGCATCCACGAGCACATGCTGCGGCTTGTGCGGTAACCCCTCCACCGCGCGACGCATGGCGAGCAGGCTCGCGTGGTAGATGTTCATGGTGTCTATTTCCTCGACGGTCGCGATGCCGACCGCCACACCGGAGGCCTTGGCGCGAATCTCGACCGCGAGCTCCTCGCGCGTCTGCGCGTCGAGCTGCTTCGAGTCGTTGACGCCGGCGATCTCGGTGTCGGGCGGGAACATGACGCAGGCGGCGACCACCGGGCCCGCGAGGGGCGCTACGCCCGCCTCGTCCACGCCGGCGATGTCCCTGATGCCGGATTTCCAGAGGAGCTTCTCGAAGTGGCGCATGGCATCCATGCGCTGGCGCTCGTCGCGCTGCTTCTCGAAGCGCTTCTTGAGCGTGATGTGCAGCTTCTTCACGCCTTCGCGCCTGTCCTTCTGCAGCCGCGTGAGGATCTGGGCGGAAACGGGTTCCCGGGGATCGAGGTAGCGCTTGCGGATCTCCTCGATGGACAGCTCTTCGACGCGGCTCATCCCGAAATCATCCCAGAAAATCGCGCCAGCATGCGCGAGCGGGCATGTAGAATTCCGTCAATGGCCGAACGATCCCTCGGCGGCGCCGATCGCGGCGGCCCCGCCGTCGAACTGGCGCTTACCACTTTCGCGATCCTCGTCCTGGAGCTTGCACTCATCCGCTGGCTCGGCACGCAGATCCGCATCGCGGCCTACTTCTCGAACCTCGTCCTCGTCGCCACTTTCCTCGGGATGGGATTGGGCGTTGGCCTCGGGCGAAGGCATCCGGGCCTTTCCCGCTGGGGAATTCCCGCCCTCGCGATCGTTTCGATCGTGCTTGCCGCCTCCGGGCCGCTGGGCCTCATGCACCTCACGTTTCCGGATCCGGCCATCGCCCTATGGGGCGCCGGGCCGGCGGGCACGTGGGTGCAGTTCATCGGCTCCGCGTTCGTCGTCACGGCATGCTTCTGGTGCGTCGCGGCGATCTTCATGCTGCTCGGCACTCGCGTCGGATATCTCTTCGACCAGCTGCCGCCGCTGAAGGCCTATGCCGTCGATCTCGGCGGGTCATTGCTGGGAGTCCTCGCCATGGCGCTCGCCGCTGCGCTGTGGGCGACGCCGCCGGTCTGGATTGCGCTCGGAGTCGTTCCGCTGATCTGGATCCATCGCGATGCGGTCACCATCGTTGCTGCGACGATCGCCATTGCCGCGGCCGCGATCTCCATCGACGGGGCGCGCTTTTCGCCGTACAACCGCATCGACCTCGCCCCGTACGCGCAGATGGACGCCGGCCCGCCGCCGCCGGGGTCGACCGAATGGCTGCTGCAGGCGAACCGCGACTATCACCAGCGCATGCTGGACCTGCGCCCGCACGACAGCTCGACGCCGCTGCGCGACTACACGCGCCTGGTCTACGAGCTGCCGTTTCGCGTCGGGACGGGAGCGCACGCGAGCGCGCTGGTCGTCGGCGCGGGCACGGGCAACGACGTGGCGGCGGCGCTGCGCCTGGGCTACCGGGAAGTTGTCAGCATCGACATCGACCCGGCGATCCTCGCGATCGGCGCGGATCTGCACCCGGAGCACCCTTACGCCGATCCGCGCGTCACGCGCGTGAACGACGATGCGCGCGCGTATTTCGGGCGCCCCGGGGATTCGCGCAGGTTCGACATCGTCTGCTACGGCCTGCTGGATTCGCACGCGATGTTCTCGTCGATGTCGTCCCTGAGGCTCGACAATTTCGTATACACGCGCGAAGGCGTGCAGGACGCCTGGGCCCATGTCGCGGACGACGGGGTGCTGAGCGTGTCCTTCTCGGTGGCGAGCGAATGGATGTATCTGCGGCTGCTCGGCCTGGTACGCAACGCCACGGGCGTCGAACCGATCGTGGTGCAGCACGGCTACGACTACGGCGTCACGTTCCTCGCCGGCAAGACGCTCACGCTCGCGCAGGTGCGAACGATGTTTCCGGAGGCGCAGAAGGGTGCGCCGGACGTGCCGTCGATCCGCATCCCGACCGACGATTGGCCGTTCCTCTACTTGCGTCCTGGCACGGTGCCGTGGACATACGTCACCGTCTTCCTGCTGATCGCGGTCACGGGCGCCGTCGCGCTGCGGGGCGTGTTCGGCCGCAGCCTCTTCTCGCGCGGCCGGTTCGATCCGCAGATGTTCTTGCTGGGCGCCGCCTTCCTGCTGCTCGAGACGCGCGCCGTCACCCAGCTGAGCCTGCTCTTCGGCTCGACGTGGGTGGTGAATACGAGCGTGTTTGCCGGCGTCCTCGTGATGGTGCTGGCGGCCAACCAGCTCGCCGCGAGGCTTTCAACCTACAGGGTGCAGCTCTGGTACACCCTGCTGGCGCTATCGCTCATCGCACTGTGGCTGCTTCCCACGCGCGTGCTGATCGAGTTGCCTCTCGTGGGACGCGGCGTGCTGGGCGGGCTCGCCTTCGCGATCCCGATCTTCTTCGCGGGGATCATCTTCTCGTCGGAGCTCAAGCGGCGGCAGGACGCATCAGGCGCCCTCGGCTCGAATCTGTGCGGCGCCGTCGTCGGCGGCCTGCTCGAAAACATGTCGATGGTCGTCGGCCTGAAGGCGATCGCGCTGCTCGCGTTGGCCATCTACCTGGGATCGCTGCAAGCGGCCCTGCGACGGCGCGCGGCGAAATAACGCCGGGCTATTTCGTCGTCATCACCCAGGCGCCAACCCAGTCGTCCGGCGGCGGGGTCGCCTCCAGGAGGTCGCAGCGCTCGAGATAGAGCGCGGCCGCCTTGTCCGCGGCGTTGATCGCGACCACCTGGCGGAATTGGTCGCGCGCTTTGGCCCAATCGCGTTTGCGGTAGCGCGCCAGCCCGTCTCGGAAGTGCCCGAGCGCGTCGGGAAGATGCGGATAGGTCTCGTCCGTGTGGTAGTCCAGGATCTCGTAGATCGCCACGGGCGTGGTCTTGCCCTTCACGACCACGAGGTCCAGGTCGCGCATGCGATAGGTGCCGCGCAGCGCTTTCACGGTGAACTCGCTCGCGAGGATGTGGGCGCCGTACTGCTTGCACGCGGACTCGCAGCGCGAGGCGAGGTTCACGCCGTCGCCGATCATCGTGTAGTCCATCCGCTTTTTTGAGCCGATGTTGCCGGATACCACCATGTCGGTGTTCAGGCCGATGCCGATGTCGATTGCGGGCTTGAGCTCGGCCGCGCGCTGGGCATTCCACGTGCGCAGCGCCTTCATCATCGCGATGGCCGCGCGCACCCCGCGATCCACGTCGTCCTCGTGCGGCACCGGCACCCCGAACCCGGCCATCATCGCATCGCCGATGAACTTGTCGAGCATTCCGCCTTCGCGCTGGATGCAGTCGACCATCAGCTCGAAGTATTCGTTCAGGAACGCGACCGTTCCCTGGGCACCCACCTGTTCGGTGATGGTGGTGAAGCTTCGGATGTCCGCGAAGAGGATCGTCGCCTGCGCGCTCTGGCCGCCGAGCGCCTCGCCGCCGCTCGCCAGCAGCTGGTCGGCGATCCCGGGATCCATGTAGCGCGACATCGTGGATTTGAGGCGCTTCTCGTTGGAGATGTCCTCGATGACGAGCATCGAACCCAGGCGCTTGTGGTCGGCCGAGACCAGCGGAAGGACCGTGAGGTTCGTGGACACACTCTCGCCGGCGAGCTTCATCTCCGCCTCGACGGTCACCGACGTCTCGCCGGTTTCCTCGACGAAACGCAGCTTTTCGAGAACCCATTGGTTGTCGCCCCCGAAGATCTCCGAGGCCGGGCGGTGGAGGACCTGCTGCTGCGTCGCGCGAAGGATCCTCAGGCCCGCGGCATTGCACGTGGCGACCTTGCCGAGCTCATCGAGCGTCACGATGCCGTTTGACATCGATTCGAGCATCGCCTCGTTGTAGTTCTTCATGTTCTGCACGTCGGCGAAGAGCTTGGCGTTCTCGAGGGAGATCGCGATCTGCGCCGTGAACGCGCGCAGGCGCGACTCGTCCTCCGGGCGGAATGGGCCGCCGCGCTTGTTGAGCACCTGCGTGACCCCGATCGTCTTGCCGTGCTTGTTCACGATCGGCACGCACAGGATGGAGCGCGTGAAGAAGCCGGTCTTGCGGTCGAACGACGGGTTGAAGCGCAGGTCCGCGTAGGCGTGCGGAATGTTGATCGACTTCCCCGACATGAACACGGCGCCGGCGATGCCGAGATGGTTCGGGAAGCGGATCTGCTGCGATTCGAGTCCCTGCCCGACTTCCGACCACAGCTCGCCGCTCCTGTCGTCGTTCAGGAAAAGCGTGGAGCGCTCCGCGTTCAGCATGCGCGTCGCTTCGCCCATGACGCGGTTCAGCAGCGACCCCAGCTTGATGTCCGCCGTGACCTCCGAGACGACCTCGACGAACTCCATCTCCTGGGCGCGCACCGCCTTCATGCGCTCGATGAACTGCGCGCTTTGCAGCGCGAGCGTGCCCTGCGTGGTCATCGCCTCGAGCACCGTGAGGTCGCGATGCGTGAAGCGCCCCTTGCGCTTGTTCAGTGCCTGGGCTACGCCGATCACTTCGCCCTTCACCGTCCGGATCGGCACGCAGAGGATGTTGCGGGTGACGAAGCCCGTCTGCTCATCGATCGAGCGGTTGAAGCGCTCATCGTTGTACGGGTCGTGGATGTTGAGCGGTTCGCCGTTCGTGAACACGAAGCCCGCGATACCGGTGGTGTTCGGCAGCCGGATATCGCGGCGCATGTTGCCCTGCGCGACGCGCGAAAAGAGCTCGTTGGTTGCCGGATCGTTCAGGAAGAGCGAGCCGCGCTCCGCTCCCACCTCGTTCGTGGTCATCTCGACCAGCGCGTGGAGCACCTCGTCCAGCGAATCGAACGCCGCCATGCGGCGCGAGACTTCGAGGAGAAGCTCCACGAGCGGCTGGCGCGCTTCGCCGTGCTCGTTGTCGCGGCCGCGCGCGATGCTCATTCGTGTCGCGGCGCGCTCTTCGGACAGTGTCTTGCCTTCGTCGGCCATGGCCTCAGTCCCCCGCGCTCGCCGGCATGCCCTGGAGCTGCTCGCGCAGTGTCCGGATCGTCGCCTGCAGCTGCTGCATGTCGCCCCGATAATGGCTGTGCACCGACGCGACCGCGTCATCGGTCGCCGCGTTGAAGCGCTCGGCCTGGTCGCGCAGTGCCGAGATCGTCTTCTTCAGCTGCACGATCTCGTCTTCGGTGAGCGCCACCGCTTCCCTCACGCGGCGCGCGATGTCCTCGCGCTCCGCCTCGAGCGTGTCGCGCAGCGCGGCCGCGGTGTCGCGGACCTGGCGCAGCTCGTCCTCGCGCAGTCCCTGCGCGCGGCGCACCGCGTCTTCACGCGTCGCGCGCTCACGCTCGAGCTCCTCGCGAAGCGCGACGATCGTGGCCTTCAGCTCGCGGATCTGCGCCTGGGCCGCGGGCAATCCGTCCGTTGCTTGCGTCATCCCTCTCCCTGTTCCTGCATGCGGGACATGGTTCTTCCACGGGATTATCCCCCAAGGAAGCCTTCAGGGCATTGACGGCCGTCTCTAGCGGCAACGACGTTCGCGATCCTTGGTGCTCGAGCTGGCGCTGATGGGCGCAGGCTTATTGGTCGGGGCTCGGCCGGTCCGGATTCGTCGTTGGAGCGCTCGGCCGGTCACCCGGAGTGGATACCGGCGGATTCGTGGCCGGGGGTGCAGCACCGTCGCTGGCGATGGCTGGAGAGGGCGCCGGCGGCTCGATGGCGGGTGCTTGTGAAGCTGGCACAGGCGTTTCGGTTCGAGTCGTCGAGGACGATGCCCGTGTCGGCGGCTTCGATCGAGTGTTGCTCGCGAGACTCTTCGATGAGCTCTTCGCTTTGGCGGCAGCAGGTTCCTCTGCAGGCGGGGCCGTGGGCGCGGTGTTCTCGCCGGAGCTTGCGACCACGATGGGCGCGGGCAGGGGCGATGACGCGGCCGGGCTCGAAGTCGATGACGCCACCCGAGGCGCCTTGTCGGATATGGCGTGGTCGTACACGAACGCCCCGCCAATCACACCCACCACGATCGTACCGAAAGCGATCCCGAAGTGATTCATTGGATCCTCCTTATCGAGTCATGGGGTTGGGACAGGGGGCCTCCGCGCGGGTTGCGCTCGGGGGGCCGCAATCGGACGACGCCGACAAGAGGGCTTCCGTTATTCCGACGAAGTGTTATCGTCTCGCACCCATGAAGCCCCGCCTCCAGGCATTCTGCGCAGCGCTCGTCCTCTTCGCCGCCGTCTGCGCGCATGCCGACGAGGCTCGCGAAGCCACGGTGCGCCGAATCATGGAGGTCGCCGCGCTCGATCGCCTGATCCTGGCGAACGCGCGCGCCACGCTCGCGACCGATCCGAAGGCGGCGCAACATCTCGACGATCTCATGTACGGCGTGCGGCCGCCCGCGATGTGGAACGCGAAACACCCGGCCTGGGCGCCGACGCGCAAGGCGCTCACCGAGCTCGTGGGGCAAGAGAGCAACGCGTGGGTGCAGAAATATTGGCGCGAATCGGCCCTGAATACTCACGTTCGCGAACTGGCGGGCTCGTATCGCGCGGATTTCCTCACGACCGTACGCGAGTTTGCCGAGTCGCCTGCGGGCCAGGCGTATTTCGGCCGGCGCCTGGCCGATGCGCGCGCGAAGGCCGGCGAGGCGATGTTCTCGCTCGATCCGCAGCCGCAGGTGGCGCTGGACAAGCTCGCGGTGGAGGCGCGGCGCCGATTCGACGCGCTGCCGGCGGCCGACAAGGCACGCGTAAAGACCTTCGCCGAGGATGAGGGCGTGTGGCTGGACAAGTACATCGCGAGCCAGTCCAGGTGGATCGCCGAGGTGATCGTGATGCACCTGGGCGACATCGACTACAAGGTGCGCGAGGCGTGGCGAGCGCAGCTCGACGCGAAGTTCGCCGCGCTTCTTCCGGTCGACTCGAAGAAACAGATCCTGGGAACGCTCGAGCTGCGCGACGATTCGGCGCTCGTCTTCCGCTTCACCTTCTATTGGAACAATGCCGCGGATGGCGGCCGCCTCGCGCTCGAGTTTCCGAAGTCGCACCCGCGCTATGCCGAGGTGCTGGCGCTGGCGCCCGCGCTCGCTCGCGGGCAAACGCGCGTGCTCTACCGCGATGTGAAAGGCGTCACCAGCGACAAGCCGTGATGCGAGCACTCCTCTTCCTCGCAGCGATACTCGCGATTCCATGCGCCCACGCGGAGCAAGGTGATCGCATGCTGTTCCCGTTCGTCTGGACCGACGTCACCGGCACCCGGGACATGCCGTGGGTGGGCGCCGGCGCGCGCGCGCGCTGGCTCAAGCGCGATGTCACCAAGCCGACGGACATCATGAATCCGCGCGGGCCGACGATCGAGACGCGCTGGGGCGCGAGCGCATCTTCGGGGGAGCCGCCGTGGGATACGGGAGATAGGGCCGCCGACTACCTGGAGAAGGTCGGCCTCGGGAAGGAATGGCCGATGTATCCGCCGGTCGAGGGCGGCACGCCGCACCGCGCCTTTCCCTATCGCGTGACGATCGTCTGCATCCAGCCCACGATCGCGATCCTTCGCTTCGACCTGAGCGCGGCGATCGAGGATCCGATCGAGTTCTCGTTCGGCGCTTTCCCGGCGGCCCTGCGCGACGACAGCTCCGATCAGCGCGTGAGCAGCGGCAACCTCACAAACGCGGTCATGTTCGGCACGCACCTCGTAGGGACCGGATCGCTCCTGTGGTTTTCTCCCGAAGGCAACGTGGCGCCGACGCCCCTGGACTTTTCAAATGGCCGCGCGACGATCTCGGCAAAGGGCGCAACCCTCAAGCTCGAACTGCGTGGCGGCGAAATCACCGTAACGCGGTAGGGTTGCGCTCGTCCGTCGTTCCGTACGCCTGACCTTGCCCTGTCACGATTCGCGGCGCATCATCGCTCGCACAAAGCAGCTCGCTGGCAAAAAATCACGCATTTCGGCGCACTCCTTCTCAACCTCTCATTCGGAGGGCGCCATGAATGTCAGCACCAAGGTTCGCTCGCGCGGATTCACGCTGATCGAGTTACTGGTCGTGATCGCCATCATCGCGGTCCTGATCGGCTTGCTGCTTCCAGCCGTGCAGAAGGTGCGCGAAGCAGCCAGTCATGCATCGCAATTCCCCAACATCGGGACCGTGGCGCAGCGGGTCATGCGCACGGTGGAGGTCGAATCGTCGCTTAGCTCGGCGATCATAGCGGTCGACGAGCTTGTCCCAGCGGTGCAAAAAGACCAGGCCCCGCCCGATCCCACCGTCGTCGCTGGCATCCTGCATGATCTGGCGCAGGGCAAGGCGGAGCTGAAGATGGCGCTGCACGACCTGCGCAATCCGTCGTCGTCACACGTGCCGGGCGAACTCGAGGCCTATCTGGAGCTCAAGCACAGCACCCAGACGCTGATCGAGCACCTCGATCAACTCGAGCCCCACCTGGAGAAACTGCTCGACCTTTCGTCCGAGTGACCGGAGGAGCGCTAGACCGGCGAGATCATCGTTTCGGTCAAACCGGCCGGGCTGCGTGATTCGCGCAACCCGGCCGGAGCTCGCGATGCGGGTTACGGAGCGGAGAATCCGACGACGTCGATGACGACCGAGCCGCCGGACAAGATGGTCGTCGCTTCTGCCGCGATGCATCCCTGGCCACTCAGGGAGAACACCATCGGTGTCGGGAACTGGAGCTGCACCGTCTTGCGCGGTTCGAGCAACGCACGCGCGATGGGAGTCGATCGATTTCGATCCTTCGGAAACGTGGTAGAACGGAACCTCGTAATTCTCCGAATGGGATATCAACAATGATCAAGAACAAGACGATTCCCGTGCTGGCCGTGCTCGCCTTCGTTCCGGCAGTGGCCCTCGCGAATGGCATGACCGGCGTGACGTTCGAAGGCAGCGGTTGTTCCGGGGGCTCGGTGGGTCACAGCATGTCCAGCGACGGCTCCCGGGCCACGATGATCTTCGACACGTTCGTCGCCACGCAGGGGCCGAACATCGACGTGAGCGAAGAGGTGAAGACCTGCAGTGTCACCTTCAGCCTCGCGGGCTCTGACGCCACCGGCGTCAAGATGATCGCGCGCGGCTATGTTCAGCTTCCGGCGGGAATGACCACCAAACAGCACCAGCACATCATCTCGGTCAAGCAGGGCAATACCGTCGCTGGCTTCGACGGCCCCATCGCACGCGATTACGTCACCGTCACGCAGGGAACCCTGCGCGATCGCCATGGCGACTCCGCGAGCTTCACCATCCAGCTCCAGCTCGAGGTCGATGGCGCCACCGGCACCGCGATCGGCCAGGCCACCATCGATTCGCTCGACATCGAACTGGCACCGTAGGCACGCCATCCGCCGGAAATAGGCCAAACGCAAACGCCCTTACGCCCCCTATTCCGGCAGATGTGGTTGCGTGACCGTCGACGATCTCGAGACGAACGACAGCAGTCCCGGAACCAGCGCGAGCCACGACAGCAGAGTGACGGGCTCGATGAGCCGTGCGAGGCCCGCCGATCCGAGGAAGTCAATCGCGGGACGCGACATTGCGAGGAAAGCGACGACTGCGCCGATGGTCGCGATGCGCCCATGTCCGCGAACGAGCCAAAGCATCGGCACCAATGCGAAGACGAGGTAGTGGATCCATACGATCGGCGAGACGGCGAAGGTGAGGAGGATCGCGAAGCTCGCCGCGAAGAAGGGATCGGAGAAAGCGGCGCGTAACCCCGCGAGGGCCCGCGCCGGCTCTCGTTTCGGGCCCGCCGCCGCGACGACGACCGCGACGGTGAGCGCGAAGCCGATCGCAAGACCGAACATGCCCGGGGACTGCGATCGCGCATGCCGCGCGAGCCACATCGCGAGCGACTGGTTGCCCGACTCGAACACGATGCTCGGGTCGACCCCGGCGAGGCGTCGCGCGTAGCGCGTCCACTCGCTCCACGCGGATGCGTCGCCGAAGTACCACGCGCCGGCCACCCACGATGCCAACGCAAATGCCGCCGCGACCCTCGCCGCGACACGAAAGTCGCTCCGCCGCGCGACGAGGAAATACCAGGTCGCGAAACCCGCCGCAATGAACAGCGTGTTCGGCTTGTATGCGACGAACACCGCGAGGAGCCCGATGACGATGATCTCGAGGCGACGGCGGTCGGGATTGTGGTGCGAGGCGAAGGCGAGCCATGCCGCGATGCACGCGAGCTGCAGCGAGTTCACGTTGCCGACGTTCACGTCCACGATGAAAGGCGTGAAGACGAGGCCGATCCCGGCCGCGATGCATGCCGAGGCGATCGTGCCGAATCCGCGCAGTCGCGCGATCGCGAACGATCCGGCGAGCGCGCAAGTATGGAGCAGCACGACGAAAAGCGCCTGCGCGGTGTCATAGTCACTCGGGAGCAACGCGAACGTGGCGTAGAAGAGCGGCGTTCCGGTGGGATCGAGCTCGCGGCGCAACTCGTTCGCCGCACGCAGCTTCTCGCTCGGCGATGCGTCGGCCGTCGCATTCAGCACGCGCGCATAGGCGCCGGGATCCGAATACGGCGTCGCGTCGATCGAGGAAGCCTTGTGCGCCGCCGCGATTCCCCAGAACTGGTAGAAGTCCGCGGTGAGCTGGTGCGGGAATGCCGCAACCGTGACGAGGGCGAGATAAGCCGCCAGCACGATCGCCGCGAGCGCGCCGACAACGCGTGCCGCGACGGTTCGTGCCGAAGTCATGAAGGGCGGGAGCGGCGAGCGATCTGCATTTCACGGCACCGATGGAGACCGCGTTCATTCTAGACGCGTGGCCCCGATAAGCGAGAACCGCTACCATGCGCGGTCATGAACGCGAACGCGTTAGCGAGCGCCCTGGTCACCGAGCTTCGCACGGCCTGGCGAAAATGGGCCATCGTCGCCGGGGCCGGCTTGGTCGTGCTCGTCGTCCTCTACAAGCTCGTCATGATCTTCGTGCTGACCGATGAGAACCGGCCGGGGGGCGAGGAGATCGTCGCGGCGGTCGAAGCGTACAAGGTGAGCAACAAGCGCTATCCCGAGAAGCTCGCCCAGCTTCAGCCCAAGTACCTCGAGAAGATCCCGAAGCCTGCGCCCGGCACCAACTTCGTGTACGCGACCTCGCCGGACGGCGCGGCGGCGTGGTTCGGGTATCAGACGCTCCGGGACGTGTTCTGCGAATACGATAGCCGCACGCGCCAGTGGCAGAACCTGGAGTACGACCAGAGCGAAGCGCTTCGGATGCGGACCAAGGAATTCGTGATGGGGCCGAAGTAGGGAACGTCCCTGCTATGCCGGCTTCGAGGGATCGGTTGGCGGCTTCGTGGAGTCGCGTTGCGGTTCGAGCTGCCCCAATACCGCTTTCATTCCCCGCAACAGCACATCGATCTCGAACGGCTTCGTGAAGTAGCCGTCGGCGCCGAAGGCGAGGCCGTTCACCACGCTCTCGCGGGTCGCCTGTCCGGTCAGGATCACCACCGGAATCTCGGCGAGCGCCGGGTGGCCCTTCATTCGCTGCAGCACGTCGAAGCCACTGGTGTCGGGCAGCATCAGGTCGAGGAGGACGATGTCCGGCAGCGGCGCCTGGCGAAGCTGCGCGATGATCGCCTCGCGATTGGCTGCCATGCGCACGACATGTCCCTCGGTCTCGACCACCACTTTCATGAACTTCGCGACGAGCGGCTCGTCCTCGACCACCAGCACCGTGAGCCTGCGAGCTGCCTGCGTGGTCGCCTTCGCACGGCGCGCGATGCTCACGTAGTAGCCGTTCTGGCGCAATGCGGCGGCGCCGCTCGCGGCCTCCTGCGCTGCCCGTCGCATCGCCTCGCTTGAAGGTTCGGACGCCGACGGGGCTGAAGAGAAGAAGTAGTCGAAACCCTCGTTGCGCGGCGGCTCCGCGGTGCGAATGA
>Ga0209131_1000579_pt1 | contig 26062 bp, 25 predicted proteins | sample GraSoi_2013_40cm_FD_185826 | JGI IMG/M metagenome (GOLD analysis project Ga0209131, IMG submission 185826) | Grasslands soil microbial communities from the Angelo Coastal Reserve, California, USA - Sample 9_17_2013_40cm (SPAdes) (version 2) | ecosystem: Environmental > Terrestrial > Soil >... | reverse complement strand
CCGAGCGAGGTTCCAGCCGCAGTGGGGCGCGCGACCGCCGGGATGCATTAAAAATGAGCAATAAGACTATGACAACCAATCGAGAAATCAGAATCTTGGCCGACGCCAACAACATCGCGCAGACGGCCGCCGCTGAATTTCTGGACGCAGCGCGAGACGCTGTACGCGAAAAAGACTCTTTCACCGTCGCGCTTGCTGGCGGTTCCACGCCGAAAGCCTTGTACGGACTCCTGGTGAACAATCCTCTGCTGCAGGCGAAGGTGCCTTGGAGCAAGATCCAATTTTTCTTCGGTGATGAGCGCCACGTACCTCCCGACAATGCAGAGAGCAACTTCCGTATGGCCAGCGAAGCGATGCTTGGCAAAGCTCCGGTAGATCCGAAGCAGGTGCATCGCATCAAGGCGGAAAAACGAAATGCCGCGCAAGCCGCCGAGGAGTACGAGCAGGAATTACGTACGAGTTTCAAGTTGCAGGCGGACCAATTGCCCCGTTTCGACCTCGTGCTGCTCGGGATGGGCCCGGAAGGGCATACGGCCTCTCTGTTTCCGGGCACAAAAGCCTTGAAGGAAGAACGCCGTCTGGTCGTCAGCAATTGGGTGGGCAAGCTGTATACGGACCGCATTACGCTGACGCCGCCGGTCTTGAACAACGCGGCCCGGGTAATCTTCATGGTGCACGGCGAAGAGAAGGCGCCGGCACTAAAAGCGGTGCTCGAGGGGCCGTACGAGCCGGAGCAACTTCCCGCTCAGTTGATCCAACCAAAACAGGGCAAGGTTCTATGGCTCGTGGATCCAGCTGCGGCCGGAATGCTTGCTCCTCAAGCGAAGAGAGCAGTTTAGGAGAGAAACGATGGCTACAAGTCCACGTACTACGATTCAAGCGCACCTCGGCGCAAAAGCGGAGGCGTTGCTCGAATTTAATTCACCAAAAATCGCCAAGGAACGCCTCCATCTTCCCGGGCCTGACTTCATCGATCGCGTTTGGGCCGGCTCCGATCGGAACATCCGCGTTCTCACCAATCTGCAAAGGATTTACGCACACGGCCGCCTTGGCAAGACCGGCTATCTTTCGATATTTCCCGTCGACCAGGGTATTGAGCACTCCGCGGGCGCCAGTTTCGCGAAAAACCCCGACTACTTTGACCCGGGTAATATCGTAAAACTCGCCATCGAAGGTGGCTGCAACGCTGTGGCGACAACCTGTGGCGTCCTCGGCGCGGTCGCGCGCAAGTATGCGCACAAAATCCCTTTCATCATGAAGCTGAATCACAACGAACTGCTCACCTATCCAAACAAGTTCGATCAGGTGTTTTTCTCTACAGTGGAGGTCGCGTACGACATGGGCGCAGCCGCCGTAGGTGCCACAGTCTATTTCGGCTCGGAGCAGAGCGACCGCCAAATTGTCGAGGTCAGCAGGGCCTTCGCGCACGCGCATGAGATGGGCATGGCCACGGTTCTGTGGTGCTACATGCGCAACAGCGCGTTCAAAAAGGACAAGGACTATCACCTTTCCGCCGACCTGACCGGGCAGGCAAACCACTTGGGCGTAACCATCGAGGCCGACATCATCAAGCAAAAGCTTCCGGAAAATAACGGAGGCTATCTGGCGCTCAACATCGGCGATTCCAGCTACGGCAAATTCGACAGGCGCATTTACACCGATCTCGCCAGCGATCACCCCATCGATCTTTGCCGCTATCAGGTGGCGAATTGCTACATGGGTCGCGCCGGTCTGATCAACAGCGGCGGAGCCTCGGGCGCCAACGACTTTGAGGAAGCCGTCGTTACCGCGGTGATCAATAAACGGGCAGGCGGCACCGGATTGATCTCCGGGCGCAAAGCCTTTCAACGCCCGCTTCAAGAAGGAATTCAGTTGCTGCATGCAATTCAGGACGTCTATTTGAGTCCGGAAGTCACCGTCGCCTGAAATCGACCGTAGCGCCAGCATCTTGTTTATCTTGAGCCGCGAAGGGCTTACGCTAGGCTGGAGACAGTCAAGAGTGTTTGACCTGGGTTTCTTTCCGCAGGAAAGAGGAGCGTTTGGAGGGCGTTGTGGTTTCCAATCGACTAAAGGGCAAAGTAGCCGCCATAACCGGCGGCGATCAAGGAATCGGACGCGCGATCGCGGAGCGTCTCGCATGCGATGGCGCCGACATTGCGATCTGTTATCGCAAGAACAAAAAAGGCGCGGACGAAGTAGTAGAACGAATAACAGAGATGAAGCGACGCGCTGCTGCTTTTCAAGCGGATATCGGAAGCATTTCCGACGGCCAACGATTCATCGAAGAGACCGTCACGAGCCTCGGCAAGGTCGATATTCTCATCAACAACGCCGGCGTCGAGAAACGCGCGGACTTTTGGGACGTGACCGAAGCGGATTTCGACGCCGTTCTCAACGTCAACTTGAAGGGCATGTTTTTTGTGACGCAAGCGGTAGTGCGTCACCTCAGGCAAGCAAACCGACCCGGAAAAATAATCAATATCAGCTCCGTCCACGAGGAACTTCCGTTCCCGCATTTTGCCTCCTATTGCGCAAGCAAAGGCGGAATCAAGATGCTGACGCGAAATCTGGCCATCGAACTCGCCCCCAGCAAAATCACGATTAACTCCATCGCCCCCGGGGCCATCGAAACGCCCATCAACACAAAACTCCTGAATGATCCGGTGAAGCTCAAGGAGCTGCTGGAGAATATCCCTCTCGGCAGGCTCGGCAAACCGGAAGACGTCGCGGGTCTAGCCAGTTTCCTCGCCTCCGACGAATCTGACTATGTGACGGGAACCACGTTCTTCGTCGACGGCGGTTTGTTGTGGAACTACCAGGAACAATAACCAATCGCGATTCGAATGGATCTGTAGAGGCCGGGCTTCAGCCCGGCCAGCGGGTCGAATACTGACGAACGAGGTTAAACATGGCATCGAAAAATGGACGCCCGGCTCAGCCGATCAGGTTGGTGATAGCGGATGTCGACGGAACGCTCGTCACGCAGGAAAAGGTGCTGACCAAGCGTGCGGCCGGGGCTGTCTTGCGGCTGCACGAAGCCGGAATTCAATTCAGTGTCACGAGCGGACGGCCTCCGCGCGGCATGGCCATGCTGATCGATCCACTGAAGCTTACCCAATCACTGGCGGCGTTCAACGGCGGCGTGTTGATTAAACCCGACCTTAAAACGGTCGTTGATCAGAAATTTCTGCCAGCGGGGGTGCCGGAGAAAGTGATCGAAGCCATCGAGAACCATGCCCTGGACGTGTGGGTCTATACGGACACGGAGTGGTTCGTGCGCGACCCGGATGCACCGCACGTCGCACGCGAGCAGTGGACCGTGAAATTTCCTCCAACCGTAGTCAAGACATTTGCAGGGCTCCTCGGCCGCGTGGCGAAAATTGTCGGTGTTAGCGACGACCACGACCGCGTAGCGAAATGCGAAAAAGACGTTCAGCTAGCTGGCGGGACGCACATTTCCGCAGCGCGCTCGCAACCCTACTACCTCGATGTAACCCATCCGCAAGCGAACAAAGGCGAAGTCGTGCTCTCCCTTTCGCGGCTGCTCAACATTCCACCGGCGGAAATCGCGACGATCGGAGACATGCCGAATGACGTCCTGATGTTCCAGAAGAGCGGCGTGAGCATTGCGATGGGCAACGCAAGCCCCGAAGTACAAGCCGCAGCCACCTATGTCACGTCCACAAACGAGGAAGAAGGATTTGCCAACGCCATGGAGAAGTTCGTCTTGAACGCGCGTTCCGCGAAAGTGTGATGGCACGCTAACGAACGGCCGGAGCAACAATGGAAAGGATATGTACAGCGTCTCCCATCTGAATCGGGTGCTCTGGATCGTCGCCCTGGTCGGTGCCTTGGCTCTACCGTCTACGGCGCAGCAAGCTGCCCCCCCAGCAACCTGATGATCTGCAGAAACAATTGGAGCAACTCAAGCAGCAGTACGACGCTACCACTCACGACCTTGAACAACGCACCTCAGCTCTGGAACAGCAAATCCAAAAACAGAGAGAGGCCGCCGAGAAGAGTAAGGCGGGTACCGTCTCTGCGGCCGAGCTGGCCGCCCAGGAGGCCGCTCAAAAGGCCGTGCTCGGAGAGTCCGATGATGTCGGGGCAAAATATCAGGGCCAGCTTCCCTCGGAGCCGACCTATGACCTCCTCAGAGAGGCAGATCAAAAGATAGAGAAGCTGAACGAGCAGGTGCAGAGCTTTGAGTTCCACGGCTATTTCCGATCGGGTTATGGCCTGAACACCAACGGCGGCGCGCAAGTCGCCTTTCAAGCTCCTGGAGCGGACGCGAAATATCGCCTGGGCAACGAAGCAGAAACCTACGGGGAGCTCATTTTCGTCAACAACTGGCTGAACCCCGAACACAACAACGACAAGGCCTGGCTGAAAACGGAAGCCATGATCGAGGCGAATACGGGGAATTACGCCACTTATCCGAACTTTCCGGGTCCGAACTTTCCGGGCAACGTCGGGATTGATCAATTCCGCTTGCGGGAAGCCTTTGTCCGGGCCGGCAGCGTCCTGAAGAGCCAACCAGACGCGAAGTTCTGGGCCGGTGAACGATATTACCGTCGCTACCACATCGAGATTGACGATTTTTATCCCCTGGACATGAGTGGCTACGGGGGCGGTGTCGAGGATTTGAATGTTCGTGTCGGCAAGTTGTCGGTGGCGTACCTGGCAGGCGCGAGGCCCGACATCGTTACGCAGAATGGGAACTATGCGAAGAGCAATATCGATGTCCGCCTCTAAGATATCAAAGGGCCCTTTGGGCTGTGGGGCGTTTGGTTTGATTTCGCGACCGCGAAGGGCGGCACCACACAAGCAGGCGGCTCTACACAAGCAGGGGCAGTAATTCCCACCTCTAATGGCTACGCATTCGGGGTGCGCTACCAGCACCTGGAATGGCACGGGGGCTACAACACGTTTTCCATCCAGTACGGGAAGGGAGCGGCGAGCAATTTCAGCACATCGATCGATAATCCTAGCCCCTTTATCAAGAGTTCCGAGAGATTGCTGCTCACGGAACACCTGCTCGTTCAGCCCAACGACCGATTTGCCATCATCCCGATCTTCATTTTCCAGCGGGCGCGCGACGGGCAGCCGGGCCATGGCTTCCAAGACTGGGTATCGTTTGGTGCGCGGCCGGAAATCTTCTTCACCAAATATATTTCGCTGGCCTTCGAGGGTGGGTTTGACCACACGCAAGGTTTTGTTACCGCGCAAAACGGCAATACGCAGCAATTTAACGGCTGGCTGCGCAAGTTCACCATCGCGCCGCAAATCGGAGCGGGCCGCAAGTTCTTCAGCCGGCCGGTGCTGCGCTTGTTTCTGACCTACGCGAGTTGGTCCAACGGCTTCTGCGGTCTTGTGGGTGGCGTGCCATTCCAGGATAGAACCAGCGGGCTCACGTACGGGGTGCAAGCGGAAACTTGGTGGTAAAACCTCACGGTGAGATCGACGACAGAAGCGAAATCGCGATCGGCCATATTGCAAGTTAGGAGAATATGTGATGCAAACAGATCTTGAGAAAAATCCGAGGAGCGCGATCGGGAACGCAGCCGCGCCGAACGCTGTCGTGCAGGCGTCCAGTACATCCTTTGTCATTCTAGCCGCTATTTTCGCTGCCGTTGGCGGCCTGCTTTTTGGATATGACACCGCGGCGATCTCCGGCGCCGTCATCTTCATCAAGCAACAATTCTCTCTTTCCACTTTTCCCGAAGAGCTAGTGGTCGGCATGGTGCTCGTGGGCGCCGCGCTGGCTGCGCTCGGTGGTGGGAGACTCTCGGATCGCCTTGGCCGGCGGACCACGCTGATACTGACCTCTCTCATTTTTATTCTCGGCGCGCTTATCTGCGCGTTCGCCGATTCGTTTCAGACGCTGCTGGTTGGGCGCACCATCGTAGGAGTGGGTATTGGCCTGGCATCGACGACCGTGCCCGTATACATCTCGGAAGTCTCGCCACCAAAGGCACGCGGTTGGCAAGTCTCGCTATTCCAGCTCGCGATCACGATCGGAATCCTTGCCGCATAAATCGTTGACTACGCGTTTGCCGGAAGCGGCGGGTGGAGATGGATGCTTGGTCTCGCAACCGTCCCCGGCGTGATGTTGGGACTGGGCATGTTGTACCTTCCCGAAAGCCCGCGATGGCTTGCGAAGCATGGACAGACGGACAAGGCACGGAAAATTCTCACGCGAATTCGCGGCGGCTCGGACGTTACCGCCGAATTTCGCGAAATACAGGACACGCTCCGTCAATCGAGCGAGCGCGGTCACTGGTCCGACCTTCTCAGCCCGACGGTTCGTCCCGCGTTGATTGTCGGCATCGGTCTGGCCATCTTTCAGCAGATCACCGGGATCAACACGGTTATTTACTATGCGCCGACGATTTTACAGTCTGCGGGTATTTCGTCGGCTTCTGGGGCGATTCTAGCCACAGCGGGCATTGGCGTCGTCAATGTAATCATGACCTTGGTGGCGATGTGGCTGATCGACCGGATGGGTCGGCGTCCACTGCTGTTGATTGGAACGGCCGGCATCATTATTACTCTGGGCATTCTTTGCTTTGCCTTTCTGACGCCTGGCGGCGGGCTGGCCCGCGTCGCGGTGGTCACGTTAATGGTGTATGTCGCCTCGTTTGCGATCAGCCTGGGTCCGATCTTCTGGCTGTTGATTTCTGAAATCTACCCGCTCAAAATCCGCGGCCTGGCAGAAGGGACCGCGGCGGCATCGAACTGGGCGGCTAACCTGCTCGTTTCGTTGACGTTCCTTTCGCTGGTGGAAGCGCTTGGGCCGCGTCGAACTTTTTGGTTGTACGCGCTGTTCGGCGTTGCGGCTTGGATCTTCTGCTACTACCTGGTGCCGGAAACCAAGGGGCGAACGCTCGAGGAAATCGAGCAGTCGCTGGGCGGCAAGGTTGCCGTTCGAGGCCGCAACGCCATCCAAGGCGCGTAGTGTCTTGGGGCGGGGTGCTCGGCCAGATCTCGTGGTCATTATTATTAGTAGTCATTAGTGGTTCGCTGGAGTCCGCCGCCTTTTCGGATGTATTGCAAACAAAGGGCTTACAGACTGCCAATTTAGATATGTGGCAGGGAAAGGGGTTAGAAAGCGTCGGACCGGCTGATTGAACTTTGCGGCGAGGTACCCACACCCCCGGTATGTTTGCGTAAATGCGGTAGATAAAGGGGTTAGCGCGCGATTCGGCGTAAAAGCGGTAGATAGAGGACTTACGGCTCGAAGCGAGTGCGGAAACAGGTTGAGTTGCGGGGGAAGGGAGGGACTAAAGGGGGACACGGTCAGCGAAACCTTAGGATGTAGATTACCGCATCCGTCACTATTTGTCAAGTGAGAAATAAAGACCGGCCTTATTATATGATGCTCGATGTGGTTGCTTTCAACCCGTACTGAGGCGGGGGAAATGGCGAGCGAAAGGGTGCGGTGGGCCGGGTGGCCGGTTTTGGTGCATTCGGCGCGGACGGCCGTTGCGGCACTAGTTTCCTTATTGGTTGCGCGTTTATTCCGGCTGCCGGAAGCGTACTGGGCGCCGATTACGACGCTGGTAATTACGCAATCCTCGCTGGGGGCGGCGCTGGAGGTTTCCTGGCAGCGCTTCGTGGGAACGGCGCTCGGAGCGGTGCTTGGGGCGATTGCGGCGAGCTACTTCGGGTCGCGGATGCTGGTATTCGCTGCCAGCGTGTTTATCCTTGGGCTGCTTTCCGCCCTTGTGCACCGAGATCGAAGCGCGTATCGGTTCGGGGGCGTAACGCTGGCGATTGTGATGTTGGTGCCCCGGACAGGTCCTCCATGGTGAGTGGCTTTTCATCGGTTCGCGGAAGTGTCGATCGGAATTGCGGTGGCGCTGGTCCTGACGGTGGTGTGGCCGGATAAGGAAATTGCTCCGGAGCGGGAAAAATGAGTGTTCGTCGAAATCAAGCGCAGTATCCTTGAAAAGCCCCACTGTGCAGTAATTTCGGTCCGTAGAACCGAAAGGCCTCGGTCCAAAAGAAGGACCTGAGCTACATCCATGATCATTACTCCTCGGCCACTTACAATGCTCTCAAACACCGCTGTGGACCGCAAAAGATGGTTCTGGCGGAAGGGCCAACCGTTGGAAAGGCGCTTCAAGATCTAGCCTGCAACCTGCGCTAGAGCTGGAAAATGAGAGTGGTTGCCGAACTTATGCTGGACGCGGCGAAGAGCCTATTTCTTGTGCTGACGGCGCTTTTCCCCATCGTGGACCCGCTTGGGGGCAGCCCTTTCTTTCTGGCGATGACTAGCGAGTACGGCCCGGAAGCGCGAAAGGAATTGTCGTGGCGAATCGCTTGGAACAGTTTCTTCCTGCTGGTTGGGTCGTATTTTGTGGGGACCTACATCCTGGCCTTTTTTGGGATTTCGCTGCCAGTGGTGCAGGTCGGCGGGGGGCTGGTCGTCGTGGCGTCGGGATGGACGCTGCTGATGCAGCGAGACGATGAAAAACACGACGTACACAGAACGGTACAGCCGAAGGACCCATTCCGCCAAGCGTTCTATCCCTTGACTCTGCCGCTGACCGTCGGCCCTGGATCAATCTCCGTTGCGGTGACACTGGGAGCGAACGCTGCCCACAGTAACGCGCTCCATCCTTTGACTATTCTAGCGGCGCTGATTGGGTGTGCGTTAATCGCGCTCAGCGTTTTCCTATGTTACGGATTTGCTGACCGGTTGGCGCGAATTCTGGGAGCAACAGCAATGACGGTGATCGTGCAACTGTCGTCGTTTCTCCTCGTTTGTATCGGTGTGCAAATTATTTGGAACGGGATCAAGGCGCTGCTGGAATCGATACATCCTGCCTGACCAAGAGAACCCGGCGGCGGGAAGTCAGAGGTTTCCACGTATAGATCAGAGAGCTTGCACAGACGTGTTTGCGGCGGCGCGAGCGGCTTGAAGGAGTTGGGCGGCGCTTTCGCGGGGGGTGCCGTGCTCGAAGATGGCGCTGCCTGCTACCAGGATCTCGGCGCCGGCGCTTATGATACTTGCTACTGTGTCGTGATGGACGCCGCCGTCCACTTCGATACGAAAATTCAGGGCGCGAGATTGACGGATTTTCGCCAGCAGCTCAATTTTCTTAAGGGAGGAGTGGATGAAGCTTTGGCCACCGAAGCCGGGATTCACGCTCCTTACCAGGACGTGGTGAACCAGGGGAAGAACCTCGTCGAGAGTGTGGACGGGGGTGGCGGGATTTATGACGACGCCGGGTTTGCATCCGTGAGAGGCAATTAGATGGAGAGTGCGGTCGAGGTGAACGCAGGCTTCCTGATGGACGGAGATCCAGTTGACGCCAGCTTCGGCGAAGGCGGGGATAAATTCGTCAGGCCGTTCGATCATGAGGTGGCAATCGAGGGGGACCTGGGTGGCCTTGCGAAGAGACGCGACTACAGGTGGGCTGATCGTAAGATTGGGGACGAAGTGGCCATCCATGATGTCGACGTGGAGGACGGTGGCTCCGCCGTCGACCGCCGCCTGCGCTTCTTCGCCTAGCCGAGCGAAGTCAGCAGAGAGAATAGAAGGAGCGAGCTCTATCAGGGGAGTTCCTCATGTTGCTGCAAATAAATTGTTCGAGCGACGGTAGCCGGCGCGCAGCAGTGCCACGCTGCAACAATGTCAGGCCACGGAGATTCAGCTCGCAGCTTTTAACGTGCAACTCTCAACGCGCACCTTCTAACTGGCAGCTCGCGCTTGAGTTGGTTGGCCCTGCGCGATTCGTTCGATCATACGTTTGCTGATCTTTTCTCCACGGAGAAATCCTACAGGCCGAGGATCGTCTTTGCTTTTGACCACGGGCATCCAGGAAATACCGTGATCGAGCATGGTGGCGGATGCCACGAGAGCGGAATCCTCAAGAGCTACGTAGATCAAATTGGGGGACAGGAGGTCGCTTAGCTTGAGATGGCCGACACCACCGCGCGTTTCCGCCGAAGTGACAGCGATGCGAGCGATAATTTGATAGAGGTCGCCACGATCCAGCGTTCCCCATAAGCGCTGCTTTTCGTCGAGGACGAGGAGATTGCCGGTGGCACTCTCATTGAGGGCGCTTACAGCATCGGCGAATGTAGTCTCTTTCGTGAGCAACTGCGCGGGAAGCGGATCGAGGAACGAAGCGATCGACTCGCCTTCCAGTATGGCCTTGCTGATCGGCAGGCGACGCCAAAAATCGCCGGAGCGAGTGACGGTCTTTACGAGCAGGTCGCGAAACGGCGCGAAAGAACCGGCAATTTGAGAGAAGAGGGCACTGCCGATTTGCCGGAGGCGGACAGGGGAACGAGCGCGGATGCTCGTTTCGTGGGGGCGGTTCCCTAAGAGCGCGCCTTCTCCGAAGAAGTCGCCTTTACCCAAGACGGCGAGAACTTTCGTTTCCGAAGCGCCTGGGTCTTGCTGCAGGACTTCTACCTGGCCTTCTTCGATGACGCTGAAGGTGCGCGCTGGTTCGCCTTGGCGGTGAATGAAATCGCCTGGGCGGTAATACGCGTGGGTGATTTGTTGGGTGGCATCGGTATTAAGGAAGCTGAGATCGCGAGGGAAGAGCACGTCCCATGACCAGTCGAGCGCGACTTTAATTCGGCGAGACCAGGTTGGAAGCTTGAAGAGGTAAACGCCGCGCCACATCAGCCAGGCGAGAAAACCCGAGACGTGGACACCGAGCATTTCCGCTACGGCCTCGTAGCCGCCGATGGAGCAGAGCTGTCCGAGGGCTTTGAAATGGAAGGGTCGGGTGGGTTGGCCTTGCAGAATGCGGACTAGGTTGAGTGCAGCTTGACGACCCTCGCGTTCAGCGAATTGACCGGTGGGTGCGGCAGGTTTGTTATCGAAGGCATTGATGATGTACGCGCAATCGCCGACGGCCCATGCATTCGTCTGCCCCTCGATTCGCATTTCCGGTGTGGTACGTATGCGGCCTCGCTCCTTAGGAACATCGAGGCTTTGTACGATCGGGGAGATGGCGGTTCCAATGGTACAAACGATCGTCGCACCTTTTAGCATGCGGCCATCGTTGAGTTCGACTCCCTCATGCGTTGCGGCGACGGCTCGGGCATTCAGCAGCATGGTGATGCCGGCTTTCTCCATCTTTTTCCTGGCGAATTCGCGGAGCTTCGGCGCTACTTCTGGCAGGATCTGGTCCTGGGAATGGACCAGGCTGACGACAACATCTTCCTTGCGGAAATTTCGATAAAAGCGGGTGCTGCTGCGAACGAGCTCATTGATTTCGCCGGCGACTTCTACGCCGCTGAAACCCGCTCCCACGATGATGAAGCTGAGATGCCAACGGCGGAGATCGGGATCAGTCGTGGCTTCGGCGTATTCCATTTGATGGACGACGTGCTGGCGAAGATCGATGGCGTCGCGCATGACTTTGAAGGCAAAGGCGTGTTCGCTCATTCCGGGGATGATTCCAAGATTGCTTTCCGCGCCGCAGGCGATCACCACGTGGTCATAGTGCAAGCGGGTGAGGGCGCCGTTGCCATCGTCAAACTCAATCTCTGAAGAAGCTAGGTCTATTCTTTGCACGCGCTCGGTTCGGCAGCCGACTCCGGGCAGCATCTGGCGTAGGGGCGCCGCGGCCGCGTCGACATTGATGGACGCTCCGGCTACGTCCGCGAGCAGAGGATGAAAGACCATATGGTTCTCGCGGTTGAAGAGGAGAATTTCGCACTCGGAACCGCGGACCTTACTGCGAAGGGTCTTTGCGAACTGTACTGCGGCAAAGCCTCCGCCGATAATGACTACTCTGATTGGCTTCACTTCTTAGCTCCTATTGCTTGCCTGGGTATGACTGAAAATTTCGGAGTACCATGGGCTCCTCTATTCCTGTGATGCCGAACGACAACATTTGGGCGCTCTAGTTGAGGATAGGGAGCCGGGAATTCTGGGTATATCGGAAACGTGTGAACCGTATTCGAAATGAGTGGCGAAAGTGTTTCCTCACGAAGACGGTCGAGTCACGAGTGCGTTTCCTAGAGCTCAGTCTTGCCAGTTGTCCTCAGGTTGAGCGATGCCGAGGCGCTTCATTTTGTAAAACAGCGTGGTTCGCTTTAGACCGAGTCTGGCTGCTGCCCCTCGCGGACCGCCGAGCTTCCAATTTGCGCGCTGACACGCCGCGAGAATCTCCTGACGGACTGTGTCCTCAAGCGTTGGATTTGGAATTTCGGTTGGTGCTGGTTCGTATCTTTCAAGCGGCGCCGGTTCGAAGACTCCGTCAGTGGAAAGGATAACGCCACGCGCAACATAGTTTTGCAGCTGCCGAATGTTCCCGGGCCAGGGATAACGAACGAGGGAACGCATGGTTTCCTCGGGGATGGTATCGATAATTTTGTCCATTGAGTCCGCGAAGTGTTGGACGAAGTACCTGACGAACTCCGGAATGTCGGCTTTCCTTTCGCGAAGCGGCGGTAGTGAGATTGGGAAAATATTCAACCGATAGTACAAATCTTCACGGAATTCAGCGTCTTGGACCATCAGCCGGAGGTCTCGGTTGGTGGCGGTGACGACACGAACGTCAACCCGGGTGGTACGCGTGCTGCCCACGGCCTCGAACTCGCGCTCCTGTAATACGCGGAGCAGCTTAGGCTGAAGTTCCAGTGGCATGTCTCCAATTTCATCGAGAAACAAGGTGCCTCGATCCGCCCGCGCAAACCGGCCGAGGTGCGAATTGACAGCACCGGTAAAGGCTCCGCGTTCGTGCCCGAAAAGCTCGCTTTCAAGAAGACCTGCGGGCATCGCCCCGCAGTTCACCTTGACGAGACTCCGGCTGCGGCGCGGGCTGAGCTCGTGGATCGCTCGCGCGATAACTTCCTTGCCAGTCCCGGTTTCGCCGGCGATCAAGACGGTAGCATTCGTGGGCGCTACTGCCTCTACTTCGGAGAGGATGGAGCGCAGGCCGCCGCGGTGGCCCACGATTGTCTCCAAGAAGGAGGATTGTGCGCGTTCTGACCTGCGCACAATTGTTTCGTCGAGAGTATAGATGTTCGTGCTCATAGTTGCATTTCCCCTGTATTCGTTAAGCTTGGCTTCAGGCAGCTACTTTCATCAGGAGGAAACTGCAGCCAAATCCGCTGGTAAATCTCTCATTCATGAGTTCCCCGAAACATCATCATCCTCGCTACGTCAATTTTTGTATCCCCCGGATGACGATCGACGAGAAGCACGTCGCCCGAGCGCACTTGTGCGGTCGCCAGCAGCCTGGAAAGTGGGTAGACGAGATAGCGCTCGATGGCACGTTTCAGGTGGCGCGCTCCGTACCGCTGATCGGTCCCCTCTTGGAGCAGGAACTGCCGTCCTTCAGTCGTTACTCGGAACAAGAAGCGGCGCGTCGTGGAATCCAATACGCGCTTCTGCACTTGCCCGAGCTCGATATCCAGCACCTCATCGAGTTCATCGCGCTTTAATGGGTGAAAGACGACCAGCTTATCGAGCCGGTTGATGAACTCCGGAGAGAACTTGCGGCGCGCTGCTTCTATCGCGGCGCGTTCCACCTTTTCCTCCAGCCGGTGTACCGGCTTGTCGATGGGCTGAACGAATCCCATCCCTCCGGTGATCAACTCGCTGATCTCGGCGCCGCCGAGATTCGCTGTCATGAAAATTATGGTTTGCGACAGGTCGACCCGGCGGTTGTCCCCTAACGTCAAGGTCGCCTTGTCCAGTATTCCCAGCAGTAGTTGCCAGAGAGAGTCGCTCGCCTTCTCGATTTCGTCAAAGAGCAGGAAGCTGAGCTTCAACTGTTCTGTATGGCTCTTGGCAAGCGCTTCCTGGGTGATCAGTGGATGCGTTTCGCGGTGCCCCAGATATCCGGGAGGTGAACCAATCAGTTTGGCGATTTCATGCGAGTGCTGAAATTCGGCGCAGTCCACCTTGATCAGCGCGCGGCTATCCCCGAACAGAATCTCTGCAGCGGCTTCAACAATGCGCGTTTTGCCTGAGCCGGTCGACCCGAGAAACAGCAGGTTCCCGACTGGATGCGCAGGAGAGTGCAGGCCAGCGCAGAAAACCTGATAAAGATCGGAAAGCGCTTGCACGGCCTCGTCCTGCCCGACGATTTTTCGCCGCAGTGCATCCTCAAAATGGCACGACGCGGAGCTCCGTTTTCTCGTGTCCAACTCTTTTGTGTGTCGCGATAGCGTTGCTGTTGCCATAACTTCCTCTTCACTGTCGTGATTCGAAATCAGCTGGGACACGACATTCAATTTCAATCTCCCGAAGCGGACGACCGAATGTGGTCCTCCGCTTTATTGCGGCCAGCGATAGTCCGATGAACGGCTAACCTGCATCCCGTTCTCGCGTGATCCACTCGCGGATGTATCCTGGGCAATTCTTGAGCTGGACGCTGTCCACTTCGCAGCGCTCGAGAAATCTGACGGCTTCTCGATCCACGAGAGTGAGGTCTTTTAAGTCCAGGACAATACGGCGACCTTCCGGTTCCGACTTGAACAGCGATTTCAACTCGATGACATTCTCTGCGTCCATCCGACCGCTCAACGTCCAGACCACTTCGCCGTTCGCCGCTCTCGTGATTTTGAGCATCTAGCCTCTCTTCAAAGCACCTCAGGGTAGCCTGTGATGTCCGTGACGAGCGTCTGTAATCGCAATCACAGCGCCAATCGTAAGGCGATGAAACAAGAGGCGTTAAATCGCTTGCAATTGTCGAGTCCTCACCAATTGTCGAAATTCCGTACAAACCCGTGTCAGAAGATCTTGAAAATACGTGCGAGTAATGAGCGTCAACCGGGAAGACTGCAACTTCGAATGCTCCATCGCCGAATTGGGTGTTTTCTGAAATCATGTGTGGATACTGACTCTAGGAGGGCAGTGCGGTCTTGAACGAATCGGCCTTGACTGGCACGTTCTTGCTCAAAGAAGTAGCTACGGGAGAGGGCGATTGAACACGAGGCCCGCAGGGGTCAATCGTCGAGCGATTCGAGAGAAGTCTTTTCAGGATTTCTACAATCGGACTTACCGTTCCTGCCAGCGGGCAAGACTTGGGGACACACCAGTAAGTCGGCGGAAATGCCGAGCGAGGTGGCTCTGGTCGGAAAACCCGACAGCGAGGGCGATTTCAGACAACGGAAGTTGAGTGTCACGGAGCAGCTGCTCAACGTGTTCGAGACGTCGCTGCAGCAAATATCCGTGAGGCGGCATTCCAACCGATTGCCGGAAAGCCCGTGCGAAATGGTGTTGGGAAAGCCCTGCCATCGAGGCAAGAGTGTCCAGGCTTATCTTTTGGTCCAAATGCGATTCAACGTATTCGCATATGCGACGTGCGAGCGCGGGTGAAAGGCCTCCGCGGCTAGGGAGCGGAACCTCCGCTTCCGGCATCCGCAAGCTGGCTAACATGGTGATCCGGGGCTTCGAGTGGATGAGTGCCTGCGGCGAGCTGCGCGATACTCTCGATCTGCCGAGAGGCGGAGTGATCAATCCATGCCACCAGCCTTTGCCACCAGCGCGAGCCAGGCGAATCGAAATGTCCTGGCCACTCCCACGTCGGAAGAGTGAAAGGCTGTAATCGAAGATCGCGGATAGGTGCACTCCGTCCGCCAAGCTTCTGTCAGTTAGAGAGAACGCCAGACGAGCGACTCGATCCGCGCCAACAATGCGCTGATCTTCGTCGACTGCAAGGAGCAATTCGGTGCAGCTGTTATCGGACGGCAAAGCTGCGATGATCCATGCATATCGGAAGAACTCGCGAAAGAGTCGCTCTTCGATTGCGCGCGCCGATGCAATGGTTGCGGCAAGAGCCAACTGCTGCGTTCGGTCCGATGTATCGAGAATCGCGGTTGAAACGTCCAGCACGCCAGCCAGTTTGCCAGCGGGATCAAAGATCGGAGCACCGGCACAACTGAGTTTGGCGTGCCGACTGCGATAGTGTTGGCCGCAATGGACGAGAACCGGCCGTTGTTCGGAGATGCAAGTCCCGATGCCGTTTGTGCCTTCGATTTGCTCCGACCAAACACCGCCGAGCCAGATGCTCCAATTCTTGAACTCATCGGCCCTTGCCTCATCGCCGCGATGGTGAATAGCGACGCCATTTTCGTCGCACAAGAGAACGACATACCCTTGCTGCCGGACGATTGCATAAAGACGATCGATCTCTTCCCGGGCGTGAACGATGACGTCGGCGAGTGGTTCGCTCGAGACCTTTATCTTCGGTGATGATGTGGGGCGCCGTCCGGCTCCTTGGGTCAACATGATATTCGGCCATACACCGTCGCCACGAGTCGTACACTTCTTCCGGAGTCGAAATTAGGCGTGCATTGGTAAGGGAAGCCTCGATGGGTTGGACAGGGGAAGGTGCAGTGTCGGGGCTCAAACGATGCATTACTGCAGAAGCCACGTGGCCCTCCAGCGCCCAGCGGACTTACGGGCTTCGGGCTTGGTCCTAAGCAGGTAGGGAATCGCCCCATTATGGGCTTCGGGGAAACTTCAGTCCTTTGGGTTCCCAAGCCTAGTCTAGCAGGGAGGCACGCGACCAACAAGATCAGGCGTCCGGCAACCGCGCGCCGGGATTTTGCGCCACGCCAAATCCGAGAAATCATGATTGCGGGGCATCTGAAAAGACTGCATTGCATCGATCTGGTCTCTGTCATTTGGAATGAAACACTTCTTGGACGTGACGGTCGGCACCCTGCCAAGTGACAACGGTTACAGCGACCCCCTTTTGGCTAAGGTATGTTTTGAGTTCAGTGGAGGTGCAAGATGCAAAAGGATGCGCGCGACCTGTTGGAGGTTTGGAGATTTGAGTTATTCGAAGAAGCGGTCGGAAGTTGGCTGCGGTCCATTATTCAGTGTCTTGAGAAAGAGCGGGCGGCTATTCGATCTGGACCGTTCGTCCTCGATTCTAAGCAAAATTGTCGAAAGGGGGTTTGAACGCCTAAGTCTTGAAGCGATTCTTATTGATCTTCAGTGACCGAATCTTCGACTCCAAGGTGGAGCGTGGCATGCCGAGCTTGGCGGCCGCGCCTGACGGTCCGAAGACGCGTCCTTCGCTTTCGCGTAGGGCCGCTTCAATCATCTCTTTCTCCTGAGTGGCGAGCTTCTGAGAGAGGTCAAGCGGGCTTTTCGGCTCAGGGGCAAGAGGCTGGCGCGAAAGCCAGCTTTCATCGACCGAAAAATTCTCCGATTCACATACGATAACGGATCGCTCAATAACATTCTGCAGTTCGCGAATGTTACCTGGCCAGGCGTACGACTGCAGAAGGTCCAAGGTCTTTTTGTTTAGCCCCCGTATGCTCTTGCCTGCTTTTCTTGCGAAGCGATCAATGAAGTACTCAACCAGCATAGGAATGTCTTCTCTGCGATCACGCAGAGGAGGAATTTCGATGGGGAAGACGTTAAGGCGGTAAAACAGGTCGCTGCGGAAACCACCCCCGGCAATGGCAGCCTCCAAGTCGCGGTTGGTGGCCGCAATCACGCGAACGTCCGAGTGGATGGAGCGAGTTCCACCAACACGTTCGAACTCGTGCTCCTGCAAAACGCGCAAAAGCGCAATCTGAGTTTCGGCCGGAAGTTCCCCTACCTCATCGAGGAAAATCGTGCCTTCACCGGCCAATTCAAAGCGGCCCAAACGCCGCTGCGTTGCCCCGGTAAAAGCGCCTTTTTCATGGCCAAACAGCTCTGATGCGATCAAGTCGCGAGGAATAGCAGCGCAGTTTACGCTGACGAATGCCCCTGCAGAGCGATGAGAGCGCCGATGGATTGCGCGGGCGATGAGTTCTTTGCCGGTCCCGGTTTCGCCGGTGATGAGAACACTGGAGTCGGTGGGAGCGACCTTAGACAAATGAGAAAGTACTCTTTGCAGAACCGGAGAAGTTCCCACGATCTCCTCGAACATGGATGTCTTGTCGATTTCTTCGCGAAGGGCAACGTTTTCATGCTCGAGTCTCTCTTCAGCCTGCTTGCGATCGTCGATATCGGTCCCCGCGACATACCAACGCATTACGCATCCTTGTGGATCTCGCAGCGGGTTGAATCGGAAAAGAAACCATCGATGTTTACCGTCGTGTCTCAGCAACCGCGCTTCGGTTTCGTGGGGAGACCCGCTTAAGAATTTGTTTTTCAGTTCGCCCATGAGGCGTTCCCTATCGTCTGGGTGGAAGACCTTGAATGGAACCTCGTCAGCCCGCCACTCTGCAAACGGACGCCCCTTCCACTCATCGAGGGTGAGCCCGTGATACTTGAGCGCCACCTCATTGGTATAGACAAGACCCCCGTCAGCGGCCAGCACGTGGACGTGCTGGGGCGTGAGATCCAGCATCTGCCGGAGCTCTGTCTCTTTTTCGCGGATTTTGTCTTCCGCCTGCTTGCGATCTTCAATGTCGGTGAGGACACCATACCATTTGACGATGTTGCCAGCTTCATCTCTCAGCGGCACGCTCCGCACCAAGTGCCAGCGATATTCCCCATCTGCGCGCCGGAAACGCAACTCGTCCTCAGACGGCTCGCCGCTGGCAACGGACGCGAGCCACCTAGCGTTGAGTCGCTCAAGATCATCGGGGTGAGTTGCGGCATGCCAACCTGATCCGGCGATTTGCTCTGGCGGCATCCCACAGTACTCTACGAATCGGCTGTTGGCGTAAGAATTCGAGCCGTCGGGTCGTGCACTCCAAACTATCGCCGGAATGGTATCGACCACCTCGCGAAGCTCCGCTTCTTGTTCCCTGATCACCGCTTCGGCGTGGCGCTGCTCGGTGATATCAGTCACCGCCCCGACAAACTCGCGATTGCCAGATGCATCCTGTAAAGCGTGAGCTATCGCGTGGACGTGCTTGACTCGTCCGTCAGGCGGCAGCAAACGATAGGTATGCTCGAAATCTGTCGCCCCCCGAGAGGCACCATCGATGACCTTCTGAAAGTCGGCCCAGTCCTGCGGATGGACGCGCTGCATCGCTGAATCTATTGTTGGCTTAACCGAGCGGTCGTACTCGAAAATGCGATAGGTTTCGTCTGACCAGACAATCTCGCCTGTGTCAGGTTTCCAGCCGAAGCTGCCCGTGTGACTGAGTCTTTGAGCTTCCGCCAGGTACGCTTCGCGCCGGCGGAGTTCCTGGGTCAGGAGCTCGTGCGCTGTAACGTCTATAGCGCTGCCAACGTACTTTTTCAGGCTTTGGTTTTTGACAACAGGAGCACCGACGCAGCGAATGTACCGGACCTCACCATTGGGACGCACGATGCGCTTTGTGGCATCGAAGGGCGAAGCTTTCGCCAAGATTCCCTTGATCAGGTCTGCCATGGACTCGCGATCGTGCGGGTGGACACGATCCAGGTATTCCTGAACATTAGGCGGTTTGCTGGCCGGATCGAGTCCGTGCATTCGAAATAATTCGGGAGACCAATAGTAGAAGCCGTCGGGATCGAAGGCCCAGCTTCCCATGTGGGCAAGACGCTGCCCCTCGGCAAGATAAAACTGGCTTCTTTGCAGTTCCTGGGCGTTGCGGCGGAGCTGTTCTTCCGCCGTTTTGCGCTCGTCAATGTCCAGGCTCGATCCATACCACTTGACGATGGTGCCGTTTGCATCGCGAAGTGGCACTTTCCGGTGGAACATCCAGCAATATTCTCCATTTGCTCTACGGACGCGGGTTTCGTATTCGAAGACTTCTCCAGTCGCGAGGCAGGCTCGCCACTTGGCCACAATTCCCTTAACGTCCTCAGGGTGAACGAAAGCCGTCCAATTCCAGCCGGTCACTTTGTCCAAAGTGACGCCCAGGTATTCCAGCCAAGGTTTATTAAAGTAATCGAGGTAGCCGTCGGGCCTGGCCGTGTGAATCAGCGCAGGAATCGAGTCGACCAGGAGTTGGGCATTCAAACGCTCGGATCCCTGACCTGAGGAGGCCATGACGGGCATGATACACCCAGAGAATCTGCATGCGGTGGCCGGCCCCATTGTTGAACCTGAGTTTGGTTGAACGTGAATGGCCTCGGCGTTCTCCATTGGCTTGCCCCACCTTTCGATGATCTGCGCCGATTGTGGCGCTGCCGGAATCCTGTCGTCTTGAACAAACTTGGTGTGTTTGGAATGTTTCTGATGAATCGTGATCTAGATCACAATTTCGCTGCGTCTTGGGGGTTGAAGAGGTTCCGGAGAGATGTTTCTCCCTTGATCAGCGATCTTACTCCGCTAAGTTACTTTTTCTCAGAGGGTTACCTTGTGTGGATGGGGTTCCCTTCCGACCGGCGGACCTCACGAGGAGACATTCCAGCCCACCGCCGGAAGTGCCGGGCGAGATGGCTTTGGTCAGAAAAACCAGTCGTATGGGCAATTTCAGACAACGGAGCATGTGTGTCCCTCAGCATGTGTTCCACATGTTCCAAGCGCCGCCGCACCAGATACGTGTGCGGCGGCACCCCCACTGACTGGTGGAATGCCCGAGCAAAATGGTAGGTGGAAAGCCCCGCCAGGGCGGCCAGTCCATCGAGCCGGATCTTTTCATCGAGATGCCCTTCAATATAGTCGCAGACGCGGCGTGTCACGGCTGGCGACAACCCGCCACGGCTCGGAGTTGGAATTGTTTCCGCCGATAAGTTTTCAAGCGTGCTGAGTCGAGGGCGCGAGTGGATCATGGCATATTCCGAGTTACGCAGTTCCTTGGACGTTCGAAGGGGCGGCGTGATTAACACGTTCCACGCGCTTTGCGAATCGACGCGTATCCATTGCGCCGAAGAGTCCTGTTCATCACCACGTCGAAAGAGGGAGCGGTCGTAGTGAAAAAACGCGGATAGAGATTTGCCGCTTAACAGATCCTTCTCGTCGAGGCCCAGTGCCTCCCGGGCCTACGCGATTCCGCGCCAACAACGGGTTGATCGTCGTCGACGGCCAGGAGAAGCCTGCACCGCTGGTCTGTGGGGGAGGCCGTTGTAGGAACATCGAAGCTTTCAATTCCGAACCGAAGGCTTGGTTCTTATCAGAGACAGAAACCGATGGGAACACTTTCGGTATTATTTCGCTATGGGGAAAATTCGGGGGACTCTTCGCATGCGGAGCCACATTTTCGTACATCGTGCCACCACCAAATATTTTTCTAACTCGTTTGTTTTCAAAAACGGGATTGAAAAGGAAGGACTTCCAAGCGATAGCCCGGCTGGCTTGGGCGCAGGAGGCCCCCGGTTCGAATCCGGGCGCCCCGACCAATTCATTGTTTACCGAGACCTAGCAACGCTGGCTTTGGGTGTCATCTCCTCAGCGGATTTCTCGCAGGCAGCCTGTCGGATTTTGCAACCGCTATTTAATTGTTAGGATTTGTTTGCTGAGCGTTCCAGCAATCTGTTTAGCATTATCATGACCTAGAGGCTGTTCGGCCGGCAGAGGACGAGGTCCGTGCAACATTCCAAAGATGCATCAGAAAACACGACGCCACATCTCCTCATCGTGGACGACGATCTAGATTTATGCGAGGTTTTGACCCGCTATCTGGAGGCGGAAGATTTTAGGGTTTCTTCGACGCATACAGGCTCCGAAGGGTCGAAGGCAGGAATCGAAGGGTCGTACGAATTAATAGTGCTGGATGTCATGTTGCCGGACAAGAAAGGGTTTGATGTTCTGCGAGAAATACGACAGCTGGCTCGAACTCCGGTTCTGATGTTGACGGCTAAAGGCGATGAATTCGACCGCATCCTGGGCTTGGAACTTGGCGCCGATGATTATTTGACGAAACCGTTCAGTCCGCGTGAACTGGTTGCAAGAATTTCCGCCATTCTCCGGAGATCCGGTTGGCAGTCCGAAAATAATAACGGGCTCAGGCCTCCCAGAATCAAGTCAGGAGATTTGGAACTCGATTTGGGGGCGCGCATCGTCACGAAAGCCGGCGAGCCTTTGAATTTGACATCGGCGGAATTTGATTTGTTGCACCTGTTTTTCGAAGTACCGGGGCAAGTGCTCACGCGCGACAAACTCGTCGAGCGTGTCCTTGGCCGCAAGTTCTCTCCTTTTGATCGCAGTATTGATTTTCACATCACGAATCTACGCCGGAAGCTTGGCGCACAGCCAAACGGAGCCGAGAGGATTCGCAGCGTTCGCGGGACTGGATATCTCTATGCATGGCCCCAGGAATAATGACTACGCGCTGCTATTCCCGGGTATCTAACCACTCGTTCGAGGATTGTCCTGTGCGCCCTAGTCTCGCCGGGTAGCGAAACTGCTGGAAGAAGAAGGCGTTTATGAATTTCAAGTCCAAGGTATTCCGCTTTCGGGATCGAGTACCCGTGCACCGTCTCTTCGTGAAAATCTTCTCCTGGTTCTGGGTGACGGCCTTGGTCATCATCGGTATTATCTTCGTCGGCCGCCACGTGATGGATTTGAGGCTGATCGACTCATCCCCTATGTACGCCTCCGTGGCGTCCATGCTGGCCGCGGAAGCAGCACGCGCATATGAGTCCGGTGGCCCTGCGGGATTCGCGCGTTTTGCCAACAGCCTCGCTGGAGGTCACACGAGCCAGGTTTTTCTGCTCGATGAATTCAACAAGGATGTATTATCGCGAGCGGTTCCCAGGGATACCCTCCGATTGGCGAGCGAGGCTCGCAAGGGTCAACTTGTCACAACACACATTCCGCTGTACGAACGTGTTGCCGCGTATAAATTTGTTGCTACTTCCGGACGTCCATACACGTTCGTACTCTACGAGCACTCTGCGATCCCTAATTTGAGAGGAGTGTTGTTGAGCGAAGGAGTGCCTTTCCTCCTCGGTTTGTTACTTGTGGTCACCACCCTTTGCTTTTGGCTTGCATACCACATTGCCGCCCCCATCCACAGTATTCAATCGGCGGCACGAAGGGTCGCGCAAGGAGACCTCAGCGCAAGAGTGCCGCATGCCGTTTCCCTGCGCCGCGACGAACTGGCGGCTCTGGCAAGGGACTTCGACTCGATGGTGGAACGAATAGAAATGCTGATCCGTACGCAAAAAAACCTCCTCAACTCTGTGTCGCACGAACTGCGGTCTCCACTTGCCCGGCTGAACGTTTCGCTTGCGGTGATGCGACAGCATATGCCCGAAGAAGTCATTGATATTGCTGAACGGATGGAGCGCGACGTTGCGAGAATTGACACATTGATGGGACAGCTCTTAACACTCTCCCGTCTCGAAGCTGGCTTGTCTTCCGGAGAGAGAGAGAACGTTAACTTCACGCTGCTGGTTCAAGAGGTGGTTGCTGACGGCGATTTCGAAGCTAAATCTCTTGGCAAGTCGGTGAGCCTCGAATCGGCAAATCCCGTGGTCCTGGAAAACGCTGATTCCCTGGCGCTGCGAAGCGCGTGTGAAAACATCGTTCGCAATGCTATTCACTTTACCCCGCCAGGGACGGAAGTAAAGGTGGCTCTAGGGATAGACAATGCGGCTGCGAGTCCCCAGGTCGTCCTGACAGTATGCGACGGGGGCCCAGGTGTGCCGAATGACGCCTTGCAGAATATTTTTAGTCCCTTCTTCCGTATCGATGGGCCCGGAAGGCAAAGCGAAGGCAATGGGCTCGGGCTTGCGATTGCCCTCGAGGCCGTTCGCCTGCACGACGGATCTATCACCGCTTCAAATCTCAATCCTGAGGGGCTCGAGATTAGCGTCCGGCTGCCCGTGTCAGATCCTGCCGGAGTGTAATAATTCTTGTTAATCAGATCCGCCTTACTCCTACATTAGCCGTAAACCAATGCCCATGATTTCACCGTGCGGGAAGTAATCTCGCTCGGTCAGAGATTTGGGTTCCATTCAATTCCTTACAGAACCTCCACATATCCTCGCCGCACTCCTCGCCTCGTTTAAGTAACCTCTGCCTCAGTTCCTCGAATGCTGGGCGGTCGCTTGCCGGGAAAGCGCCCGAAATTTGATACGAGACGAGGACACTATGACACGCAGCGTTGTGTTGGTTTTGCTTTCCTATTCAGTCTTGGGCCTCACGGGCATTCCAGTGCGCGCACAGGAGACAAGCGCCGAAAGGAAAAGTTTAGTCGTAGAGCCCGGCAATGATTTCCGTGCCGCGCTCGAAAAAGGAGTGCGTCTGAAAACCGTAGGGCAGCCCATTGCCGCAAAGCTACTTGAGCCGGTCTACGCCGGAGAAGATCTCGCGATCCCGGCGGGCTCAACAATTAAGGGACATGTTTCCGCAATTAGTACGGCTCCGATGCGCAAGCGTGCCGGAAGGCTCCTGGCTGGCGACTTTACTCCGCCCAAGACCGCGCGTGTGACGTTCGATCAAATCGTGTTGTCCGATGGAACGACGGTGCCCATTCACAGTGATTCTGCCGTCGGCCTTGGCCGTGTGGCGAATTCGCGATATCTTCCCAAGGCGCAGCGCCCTGGAATGCGCCAAAAACTCAAGGGCGCTATGGCCCCGCTGCGAGAACCCAATAAGCTCCAGCGATTGGGCGAAGCCGTCGTAACCAGCTTGCCATACCACCCGGAATACATCGATCAAGGAACTGTTTTTGACACCGCCCTGCTCGAACCGGTGACGCTACTCGTACCGGTTCAGGTTAATGCGGCCTCTCCGCAAGCGAGCGACCACCTCCACCTTCACCTCTTGACCCCAATCAACTCAAGTACATCCGCAGCGGGCACGCAAATCGAGGCCGTTGTTTCGCAGCCGTACTATCAGGCGGATCATCAGCTCCTCTATCCCGCCGGGACCAAAATCACCGGGACGGTCCAGAAAGCCACCTCTGCGGGGTGGATGAAGAAAAACGGAAGCATCGTGTTTGCATTCCGCTCAGTCCAGATGCCGGACGGCACGACGAGAGATATCCATTCCACTGTCGGAGGCATTCAAGCCGAGCGTTCGGAGGGTTTGGACGTCGGTAAGGAGGGCGAAATTAAAGCTACGACTTCGACTTTCGCGCGGGTTCTCGCTCCCGTTTCACTTATAGGCCCATCGAGAGCAGTTGCGGACTCGACTACCCAGAAGACAGCATGGTCTCGGTCCGGCGAAGGCCGGAAAGGCTTCGGCTTGCTCGGTGCCGGCGCAGCGCAGGCATCTGTGGGCACGGCAATCGGGTTCGGATACTTTGGCGCCGCAAAGAGACTTTGCGATGCATTCATCACTAAAGGTTCCAACGTCGACCTGCCGGTAAATACTCCGATTTTCCTGCGACTCGATTCCAATGATCCCTCGGTAGCGCTCGCAACGCGATAGCCGAGATTCAAAAGGAAAGACTTCCAAGAGATAGCTGGCTGGCTTGGGCGCAGGAGGTCCCCAGTTCGAATCTCGGCGCCCCGACCAACCTTTTTTCCTTCACTAGCGATGCTACCTCCGCCCCGCTCTATTTCTTCCATGCAGGAGCCGAATCCATAGGAAATTCATTTTCGGCGACTTCATAGTGGCTGAGAATCCGTGACTGAAGCCATAGTCGGTCGCGACGTGAAGGAGGTGGATCAGCCTGCCTGCAGTGCGAAGTAATTCGCAAAAATCATTCAAGAAAAACTGGCCCTCTCGCTTACTTAGGCATCCAACTTGCGCCGGGCAGATACCGGTTGCCCGCCAATAAGTGACCAGACTAGGATAATCTCCCTCGACGCCGTCGCGAGAAATTCGCAGCAAGGAGGCTCCTTTGAGGCTCAGTGACGGATCCTGCCGTGCGTTCCTGCTGGCCGGAGTCTTGTTATGCGGAGCAGCCAACTCTTTTGCGCAAACCGGGACAACACCGACCCCGAGCGCTCCGGGAGAACCCATACCGGGAACAGGTGGAGTTAGCCCGTTCGCAGGCAGCGTGCCGGCAAAGCCCGTTCCCGGGGTTATGCCGATTTCGCTTCGGGATGCCATTGACCGCGGATTAAGGCAAAATCTCGGACTGCTCCTTTCCAATGCCGACATTCGTTCAGCGCGCGGACAGCGATGGCAGCAACTGAGTGCGCTCCTGCCGCACGTAACCGCGGCGCCTTATGTGGACACGTCGCAGATAAATCTCCGGGAACTGGGCCTAGTGTTTACGATTCCCGGAGTCAATCCGATCGTTCGTTTTTCGTATTTTGATGCGCGCGTAAATGTGGACCAGTCCCTGTTTGACTGGAGGTCCATCAACAATGAGCGCGCCGCCAGGCAGTCCTTGAAATCCGCTGAATATA
>Ga0209131_1000578_pt1 | contig 26076 bp, 25 predicted proteins | sample GraSoi_2013_40cm_FD_185826 | JGI IMG/M metagenome (GOLD analysis project Ga0209131, IMG submission 185826) | Grasslands soil microbial communities from the Angelo Coastal Reserve, California, USA - Sample 9_17_2013_40cm (SPAdes) (version 2) | ecosystem: Environmental > Terrestrial > Soil >... | reverse complement strand
TTTTAGCCGCGCATTTTAGCCGCGCTATACTGCACTGATGTCTCGCAAAGCAAAAGCGGTTCTATGCCGTGAGCTCGACAAGCCCGTCGTGGTCGAGGAGATCCTGGTCGACGGGCCCAAGCGCGGCGAGGTGACGGTCCGGCTGGGCGCCTGCGGCGTGTGCCATTCCGACCTGTCGGCGACCAACGGCACGATCCCCATGCCGCCGCCGCTGGTGCTCGGCCACGAGGCCGCGGGCGAGGTCGTGGAGACCGGCGAGGGCGTCGACGCACTCGCGGTAGGCGATCACGTGGTCTCGTCGTTCATCTACATGTGCGGCAAGTGCCGGTTCTGCTCGACGGGCCGCCCGGTGCTGTGCGTGGAGCAGGGCAAGGCGATCACCACGCTGCCCGACGGGAGCCTGCGAACCCGCGACGCGAAAGGCAACGCGCTGAGCATTTTCTCGGGCTGCGGCGTGATGGCGGAATACGCGACGCTGCACGTGGACAACCTGGTGAAGATCGATCCGAAGATTCCCTACGACCGCGCCGCGCTCGTCGGTTGCGCCGTCACCACCGGCGTCGGCGCCGTCTTCAACACCGCGAAAGTCAGGCCCGGCGCCTCGGTCGCCGTGTTCGGCTGCGGCGGCGTGGGCCTCAACGTGATCCAGGGCGCGCGCATCGCGGGCGCGCAGCGCATCGTCGCGATCGATACCGTCGAGAGCAAGCTGGAAATGGCACGCAAGTTCGGAGCAACGGACGTCATCCTGCTCACGCCCGGCGACGACCCGTCGAAAGCGCTCAAGAAAATGACGGCGGGCGGCCCGGACTACGCCTTCGAGTGCGTCGGCAGCGGCGAGCTCGCCGCCATCGCCTTCCGCTCGATCGGCCGCGGCGGCACCGCGGTGGTGGTCGGCGTCGCGAAGCCCGGCGACTCGACCTCGGTGCGCACCATGACGCTGCCGTTCGAGGAGAAAACGCTCACCGGCAGCTATTTCGGCTCGTGCGTGCCGCGCATCGACTTCCCGCGCATGCTCGGCCTGTATCAGGGCGGCAAGCTCATGCTCGACGAGCTGATCACGCGGCGCTACCCGGTCGACGAGGCGCCGCAGGCCTTCGCCGATCTGCAGTCCGGCCGCAACGCGCGCGGCGTGATCGTGTTCTCGCCGCCCGCCTGAAGTCGTGACACGGGCGGGCGCATGAAGCCGGGCGAGTCCGGCCGCATCCTGGTGGTGGACGACCAGGCCACCGTCGCCGAGATGACCGCCGGATTGCTGCGCGCGCTCGGCCACGAGGTGCAGGTGGCGCTCGACGGCGAGGCGGCGCTCGAGCACCTGAGCGGCGGACGCTTCGATCTCGTGCTCTGCGACATCATGATGCCCGGCATGGACGGCTACGAGCTGTGCCGGCGCCTGCGCGCCGACGCCGCCACGGCGCTCCTGCCGGTGGTGCTGGTCACTTCGCTCGATCCGCAATCCGAGCGCGTGAAGGGCATCGAGGCGGGCGCGGACGATTTCATCGCCAAGCCGGTCAACTGGGCGGAGCTGTTCGCGCGCGTCAAGCGGCTGCTGAAGGTGAAGGCGCTGCAGGACGAGATCAAGAGCCTGAACGCGAAGCTCGAGCAGCGCGTGCGCGCCCAGGTCGAGCAGCTGCAGCGCCTGAGCCGGCTGAAGCGCTTCTTCTCGCGCCAGGTGGCGGAGGCGATCGTCGCCGGGGGCGAGGGCATCCTCGAGCCGCACCGGCGCGAGATCACCGCGGTGTTCCTGGACCTGCGCGGCTTCACCTCATTCACGGACCGCGCCGACCCGGAAGAGGTGATGGATCTGCTGCGCGCCTACCACGTGACGCTCGGCCGCATCGTCGACGAGTTCGGCGGCACCCTGGAGCATTTCGCCGGCGATGGCGTGATGATCTTCTTCAACGATCCGTTTCCGGTCGAGCGTCCCGCCGAGCGGGCGGTGCGCATGTCGATGGGCCTGCAGCTCGCCTTCGAGCCGATCGCGAAGGCCTGGGACCGGCTCGGCCACCAGGTCGGCCTCGGCATCGGCATCGCGCAGGGCGAGGCGACGCTCGGGGTGATCGGCTTCGAGCAGCGCTGGGAGTATGCGGCGATCGGCAACGTGCCGAACCTGGCCGCGCGCCTTTGCGGAGAGGCGCGCGCGGGAGAGATCATCCTCGACGCGCAGACCGAGCGCGAGGTGACGGACATCGCCGAGGTCGAGCTGATCGGGCCGCTCGCGCTGCGCGGCTTCCAGCAGCCGGTGCCGGCCTTCAGGCTGAAGATCCTGAAGGCTTAGCGGGAACCTAGTCGGCCCAGCCGCGGGTCGGGACGACCTCTCGCACCACGCTCACGGCGTCGGCTTCGTTCCAGTCGAGGCCCAGCGTCTCCTCGTCCCAGTCCTCGGCTTCGTCCTCCACGTCGTCATCGAACTCGACCGGGTCGGGCTCGAACTCCTGCAGCTCCTCGTGCGTCATGGCCGTCTTGGCTCCCAGAATTGACGGGCCCATTGTTGACCTGCTTTGTTACAGCCTGCCTCGCGCGCAAGCGCCCGAAAGGATCAGGCCGGGCCCGTGGCGCCGCTTCCGACGATCGCGATCTTCAGAGCGTGCGCCTCACTGGAATACCGGTGACGCGGCGGCGGGCGCGACATCGCGTGCCTCCTCGTCCCGCTGCAGAGCCCGGTAGCGCTCGTACACCTCGACGTCGAGCGCGGGACAGTCGGGTGCGGGCGGTGTCGCGGCGAGCGCCGGCTTGAGCGCGCGCTCGAACTCCCGCGCGCGATCGAGGCGGGTGTTCTGGTGGGATACCAGCGCGTTCAGGTAGCGCTGCCAGCGTTCGACGAGGTCCTGCGGCGTCCCGGCCGGGGGCGCCCAGCGCGGCAGCGTCATGCCGAGCTCGAGCTTGGTCGTGACCGCGCCGACCACGCAACGGCCCAGCTCCCGGCCCGGCTGGTACTGGTAGGAGAGCTTCCAGGACGAGCGGATGAGATCGGCGCCGCGCGCATTGAGGGCCTTGACGAGCGAGGCGTAGTCGCTGGCCTCGAGATCGTAATAGTCGAGCTGCACGCCGGCGGGCGCCTCCGCAAGCACTGCGACAGGCGGGGGCGGCGGCGGCGGGGGAATCGGCTTGACCGTGATCGGCGCCCCCGGCGAAGGCTCCGGGATGGGCTTGACCTGCGGCTTGATGACGGAGGTGCCGGGATGCGGCGTCGGAATGAGCTGCGGATCGGTCTTCGACGGGGCGCGCGTCGTGCCGGGCGGGCAAACATCGAGATAGCCGATCTTGCCGTCGGGGCCCACGCACTTCTCGAGCGCGAGCGCCGGCGTGGTGATTGCGGCGAGCACCACGCAAAAAGGGGTCAGGGCAATTTTCATGAAGCGCACAACACCAAGGTACCTGAAAAATTGCTCCGGCCCCACCTCTTGCTAGGCGACTTCGAACAGCCCCGCGGCGCCCATGCCGCCGCCGATGCACATCGTCACCACGACCAGCTTCGCGCCGCGGCGCCTGCCTTCGATCAGGGCGTGGCCGACGAGCCGCGCGCCCGACACGCCGTAGGGGTGGCCGACCGCGATCGCGCCGCCGTTCACGTTCAGGCGCTCATTCGGGATGCCGAGCTTGTCGCGGCAGTAGATCACCTGCACGGCGAACGCCTCGTTCAGCTCCCACAGGTCGATGTCGGAGACTTTCTTGCCGGCCTGCTTGAGCAGCTTCGGCACCGCGAACACCGGGCCGATGCCCATCTCGTCGGGCTCGCAGCCGGCGACCGCGAAGCCGCGATAAATGCCAAGCGGCTTTAACCCTCGCCGGGCGGCTTCGGTAGCGCTCATCACCACCGCGGCAGAAGCGCCATCGGAAAACTGGCTCGCGTTGCCCGCGGCGATCACGCCGCCGGGAATCGCGGGCTTGATCTGCGACACGCCTTCGTAAGTGGTGTCGGCGCGGATGCCTTCGTCCTCGCCGGCGGTCACATCCTTCAGCGTTTCCTGGCCGGTGTTCTTGTCCACGACCTTCATCCTCGTCGCGAACGGCACGATCTCGTCCTTGAACTTGCCTTCGGCGCGCGCCTTCGCCGCCTTCAGCTGGCTGTCGACGCCGTAGCGGTCCTGCGCCTCGCGGCCGATCTTGTAGCGCTTGCTCACGTTTTCGGCGGTGGCGAGCATCGGCCAGTAGATCGCGGGCTTGTGCTCCTTCAGCCAGTCCTCCTGCGCCATGTGCTTGTTCGCCTCGTTCTGCACGCAGGAGATCGACTCGACTCCGCCGGCGACGAAGATCTCCGCCTCGCCGGTCAGGACGCGCTGCGCCGCGAGCGCGATCGTCTGCAGGCCGGACGAGCAGAAGCGGTTCACCGTCATGCCCGAGACCGTCACCGGCAGGCCGGCGCGGATCGCGATCTGGCGCGCGATGTTGCCGCCGGTCGCGCCTTCCGGCGTGGCGCAGCCCATGATCACGTCCTCCACCTCCGCGGGCGCGAGCTTCGCGCGCTCCACCGCCGCCTTCACCACGTGCCCGCCCATCGTCGCGCCGTGGGTCATGTTGAGCGCCCCGCGCCAGCTCTTGCAGAGCGGCGTGCGGGCGGTTGAAACGATTACGGCTTCTGTCATGGCGTTTTCCTCATCATGCGTTGAACTTCTTTCCTTCCTTCGCCAGCTTCACGAGAAGCGGCGCGGGTTTCCATACGGCGCCTTGATAGCCTTTTTGAAAGGTCTGAATCGAATTCAAAACCTTTTCAAGCCCGACGGTATCCGCATAGAACATCGGCCCGCCGCGGAACGGCGGGAAGCCGTAGCCGGTGAGGTAGACCATGTCGATGTCGGAGGCGCGCAGGGCGATGCCTTCCTCGAGGATCTTCGCGCCTTCGTTGACCAGCGCATAAACAAGCCGCTCCACGATTTCCTCGTCGGAAATCGCCCGCGTTTGAATATTCTGTTCCTTGCGGTATTGAGAAATCAACTTGTCCACTTCGGGGTCCGGGAGCGGCTTCCTGTTGCCGGGCTCGTAGCGGTACCAGCCCTTGCCGGTCTTCTGCCCGAAGCGGCCGAGCTCGGCGATCCGGTCGCCGACTTTCGAGTAGACGAAGTCCGGGCGCTCCTGGTAGCGGCGCTTCCTGATCTCCCAGCCGATGTCGAGGCCGGCCATGTCGCCCATGGTGAACGGGCCCATCGCGAGACCCCACTTCTGCGCGGCGGCGTCGACCTGCTGCGGCGTGCAGCCTTCGTCGAGCAGGAACAGGCTCTGCTGGCCGTATTTCTCGATCATGCGGTTGCCGATGAAGCCGTCGCACACGCCCGAGACCACCGGCACCTTCTTCAGCGCCTTGCCGAGCTTCATGGTGGTCGCGAGCACGTCCTTGCCGGTCTTCTTGCCGCGCACTACCTCGAGCAGGCGCATGACGTTCGCCGGCGAGAAGAAATGCGTGCCGATCACGTCCTGCGGGCGCTTCGTGGCCTCGGCGATCTTGTCGACGTCGAGCGTGGACGTATTGGAGGCGAGGATCGCCCCGGGCTTCGCGATGGCGTCGAGCTTGCGGAAGATGTCCTGCTTGACGTCCATGCGCTCGAACACCGCTTCGACGATGATGTCCGCGTCTTTTGCCTCTTCGACTTTTGTGGCTTTTTTTATGAGGCCAAGGCGTTTGTCCATGTCTTCCTGCTTGAGGCGGCCTTTCGACACCGTCGCCGCGTAGTTATCCTGAATTTTCTTGAAACCTTTATTGATAAATTCTTCAGTGGTGTCTATGAGCGTGACCGGGATGCCGGCGTTGACGAAGCTCATCGCGATGCCGCCGCCCATGGTGCCGGCGCCGATCACCGCGGCCTTCTTCACCTCGCGGGTCGGGGTGTCCTCGGGCACGTCCGGAATCTTGGAGGTCTGGCGCTCGGCGAAGAACATGTGGCGCAGCGCCTTCGATTCGTTCGAGACCACGAGCTTCGCGAAGCCGTCGCGCTCGACCTTGCGGCCTTCGTCGAAGGGCAGCGTCGCCGCCGCTTCCGCGCAGCCGACGATCACCAGCGGCGCCGGGTAGCCTTTCGATTCCTTCGCCACCTGCTCGCGGACCTGCGCGAAGAAGGCCTTCGGGTCGCCTTCGAGCCGGGGCTTCATGTCGCGGACGCGCGGGTTTTTTTTCGCCTGTTTCAAAATATTTTTAGTAAAACCCAAGGCGGCTTCGAGCAGATCGCCCTGGGCGATCTCGTCCACCAATCCCAGCTCCTTCGCTTTTTCCGCCGGGATGCTGTTGCCCGTCGTCATCATGCGGACGGCCTCGGCCATCGGGATCACGCGCGGCAGGCGCTGCGTGCCGCCGGAGCCCGGAAGGATGCCGAGCTTCACTTCGGGAAGGCCGAGCTGGGCCTTCGGCGCGGCGATCCGGTAGTGGCAGGCGAGCGCGAGCTCCAGGCCGCCGCCCAGCGCGAAGCCGCCGATCGCGGCGATGAGCGGCTTCGACATCGCGTCCTGCTGGTCATTCACTTCGAAGAGGTCCGGCTTGGTGCGCGGCTGGTTGAACTCGCGGATGTCGGCGCCGCCGGAGAAGGCCTTGGCCGAGCCGATGATGAGCGCGCCCTTCACTGCCGGGTCGGCGTCGGCTTTCTTCAGGCGCTCCATGATCGCCGCGCGCAACGCGTTGCCCAGGCCGTTCACCGGCGGGTTGTCCAGCGTGATGACGGCGATGCCGTCGCGGACGGCGTAGTGGACGACGTCGCTCATTCGGAGGTCTCCTCGGGGAGTTCGGGACTTAGCGGCAGGGGACTTGGTGGCAGGACTTAGCGGGGACTTGGCGGCAGGATTTTAGCGGTTCTGCAGGTAGATGCGGTCGATCGGCTGGTTCAGGTCTCCGCCCGCGCGCTTGAAACCCTTGCGCCAGTCGTCGAGATGGCGGCGCGCCCAGAGGCGCGCGAGCTCCTTGTCGCGGCGACGCAGCGCATCGACATACATCCGGTGCGCCTGCAGCAGCCGCGGCGTGCCTTCGCGGATCTTGTGCAGGACCAGCTCGGTGCTCGAGATGACGAGCAGCTCCGAAGGCTCGCGCGCGAGCTGCAGCACGCGATTGTGGGAGGCCTTGCCGATGAGCGTATGGAACTCGGCATCGAGCTTCGCGACCGCCGACGGATCGTCGAGGCAGGCTTCGGTGCCGGCGATGTTGGCGTCGAGCTCGGCGATCTGGGCGGGCGTCGCGTTCTCCACCGCCGCCTCGACGGTCGCGATCTGCAGCGCCATGGCGGCCTCGTAGAGCTCGCGGAACGTCACTTCGTGCAGGACCAGCGCGCGGCTCATGCGTGTCGCGAGGCCTTCGTAGTGCGGCAGGCCGACCCAGAGCCGGCGGCTCGAATCGCGCCGGATCAGGCCGCCGTGCTCGAGCAGGCGGATGCCTTCGCGCACCGTCGAGCGGTTGACCGCGAACTGCGTGACGAGCTCCGCCTCGGTTCCCAGCGGCTCGCCCGGACGCAGGCGCCCCGACACGATGTCGCGCTCGATGGCGTCCGCCACCAGCCGGTAGGCCGGCGTCGAGCTGATGCGCGAAAATTTCGGGAGCGCTTGCGTCATTCTTGGCCTGCCGCTACATTGTCCGACAATCCGACGCGGGCAACAACAGCGTTTCGAGATCGGATCGTAGGAGCAACGCAGGAAAGAGCAGCGAGGACCGAGGAGGAGGAGACGTTGGAACCGGTTGCATCCGCGCTACTGCGCGTGCAAGACGTCGGCGTGCGCTTTGGCGGCATCGTCGCGCTCGACGGCGTGTCGTTCGACGTCATGCCGGGCGAGATCGTCGGCTTGATCGGCCCCAACGGCGCCGGCAAGACGACGCTGTTCAATTGCCTTTCGCGCCTGTACGACTGCGGCACCGGCGACATCCAGTTCGCCGGCCGCTCGCTGCGCCGCGCCTCCCGCCACGGCATCGCCGCGCTCGGCATCGGCCGGACCTTCCAGAATCTCGCGCTGTTCCGCACGATGACGGTGCTCGAGAACGTGATGGTCGGCCGCCACAGCCGCACGCGCACGGGCTTTCTGCGCAATGCCTTGCGCACGCCCGGGGTGCGGGAGGAGGAGCGGGGAACCGAGGCGAGGTCGGCCGAGCTGATCGGCCTGCTCGAGCTGGATGCGGTGGCGCAGGTGCGCGTGTCGGATCTGCCTTTCGGCACGCAGAAGCGCGTCGAGCTGGCGCGCGCGCTCGCGGCCGAGCCGCGGCTCCTGCTGCTCGACGAGCCCGCGAGCGGCCTCAACCACGAGGAAGTCGGCGCGCTCGGCGCGCTGATCCGCTCGATCCGCGAGCGGCTGCGTCTCACGGTGCTGCTGGTCGAGCACCACATGGGCCTGGTGATGAGCATCTCCGACCGCGTCGTCGCGCTCAACTTCGGGCGCAAGATCGCGGAGGGCACGCCCGCCGAGGTGCGCGCGCACCCCGAGCTGATCAAGGCCTACCTGGGCGCGGCCGCCTGATGCTCCTCGAGGTGAAGGCGCTCCACGCTTCCTACGGGCCGACGCGCGTGCTGCACGGCATCGACTTCGGCCTCGACGAAGGCTCGATCACCACGCTGCTCGGCGCGAACGGCGCGGGGAAGACGACCACCTTGCGCGCGCTGTGCGGCATGGTGAAGACCTCGGGCGAGATCCGCTTCGCCGGCAAGCGCGTGGAGGGCCGCCAGACCGAGGACATCGTGCGCCTGGGCGTCGCGCACGTGCCCGACGGCCGGGGCACGTTCGCCAACCTGAGCACCGAGGAGAACCTGCGCCTGGGCGCCTACACGCGCCGGGACAAGGCCGCCGTGCAGGGCGACCTCGAGCGCGTGTACGGCTACTTCCCGCGCCTGAAGGAGCGCCGCCGACAGCAGGCGGGCACGCTCTCGGGCGGCGAGCAGCAGATGCTCGCGGTGTCGCGCGCGCTGATGCTGCGCCCGAAGCTGCTGCTGCTCGACGAACCGTCCTTCGGCCTCGCGCCGCTGCTCGTGCAGGAGCTGTTCTCCATCCTGCGCGCGATCAACGAGAAGGAGCGCGTCAGCATGCTGCTCGTCGAGCAGAACGCGGCGATGGCGCTCGAGCTCGCGGACCGGGCGTACCTGATCGAGACCGGCCGGATGGTGCTCTCGGGCGCCGCCGCCGACGTCAAGCGCGACGATTCCGTGCGCCGCGCCTACCTGGGCTACTGAGGGAGCATCAGGATGAGGGAGCATCAGGACGCATGACCGCAGAAGCGCTGCTGCCGCAGGTGATCGCCGGGCTCGCGACCGGGGGCATCTACGCGAGCCTCGCGCTCGCGCTGGTGATGATCTACCAGGCGACCCACCTGGTGAACTTCGCGCAAGGCGAGATGGCGATGTTCGCCACCTATATCGCCTGGGCGCTGATCAACGCGGGCCTCGGCTACTGGCCGGCGTTCTTCCTGACCGTAGGAATCGCTTTTGTACTGGGAGTCATTATTGAAAGAATAATTATTCGTCCCGTCGAGAACGCGCCGGTGCTCGCGGTGGTGGTGGTGTTCATCGGCCTGCTCGTCATCCTGAACAGCGTGGCGGGCTGGATCTTCACCTACACCATCAAGAGCTTTCCCAGCCCGTTCCCGATCGAGCCGCTGTTCGGCATCCGCTTCATGTCGCCGCACCAGCTCGGCGCGATCGGCGTGACCCTGGGGGTGCTCGCGCTGCTCTATGCGTTCTTCCGCTTCACGCCGCTCGGCCTCGCGATGCGCGCCGCGGCGCAGAACCCGGAGTCGAGCCGGCTCGTCGGCATCCGCGTCGGCTGGATGCTCGCGCTCGGCTGGGGCCTCGCAGCGGCGATCGGCGCGGTCGCCGGCATGATGGTCGCGCCGATCGTCTACCTCGATCCGAACATGATGGGCGGCGTCCTGCTCTACGCGTTCGCCGCGGCGCTCCTCGGCGGCATCGACTCGCCCGGCGGCGCGGTGCTCGGCGGCCTCGTGGTCGGCGTCCTCGAGAATGTCCTCGGTGCGTTCGTCATCGGCAACGAGCTGAAGCTCGTCGTCGCGCTGGTCCTCATCATCGGCGTGCTGCTCGTGCGGCCCTCGGGCTTCTTCGGCCGGGTGCATGTGAGCCGCGTATGACGAAAAAGCAGCTTCTCATCGGTGCGATTCTTCTGCTCGCCGCCTGCCTGCTGCCGTTCGTGCTTTCCAACTACCGCACGTTCCAGGCGGCGCTGGTCCTCGTCTACGCGATCGCTCTGCTCGGGCTCAACATCCTCACCGGCTACAACGGTCAGATCTCGCTCGGCCACGGCGCCTTCTACGCGATCGGGGCGTATGTCGCGGCCATCCTGATGGATCAGGCGGGCGCGCCCTACTGGGCGACGGTGCCCGCCGCCGGCGCGGCGTGCCTGCTCGTCGGCTTCCTGTTCGGCCTTCCGGCGCTGCGCCTGGAAGGGCTCTATCTCGCGCTCGCGACCTTCGCGCTCGGGGTGTCGATGCCGCAGCTCCTCAAGTACCATCATCTCGAGAAATGGACCGGCGGCGTACAGGGCATCGTCATCGCCAAGCCCGAGGCGCCTGCCTTTTTTCCCAAAATCGGGTTGCCGCTGAATCCCGACCAATGGCTGTATTTCTTCACCCTCGCCGTGGCGCTCGCCATGTTCCTGCTCGCTCATAACCTGCTGCGCGGGCGTGTGGGCCGCGCGCTGGTCGCGATCCGCGACCAGCACACCGCCGCGGAAGTGATGGGCATCAACACCGCGCTCTACAAGTCGCTCGCCTTCGGCGTCTCGGCGATGTACATGGGAATCGCCGGCGCGCTCGGCGCGATCGCGGTGCAGTTCGTCGCCCCCGACAGCTTCAACGTGTTCCTCTCCATCACTTTCCTGGTCGGCATCGTGGTGGGCGGGCTCGCTTCGCTTTCCGGCGCGCTCTACGGCGCGCTGTTCATCCAGTTCGTGCCCAACATCGCCGACGAGATCTCCAGGGCGGCGCCGTGGGCCATCTTCGGTATTTTTCTCATCGCCTTCGTCTATGTGATGCCGACCGGCGTCGCGGGCGCGGTGCGCATGATCTTGGCAAGGAGGAAGTCGACATGAAACGCAGACAGCTTTGCATTGCGGCCCTGCTCGCCGCGGCGCTCGCGTCGCCGGCGGCGCTCGCGCAGAAGAAATACGATCCGGGTGCGTCCGATACCGAGATCAAGGTCGGCAACACCAATCCGTACAGCGGGCCGGCCTCGGCGTATGGCGTGATCGGCAAATCGATCGCCGCGTACATCAGGATGGTGAACGAGAAGGGCGGCGTCAACGGCCGCAAGATCAACTGGGTGTCCTACGACGACGGCTACAGCCCGCCGAAGACCGTGGAGATGGCGAGGAAGCTCGTCGAGCAGGACGAGGTGCTGTTCCTGTATCAAACCCTCGGCACGCCGTCGAACACGGCGATCCACAAATACATGAACATGAAGAAGGTGCCGCAGCTGCACGTCGCCACCGGCGCCACCAAGTGGAACGACCCGAAGGACTTCCGCTGGACGATGGGCTGGCAGCCCAACTACCAGGACGAAGCCAAGGTCTATGCCAAGCACATCCTGCAGACCCGGCCGAACGCCAAGATCGCGGTCCTCTACCAGAACGACGACTACGGCAAGGACTATCTCAAGGGCTTCGAGGACGGGCTCGGCAAGCAGAACCTCAAGATGATCGTGGCGAAGGCATCCTACGAGGTGGCCGAGCCGACGGTCGACTCGCAGATCCTGCAGCTCAAGGCGTCGGGCGCCGACACGTTCTTCAACATCGCGACGCCCAAGTTCGCCGCGCAGGCGATCCGCGCCGCCTATGACTCCGGCTGGAAGCCGGTGCAGTACGTGAACAACGTCTCCGCCTCCATCGGCGCGGTGCTGACGCCCGCCGGCCTGGAGAAGTCGAAGGGCGTGATCACCACGGCTTACCTCAAGGACCCGGTGGACAAGACCTGGGCCAACGACCAGGCGATCAAGGATTTCGACGCCTTCATGGCGAAGTACATGCCCGACGGCAATCGCGCCGACATCAACTACATCTACGGCTATACGGTCGCGCAGGCGCTGGTGCAGGTGCTCAAGCAGTGCGGCGACAACCTGACGCGCGACAACGTGATGAAACAGGCCGCGTCGATGAAGGACTTCCGCATCGCCACGCTTCTGCCGGGAATCACGGTAACGACGAGCGACGTCGACTACGCGCCGCTGCAGGCGGTGCAGCTCGAGCGCTTCGACGGCACGCAGTACGAGCTATTCGGGCAGGTGATCCGCAGCGACAAGTAACGAAACCGCGGCAGACTACGATGCGGCGCCGCTGGAGGCGCCCAAAGGACGCATGCCGAGCCGGCCGAAGAGTTCCCGGTCGCGCTCGGCTTGCGGGTTGCCGGTCGTGAGCAGCTTTTCCCCGTAGAAGACCGAGTTCGCGCCGGCGAGGAAGCACAGCGCCTGCATGGTGTCGGACATGCTCTCGCGTCCCGCGGAGAGCCGCACCCACGCCTTCGGCATCGTGATCCGTGCGACCGCGATGGTGCGCACGAACTCCAGGTCGTCGAGCTTCTCGGAGGCGGCAAGCGGCGTGCCTTCCACGCGCACGAGGTTGTTGATCGGCACGCTCTCCGGGTACGGATCGAGGCTCGCGAGCTGGGCGATGAGGCCGGCGCGGTCGCGGCGCGATTCGCCCATGCCGACGATGCCGCCGCAGCAGACGCGGATGCCGGCATCGCGCACGTGCTCCAGGGTATCGAGACGGTCCTGGTAGTCGCGCGTGGTGATGATCCGGCCGTAGAACTCGGGCGAGGTGTCGAGGTTGTGGTTGTAGTAGTCCAGGCCCGCATCGCGCAGCTTTTCCGCCTGCCCGGGCTTGAGCATGCCGAGGGTCACGCAGGTTTCGAGCCCCAGGGCCTTGACCTCTCTGACAAAAGGAAGAATCTTTTCCAGGTCCCGGTCCTTGGGGGAGCGCCACGCTGCGCCCATGCAGAAGCGGGTTGCCCCGTTCTCTCTTGCCGCCTTTGCCGTTTCCATCACGGCCTGGACGGAGAGAACTTCTTCGTCCTCGACCCCGGTCTGGTAGCGGCGCGACTGCGGGCAGTACGCGCAGTCCTCCGGGCAGCCGCCGGTCTTCACCGAAAGGAGCGTCGAGAGCTGCAGCGCCGCGGGATCGAAGTGCTCGCGGTGCACGCTCTGGGCGCGGTGGATGAGCTCCGGAAACGGCAGCTCGTAGAGTTCGAGGACGTCGTCGAGTTTCATGCCCCTAGGATAAACTAGCCCGGAGGCAGCGCTACGCGCTTGAGGAGGATTTCATGCAAGGCCTGATGATGGACATGCCGCTGCTCGTCAGCGGCATGCTCCAGCACGCCGACCGGCACCACGCCGACACCGAGATCGTGTCGAAGACCGTGGACGGAAGCTTGCACCGATACACGTATCGCGACGCGCATGCGCGCGCCCGCAAGCTCGCGAATGCCCTGAAGCGGCTCGGCGTGCAGCCGGGGGCGCGGATCGCGACGCTCGCCTGGAACAGCTACCGGCATTTCGAGTTCTACTACGCCGTGGCCGGCTCCGGTGCGGTGATCCACACGATCAATCCGCGCCTGTTCCCGGAGCAGATCGCCTACATCGTGAACCACGCCGAGGACCAGTACATCTTCTTCGACCTGAGCTTCGCGCCGCTGGTCGAGAAGCTCGCGCCGCAGCTGAAGACCGTGAAAGGCTTCGTCGCGATGTGCGCGCGCGATGCGCTGCCGAAGGGCGCCATCCCGAACCTGCTCTGCTACGAGGACCTGCTCGAGAAGGAGAAAGCCGATTTCGAGTGGCCCTCGTTCGACGAGAACACCGCGGTCTGCCTTTGCTACACCTCCGGAACCACCGGCAATCCGAAGGGCGCGCTCTACAGCCACCGCTCGACCATGCTGCACGCTTATGCGGCGGCGCTTCCCGATGCGCTGAACCTGTCCGCGCGCGACGTGGTGCTGCCGGTGGTGCCGATGTTCCATGTCAACGCCTGGAGCCTGCCGTACTCGTGCGCGATGGTGGGTGCGAAGATGGTGTTCCCCGGGCCGCATCTCGACGGCAAGAGCGTGTACCAGCTCTTCGAATCCGAAGGCGTGACGATGAGCGCGGGCGTGCCCACGGTCTGGCTCGGCCTGCTCAACTACATGAAGGAAAACAAGCTGCGCTTCTCGACCCTGAAGCGCACCGTGATCGGCGGCTCGGCCTGCCCGCCGGCGATGCTCAGGGCATTCCAGGACGACTACGGCGTGCAGGTGCTGCACGCCTGGGGCATGACCGAGATGAGCCCGCTCGGCACCGTCGGCACCCTCAAGGCGAAGCACGCGAAGGCGCCGAAGGACACGCGCGACGCGCTGCAGTTCAAGCAGGGCCGCGCCATCTACGGCGTGGACATGCGCATCGTCGGCGAAGACGGCAAGGAGCTGCCCTGGGACGGGAAAGCGTTCGGCGACCTGCAGGTGCGCGGGCCCTGGGTGATCGACAGCTACTTCAAGAGCGAGGGCGGCAATCCGCTGAAGGCGGACGCGGACGGCACGAAGTGGTTCCCGACCGGCGACGTCGCGACCATCGACCCGGACGGCGTCATGCAGATCACCGACCGCTCGAAGGACGTGATCAAGTCGGGCGGCGAATGGATCAGCTCGATCGACCTCGAGAACATCGCCATGGCGCACCCGGCGATCGCCGAGGCCGCGGTCATCGGCATCAAGCATCCGAAATGGGACGAGCGCCCGATCGTCGTCGCGGTGAAGAAGCCGGGACAGGAGGTGAGCCGCGAGGACGTCCTCAGGTTCTACGAGGGCAAGATCGCGAAGTGGTGGATGCCGGACGACGTCGTGTTCGTGCCGGAGCTGCCGCACACCGCGACCGGCAAGCTCTCCAAGCTCACGCTGCGCCAGCAGATGAAGGACTACAGGCTCCTGAATGCATAAGGGTTGCTTTTCGGGAGAATAATCTGGGCCGCTTTTCAGGAAAACAATCTTGATTCTTTCCAAAGTTGAAGATCGGATAGCGCGGGTCGAGCTCGCCAGGCCGGAGAAGAAGAACGCGCTGACCGGCGAGATGTACAAGCAGCTCGCGGCGGCGCTCGCCGCGGCCGACGCCGATCCCCAGGTCCGCGCGATCCTTCTTCATGGCACGCAGGATTGCTTCACGGCCGGCAACGACCTGCACGATTTCCTGAAGCGCCCCGCGGGCGCCGAGCCGCCGGTGGTGGATCTCTTCAAGGTGCTGCCGAATCTCGCGAAGCCGATCGTCGCCGCCGTCGGCGGACCGGCGGTGGGCATCGGCAGCACGCTGCTCCTGCATTGCGATCTGGTGTACGCGGCGGACAACGCGCGCTTCCAGCTGCCGTTCGTGCCGCTGGGCATCGTCCCCGAGTTCGCCTCGACCTATCTGCTCCCGCTCCTCGCCGGCTATCAGCGCGCCGCCGAGCTCCTGCTCCTCGGCCAGCCGTTCACGGCCGCCAAGGCAAGGGACGCCGGGCTCGTGACCGAAGTCGTGCCTGCCGAAAATCTATTTTCGAAAGCACGGGAAGCGGCGCAAATGCTCGCCGCCTTGCCGCCCGAATCGCTGCGGCTCACCAAGCGCCTGCTGAAAAAGCGCCATGGCGCGGCCGTCGCGGAAGCCATCGCCGAGGAAACCCGGATCTTCAGCGAGCGCCTGTCCTCGCCCGAGGCGAAAGAAGCCATGTCCGCGTTCCTCGAGAAGCGCAAGCCCGATTTTTCGCGCTTTTAAAAGGGATTTTCTTCTCCGGCTGACGGCCGCTCCGCTTTTCGCCCTGGTGGCGGTGGACGTCGGTCACTATCAGGCCGAGCCGGGCGTCGTCTCGGCGAGCGGCCGGCCGGAATTCGAATACAACCTCGACCTTGCGTCGCTGGTGAAAAAACGCCTGGTGGAATCCGGGATAAAAGTTCGCATGATCGGCGAGCGCGGCGACTACGTGCTCCTGCACTACCGCACTCGCGACGCGGCCGGCGCCGATCTGTTTCTGTCGATTCACCACGACTCGGTGCGCTGGAGCCAGCGGCCGAACGCGCGCCGGTTCGCGGGCTACTCCCTTTTCGTCTCCCGGAGAAACCCGCATGCGGGCAAGAGCCTCGCCTGCGCCTCGGCGATCGGCAGCGAAATGCGCGGCGCCGGCTTCACGCCCTCGCGCTATCATGCCGACCCGGTGCTGGGCGAGGACCGCCCCTTCGCGGACGAGGAGAACGGCGTGCATTTCTACGACAATCTCGCGGTGGCGCACACCGCGCGCATGCCCTCGGTGCTGTTCGAGGCGGGCGTCATCGTCAACCCGGCGGAGGAAGCGAGGATGCGCGATCCGAAAGTCCACGCGCGCATCGCGCAAGCCATCGCCCGCGGAGTCGCGACGTGCCTTCGCTGAAGCCCGCTTCGATCCGCGACCTCGAGTCGCGCGTCGGCGAGGAGATCGGCATCTCGCCGTGGCTCGAGATCACGCAGGCGCGCATCGACAGCTTCGCCAAGGCGATCGACGACTTCCAGTGGATCCACGTCGACCGCGAGCGCGCGAAGAGCTCGCCCTTCGGCGGCACCATCGCCCACGGCTTTCTCACCCTGTCGCTGCTCTCGCATCTCGCCGAGAGCACCTTCGCGTTCTCCGACCGCAAGATGGGCGTCAACTACGGGCTCAACCGGGTGCGCTTCACCGCGCCGGTGCCGAGCGGCTCGCGGGTGCGCGCGCGCTTCACGCTCGGAAAATACGAGAAGCTCGACGGCGGCGCGCAGGTCACCTGGAACACGGTCATGGAGCGCGAAGGCGAGGAAAAACCGGTGCTGATCGCCGAATGGATCGGCCGTCACTACTACTAATCAGGGACAGACCACGTTTTCTATGAATAAACGCTGGAAGAACCGGCCGCCGGGCTCCAACTGGGGCGACTTCGGCCCGGACGACCAGCGCGGGCGGATGAACCTCGTCACGCGCGAGAAGGTGCTGCAGGGGATCGCCGAGGTGAAGGAGGGCATCACCTTCTGCTGCTCGCTGCCGCTCGACTATCCCGGCGGGCAGATCCTGAACCCGCGGCGCGCGCCGCCGCGCCTTGCCGCGACCTCGCGCGAGGGCATGCAGTTCTTCTGCCGTCCGCTTGCGGACATCAACGCGCAGATGACCGACGTGATCTGCGACGACCAGGTCCTGATGGCGCTGCAGTACTCCACGCAATGGGACTCGTTCGCGCACGTCGGCAGCCGCTTCGACGCGGACGGCGACGGCAAGGCGGAGCTCGTGTTCTACAACGGCTTTCGCGCCGGCGAGCACGTGGTCCCTGCGCCCGAGAACAAGGCTTCCGAGCCCTGGGCCCGCTTCGAAGGCACCCAGGCGAAGGCGCTCGGCATCCAGGGCCTCGCCGAGCACGGCGCGCAGGGGCGCGGCGTCCTGATCGATTTGCATCATCACTTCGGACGCAGGAGGCACGCGGTGGGTTTCGATGAATTGATGAAAATACTGGAAATCGACAAGGTCAAAATCGAAAAAGGCGACATGGTCTGCCTCTACACCGGCTTCGCCGACGTGCTGCTCGAGATGGAGAAGAAGCCCGACCCGAAGCTGGTGAACGAGACCTGCACCGGCTTGAACGGACGCGATGCGAAGCTGCTGCAGTGGATCTCGGACTCGGGCCTCGCCTGCCTGCTCGCCGACAACTACGCGGTCGAGCTGATCGCGACCAGCATCACCGAGCCGCTGCCGAAGGCCCAGGCCTGGCTGCCGCTGCACGAGCACTGCCTCTTCAAGAACGGCATTCACCTGGGCGAGCTGTTCTACTTCACGGAGCTCGCGCGCTGGCTGCGCGAGCACAAGCGCAGCCGCTTCCTCTTCACCGCGCCGCCGCTGCGCCTGCCCGGCGCCGTCGGCTCGCCCTCGACACCCATCGCCACCGTATGACGGCGAAGGTCGCGATCGTCACCGGCGGTTCCTCCGGAATCGGCGCGGCGACGGTGAGAGAGCTCTGCAGGCGGGGATGGCGCGTCGCGATCAACTATTCGAGAGATCTGGAAAAAGCAAAAAAGCTGGCGGCCGAATGCAAAGGCGCGTTCGCCGTGCAGGGCGATGTCGCGGAAGACGCCGATTGCAGGCGCGTTGCGAAGGAAGTGCTGGCGGAAGGCGGCCGCATCGACGCGCTCGTGAACAGCGCGGGCACCACCAAGTTCGTGAAGCACGCCGACCTGGAGGGGCTCTCGGCGCAGGATTTCCAGGACATTTTCCGGATCAACCTGATCGGGCCGTTCCAGATGATCCGCGCCTGCGCCGAGGCGCTGAAGGCAAGCCGCGGCGCGGTGGTCAACGTCTCCTCGGTGGCGCACCTCCTCGGCACCGGCTCTTCGGTCGCCTACGCCGCATCGAAAGCCGCGCTGAACACGATGAGCTTCTCGCTCGCGCGGAGCCTCGCTCCGGAGGTGCGCGTCAATGTCGTCGCGCCGGGCTACGTCCAGACGCCGTGGCAGGTGGCCATGCACGGCGAGGCGGGCGCCGCCGAAGCGGCGAAGCGCTATGCCTCGGTCGCGCCGCTCAAGGCGGCATCCGAGCCGGCGGACGTGGCGGAGACGATCGCCTGGCTCATCGAAGGCGCGCGCCAGGCGACCGGGCAGGTCATCTACGTCGACGGCGGCATCCACATCGCCACGCCGCGCTGACGGGAAGCGGTTGGAGCAATTCGATTACATCGTCGTAGGCGCCGGCTCCGCCGGCTGCGTCCTCGCCAACCGCCTCACCGAAAATCCGGCGACGCGGGTCCTGCTCCTCGAAGCCGGCCCGCGCGACACCGATCCGTGGATCCACGTGCCGCTCGGCTACGGCAAGCTCTTCGCGCGCACCGACGTCAACTGGGCCTACGAGTCCGAGCCGGAGCCGGCGCTCGGCGGCCGGCGCATCTTCACGCCGCGCGGCAAGGTGCTGGGCGGCTCCTCCTCGATCAACGGCCTCGTCTACATCCGCGGGCAGCGCGAGGATTTCGACGGCTGGGGAATCCCGGGCTGGAATTTCGACGCGCTGCTTCCGTACTTCAAGAAGGCCGAGGACCAGGAGCGCGGCGCCGATCGCTGGCACGGCGCGGGCGGTCCGCTCTCCGTCTCCGACCTGCCGCGCCACGAGCTCTGCGACGCGTTCATCGACTCCGCCGCGGCGCTCGGCATTCCTCGCAACGCCGATTTCAACGGCGCCTCGCAGGAAGGCACCGGCTACTACCAGGCCACTTCATGCAAAGGCCGGCGCTGCAGCGCCGCGGTGGGGTACCTGCGCCCCGCCGAGAAGCGGCCGAATTTGCGCATCGAGGTAAATGCGCTCGCGACAAAAGTTGTTTTTAATGGGAAACGGGCAGTCGCCGTCGAGTACTTGAAAGACGGAAGAAACGAAAAGGCAAGCGCAGCGGGCGAGGTATTGCTTTCCGGCGGCGCGTTCAATTCCCCTCAGCTCCTCCAGCTCTCCGGCATCGGCGCGGGCGCGCTTCTTCAGAAGCACGGCATCCCCATCGTGCATGACCTTCCTGGCGTAGGGGAAGACCTGCAGGACCATTTCTACGTGCGCGCGTTCTGGCGCTGCACCCGGCCGATCACGCTGAACGACGACATGGCGAGCTGGTGGCGCATGGGCCGCATGGGCCTCGAGTACCTGCTGTTCAAGACCGGCGCGCTTACCGTGAGCGCCGGCCATGCCGCGGCGTTCGTGCGCACGCGAGCGGACCTGAAGCGGCCCGACGCGCAGCTCTACTTCATCAACTTCTCGACCGCGAAGCGCGGCGGCGTGCTGCACACGCATTCGGGTTTCACCGGTGCGGTGTCGCAGCTTCAGGTCGAATCGCGCGGCTCGGTGCGCATCGGCTCGGGCGATCCGGCGGCGCCGCCGCAGATCCGCTACAACTACCTCGCCACCGAGAACGACCGCCGCGTCATGGTCGAGGGCCTGAAGATCCTGCGGTGCATCGTGAACACGGCGCCGATGCGCGACTACGTCCGCGATGAATATTTCCCCGGCGAGAAAGTGCGCAGCGACGAGGACTGGCTCGCCTATTGCCGAGCGAACGGCGAGACGGTGTTCCATCCTTCCTCGACCTGCCGGATCGGCGCCGTCGTGGATGCGAGCCTCAAGGTGATCGGCGTCGAAGGCTTGCGCGTCATCGACGCTTCGGTGATGCCCTCCGTCCCCTCGGGCAACATCAACGCCGCGGTGATCGCGATTGCGGAGAAGGCCGCCGATCTCGTCAAGGCCGGCGGGTAAAATCGCCTCATGTGGGAAGGCGTCGCAATACTCGTGATCGCTGCAGGGATGTTTCTCTGGCTCGACAGCCTGCGCGTGCGCGAGCGGGCGGTGCGGGCGGGGAAGTCGGCGTGCGAGCGCTACAACCTGCAGTTGCTCGACGACACGGTATCGTTCAAGCGCCTGCGGCTCGCGCGCGACGGCGAAGGCCAGCTCAGGCTCGCGCGCACCTATACCTTCGAGTTCTCCGATACCGGGAACAACCGCCGCCACGGCGCGATCATGATGCTCGGGAGCGAGCTCGAGGACCTGCAACTGGAACCGTATCCGGTGCAATGAGCGAAAAGTGGCTTGAAGGGCGCGTGATCGAGAACCGGCGCTGGACCGACGCGCTGTTCTCGCTGCGCGTCCAGGCTCCGCGGCTTTCCTTCGAGGCGGGCCAGTTCGTGCGGATCGCGCTCGACCAGACCCCTGGCGACCCCGCCTCGCGCATCGCGCGGCCGTTCTCGTTCGTCAACGCGCCGCAGGACCCGGTGCTCGAGTTCTACGGCATCGTCGTGCCGGAGGGCCCGCTGTCGCCGCGCCTCGCGCGGCTGGCGCCCGGGGACGCCTTGCACGTCGCGTCCAACCCGGCCGGGTTCCTGGTGCTCTCCGAAGTGCCCGAGGGTGAAGGGCAGGCCCGGTCCATATGGCTCATATCCACAGGCACCGGAATCGCTCCGTTCCTCTCTATGCTGCGCACCGACGCGCCCTGGAAGCGGTTCGAGCACGTGGTGCTGGTGCACGCGGTGCGCCGCGCAGAGGAGCTCGTCTACCAAGAACTCATTCGTGAAACAGGTCTCGAAAGACCGGGCCTCAGGTACGTGACCTTCGTGAGCCGTGAATCTCCTCCAGCGTCTCCTTCCGGCGCGCTGGCCGGGCGCATCCCCGCCGCGATCCGCGATGGCCGCCTCGAGCGCGCCGCCGGGCTTGAGCTCTCGCCCGGGTCCTCGCACGTCATGCTCTGCGGCAATCCCGACATGCTGAAGGACGCCGCCGCGGCGCTCGCCGAGCGCGGCATGCGCAAGCACCGCCGCCGCACCCCGGGCCACGTCAGCATGGAGAGCTTCTGGTGAGCATTTTTTCCGCCGCCCGCCTGCGCACGCTCGCCGTGCTGCTCGCCGCCGCGTGGCTGGTTTCCGGCTGCAACGCGGCGATGCGGCTCGCCTACGAGAACGCTGACACCTTTTTGCACTGGCGCGCGCTGAGCTACGTGCCGCTGAACGGCAAGGCCGCCGACGAGCTCGACGACCGGATCGACAACTTTCTCGCCTGGCACCGGGCAAAAGCCCTGCCGCAGTACGCGCGTCTGTCCGCCGACGCCGCTCGTCGCATGAAGGCCGGACTCTCGCCCGCGGACCTCGTTTGGGGGTACGATTCCTTCAACGCGCAGGCGAGGGAAAGCCTGCGCGAGGCTGCGGTGCAGCTCGCGCCGATGCTGGACCGGCTGACGCCCGAGCAGATCTCGCACCTGGAGAAGCGCCTCGCCGACGACAACCGCAAATTTGCGCGGGACAACCGGGGAAGCGAGAAGGACCGCCGCAACCGGCGCACGCGGCGCATGGTGGATAGCCTGGAGGACTGGGTGGGGAAGCTGTCGAAAGCACAGGTGGAGAGGGTGAGGCAATACGCCGAGCGCGCCCCGATGATGGAGGAGCTGCGCGAGCGCGAGCGCAAGCGCCTGCAGGGCGACGTCCTCGCGATCATCCGCGCCCGCGAGGCGCAGAAGCGCCTGCCCGCGTACCTCGAGAACTGGGACCGCGGCCGCGACCCGGCCATGCTCGCGGCGAACAAGGCCTGGCGCGTGGAGCTCGACAAGCTGCTGCTCGATCTGGACCGGACGCTGACGGCCGAGCAGCGCGCGAAGGCGGTTGCGCGCCTGCACGGCTTCTCGGAGGATTTCTCGGCGCTCGCCGTCGCCGCGTCCGCGCCTGTCTCCGCTCCCGTTCCTGCTCCTCTTCTAACCGCCGGTCCGGACCGCCTCCGGCAGTGAACGACCCCCGCGGCATCGGTCCGCGCGGCGAGCGGTCAGGGCTCGAGCCGCCGGCCGCCAGCTACGCCGGGCGTACCCGCTACACGCAGCTCGAGTACGAGGCGATTCTCGCCAACGCCTCGATCGGCATCGCTTTCACCCGCGAGCGCAAGATCTTCCTGTGCAACCCGCGCTTCGCCGAGATGCTCGGCTATGACCCGGGCGAGCTGATCGGCCAGCCCGGCGAGGTCGTGTACGCCTCGCGCGAGAGCTACGAGGCGCTCGGCCGCATCGCGGTCCCGCTGCTGGTCGCGGGCAAGCAGCTCGACATCGAATGGGAGGTGCGGCGCAAGGACGGCTCCACCTTTCTCGCGCGCATCGTCGCGAAGCCGATCGACGCCCACAACACGCAGCAGGGCACGGTGTGGATCGCCGAGGACATCACCGAGCGCCGGCGCCACGCCGACCAGGTGCAGCACCTCTTGCGCGAGCAGGAGGCGATTCTCGGCACCGCCTCGACCGGCATCGTGTTCCTGAAGGACCGTCACATCGCGCGTTGCAACCGGCGCTACGAGGAAATGTACGGCTACGAGCCCGGCGGGATGGACGGCAAGCACGTCATCGCGCTGTACGCCGATCCCGACGACGAGGCGAAGGCGCAGCAAGCGTACGGGCAGCTCTCCCGCGGTCACACGGCGCGCCGGGTCGAGCTGTGCAGGCGCAAGGACGGCTCGGTTTTCTGGATCCGGGCGGACGGGCGCGCGGTCGATCCGCAGGATCCGCTCAAGGGCTCGGTCTGGATCGTCGAGGACATCACCGAGGAGCGCCGCGCCGAGGAGCAGCTGCAGAGCGTGCTCGCCGAGCAGCAGGCGCTGCTCAACAACGTGGTGGTCGGCATCCAGTTCACGCGCGATCGCAAGACCGTGCGCTGCAACCGCCGCTTCGAGGAGATGTTCGGCTACGCGCCGGGCGCGGCGGTCGGCGCCTCGACGCGCGACTTCTACTTCACCGAGGAGGAGTGGGAGAAGGCGCAGACGCGCGGCTACGACGACATCAACCTCGGGCGCACCTTCACGCGCGAGCAGTGGGCGCGGCGCCAGGACGGCTCGGGCTTCTGGTGCCGCATCAGCGGCCGCGCGGTCGAGGCGGGCGATCCGTCCAAGGGCTACGTCTGGCTGCTCGAGGACATCAGCGAGCGAAAGCGCGCCGACGAGGCGCTCGAGCGGGCGCTCGCCGAGCAGGAGCTGATCCTCGACAACGCCACGGTCGGCATCGCCTTCGTGCGCAACCGCGCGATCCAGCGCTGCAACCGCTATCTCGAGGAGATGGTGGGCGCGGACCCCGGCGAGCTCGTCGGCAACTCGAGCGCGCTGCTGTTCGCTTCCGAGGCCGAGTGGGAGCAGGCCGCGCTGCTCGCCTCCTCGAGCACCGAGCCGGGCGAGACCCACGAGTCGGAGGAGCGCTTCAAGAGGAAGGACGGCTCGATCTTCCGCTGCCGCACGCGCGGGCGGCGCATCGATGCCGGCGACGGCGAGCAGGAATGGATCTGGAGCCTCGAGGACGTCACCGCCGAGCGCGACGCGGAAGCGCGCGCCCGCACCGCGCTCGGCGCGCTCGAGCGCGCCGTCGCCGAGCGCACGGCCGAGCTGAAGGCGGCCAACGAGATGCTCGAGGAGGAGGTGGTCGAGCGCAAGGTCGCCGAGCAGCGCGCGCAGCACCTCGCCGATCACGACGCGCTCACCGGGCTGCCCAACCGCCGCCTGCTGGAAGACCGCCTCACCCAGGCGCTCGCGCTCAGCTACCGCAACCGCAAGCAGACCGCGGTGATGTTCGTCGACCTCGACCGCTTCAAGACGATCAACGACTCCCTCGGCCATTCGGTGGGCGACGTGATGCTGAAGGAGGTCGCGGCGCGCCTCATCAAGCAGCTGCGCGTGGTCGACACCATCTGCCGCACCGGCGGCGACGAGTTCGTGGTGGTGCTGCCCGAGATCAAGCGCTCGGGCGACGCCGCCAACGTGGCGCAGAAGCTGATCGAGAACCTGTCGCAGCCGGTGCGCATCGAGGAGCGCGAGCTCACCGTCACGCCCTCGATCGGCATCTCGGTGTTCCCCGACGACGGCCGCGACGCCGAGACCCTGATCCGCAACGCCGACGCCGCGATGTACCACGCGAAGGAAATGGGGCGCGCCACCTACCAGTTCTTCACCGAGGAGATGACGCTCACGGCCTCGCGCCGCCTCTCGCTCGAGAACGACCTGCGCCGCGCGCTCGCGCGCGACGAGCTGCGCGTGCACTACCAGCCGATCGTCGACGCGAAGAGCGGCAAGGTCGCCGGCCACGAGGCGCTGGTGCGCTGGCAGCATCCCGACCGCGGCCTGGTGTTTCCGGCCGAGTTCATCCAGGTCGCCGAGGACACCGGCCTCATCCTCAAGATCGGCGAGTGGGTGCTGCGCGAAGCCTGCCGCTGGGCGACCTTCATCGGCGTGGAGCGCAACCTGCCGGTGTCGGTGAACCTGTCGGCGCGCCAGTTCAACGACCCGAAGCTGGTGCGCACGGTGTCGAACGCCCTCAAGCAGTCCGGGCTGCCGGCGCACCTCTTGACGCTGGAGATCACCGAGTCCACGGCGATGCAGCAGACCGACATCACGCTCGCGACCCTGCGCAAGCTGAAGGAGCTCGGCGTCTCGATCGCGCTCGACGACTTCGGCACCGGCTATTCGAGCTTCTCGTACCTGAAGCTCTTCCCGGTGAACACGCTGAAGATCGACCGCTCGTTCATCGCCGAGGTCGAGCGCGACGGCGACCACCGCGCGATCGTCGCGGCGATCATCGCGCTCGCGCAGGTGCTCAACCTGAAAGTGGTGGCCGAGGGCGTCGAGACCGAGGGGCAGAAGCAGTTCCTGCGCGGGTTCGGCTGCGAGGAGGTGCAGGGCTACCTGACGGGCAGGCCGGTGGACGCCGACACCGCGGCCAAGGAATTTCTCTAGGCGACCGGTTGTTAGTGGTAGTGTCGCTGCATCCGGAATCGCTCGGGTCCGTATATGGGTCCGTATATGCAGCCGTGACCACTTACGAAAGGCAAACCCCGTGAAAAAGTACCTACTCTCATTCATCCTCGCGCTTTCTTCGCTCCCCGGATTCGCCCTCGCCGCGGATACCGCTCCCGTCCCGCAATCCAAGCCGCAGGACCCGACGCTCGAGCAGGCCCGCGCCGCGATCCAGAAGAAAGACTGGCCCGCCGCCCAATCGATCCTGCGCGACGCCGTGGTGCGCGATTCTTCGAACGCGGACTACCACAACCTGTACGCCTACTCGATCCGCAAGGGCGCGAACCCGGACATGAGCCTCGTGTTCAAGGAGTACAACCAGGCGCTCAGCATCGATCCCAAGCACAAGGGCGCGCACGAGTACCTCGGCGAGGCCTACCTGATGGTCGGCAACGTCGGCAAGGCGAAAGAGCATCTGCAGCAGCTCGACCAGATCTGCTTCTTTCCCTGCCGCGAGTTCAGCGAGCTGAAGACCGCGATCTCCGAGTTCGAGACCAAGCAGGTCGCGCGCTAGCCGGCCGCTCCCGGCAGAAAAGGGAAATCGGGGTCAGGCACCGATTTCCCCGCAGTTCTCCTGTGGCGCTTCTGTATCCTTGCGGGCTCCATGAGCTCCCGCGCCTACCGCAACGCCCCGACCGACTCGACAACGTTCTATCCGCGCCTGATCGGCACGCATGGCGCGGTCGCGGGTAATTCCTACCTGTCGGTCGATGCCGCGGTGGATGTGCTGAAGGCGGGCGGCAACGCGATCGACGCCGCGGTCGCTGCGTGCTTCGTAGAAGGCCTGGTCAACCCGCAGATGCACACGCTCGGCGGCGAATGCCCGATGCTGCTGCACGTAGCGGGGTCTAAATCCGGCGGCGACCGGGTCGTTTCGGT
>Ga0209131_1000576_pt1 | contig 26114 bp, 20 predicted proteins | sample GraSoi_2013_40cm_FD_185826 | JGI IMG/M metagenome (GOLD analysis project Ga0209131, IMG submission 185826) | Grasslands soil microbial communities from the Angelo Coastal Reserve, California, USA - Sample 9_17_2013_40cm (SPAdes) (version 2) | ecosystem: Environmental > Terrestrial > Soil >... | reverse complement strand
GCGATTTCAAACCAGATCTGCATCCGAAGACCCTGGGCGGAGTGAAGTACACGGCGGCCGAGCTGCGTGATTGCACCGGCGCCTGCCACGTGTACAGCGATGCGACGCTCGGCACGATCGCCAAACCCATGCCGGGGCCGTATCACCGGGTCACAGATGCCGCGTTCAAGCACTAGGCGCACCCACTGCCTGACCCGATACTGTGCGGCGCTGCTGGTGGCCCTGGTCGCCGCCGCGAGCGCCACTGCGCAGCCGCTGACGAGTGGCCCGGGGCGCTTCATCGACATCGTCGAGGTCAACGACCACGATGACCAGGTCGACATTGTGGTGCAGTTCACTTGCTCGCTGCGCTATCTCACGCATCAGCCGGCTTCGGAAGGCAAGGAGCTGCGCGTGCAGCTGCAGCCGCAGGGTGACTGCGGGGTCGCACCAGGCAGCCTGATCGAGGGCGAGCTGCCGCCCGTTTCGGGTGGCGCACGCATCCTCGAGGCCACTCGCATCGAGTCCGACGTGCCCGGTCAGGTCACGCTGGTGTTCAGCTTCCGCAACAGCGAGCGCTTCGTGCTGGCACAGGGTGTGGATCCGCACGGCCTGCGCCTGCGTCTGATCGATCGTGCCCGCGGCCGCGGCAAGGTGATGATCAACGAACCGAGCGGTCCAGCGACCAGCTACGCCGTCAATCTCGAATCGCAGCCCAGCGAGTTCCCTCCCGAAACAGTGCAGCGCGCCCGTGATCGGCTCAAGGTTCCCGTGTTCGTGAGCCAGGCGGTGGTGGACGAGCAGACCTGGTACCGGCTGCGCGCCGGCCCATTTGAAAAACAGGCCGACGCCGAACGGGTGCTCAACCAGGCGCTGGCGGATTATCCGCGCGCCTGGCTGGCGATCGGCGATGAGGTCACGAGCAGTGCCGGCCCGGCTGAAACGCTACCCGCGGTCGAGCGCATCGGCTCCGATCCTGCACTCGATCCGGCCGCTCTGGCCACACTCGTGGCGGACGCGCGCGCGGCCATGACGGCGCGCGATTATACGAAGGCGATCGCCGCGCTGACCAAGCTGCAGCGCCAGCCGGAATTCCCGCAGCGCGCCGCCATGCAGGAACTGCTGGGCCTCGCCCGGGAGCGCTCCGGGCAGCTGGCGCACGCCAAGGCCGAGTACGAAGAGTATCTGCGCCGTTACCCGGCGGGCGAGGCGGCCGATCGCATTACGCGGCGCCTGGCAACGCTGCGCGCCGCGTCATTGGCCGCGCGCACCGGCACGGGCGGTGGCGGTGCCGCGGCGACGGGCTGGACCGTGAACGGTGGCTTCGCGCAGATGTACCGCAACGATGGCACGACGGTCAGCAACACGGCCAACGGCGCCACCGGTGTGGTGCCCAACAACAGCCAGACCCAGCAGCAGAATGCCCTCTACACGGATGTCGATCTGCTGGCGCGCCGGCGCGGCGAGCGCTTCGATGTGCTCACGCGCGTCAGCGCAGGCTACGCCTATAATTTTGCCGGCAGTTCCGCGACCAGCAGCAGCGATTCCACGAAGCGCGTCAGCGTGGCGACCATCGAGCTCGACGATCGCAAGTGGGGCCTGCTCGGCCGCTTCGGCCGCCAGTCGCGCAACAGTGACGGCGTGCTGGGCACCTTCGATGGTGCTTTTGCCTCCTGGCAGATCGTGCCAGCTTGGGCCATCAACGTCACCGCGGGCTATCCGGTCGAGCAGACCAACCTCGGCATCCAGCGGGCCCGGAGTTTCTGGTCGGTCGCGATCCCGTATACGCCGCCCGGGGCCCATTGGGACGCGAGCGTGTTTTTCGCCCAGCAGAAATTCGAGGGCGAGACCGATCGCCGCGGCACCGGATTCGAGGCGCGACTGCTGCTGCCGAAGGGGTCGTTGACCGCGCTGGTGGACTACGACATCTATTTCAAGTCGCTGAATGCGGCGGCGCTGCTGGGCACCCTGCAGCTGCCGGATCGCTGGAACCTGAGTTTCGATGCCGAAAAGCGCAATGCCCCGGTGATCTCGCTGCGCAACTCCCTGATCGGCCAGCCTGTCACGACGCTGGATGAAATGCGTCTGGTGTTCACGAATGACGAGATCCACCAGCTGGCGATCGACCGCACCGCGGTCACTTCCAATTACAGCCTGACGGCAACCCGGCCGCTCGGCCAGCGCTTTCAGTTCTCGACCACGGTGAGCGCCACGGAGGTTGGCGCTACGCCGGCTTCGGGCGGCGTGCCGGCCCAGGACGCTACCGGACTGGATCTGTCGTACCAGGCCCAGATCTACGGCTCGAACCTGTGGCGGAAGGGCGACTTCAACGTACTCAGCATCGCCTACGCCAACACGGAAGCCGCCAAGCTTGCCTCGATCGCCGCGACCAGCCGCATGCCGATCGGCGGATCCTGGCGGCTGGGGCCCCGACTCACCATCGATCATCGGCAGCTCAGCAGCGACGGCAGCACCGAACTTTCGTTCGTGCCCTCGGTGCTGATCGACTACCAGCATGGGCAGCGGCTGCTGCAGTTCGAAGCGGGCGGGCAGATCGGCAAGCGGGACAACTCGGTGCAGACGCAGAACACTAAGCGCTATTATGTGAGCCTGGCCTACCGCCTCGGGTTCTGATGGTGCTGTTCCGTAGTCTTCCTGCGCTGCTCGCCGGCGCGCTGGTTCTCATTGCCGGCTGCAGCAGTGCGCCGGCGATTCCACAACCCCATGACTATCTGGACGAGCAGACGGGCGCCACCGTCACCTCGGTCGAGGCGCCCCTGGTGTTTGCGCGCGAGCGGAGCGAGCGAGCGGCCAACCTGCGTGACTACGTCTCCGTGGTGGCCGCTTCGGTCAATCGTGGCGGGAAGGTCGAGTACGTGCTCATCGCCTACGTCTGGTCGACGCTCGATGCCCTGAACGCGCCAGCCCCGGGGCTGGCCGACTCGCTCCTGCTCATGGCCGATGACCGCCGCATCAAACTCAGTGCGAATGGCAAGACGCCGGCCGAGCTCGGGATTGCGCACGCCGTGCACGCGCCACCCGGGCAGGATGCGAAACCGCTGGTCTTTCCGACCGACCTCGACTCGCTGCGCTTCATCGCGGCCGCCCGCAGCCTCGCCGTGGAGACCGCGCTGGGCGAGGACGCGGTCAGCTATCAACTCTGGGATGACCAGCGCCCGGCACTCGATCGCTATGTGCGCTTCCTGCAAGGGGAGCGCTAAAGCCGGCTCAGTAGGCGACGAAGGGTCCCATTCCGGCGCTCGTACTCTGCCCCTCGATCGCCACGTACACGCGCCGGCCATAGAAAAAGGGCAGACCCCAGTCGAATGACAACGGCAGTGTGTTGGTCCCGGCAATGTTGGGCAGGGCACTGAAGGTGGGATTGTTCCTGGTCAGTGCGTCCGCGTCGGCCACATCGAAGGACACGTTGCTGACGACACCATTCTTGCCGGTGTTGATCGCGGACAGCGTGGTTCTCGCGGGGCAGTAGAAGCCGACGTTCGTCGTACAGGCCGGCAGCGTGCTGTCATTGAAGAAATAGGCATTTGAGCCGGAGTCAATAAAACTGTAGGTCAGCATTGTGCCCTTGTAGGTGGTCGTAAACTCACCGCTGGTCCCGACGGTCAGTATCGTGGCACTGCTGAGCTGATTGTTGGTCTGGGTGCCGATGCCGAGGATGAGCGAACCGCGCGCGCCCAGCTGGCCGGCTGAACTGATCGTGGGCAGCTCGACGGCGACACCGTTGTTGTTGGTGGCGAAGTGGTACACCGGGTTCTGCACCTGGGCGGCGAGTGCGATGGTACTGCCGATGCAGCCGCTTGCCGGACAGCCATAGTAGGCGCCCTGGCCCAGGGGATTCGCCACGGTCACGCACGCGGGCCCGCAGTCCTCGCGAAAGATGCTCACACCCAGCACGCCGTTGGCGCCGAAGGCCACCACCGAGTTTTCAGGCACCGCCCCATTCGGGCAATCGGTCGGGACGGTCGGGGCCGCTGGATCGCCCACGAGCTGGATCGGCACGCTCAAGGCAGTGCCGTCCGCGACCTGCACGTCGGCGGTGCGCACGCTGCCCCAGGTATAGCCGTCAGCGAACTGGAAGCACTCGTCCAGGGGATCACCGGCCGCGCTCTGCGCCTGTGGCAACGAGATCGGAGACGTTCCCAGTCCCTCGTTGATGATCCGCAGCCCAGTGGAGCCCGTGTCCAGCAGCACGTGATCAATCGTCTGGCAGGTGCTGGTGCCCGGCACGCAGATCGTGACCGTGACGAAGGGCAGGTTGGCCGAAGTTCCACCCGGTCCGGCATCGACGGTGAGCGGGGCCACATTGGTTCCGGTCGTCACGATCGGACCGCCGCCCGATCCGCCGCCGCAGGCGCTCATGGCCAGCACCAGCAGGGCCGCAGCCAGCGCGCGCACCATTACTGCAACTCCCCGGGACTCACGCCCGCAGGCACCAGCGCGGGTACCCAGGCGACACCGGCAAACGCACGCATATGGCCACCGGCTCGCACGGCCAGGGCCGGTTGGTCAATCGCCAGTTGCGTCCGCGTCGAGCCGGCGCTACGTGGTGCGCTGACATACAGATCGAAGTAGGCGCCGAGGAGCAGGCGCAGGTCCGGCTTGAACGGGCCCCGCCAGGCCACGGCGAAGACCGAGCCGGCCGGCGTGACAAATTCGCGGATCGCGGTGCCTTCCACCGTCGTGAGTTCATGGACACTGTAGCTCGCGCCACCGACGACACGCAGGCTGGCCCGGAGGCGGGCGCTGTCGCCGCTCACGGAGGCCGCGGTGTCGCCGAGCGCGGCCATGGCGGGCGGTGCCGCGCACCACAGCGCCGGCAGCGTCAGCGCTGCGAACCACGCGAGGTGCGGCGATTGACGCCTGAAGGACTGTTGCTGTCGGGGCACGGGACACTCCGAAGTGGAGTCGGCATTTTGCCGCGTCCACGCCAGTAATGTTGCTGTCGCCGCAGGCCGACAGAAGCCGGGGATTTTACTCGCTCCAGATAGGCGCGGGGGCGGGCGCTCAGCCCAGGGCCGCGGCCGAATCGCTGCGCGCCGCGCGGCGGCGCTCGTGCTCCCGCAGGGCGCGCTTGCGGATACGGATGCTCGCGGGCGTGACCTCCACCAGCTCATCATCGGCGATGAATTCGACGGCGTATTCGAGCGTCAGCTTGATCGGCGGCGTCAGCAGCAGCGCATCGTCCTTGCCGGCGGCGCGGATGTTGGTGAGTTTCTTGGTCTTGATCGGGTTGACCACGAGGTCGTTGTCGCGGCTGTGAATCCCGATGACCATGCCTTCGTAGACCTTCTCGCCGTGGCTGACGAACATACGGCCGCGCTCCTGCAGCGCGAAGATGGAGTAGGCGACCGCTTCGCCATTTTCGTTGCTGATGAGCACGCCGTTGTGCCGATCCGGAATGATGCCTTTTACTTCGTCGAAACCGTCGAAGATATGGCTCAAGAGCCCGTTGCCGCGCGTCATGGTCATGAACTCGCCCTGGAAGCCGATCAGGCCGCGTGCGGGAATGCGGTATTCGAGCCGCACCCGGCCCAGCGCGTCGATCACCATGTCGGTGAGTTCCGCGCGGCGCACGCCGAGCGCTTCCATCACGGCACCCTGACATTCCGTGTCGACATCGACGGTGAGCGCCTCGAAGGGCTCGAGGGTGCGGCCATCGACGACCTTCTTGAGCACCTGCGGCTTGCCGACCGCGAGCTCGAAGCCCTCGCGCCGCATGTTTTCCACCAGGATTGTCAGGTGCAATTCACCGCGCCCCGAGACCCGGAACACGTCGGGCTCCTCGGTCTCCTCGACGCGCAGCGCGACATTGCTCTGCAGTTCGCGCATCAGGCGCTCGCGGATCTGCCGGCTGGTGACAAATTTTCCCTCGCGCCCTGCGAAGGGCGAGGTGTTGACCTGAAAATTCATTGCCAGGGTCGGTTCGTCGACCTGGATGGGCGGCAGCCCCTCGGCCAGCTCCACGTCGCAGACCGTCAGGCCGATGTTCACGCCCTCAATGCCGGTGACCGCGACGATATCGCCCGCCGCGGCTTCTTCCACGCTCTCGCGCTGCAGGCCCTTGAAAGCGAGCACCTGGGCGATGCGGGCCGTGCCCCGATCCTCATCGCCGTAGCGCAGCGCCACCTGGCTGCCGGCGCGCAGGGTGCCGCGGCGAATCCGGCCGATGCCGATGCGGCCGACGTAGGAGTTGTAATCGAGCGTCGAGATCTGCAATTGCAGCGGCCCATCCGGCTCGCTCCGTGGCGGCGGCACGTATTGCAGTACCGCCTCGAACAGCGCCGTCATGTCGGTCTCGACCCGGGTCGGATCGAGACTGGCCCAGCCCTGGAGCGCCGAGGCGTACAGCACTGGAAAGTCGAGCTGCTCATCGGTGGCGCCGAGCTTGTCGAACAGGTCAAAAGTCTGGTCCACGACCCAGCCCGGCCGCGAACCGGGGCGATCGATCTTGTTCACCACGACGATGGCCTTGTGGCCGAGCCCTAAGGCCTTGCGCGTGACGAAGCGCGTCTGCGGCATCGGGCCCTCGACGGCGTCGACCAGGATCAGCACCCCATCGACCATCGACAGCACACGCTCGACTTCACCACCGAAGTCGGCATGGCCGGGCGTGTCAACAATGTTGATGCGCGTGCCGCCATATTCGATGGCGCAGTTCTTCGCCAGGATCGTGATGCCCCGCTCGCGCTCGATGTCATTGGAGTCCATCACCCGTTCGGTGATTTTTTCATGCGCAGCAAAGGTGCCCGACTGCCTGAGCAGGCAGTCGACCAGCGTGGTCTTGCCATGGTCGACATGGGCGATGATGGCGATGTTGCGGATGGGGCGCTGCATGCGGGGCTCAGAGTCTGAAGCGGGCAGGGCGAAAAAAGGCCGTGCAGGGTAGCAGAAGCGGCCTGCCGGGGCTAAATCGGTGCCCGGACACGATTAATCACGCTAGACTAGCAAATATATCAAGATTTGTTTATATATTTAACATGGCTGAGGCCGGAGTCAATGTGCAGCTTGCCGTGCGGGCCCTGAAGGGCCTGGCCGAGCCCACGCGCCTGCGCCTGCTCGCCCTCCTGGGCCACGGCGAACTGACGGTGGGCGAGGTCTGCCGCGTCCTGGGCCAAAGCCAGCCGCGCGTATCGCGGCACCTGCGATTGCTGACCGAGGCGGGCTTTCTCGACCGTTTCCGGGAGCAGCAGTGTGTGTACTACCGCACGCCGGCGACCGGCGCCCGGTCCCGGTGGGTGCACGAATTGCTGGCCGCGATCGATCCGGAAGATCCGGCGTTGCGGCGCGATCGGGTGCGACTGTCGAACGTGGTCGGAGATCGGGGCCGGATGGCGGCCGGGGAGCTGGCCAGTGCGGGTCCCGCAGATACGGAAGACCTGGGCTTGAGCGTGCTGTTGCGCGAGGTCCTGGGTGCGGTCGCGGTGGGCGAACTGCTCGACATCGGTACCGGGACGGGACGGATGATCGAGATGCTGGGGCCGCTGGCCACTCACGCGGTGGGGCTGGATCTGTCCGCACCGGCCCTGCGGCTGGCGCGCGCGCGCGTCCACGGCCGTGGTTTCGCGCACTGCGAATTTCATCGCGGCGATATGTACGCCCTGCCCCTCGAGAGCGGCTCGTTCGATACGGTGACGATTGCGCACGTGCTGGCGGGGGCCGAGCATCCCGCCGGGGTGCTGGCCGAAGCCGCGCGGGCGCTGCGCAAATCCGGGCGCCTCCTGCTGGTGGAGCGCTTCGATGACATCGAGGCCTGCGGTGGTGCGAACCCGCTCCAGTGCCTGCGCCAATGGCTGGATCGCGGCGGCCTGCACCTGGCGCGCCTGCGGCCCTGCGATCTGGCCAGCGGCCACCATCTGCTGGCACTCGCGCATCGGGCGTCCTGAAGGCAGGGGTTACCTCAGATGTCCGCGGACAACGCTCGCTTCGAAGAGCTCGGCAGCACCCTGCGCCCGCGGGCACGAGCCGTGGCCGTGACCTTCGAGTTCTTTCCTCCGAAGGATCCGGCGATGGAGCAGACCCTGTGGCGCTCCATCCAGCGCCTGGCGCCGCTCCGCCCGCGCTTCGTGTCCGTGACCTACGGCGCGGATGGCTCCACGCGCGAGCGCACCCATCAGCTGGTGACGCGCGTGCTGCGTGAGACGACCCTGACGCCCGCACCGCACCTGACCTGCATCGGGGCCCGCCGCGAGGCGGTGCTGGACATCGCCCGCGACTACTGGCGCCAGGGCGTGCGGCACATCGTGGCGCTGCGCGGCGATGCGCCGCAGGGCGCGGCGGGCTACGTGCCCGCTCCCGGCGGATTTGAACACGCGTCCGATCTGGTGCGCGGCCTGCGCGATGTCGGCGACTTCGACATCTCCGTGGCCGCCTATCCGGAAATGCACCCGGAAGCGGCGAGCCTCGAGTCCGATCTGGACGCGCTCAAGGCCAAGCTCGACGCCGGCGCGACCCGCGCCATCACCCAGTTCTTCTTCGACACCACGGCCTTCCTGCGCTTTCGCGACCGGTGTGCGGCGGCCGGCGTGCGCGCCAGCCTGGTGCCCGGGATCCTGCCGATCACGCGCATGCCGCAGATGCTGCACTTCGCGGCGCGCTGCGGGGCAACGGTGCCAGAGTGGCTGCAGCGGCGTTTTGACGGCCTCGAGGACGACACGGAGACGCGCCGGATGATCTCGGCCGCCTTCGCCGTCGGGCAAGTCGAGGCGCTCGCGCGCGAGGGTGTCGATGAATTCCATTTCTACACGCTCAACCGGGCTGACCTGACCTACGCCATCTGCCATGCGCTGGGAGTACGCACATGACCCGGAGCGAGCGCGTCACGGCATTCCGCCGGCTGCTGCAGGAGCGCATCCTGGTGCTCGATGGCGCCATGGGCACCATGATCCAGTCGCTCCGTCCGGCGGAAGAGGATTACCGCGGCGAACGCTTCCGCGACTGGCCCTCCGACCTGAAGGGCAATAACGACCTGCTGACACTCACACGGCCCGATCTGGTACGCGGCATTCACGCGCGCTTCCTGACCGCCGGTGCCGACATCATCGAGACCAATACCTTCAATTCCTCGGCGCCCTCGCAGGGCGATTACCGGCTGGAGGGCCTGGTCGGGGAACTCAACCTCGCCGCCGCGAAACTGGCACGTTCCGTGGCGGACGAGTTCGCCGCGCGTGATGGACACCCGCGCTTCGTGGCAGGCGCGCTCGGCCCGACCAACCGCACGGCCTCGCTCTCCCCGAGCGTCAGCGATCCGGCCTTCCGCAACATCGGCTTCGACCAGCTCGCGGCAACCTATCGCGACGCGGTGAGCAATCTGATAGCCGGTGGGGTCGATCTGCTCCTGATCGAGACCATTTTCGATACGCTCAACGCCAAGGCCGCCCTGTACGCCGTGCGCGGCGTGCTCGACGAGCAGGGCCTGGATCTGCCCATCATGGTCTCCGGCACGATCACCGACGCCTCCGGGCGTACGCTGTCGGGCCAGACCGTCGAGGCCTTCTGGAACTCGATCCGTCATGCGCGGCCCGAAGTCGTGGGGCTGAACTGCGCGCTCGGTGCGCGCCAGCTCCGTCCGCACATCGAGGAACTCGCCGGCATCGCTGACGTCGCCGTCTGCGCCTATCCGAATGCCGGACTACCCAACGCTTTTGGCGAGTACGACGAGCCCGCCTGCGAGACGGCGGATCTGGTGGGAGAATTTGCCCGCAGCGGTTTCGTCAATATCGTCGGTGGCTGCTGCGGCACGACCGCCGAGCACATCGCGCATATCCGCCAGCATGTGCAGGGCCTGGCGCCGCGCCGCCCGCCGGTGCTGCCGCGACGCTGCCGGCTCAGCGGCCTGGAAGCGCTGAGCATCGGGCCCGACAGCCTGTTCGTCAACGCGGGCGAGCGCACCAATGTGACGGGCTCGGCGAAGTTCCGCAAGCTGATCGAGGCCGGTGATTATCACGGCGCACTCGACATCGCCCGATCACAGGTGGCAGCCGGTGCGCAGCTCATTGACGTCAACATGGACGAGGGCATGCTCGACTCCGAGGCCGCGATGGTGCGGTTCCTCAATCTCGTGGCCACCGAGCCTGATATCGCGCGCGTGCCCGTCATGATCGATTCCTCGAAGTGGTCGGTGATCGAGGCCGGGCTCAAGTGCCTGCAGGGCAAGGGCATCGTCAATTCAATCAGTCTCAAGGAGGGCGAGGCGCAGTTCCTCCAGCAGGCGCGCAAGGTGCGCGCTTACGGCGCCGCCGTCGTGGTGATGGCCTTTGACGAGCAGGGCCAGGCGGACACGGTCGATCGCAAGGTCGGGATCTGCGAGCGCAGCTACCGCCTGCTCACCGAAGTGGCCGGGCTTGCGCCCGAAGACATTGTCTTCGATCCGAACATTTTTGCGGTCGCCACTGGCATCGAGACCCACAACCGCTATGCGCTCGATTTCATCGAGGCGGTAAGCCGGATTCGCACCGCCTGCCCGCACGCGCTGGTCAGCGGTGGCGTCAGCAACGTGTCCTTCGCGTTTCGCGGCAATGATCCGGTGCGCGAGGCGATGCATTCGGTGTTTCTCTACCATGCAATCCGCGCCGGCATGAGCATGGGCATCGTCAACGCCGGACAGCTGGCGCTTTACGAGGATATCGAGCCTGAACTGCGCGAGCGCGTGCTCGATGTGATACTCGCGCGCCGCAGCGACGCCACCGAGCGATTGCTGGAGGTAGCCGCCCGCTTCCAGGGCGAGGCCGGCATGAAGCGGGTGACGGACCTGGCCTGGCGCGACTGGCCGGTGAACCAGCGTCTGGCCCACGCACTGGTGCACGGCATCGACGAGTACGTCGTGGCGGACACCGAGGAAGCGCGGCTCCAGAGCCCGCGGCCTCTGGACGTGATCGAAGGCCCGCTGATGGATGGCATGAATGTCGTGGGCGACCTGTTCGGCAGCGGCAAGATGTTCCTGCCGCAGGTGGTGAAATCGGCCCGCGTGATGAAGCGCGCGGTCGCGCACCTGGTCCCCTTCATCGAGGCCGGCAAGGCGGCCGGCGCGGCCGCGCACAGCAACGGCCGGATTGTCATGGCTACCGTCAAGGGCGACGTGCACGACATCGGCAAGAACATCGTCGGTGTCGTGCTCCAGTGCAACAACTACGAGGTTATTGATCTGGGCGTGATGGTGCCCTGTGAGAAAATACTGGAGACGGCGCGCCGCGAGCGTGCCGACCTGATCGGCCTCTCGGGGCTGATCACGCCATCGCTCGATGAAATGGTGCACGTGGCCCGGGAGATGCAGCGCCAGGGATTCACCGGACCGCTGCTGATCGGCGGCGCCACCACCTCGCCGGCACACACCTCCGTGCGCATCGACCCGCAGTACCAGGGCGCGGTGGTCTACGTCAAGGACGCCTCGCGCGCCGTGGGCGTGTGCCAGCAGCTGCAAACCCCCGCGACGCGCATCGCCTACATGGCGGGCATCAAGGCGGAATACGCGCTGCGGCGGGAGCAGCATGCCGGCAAGCGCGTCAAGGGCCCGCAGTTCTCGCTGCTGCAGGCACGCGCCAATCGCCTGCGCTGCGACTGGCAGGCCTACCGGCCACCGGTGCCGCGGCACCTGGGCGTGCACCGCTTCACGGACTACTCGCTCGAGGAGCTGACCCGCTACATCGATTGGACCCCGTTCTTCCAGGCCTGGGAATTGCGCGGCCGCTTTCCGGACATCCTCACCGACCCGCAGTACGGCGAGCAGGCCTCCAGCCTCTACGCCGAGGCACGGCGCATGCTGCGCACGATCATCCGGGAGCGCTGGCTGAGCGCGCGCGCGGTGGTCGGATTGTTTCCGGCCAACTCGATCGATAACGATGACGTGGCCATCTACTCGGACGCGGCGCGCACCGCCGAGCGCTTGCGGGTGCATTTCCTGCGCCAGCAGAAGGACCTGCCCTCGGGCAAGCCGCACGGCTCGCTAGCGGATTTCATCGCCCCCGCCGGCGCGGCGCCCGACTACCTGGGGGCCTTCGCCGTCACGGCCGGCATCGGCATTGAAGCGCAGCTGGAGCGCTTTGCGCAGCAGCATGATGACTATTCGGCCATCATGCTCAAGGTGCTCGCCGACCGGCTCGCCGAGGCCCTGGCTGAGCGGCTGCACGAGCGGATGCGCCGCGAGTTCTGGGGTTACGCGCCGGAAGAGCAGCTCGGCAACGAGCAGCTGATCCGCGAGGAGTATCGCGGCATCCGGCCGGCGCCCGGGTATCCCGCCTGCCCGGATCACACCGAGAAGGCGGCGCTGTGGGAGCTGCTCGATCCGGAAGGCGCCGCGGGCATCACGCTCACGGAATCCTATGCCATGCATCCGGCCGCCGCGGTCAGTGGCTGGTATTTTTCGCACCCCGACTCGCGCTACCTCACGGTCGGCAAGATCGATCGCGACCAGGTTGAGGATTACGCACGCCGCAAGCGCCTGACGCTGGAGCAGGTTGAACGGTGGCTGGCGCCGAATCTGGGCTATGAGCCGGCCCCTGTGCCGGCCTCGGCGATGGCGGTGCAGGCGTGATCTCCCACGGGCCGCCGCAGCCGCCGCCCGCGGCACCGCAGCGCCGGGCCGCTGAAGCATTGCGCGGCTTTTTCAGCGTGTTCCGCTACAGCCGGCACGCGGTGCGGCTGGTCTGGGACACCAATCGCCCGCTGCTGTTCGTGGCCGCCGCACTGACCCTGGTCGGTGGCCTGCTGCCCGCCGGCATTGCCTGGGTGGGCTCGCGGATCGTCGATGCCGTGGTGACGGCGATGCATTCGAGCACGCATGCCGTGGAGGCCATGCTGCGCCTGGTGCTGCTGGAGGCGCTGCTGGTCGCTACGCTGGCGGGCGTGCAGCGCGGCCTGTCGCTGTGCCAGGCACTGCTGCGCGCGCAGCTCGGCCAGCGCGTCAACGTGATGATCCTCGAAAAGGCGCTGACCTTGGAGCTGCAGCACTTCGAGGATTCGGAGTTTTACGACAAGCTGACGCGTGCCCGGCGCGAGGCCTCGAGCCGGCCCCTGAGCCTGGTGATGCGCACCTTCGGCCTGCTGCAGAACGCCATCTCGCTGCTGAGTTTCGCGGTGCTGCTGGTGCGCTTCTCGCCCTGGACGGTGGCCGTGCTGCTGCTGGCGGGTGTCCCGGCGTTCATTGCCGAGGCCAAGTTCTCCGGCGACGCCTTCCGGCTGTTTCGCTGGCGCTCGCCCGAGACGCGCATGCAGATGTACCTGGAGACGGTGCTGGCGCGCGAGGACCATGCCAAGGAGGTGCGGCTGTTCGGGCTCGGTGCGCGCTTCCTGCAGCGCTATCGCGACATCTTCACCCGCCTGTACGGCCAGGATCGTGCGCTGTCGATCCGCCGCGACAGCTGGGGCTTTGCCTTAAGCCTGGTGGCCACCGCGACGCTGTACGGCGCCTACGCCTGGATCGCGCTGAGCACGGTGTACGGCGGGATCACGCTGGGTCAGATGACGATGTACCTGCTGCTGTTCCGGCAGGGCCAGGCGGCGGTGGCCGCGATGCTCGCGGCGATCGGCGGCATGTACGAGGACAACCTGTACCTCTCCACGCTTTACGAGTACCTGGATACCCCGGTGCCGGCACCCCGGGGCAGTGCGCGGCGCGGTCCCGCGCCGGCGGAGGGTATTCGCTTCGAGCGGGTGAGTTTTACTTATCCCGGGGCGCAGCAGCCCACGCTTAAGGACATCACGCTGCAGCTGCCGCCGGGCAGTTCGCTGGCGCTGGTCGGGGAGAACGGCTCGGGAAAGACCACGCTGATCAAGCTGCTGACGCGGCTGTACGCGCCCACGGCCGGGCGGATCCTGTTCGAAGGCACCGACATCCGCGACTGGGATGAGGTGGCGCTGCGCGAGCGCATCGGCGTGATCTTCCAGGATTTTGCGCACTACCAGATGCTCGTTGGTGAAAATGTCGGGGCGGGCGACGAGCCCCATTTCGAGGATGAGGGGCGCTGGCGCCGGGCGGCGGCGCTGGGCCGTGCGGCGGACTTCATCGACGAGCTGCCGCAGCGCTACCAGACCCAGCTCGGCAAGTGGTTTCGTGACGGCCGGGAGCTCTCGGGCGGCCAGTGGCAGAAGATCGCCCTGTCGCGTGCCTTCATGCGCACCGCGGCCGACGTGCTGGTGCTCGATGAACCCACCGCCGCGATGGATGCGCGCGCGGAAGCCGAAGTGTTCGAGCACTTCCGGCAACTGGCCCGCGACCGCATCACCATCCTGATCTCGCACCGCTTTTCCACGGTGCGCATGGCCGACCAGATCGCGGTCCTGGATCGTGGCCAGATCATCGAGCGAGGTACACACGCGGAACTGGTCGCCGCGGGCGGGCACTATGCGCAGCTCTTTGCCCTGCAGGCGCGGGGCTATCAGTAGGCGGCGCAAAGTTTAGGTACAATACCCGCCATGGAAGAAGTCGCGGACACCTTTGATTCAGCCTTCACCAAGGCCGTTGACCTCGGCAATCGCCTCGCCGGCAAGGACCAGGAGGCGGACCTGTGGGATATCGCGGACGGCCTGCTCGCCGGCGCCGTGCAGTACTGGCTCTATGCCCGCCAGCCCTGCGGCGATGCGCGCTGCGAGGACTGTCTGCCGATCAACACGGCGGAGGCGCGGCTGAGCGAGCTGAAGCGCCTGATCGGCCAGCTCGCCGCCGAGAGCGAGTACTATCACGCCCCCACGGACGTCAACGTCGGACGTGCCTGAAGCTCAGCTCGCGATGCGCTGGGCGGGAGCTGTGGCGGCGGCCGGAGCGGCGTGTGCGGCGCTCACTTCGGCCAGCGCGGCCTCGAGCATTTCCAGCCCTTCGTTGAGCAACGCGTCGGATATCGTCAACGGCGCCAGAAAGCGGATCACGTTGCCGTAGATCCCGCAGGACAGGATCACCAGCCCGTGGCGGGCCGCGGCCTGCACCAGTGCACGCGTCAGGTCCGCTTCCGGTTGCGCGGGATCCTTGTTGCGGACCAGCTCCATGGCGACCATCGCGCCCAGCCCCCGGATCTCTCCGATCACCGGATAGCGCAGCTGCAGCGCGCGCAGCCTGCTCTGCAACAGCTCCCCGATGCGCAGCGAGCGCTCGAGCAATTTGTCACCCGCCATCACTTCGAGCACCGCCAGCGCGGCTGCACACCCCAGGGGCGAGCCGGCGTAGGTGCCGCCGAGGCCACCGGGCGGTGGCGCGTCCATGATCTGCGCCTTGCCGATCACCGCGGACAGCGGCACGCCGCTGGCGATGCTCTTGGCGACCGTCATGAGATCGGGTTCCACGCCGGCGTATTCGATCGCGAACATGCGACCGGTGCGCCCAAAGCCCGACTGGATTTCGTCAACGATGAGCACGATGCCATGCCGGTCGCACAGCTCGCGCAGGGCGCGCAGGAACTCCGGGGGTGCGATGTAGAAGCCGCCTTCCCCGAGCACCGGTTCGATGATGATGGCCGCGACCTGGGCCGGATCGACGTCCACCTTGAACAGCTGTTCGAGCGCGGCGAGCGAATCCTGGCTGCTGACGCCGTGATAGCTCAGCGGGTAAGGCACGTGATACACGGCGGGCAACAGTGAGCCAAAGCCGGACTTATAGGGCTGCACCTTGCCTGTCAGCGTCATGGCGGCGATGGAGCGCCCGTGAAAGGCGCCGCCAAAGGCAATCACGCCTGAGCGCTTGGTGTGATAACGGGCGATCTTCAGGGCATTTTCCACCGCCTCGGCACCGGTCGAGAACAGCATGGATTTCTTCGGAGTCGGGCCCGGCGCCAGCGCGTTGAGCTTCTCCGCCAGCTCGATGTAGTTCGCGTAGGGCGTGATCTGGAAACAGGCGTGCATCAGTTTCTCGAGCTGCGCGCCGATCGCCTTGACCACGGCGGGATGGCGGTGGCCGGTGTTGAGCACGGCGATGCCGCTGGCGAAGTCCACGTAGCGGCGGCCTTCCACGTCCCAGAGCTCCGCGTTGGTGGCGCGCTCGGCATAGATGGGCAGGGAATTGGCCACGCCGCGCGGTATGGCGGCGACGCGGCGCTGGTGGAGCTCTGAGTTGCTGGTCATGGTCGTCCTTGCGGGGGATATGGCCGATGGCGCATAAGGTTTGAATCAATTGTCCACGTATTTGCGTTTGCTGACTAGAGGTTGCGTCGCTAGAATCCGCGCCAATCTTTCTCCAGGCAGCAGGCAATTGCGCGACCCCATCACGGCCGAAGTGGTGATCATTGGTGCTGGTCCGGCCGGCCTTTTCCAGGTCTTCGAGCTCGGGCTCCTGGGGATCAAGGCGCACGTACTCGATTCGCTGGCGGCCGCCGGCGGGCAGTGCACCGAGCTGTATCCTGACAAGCCCATCTACGATATTCCTGCGCTGCCCGTGTGCGGCGCGCAGGAACTGGTGGATCGCCTGTTGCAGCAGATCAAGCCCTTTGGCGCCGAGATGCACCTGGGCGAGGAAACGGTGGAGCTCGGAAAGCAGGAGAACGGACGCTTTCGCCTGGTGACCGGCGCCGGCACGGTATTCGATGCCGGTGCCGTGATCATCGCCGGCGGCGTCGGCTCCTTTCAGCCGCGGCGGCTGCACGTCCCCGAGGCCGAAATTCATGAAGGCCGGCAGCTGCACTATAAGGTGGGCCGTGCGGCGGACTTTGTGGGGCGGAAGCTCGTGATCTTCGGCGGCGGTGACTCGGCGCTGGACTGGACCATCGAGCTCGCGCCCCTGGCCGCGTCGTTGACGCTGGTGCACCGGCGCGCCGAATTCCGCGGCGCGCCCGCCTCGGTGGCGCGCATGCGTGAGCTGGAGGCCGCAGGCCGGCTGCGATTTATCGAGGGCATGGCCCAGGCGCTGCACACCGAATCTGGCCGGCTGCTGGGCGTCGAGGTCAAGGCGGCCGATGGCAGCCTGCAGGCGCTGGAGGCCGAGCAGCTGCTGGTGTTCTTTGGCCTGGCGCCCAAGCTGGGACCGATTGCCGACTGGGGTCTCGAGCTCGAGAAGCGCGCGATCAAGGTCGACACCGAGAAATTCCAGACCAGCATTCCCGGCATATTCGCGATCGGCGACATCAACACCTATCCGGGCAAGAAGAAGCTGATCCTTTCGGCCTTTCATGAGGCGGCGCTCGCTTCCTTTGCCGTGCAGCACCACCTCTATCCGGCCAAGAAGCAGTTTTTGCAGTACACCACCACCAGCCCGATCATGCAGAAACGACTGGGCGTCGCCGGGAGCTAGCGGCCATGGACCAGAGGCTGGCCGAGCTGCTGCGGCTCCTGGAACTCGAACGCCTCGAGATCAATATTTTCCGGGGCGAGAGCCGCGACATCGGCAGTCCGCAGGTCTATGGCGGACAGGTGCTGGGCCAGGCCCTCAAGGCCGCCTACGGGACCGTGGACGCCGGCCGGGACGTGCACTCGCTGCACGCCTATTTTCTGCGGCGTGGCGATTTCAACGCTCCCATCATCTATTTCGTTGATCGCAGCCGCGATGGCCACGCCATCAGCAGCCGCCGCGTCACGGCCATCCAGCACGGCGAGCAGATCTTCAACCTGTCCGCGTCTTTCCAGGCGCCGGAGCCCGGCCTCGAGCACCAGCTGCCGATGCCGGAAGTGCCGCCGCCGGAAGGCTTGCCGGAAGCCCTCCCGCTGAGCGCGGCACAGCTCGAGCGGCTTTCCCCGCGCCTGCGCCAGTTCATCCAGAACCGCCCGATTGAATTTCGCACCGTGTCGCGCGCCGTGCCGGGTGGGCAGAGCGGGCCCCCGCGCCAGCAGCTGTGGATGCGCGCGGTCGACCGCCTGCCGGACGATGAGCAGCTGCACCGGTGCCTGCTGGCCTACGCCTCCGATTTCAACCTGCTGGGCACCGCGCTCGTCTCACACGAGCGCGCGCTGGCCGCCAGCAAGTTCCTGATCGCCAGTATCGATCACGTGATGTGGTTTCACCGCTCGGTACGGATCGATGACTGGCTGCTGTACGTGACCGACAGCCCCAGCGCCTCCGGAGCACGCGGCTTGACACGCGGCAGCCTCTACGCGCGCGATGGACGCCTCGTCGCGAGCACGGCGCAGGAGGGCCTGATCAGACAGCTTCCACCCCCCGACGAGCAAAGGAGTACGCCATGAACAGTGAGCAGACATCCCGGCGCGGATTCCTCGTGCGCAGTGCCGCGGTCGTGACCAGCATCGCGGTGGCCCCCAGGTTCGCCGCCGCAGCATCCGCAGCGCCGGCACCCGCAGCGCCCGCCGGCCCGGGCAGATCATCCACGGCCGCGGCCGGCACGCTGGCGGTCGGCGATCGTACGGTGAATCGCCTGGGGTTCGGCGCCATGCGCATCACTGGCGACGGCATCTGGGGCGAGCCGCGTGATCACGGCGAAGCGCTGGCCGTGCTGCGGCGCGCGATCGAGCTCGGTACGAACTTCATCGATACCGCCGACGCCTACGGGCCTTACGTCAGTGAGCTGTTGATCCGGGAGGCGCTGCATCCGTACCCAGCGGACCTGGTGATCGCGACCAAAGGCGGGCTGGTGCGACCCAGTATGCCGGAATGGGTGAGCGACGGGCGCCCGGCGCACCTGCGCGAGGCCTGCGAAGCCAGCCTGAAACGCCTGGACGTTGAGCAGATTACGCTCTACCAGTTCCACCGGCCGGACCCGCACGTGCCCTTTGAGGATTCCGTCGGCGAACTGGCGAAGCTGCAGCGCGAGGGCAAGATCCGGCATATCGGCCTGTCCAACGTCGACACGCGGCAGCTGGCGGCCGCGCGGGCGCTCGTCAAGGTGGTGTCGGTCCAGAACCGCTACAACGTGGCGGACCGTGATTCGGATGAAGTGCTGGCGGTCTGCGAGCGCGATGGCATCGCCTTCCTGCCCTGGGCGCCGCTCGCGGAGCGCGAACAGGGCGCCGCTTTGGACCCGAGGGTCGCGGCCCTTGCTGCGATCGCCAGCGAGCGCCGGATCGATATGGCGCAGGCCGCGCTCGCGTGGCTGCTGGCAAGATCGCCGGTGATGCTGCCGATCCCCGGCACTTCGCGCGTGGCGCATCTGGAGGACAATGTCGCGGCGGGCGCGATCCACCTGAGCGAGGAGGAGATGAAGCGCGTGGGCTAGAGGGCGGGATTCAGCCGGCCGACAGCACCTTGCCCGGATTCATGATCCCCGCCGGGTCCAGCGCGTGCTTGATCTCGCGCATCATCGCGAGCTCCGTGGGCGAGGCGTAGCGCTCCAGTTCGCCGACCTTGAGCCGGCCGATGCCGTGCTCGGCGCTGAAGCTCCCGCCGTGCGCGGCCACCAGATCGTGCAGCCATCGGCGTATGGCCGGCTCCCGCGCCGCGATTTCCGCGCTCGCGGTGCCCTTGAGGAAACTGATATTGAAATGCAGGTTGCCATCGCCGGCGTGCCCGTAGGCGATGAGCGTCCCCTCCGGGACCTGCTCGTGCACCCAGGCGGAGGCCTGTGCCACGAACTGCGCCAGCCGCGCGACCGGCACGGAGATATCGTGCTTCAGGCTGGGCCCGGCGCGGCGCTGCGCCTCCGGGACGCTTTCCCGCAGCCGCCACAGATTCGCACGGGCGCGTTCGCTGGGCGCGAACGCCGCGTCCAGCACCACGCCGGCCGCGCTCGCATTGCCCAGGGCCTGCTCGAGCAGCGCCTCGAGGGGCTCGGGGGCAAAGGAGCTCAACTCGCACAGGACATACCACTCGTGCGGCGCGCCCAGCGGATCGACGGTGCCCTCGAGGTGATGGAGCACCAGCTCGAGCGCAGCCCGCGGCAGCAGCTCGAAGGAATTGACCCGTTCCGCCGCCACGCCGCGCAGGCGCACGAGCAGTTCCACCGCGGCGGCCACGCCGGGCACGGCGGCAAAGGCCGTGGCCGTGCTGCGCCGCTCCGGCCAGAGCTTGAGCGTCGCGGCGGTGATGATGCCGAGCGTGCCCTCCGAGCCGATCAGCAACCCGCGCAGGTCGTAGCCGGTGTTGTCCTTGCGCAGCGAGCGCAGGCGCTGGAATATCCGGCCATCGGGCAGCACGGCTTCGATGCCGAGCGTCAGATCGCGCGCCATGCCGAAGCGCAGCACGTTCAGACCCCCGGCGTTGGTGGCGAGATTCCCGCCGATCTGGCAGCTGCCCGAGGAGCCCAGCTCCAGCGGGAAGAATCGTGCGGACGCCGCCGCCGCCTGCTGGACGGCGGCGAGCAGGCAGCCGGCCTCGACCGTCATCGAGAAGTCGGCGGGGTTGATGTCGCGGATCCGGTTGAGCCGCTGCAGGCCGATCACGAGCTGCCGGCCCGACTCATCGGGCGTGGCGCCGCCGCAGTAACCGGTGTTGCCGCCCTGCGGCACCACACCGACCCGCCGCACATTGCACCAGGCGAGGAGCTTCGATATTTCCGCGACGCTGCGCGGCAGCGCGACGGCCAGTGCGCGGCCCTCGAACTGGCGGCGATGGTCGCTGAGGAAGGGCGCGGTTTCGGCCCCCGCCTCGAGCAGCGAGCCGGGCTCGGCCACCGCACGCAGCGCATCGCGCAGTCCCGCCACCTCGGCGCTGGCGTTCATCCAGTGCGGGTGGTTCAGGCGGCCGCGATGACGGCGCGCCGGCAGCCCGGCTTGGTCAGCAACATCTGCACGTCGCCCAGCTGGCGCTCGGCAAATCCACCCTCGCAGCTGCACAGGTAGAATTCCCACAGGCGGATGAAGGGCTCGGAATAGCCGAGCTTGCGTACCGCACCGAGGTGCTCGAAGAAATTCCGGCGCCACAGCGCCAGCGTCCGCGCATAGTGCGGACCAATGTCTTCGAGATGAAACAGCTTCAGGTCCGTGACCCTGCGGAGCGAATCGGCAATCGCACTGACCGAGGGGATGAAGCTGCCCGGAAACACGTAGCGCTGGATGAAATTGACGGAGCGCAGCGCGGTGCGGTAGTCCTGGTCGCGGATGGTGATCGCCTGCAGCAGCATCGCTCCGCTCCGCTCGAGGAGCGCGGCGCACTTGGCCAGGTAGGTATCGAGATACGAGGCTCCGACCGCCTCGATCATTTCGATCGACACGAGCTTGTGGTACTTGCCGCGCAGTTCGCGGTAGTCCTCCAGCAGCAGCGTGACGCGATCCGTCAGGCCGTGACGCGCAATGTCCTCGCGCGCATAGTCGTACTGCTGGCGCGAAATCGTGGTCGTGGTGACGTGGCAACCGTATTTGCGCGCCGCGTGGATCGCCAGCCCGCCCCACCCGGTGCCGATTTCCAGCAGCTGGTCCCCCGGCTGCAGCGCCAGCTTCCGGCAGGCGAGGTCGAACTTGGCGCGCGAGGCTTCCTCCAGGGTGGTCGACTCGTCGGCAAAGATGCCGCAGGAATACGCCATCGTTTCATCGAGCATCAGCCGGTAGAAGTCGTTGCCCAGATCGTAGTGCGCGACGATGTTGCGGGCGCTCCCGTCCTTGCTGTTGCGGTGCAGCCAGTGGAACAGGCGCAGCAGCGGGCGGCTCAAGGTTGTCCAGCGCCGATCGAGCTGGTCCATGACCTCACGGTTGGCATACATGATGCGCGCGAGTCCGGTCAGGTCGCTGCAGCGCCACAGGCCGCGGATATAGGCCGTGCCGGCACCCACCGTGCCGCCAAAGACCGCGTCCGCATAGAAGCGCGGGTGCAGCACCTCGACGGTCACCGACAGCGGGCAGCGCTCGCTGCGCGCACCGCAGAGCTGTTCCGTATCGCCATCGACGATCCGGACCTCGCCGTGAATCAGGCGCGCGAAACGCGACAGCAGGAGCTTGCGGCCCAGCGCCGCCACGGGCCCGGGCCGCGTGTCTTCAGGAATTTCCAGGTCGACCGGGACTATGCTCGGTTTCACTGCCTGCACCCCCTGCCATGACTCCGTCTGTGATGATCCGCCGCCATCGAGGGCGGCTCCGGCCCTGGTGGTTCAGCCGCGAGCGCGCAGGCGGCGGCTCGGATTTTCGCGTACCGCAACCGGGATGGCCTTGAGGTCCCAGATGATGCCGCACCAGCTCAACAGCTTCAGCACGTAGAAGGTCATGTCGTATTCCCACCAGTAAAACCCCTGTCTCACAGAGTTGGGATAGTAGTGGTGATTGTTGTGCCAGCCCTCGCCCAGGGTGAGGATCGCCAGCAGCCAGTTGTTGCGGCTCGTATCGCCGGTGCGGTAGCGCTGGCCGCCGAAGACATGTGACAGAGAATTGATGGTGTAGGTGGCGTGCCAGCAGAACACCGTCGAGATCACAAAGCCCCAGACCAGCATCTGCCAGCCCGTGGTGCCGAGCTGAGGCGCCACGTTATGCAGGATTACGCCCAGCAGGAACATGCCGACGCCGAGGAACACCGGCACGAAGATATCGAAGCGGTCGAGCCAGCGCAGTTCCGGGAACTTCATCAGGTCGCGCACCAGCTGGAAGTCGGGTGCAAAGCCCTTGATCGTCAGGAACCAGCCCATGTGGGAGCGCCAGAAGCCGTGCTGGCTGGGCGAGTGAATGTCGGATTCGCGGTCCGAGTTCGCATGGTGATGCCGGTGATGCGCGGCCCACCAGACCGGGCCGCGCTGCACGGCCGAGGCGCCCAGCAATCCGAACACAAACTGCCCGACCCGCGAGGTCTTGAAGGTGCGGTGCGAAAAATAGCGGTGGTAGAAGCCGGTGATGGCAAACATGCGCAGCAGGTAGGCGATGATCGCCACCACGACCGCCACCGGGCTGACCCCCGTCCAGATGGCCGCGAGGCAGGCGAGGTGCATCAGCACGAAGGGCAGGCTCCGCGCCCAGTCGATACGGTCCGGGAGCTGCGCACGGGCAGCCACCAGGCGATCCTTGCTGCCGTCGAAAAAGCGCAGGAGCGCGGACCAGATAAACGAGGTGAGTCGGAACGAGCGCTGTTCGGCAGAGGCGGTCATGGGTTTCCTGCGGCCGCTTCCGCGACGCGCGTGTTGTCAAGTGATGGGCGACTGTACTGAAGAGCCCCCGCCCTTGCAATCGATCATTGCGAATTCAACGACTTATCGACGATTTTCAGACCTGCGAGCGCAGAGCTGCGATGCGTTCCTCAATGGGGGGGTGGCTCATGAACAGCTTCTGGAGCCCCATTCCGCCTCCGCCACCGATCCCGAACGCCGCCAGCTGCGCGGGCAGGGCCGGGCCGTGACTGGCCTTGAGTCTTTCCAGGGCCCCAATCATGTTGTTTCGTCCCGCCAGGCGCGCACCCCCGGCGTCCGCGCGGAACTCCCGCCGGCGCGAGAACCACATCACGATGATGCTGGCGAGGATTCCCAGCACCAGCTGCGCGGCCATCACGGTGACGAAATAGCCGATGCCCCCACGGCCCTCGCGATTGCCCGATAGAGCCCGGTCGACAATGCTGCCAATCACGCGCGCCAGGAAAATGACAAAGGTGTTCACGACGCCCTGGATCAGCGTGAGGGTCACCATGTCGCCATTGGCCACGTGGGTGATTTCATGGCCGAGCACGGCCTCCACTTCACTGCGGCCCATGGTCTGGAGCAGTCCGGTGCTCACCGCCACCAGGGCGGCATCGCGCCGCGCGCCGGTGGCGAAGGCATTGGGTTGCGGGGAATCGAAGACGCCGACTTCCGGCACGCCGATGCCCGCCTGACTGGCCAGCGCGCGTACGCTGTTGACGAGCCACTGTTCGTTCGCGTTCGCCGGCTGCGTGATGACCCGCACGCCCATGGCGCGCTTGGCCATCCACTTGGACATGGCCAGCGAGATCAGTGCGCCGCCAAATCCGAACAGGGTGGCCATGACCAGCAGGCCGCTGTAGCTGCTGCCGTTGAGCGCCAGCCAGCGATCGAGCCCTGTCAGGCGGGCCACGACCGACAGCACCAGGATCACAGCCAGGTTGGTGGCCAGGAACAGCAGGATTCTCTTCATGGGGATCGATCGCCTCTGGGGCACTTGGGGCTGGGCATCACCGCTTAGATGATAGCAACGGAGCGGAGTTCAAGGGCTGTTTGCAAGAATCCCTTAGAAAACAGCGCTGAGTGCCTCGCCTAAGCCACGCTAGAGCACCGTGCCCAACGCGTGGCCCAGGCCGAAAGTGCAGGCGGCCGCGGCGGCGCCAATCAGCAGCATGCGCACGCCGCCCCGCCAGGCGCTGCGGCCACTGAAGAGGCTGAGGGCCATGCCTACGCCGAACAGGGCAATTCCGGTCAATCCGGCGGACCAGGCAAGGGCGTCGCGGCCGGCGGCGTTGAACAGGTAGGGGAGCAGGGGCAGCAGGGCGCCGGAGCCGAAGGCGCAGAAAGAGAAAATCGCCGCGGCCCAGGGCGAGGCGAGCTCGTCGGGATTGAGCCCCAGCTCTTCCCGCGCCAGTGTGTTGAGGGCGTGCTGCGGATTCGCCATCAGGCGCGTTGCAATCGCGCGGGCCTGCTCGAGTTCCAGACCGCGCGCCTGGTAGATCAGCGCCAGCTCTTCGGCTTCTTCGGCCGGGTATTCCGCGAGCTCGTCGCGCTCCAGGCCAATCTGGTATTCGTACATCTCGCGCTGTGAGCGCACCGACACGTACTCGCCCGCGGACATTGAGAGCGAGCCGGCAAGGAGACCGGCCAGCCCGCTGGTCAGGATGACCGATCCGCTGGCGCCAGCGCCCGCCACGCCCAGGATCAGGCTGACATTCGAGACCAGCCCATCGTTCACGCCAAAAACCGCCGCACGCAGGTTGTTGCCGCCGGTCACGCTGCGGTGCCGCTGGCCCACATCCTGCACCGTCACCGGCATCAGGTGGCCGGCGACGGCGGGCGCGGCGCCGTAGGCCGATAGCCCGCGCAGCTTCATCGCGGCCAGCATCGGCTTGAGGGCGCGTGGACCCAGACGGCGCACCAGCCAGGCAACCAGGCGCGAGCGCAACTGCGGTCGGAATTCGCCGGGATTCGCGGCCTTCGCCCAGTGCTCCGCCTGCTCTTCCGCCGCATCGGCGAGTGCGCGGAACAGCTGCTGCAGGCGTGGATCGGATTCGGCGTCCGCGACCACCCGGTACAGCCAGGCCGATTCACGCTCGTGGTACCAGCTGTCGAAAGGGTTGCTCATGCGCGCAGGCTAGCAAACATCGACGCCGGATGCCCGCCGTCCCGGCCTCCATGAACCCGAGGTGCACTGCGGTGCCGGCACCGCTCAATAGTTGCCGTCCGTCTCCTCGTCGAGATCGTCTTCATCCTCGTCTTCGTCATCGTCCCAGTCGTCGTCCTCGGCGGCGTCCTCTTCTTCTTCGTCTTCCGCCTTGCCGATTTCCTCGCCCGACCAGCCTTCCGGCTGCTCGATCTTGTCGAGGTCGAATTCGGCCCAGGTGTCGAGGTCGATTTCCTCGATGTCGCCATCGAGGTACTCGATTTCGATCAACTCGGCGTCCGCGTCCACGGACAGCACGCGGAAGCTGTCGTTCTCATCTATGTTTTCGTACCACTGGCCCACCACGGGCTCGAATTCTCTGGCCACCGGTCTGATCCTCGCCAATGCTGCTGCCGCGCGGCGCGCGGCCCGGCCCCGATATTAGGGCCCGCGCTGCGCTTAAGGCAACGCCGCGCCTCGGTAGGTACACTGGAGTCCAGAGCACCCTTATTAACTGTACCCACGATCAGCCATGAGTCCTGTCAAATCCGCGAGCAACGGAGCGCACTCGCCCCTGATGAGCGCGCGCCGCGTTGTGATCAAGGTCGGCTCGGCGCTGCTGGTCGATGCCCGCACTGGCCACCTCAAGCGGGCCTGGCTCGAAGCCCTCATCGAGGACCTGCTGCGGCTGCGCCAGCGCGGCCAACAGCTGATTCTCGTGTCCTCCGGCGCTATCGCGCTGGGGCGGCGCCACCTCGGCCTGGCGGCTGGGGCGCTGCGGCTCGAGGAGAGCCAGGCCGCCGCAGCCGTCGGGCAGATTCGTCTTGCCCACGCCTACAAGGAGCTGCTCGAGGCGCATGAGGTCACGGTCGCGCAGGTGCTGCTGACGCTCGAGGACAGCGAGCAGCGCCGACGCTACCTGAACGCCCGCGCCACGCTCGAATCCCTGCTGGCGCTCGGTGCCCTGCCCGTGATCAATGAGAACGATACGGTCGCCACGGCCGAGATCCGCTACGGGGACAATGACCGGCTGGCGGCCCGGGTCGCGCAGATGACGAGCGCCGATTGCCTGGTCCTGTTGTCCGACA
>Ga0209131_1000575_pt1 | contig 26127 bp, 21 predicted proteins | sample GraSoi_2013_40cm_FD_185826 | JGI IMG/M metagenome (GOLD analysis project Ga0209131, IMG submission 185826) | Grasslands soil microbial communities from the Angelo Coastal Reserve, California, USA - Sample 9_17_2013_40cm (SPAdes) (version 2) | ecosystem: Environmental > Terrestrial > Soil >... | reverse complement strand
TCCTTCGGAATGGGGTACGGCTGCCCGGAGGAGCCGTATTCGTTGCGGAACAGGCCCTGGATGATGAGAGCGAGGCCGAACGTGAGAAGCAGCCCGTAGAGGTGATCGAGCTTGTAGAGCTGCTTGAGCATGGTGCGCTCGATCAGCGCGCCCAGGGCGCCCACCGCCAGCGGCGCGAGCGCGAGGGACCACCAGTAGCCCAGGCCCAGCTTGTTCAGAAGCAGGTAGCCGCAGAAGGCGCCCATCATGTACTGCGCGCCGTGGGTGAAGTTGATGATGTTGAGCAGGCCGAAGATGACCGCGAGCCCCAGCGACAGGAGCGCGTAGAAGGAGCCGTTGATCAGCCCGATGAGGAGCTGGCCGAACAGCGCCTGCGTGGGAATGCCGAAGATCTCGGTCACCCTTGGCCCGGTTTTCTAATAAAAATAATTAAAAATTAAAAAGGAAAAAAGATCACTTCACCAACGCGCACCCGCCATCCTTCTCCGGCCGGAACGCCTGCTCGGCCGGAATCGTGGAGCGGACCTTGTAGTAGTCGTACGGTCCTTTCGATTCCGAGGGCTTCTTCACCTCGACGAGGTACGCCGGGTGGATCTTGCGGCCGTCGGCGCGGATGCGGCCCTTGCCGAAGAGCGGGTCGTCGGTGGGCATCTCCTTCATCTTCGCCACGACCTTGGTGCCGTCGTCGGTCTTCGCCGCCTCGATCGCCTTCAGGTAGTGCAGCATTCCCGAGTAAACGCCCGCCTGCACCATCGTCGGGTACTTGCCGTTGTTCAGCGCGGCGAAGCGCTTGGCGAACGCGCGCGTGCCTTCGTTCAGGTCCCAGTAGAACGACTCGGTGAAGATCAGGCCCTGCGCCGTGTTCAGCCCGAGGCCGTGGATGTCGCTGATGAACACCAGAAGCCCGGCGAGGTTCTGGCCGCCCTTCACGATGCCGAACTCGGCCGCCTGCTTGATCGCGTTGGTGGTGTCGCCGCCGGCGTTGGCGAGGCCGATGATCTTCGCCTTGGAGCTCTGCGCCTGCAGCAGGAACGACGAGAAGTCCTGCGTGTTCAGGGGATGGCGCACTTTGCCGAGCACCTTGGCGCCGTTCTTCAGCACCACCGCCTCGGTGTCGCGCTCGAGCGCGTGGCCGAAGGCGTAGTCGGAGGTGATGAAGAACCAGGAATCGCCGCCGGTCTTGACGATGGCGCTGCCGGTGCCGTTGGCGAGCATCCAGGTGTCGTAGGTCCAGTGCACCGAGTTCGGCGAGCAGGCCTTGCCGCTGAGGTCCGAGGACGCCGCGCCGGAGATGATGAACGCCTTCTTCTTCTCGCGGGTGACCTCGTTGACGGCGAGCGCCACCGAGGAGGTCGGCACGTCGAAGATCGCGTCGACCTTGTCCGAGTCGTACCACTGGCGCGCGATGCCCGAGCCGACGTCGGGCTTGTTCTGGTGGTCGGCCGAGACGATCTCGACCTTCATGCCCTTCTTCGCCGCGCCGAAGTCCTCCACCGCCATGCGCGCGGCGACCACGGAGCCGGGCCCGCCGATGTCGGAGTACAGGCTCGACATGTCGCTGAGCACCCCGATCTTGATCACGCCGTCGGAAACCTGCGCCTGCGCCGCGGTGGCGGCGAGCGCGAGGGCCACTGCTGCTGTCATCTTGCGTACTGGGAACATCGACTCCTCCTTGCTGGCTAGTTGAACTGCAGACGCTGATTTCAGACTCCTAGATATTCCTGGATGCGGCCCATGCTCGCCTCGAGCCGGTCGTTCGGGACCATGTCGACCACCCGGCCGTGCTCGACGATGTAGTGCCGGTCGGCGAGCTTCTGGGCGAAGCGGAAATTCTGCTCGACCAGCACGATGGTGAAGCCCTCGCGCTTGAGCCGCTCGATGGTGCGGCCGATGTGCTGGACGATGACCGGCGCGAGCCCCTCGGTCGGCTCGTCGAGCAGGAGCAGACGCGCGCCGGTGCGCAGGATCCGCGCGATCGCGAGCATCTGCTGCTCGCCGCCGGAGAGCTTGGTGCCCTGGCTGCGAAGGCGCTCCTTGAGATTGGGGAACAGCTCGAACACCTGCGCGAGCGTCATGCCGCCGGGACCCACCTGCGGCGGCAGCAGCAGGTTCTCCTCGACGTCGAGGCTCGCGAAGATGCCGCGCTCCTCGGGGCAGAACGCGATGCCGCGGCGGGCAATGCGGTTCGATGTTGAATTTATTGTTTCAATATTTTTATAAAGAACAGAACCCTCGCGCCGCGCCACCATGCCCATGACGCACTTCAGCGTCGTGGTCTTGCCGGCGCCGTTGCGCCCGAGCAGCGTGACGACCTCGCCCTCGCGCACCTCGAAGTCGATGCCGTGCAGGATGTGGGATTCGCCGTACCAGGCATTCAGGTTCTTGACCGAGAGCAGGACCTCAGACATGCCCTGCCCCAAGATAAGCCTCGATCACCTGCGGATTGGCGGACACGCTCCTGTAGTCGCCTTCGGCGAGGATCTCGCCACGCTGCAGGACGGTGATGCGATCCGAGAGCGTCGAGACCACCGAAAGATTGTGCTCGACCATCAGCACGGTGCGGTTCGCCGAGACGCGCTTGATGAGCGCGGCGATGCGCTCCACGTCCGCGTGCGTCATGCCGGCGGTCGGCTCGTCGAGCAGCATCATTTCCGGGTCGAGCGCGAGCGTGGTGGCGATCTCGAGCGCGCGTTTACGGCCGTAGGGCAGCTCCACCGCCACGGTCTCGGCGAACTCCGACAGGCCGACGGCCCCGATCAGCTCGCGCGCCGCCGGATCGAGCGCCTTCAGCACCCTCTCGGAGCGCCAGAAGTCGAAGGAGCCGCCGCGCTTCCTCTGCAGGGCGATGCGCACGTTCTCCAGCACCGTGAGGTGGGGAAAGACCGCCGAGATCTGGAACGAGCGTACGAGGCCCATGCGCGCGATGCGCGCCGGCGCCGAGCCGGTGATCTCGCGGCCGTTGAAGAAGATCTGGCCGCGCGTCGGCTCGAGAAAGTGGGTGAGCAGGTTGAAGCAGGTGGTCTTGCCGGCGCCGTTGGGGCCGATCAGCGCGTGGATCGTGCCCCGCCGCACCCGCAGCGAGACATTGTCGACGGCGACGAAGCCTTTGAACTCCTTCGTCAGCCCGCGCGTTTCAAGGATTATCGATTCGTCCATGCGGCGCCCCGCAGGGCCGCGGCATCTTGCCTTAGCCGCTACCGGGACGCAACGCTGACATCGTTCGCGGCGGGAAGCGCCAGCGAACCGGGTCCAGGCCGGACTAACGGGGGGAACGGGCCGTCTTGCGCATGTCTTTCTCATCCATCGCCGCTCGCCCGGCCGGGCATTGGGCGAAGGGGCCATCGGCGGCGGGACGGCTTTCGCTGCTGCTGCCACTGCTGGCGCTCTTCAAGCCCTGGTCGAGCGTCGTCCACAAATAGCCGCCGGCCGCGCACGCGACCGCATAGTTGAAGAGCGCCTGGATGGTGGGCGCCCGGAAGTCGAGAAGGCCGGGAAAGGGGTACTCGACCGGGATCTCGGTGAAGTGGAAATTCATCCTGTGGCGCAGGGCGAAGGCGGCTGCCATGCCGATGTCCCGCCTCGAGATGTGCTTCATCGTCGCCGAGTAGCTGCGCGTGACGATCGGGATCGTGCTCAGCGGCGTCGTGCCCGCCGAGACGCCGATCTGGCTGTTGATCACCACGTAGACGTTGACGCCCTCCAGGCCGTCGACGTCGACCGGCAGAAAGCGGTCGATCTCCGGCGCGACGAAGAACGACTGGATGGTGCCGCCGTCGACGTGCATCTCGTCGTAGGCGACGCCGTTCTCCTCGACGCGGATCATCACCGGCGGGAACACGCCGGGAATGCTCGCCGAGGCGGTCAGGACGTCGCGAAACAGCATGCGCGCCTCCTCGCCGCCGTGCGCGGCGATGGCGCCGAGGTCCCAGATGACCGACTCCTCCTTGTCGAGGTCCGTGGTCGCGACGAGCAGCATCCTGCCCTTCGCCGCCTCCGCCGCCACCGCCGCCACCAGCTCGCTGGTCACGAAGCGGTCGACGAATCGCGCGAGCGGCTCGCCGCTGTAGACCGCCGGGTCGTACAGGATGCCGCCGCGCCATTGCAGCAGGCTGCCGTTTCCGGCGGTCATCGCGGCCTCGGTGAGGCGCTTGTCCCACGCCGGCCCGAGGAAAGCGAAGGGCGCGATCAGCGCGCCGGTGCTCACGCCGGTGACGAGCTCGAATTGCGGGCGGGTTCCCTTGCGCGTCAGGCCGACGAGCGCGCCCGCGCCGAAAGCGCCGCCCGCGCCGCCGCCGGAAATGGCGAGGATGTCGACTTCGCCGTCGGTGGCCGCGCCCCGCAGCCGCGAAAGGATCTGGCGGGAGCCCGTCCACAGCGAGTGCCGGTCCGAAGAGAGGATGCGCACGCTCGCCGGAAAGCCGCGCGGCGCCGCGGCGCCGCTCGCGTCCGAGGGCGCGTTGCCGCGGGGAAGCGTGGTGCACGCGGCCGGATTGAGCAGGAGGGCCGCGCAGAGCACAAGCGCGACCGTCGCTAGCGACGTCCGGCTCGAGCTTGAATTGGCGGCGATTGCAGTCTCCCGGTTCTCCCGCAGGCTACGCTTCTGGCAAAGCGCGCCTAGTCGCCTGAGCACGAAACTGCTGTCGCCAAACTGCGACCGTGTCCGGTCCGAACCGGACGAAATTACCTAGCGCCGCGTCGGTTTCCCCATGAAGTAGTCCGGAAGGCCCGTGGCGATCTCCGGGAAGAAACACAGAATCACCACCGCGGCCATCATCAGGAACACGAACGGCAGCGTGCCCCAGACGATGTCGCCGAGCTCGATGTCGGGCGCGATCTTGTTGATGACGAAGATGTTGAGCCCCACCGGCGGGTGGATGAGCCCCATCTCCATCACCACCGACATCACCACGCCGAACCAGATGAGGTCGAAGCCCTCGGCGCGCAGCGGCGGCAGGATGATCGGCGCGGTCATGAGGATGATGCTGACCGGCGGCAGGAAGAAGCCGAGCACCACCACCAGGAACACCACCGAGGCGAAGAGCAGCCACTTCGACAGGTGCAGCGACACGATCCATTCCGCGGCGCTCTGGCTGATGTGCAGATAGCTCATCACGTAGGAGTACAGGAGCGACATTCCCACGATGACCATGAGCATGGTCGATTCCGACAGCGTGCTCGCGAAGATCGGCTTCAGGTCGGACGGACCCCAGGCGCCGTAGATCAGCGCGATCAGCACGAGCGCGAGCACCGCGCCGAGGCCCGCCGTCTCCGAGGGCGTGGCGAAGCCGCCGTAGAGCGCGAGCATCACGCCGATCAGCAGGATGAGGAACGGCGCGACGCGCGGGATCGCGTACAGGCGCTCCTTGAACGTATAGCTGTCCACCTGCAGGATGCGCGCGCGCGCGCCGCCCGCCGCCGCGTGCGCCGTGGCGGCGCGATGCTCGTAGTTGTAGCGGAACATGCCGTAGGCCGCGAACAGCACCACCAGCAGGACCCCGGGGCCGATGCCCGCGAGGAACAGGCGCCCGAGGGATTGCTCCGCCGCGACGGCGTAGAGGATGAGCGTGATCGACGGCGGCAGGAGAATTCCGAGCGTGCCGCCCGCCGCCACCAGGCCGGCGGAAAGGCGCGCGGAGTAGCCGCGCTCGCGCATCTCCGGAATCGCCGAGCTGCCGATCGCCGAGCAGGTCGCCGCGCTCGAGCCCGCCATCGCCGCGAACAGGCCGCAGGCGAGCGTGACCGCGATGCCCAGGCCGCCGGGAATCTTGTGCAGCCAGACGTGCAGCGCCGAATACAGGTCGCGCCCGGCGCGCGACTTGCCGATCGCCGCGCCCTTCAGGATGAAAAGCGGGATGGTGAGCAGCGTGATGCTCGCCATCTCCTCGTAGACGTTCTGGGTGATGCTGTCGAGCGAGGCGCGCGGCATGAAGCCGAGCATGAAGATTGTCGCGACCGTGCCGAGCGCGAACGCGATCGGCATGCCGGAAAACAGGATCAGCAGCGTCGCGCCGCCGTAAAGGAGGCCAAGGTGGAGCGTGGTCACGTCAGTCCCGCGGCTGCAGCGCGTCGCGCGCGAGGACCTGCAGCGCGAGCTGCAGCGTGACCAGCGTCATGCCGGCCGCCATGCAGCCGTAGGGAATCCACAGTGGCGCGCCCCACGAGGAGTTGCTGGTCTGCCCGTCCCGGACCGCCTCGTGCAGCAGCGTCCAGGATTTCCAGCTGAAGAACGCGCAGAAGGCGAGCGAGGTGACGTCGCTGATGTAGCGCCGCATCCGGTCCGCGCGCGGCGGCAGGATCGCGGCGAGCGCCTGGATGCCGACATGGCCGCGGCGCTCCTGCACCCACGCCGCCGAGAGGAACGTCGCGCCGACCAGCAGGATCACCGAGCTCTCGTCCTGCCAGTCGCTCGGGATCCTGAAGAGATAGCGCGCCGTCGCCTCCCACGTGAGGATGCACGCGGCGGCGCCGATGGCGACGGCGCTCAGCGCCGCCGCCGCCGCGTTGACCCTGCCGAGCCAGAGCCTTGCTTTTGCCGTTACAAAATTCTCTTTGTTTGTAAATGCTGTGCCGGCAATCCCCTGCTCGCTGCTCAAGCGACGGCCTTGGCCATCTTCAGGTAGCGCTCGCACTCGGCGTTGCGCTTGGAGAAGTCGGTCCAGGCCGCCGCCTCGGCGATCTTGCGCCAGCGGCCGATGGTGACGTCGTCCATGTCGGCGACCTTCGCCCCCACCTTGCGGTACACGTCGGCCACCGCGGCATCGTCGGCCTTCGCCGAGGTGGTCGCGAACGACTCGAGCTCCTGGCCCACGTCCTGCACCGCCTTCTGCTGCTCCGGCGTGAGCGCGTCGAAGGTGCTCTTCGACATGAGCAGCGGCTCGAGCATGTACCAGAAGCTCTTGCCGCGGCCGGACGTGAGCGCCTTGGAGATCTCCTCCAGGCGGAACGAGATCAGGCTGGTCGACGAGGTCACCGCCGCGTCGAGCGAGCCGGTCTGCATCGCGGGGTAGATCTCGTTGGAAGGGACGCTGGAGATGATGCCGCCCGCCTCCTTCAGCATGAGATCCATCTCCCGGCTGCCGCCGCGGACCTTGAGGCCCTTAACGTCGTTCGGCGACACGACCGGGATGCTGCGCGAGGCCGTGCCGCCCGCCTGCCAGATCCAGGTGATCAGCTTCACGCCGCGCGCCTCGAGCAGCTTGGTGAGCTCGCGGCCGATGTCGGCCTTCTTCCAGGCGAAGCCCTGCTCGTAGGACGTGACCATGCACGGCATCAGGCCGATGTTCAGCTCCTGCACCTCGCCGCCGGCGTACGCGAGCGGATAGAGGCTCATGTCCAGCGCGCCTTTGCGCATCGCCGAGAACTGCGCCACCGTCTTCATCAGCGAGGAGCCCGGATAGACCTCGAAGCGCAGCGAGCCCTTCGTGCGCTTCTCGACCTCGGCGGCGAACTTGCGCGTGAGGCGGTCGCGGAAGTCGCCGGCGTCGATCGAGCCGCCGGGGAACTGGTGCGAGATCTTGATGACCTTCGCGTCGGCGCCGATCGCGAGGCGCGACGCCGCCATCGCCGCGGGCGCGGCCGCGAGACCCTTGAGAATTTGTCGTCTCGTAACGGACATGTCGAACATCCTCCTCGTACGGTGGGGGCCGTATTGTAGGCCCGCCGCCGACCGCGAAAGAATGACCACGGCCTGCTGCTGCGCAACGAACCGGACCGGCGGGAGCCAAACTTGCTCCCCGCCTATGAAGGAGACTCGACTATGGCAAAGAACGGAAAGATCCCGGAACGGATGAAAACCGCGGCGATCGACCGGTTCGGCCCGCCTTCGGCGATCCGCGTCCATGAGCGCGCCGTGCCGAAGCCGGCGCCGGACGAGGTGCTGATTCGCGTCGAGACCGCCGGCATCGGCTCGTGGGATCCGTCGATCCGCGACGGCTCCTGGCGCCGGCCGGGTCGAACGAAGTTTCCGCTGGTGCTCGGCACCGACGGTTCCGGCATCGTCGTCGCCAAAGGCGTCCGGGCGCGAGGCTGCCGCGTCGGCGATCGCGTTTATGCGTACGAATTCGGCAATCCCAAGGGCGGTTTCTATGCCGAATATGCGGCGGTAAAGGCCAGGCACGTGGCTCGGGTGCCGCGCGGGCTCGACCCGCTCGAGGCCGGAGCGGCGGCGCCGATTGCCCTCACCGCGCTGCAAGGGATCGTGGACGTGCTCCATCTGCGCAAGGGCCAGACCGTACTGATCTTCGGCGCATCAGGGGCCGTGGGCAGCATGGCCGTCCAGTTCGCGAAACATCGCGGCGCACGCGTGCTCGCCACGGCCTCCGGGCAGCGCGCGAGCACGCTCGTGCGCCGGCTCGGCGCCGACGCGGTCGTCGACGCCCGCAGCGACGGCGCGGCGGAGCGGCTGTGGAAGCTCGCGCCGGATGGAATCGATGCCGCGCTCGCCTTCGCCGGCGGCGACAGCCTCGAGCGCTGCCTCGACCTCATGCGGCCGGGCGGCTGCGTGGCGTTCCCGAACGGCATCGAGCCCGGAGCTCCGCGCCGGCGCAGGTCGCTGCGCCGCAAGTCGTACGACATGGACGCAAGTCCGCGATCGTTCAAGCGGCTCGCGCGCAGCATCGGCATGGCGAGCGTTCGAGTCCCGGTCGCGAAGGTCTTTCCGCTCGGGCAAGCCGCCGAGGCGCACCGACGCCTCGCGAAAGGCGGCGTTTCCGGAAGAATGGTTTTGCGCCTGCACGCCTGACAGGCGTCCTCCGCCGGGTCATTGCCGCTGAATGCTCACGTTGCGGGCTTCCCAGGCCCCCGCCTTGACCGCGATCGCGACGATGCTGCCGAAGACCACGAATGCGACGGCCACGACGAGGAACAAGCCTTCGACGCCCCGGTCGAGCCAGTGCACCGCCAGATAGCCGACTCCGGCCGTAATGGCGAAGCGCACCACGCTCGCTACGAGGGGCCAGCGCGGCTTGCCGGCGCCCTGGGAGGCGAAGAAAAGGGAAATTCCGAGGCCGTAGAAAAGATACACGGGTCCGACCGTGCGCAGGTAGCTCGCGCCGACGGCTATCACTTCCGCGTTGGAAGTGAAAAGCCGCATGTACGTCTCCGGAAAAGCCGCGCACGCCAGGCCCACCATTCCGGTCAGAAAGGCGGCGAGGCCGGCCCCGGTCCAGGCGACCCGCAGCGCCCGTTCCTTCTGGCCCGCGCCGATGTTGGTCCCGACCATCGTCACGAGGGCCGACCCCAGGCCGAACACGATGGGCGCGAGCATGTATTCAAGCCTCGCGCCGACGCCGTAGCCCGCCAGCGAATACGCGCCGAACAGGCCCGCGAAAGTCGTGACGATCAGTATGTTGAGGTTCGTCAGCAGCGTCGATACGGACGAGGGGATGCCGACCCTCAGGATCTCCCAGAACAGCGCCGCCCGGATCCGGAGCCCGCGCAGGCGCAGCCGGATCCGGCTTTGCGCAGACAGGAAATGCCGCAGCAGAACGAGGATGCGCACCACATACAGGAGGACCACCAGGAGGGCCGCGCCCCGCACGCCGAGGGCGGGAATCGGCCCGATGCCGAAAATCAGCGCCGGCGCCAGAGCGACGTAGAAAAGCTCGCCGCCCACGAGGACCGCGGCGGGCAGGGTCATGTTTCCGAGGCCGCGCAGGATCGCCGCGAGCGACTGGAAGATCCACAGCAGAACCGCCCAGCCGAAGAAGATGTCCGAGTACGCGAGCGCGGTCTGCACCGACTCCCCGTAGCCGCCCATGAGCCTGAAGAGTGCGCCGGCGCCGAGCAGCATCCCGAGCGTGAAGAGCAGGCCGACGCCGGCCCCTATGAGCAGCGCATGCATCGCGAGCGCATCGGCCCGCTCGCGGTCGCCGGCGCCGGCGGCCCGCGCGATAGCCGATGCGATGCCGCCGCCCATGGCGCCGACCGACATCGTCTGCATCAGCATGACCATCGGAAAAACCAGCGAGATCCCCGCTAGGGCCTCGGCGCCGAGCTTTCCTATGTAATACGCATCGACGCCGCTGACGAGCGCGTAGACCGTGGTCACCAGCAGGTTGGGGGCGGCGAGCCTGAGCAGTGGCGGCAGGATCGGACCCGCGGTCAGCGAGCGGGCTGCCGCGGCCCGGCGCGACTGGGGAGCTGACAGTTGGGACGCCTCGCTCATCACCGTAACCGTACGTCAATAGTATCAATCGTGGTCCGCGCGAGTCATCGCAACTTCGAAAACGCACTCGAACGCCGCCGATTTTTATCTCGCCGTCCCGAATTCTCTCCGGTCGATCTATTCATATCCATTTTTTAGACCGCTGAAAGCGGCATGCAAGGAAGACAACCTGCCTTGATCGCAAGGAAGAGTTGCCTTGATCGCAAGGCAGAGTTGCCTTGATCGCGCTTCGCGCCGAAGCAATAATCAACTTCCACGCCGAGCCCTTCATGCGAGCCATGCTTATTGACGACCATCCCGTGGTCGTCGAAACGATGAAGGCGCTGGTGATGCGCACGCTCCGGCCCACCGTTCTCTACGTCGAGGAAACCGTCGAGGGCGCCATCCGGCGCGCTCGCCAGGAAAAGAAATTCGATCTGGTCGTGCTCGACCTGACGCTGCCCGGCGTCGATGCGATCGCGAAGCTGCGCGCCGCGGCGTCGGATACTTCCATCGTCGTCCTGTCCGCGTTCGACGACCCGAACACGATCCATGCGGCCTTGCGCGCCGGCGCCCAGTGCTTCATCAAGAAGACACTCAGCCTCGAGGCGATCGAGGCAGCGCTTCGGCTCGTCGTCTCGGGCGAAATCTACGTCCCGTCCTGCGCGCGCGGATACATGCCGCCGCTCCCGCTGGACTGCCGCTCGCGCGCCGAAACCTGTTTGCTGACGGGCCGCCAGAAGGAAGTTCTGCAGAAGCTCGCGCACGGCTCGGCCAATCGCGCGATCGCGCGGGAGCTGAATATATCCACGAGCACCGTAAAGCAGCACACCCGCGCGATCTTCCACGTGCTGGGCGTCGCTTCGCGCACCGCGGCGGTGAGCGAAGGCATCCGGCGAGGACTGATCTCGTTCCTCGACTAGTAGTGCGAACCGCTAGCCCTTCCGGTCATGTCCGTCGGGTTGATGTGTTGGCGTATCGATTCTGATAGCGTGCACTCCGAATGCGCACGGCGATGCAAGAGCGGTTCCGCTATCCCCTCTCGCACTGCCAGGAGCCGTTCTGGTTTCATGAGATCGCCGGCGGCGGACGGGCAAACATCGCTCATGTGGCGTTTACCGCCCGCGCGCTGGATACGGCCCGGCTGGCCGATGCGTTCACGGCGGTCGTGCGCCGCCACGAAGCCCTGCACACTGCGATCGTCAGCATGCCCGGAGGTGCCAGCGGCTTCGTGGCCGAGGGCTGCGCCGCCAAGCCGGAATTCCGCGAGGCGAGCCCGTGCACGGACGACGAGCCCTTCGTCCGTGACCGGCTGCTGCGCGAGCTCGCCGGGCCGTTCGATCTGGCGGTCGCGCCGTTGTGCCGGGGGCTCGCGTACCGCCTCGCCGGCGGGCGCCACCTCGTCGGCTTCGCTTTCCACCATCTGATTTTCGACGGCTGGTCGGCCTCGGTGTTCCTGGAAGACCTGGCGCGAACGTACGCCGGCGGCGAGCCGCGCGCCGCCGCGGAGCCGTACTCGGCTTTCGCCCGGGCGCATCGCGACAAGCTCGGCCGGGATCGCCTGCGCGAGCTCGAGGCGTTCTGGAAGAGCGAGCTCGACGGCGTCGGCGAGCCGGCGGAATTCGCGATGCATCCGGACCGGCCGGACTCATCGACCGAGGGCAAGCTGCTCGAGTGGAGCGCCGAGGACGTTGCGCTCGTGGCGAAGCTCTCCCGCGGCCTGCGCCTGACGCCGTTCGCCGTGCTCCTTTGCGCGACGGGAGCGCTTCTGCACCGGCACTCCGGCCGCGAGGACGTGGTGATCGGCAGCCCGGTCGCCTTGCGTTCCGACGCCCGTTTTGCCGGCAGCATCGGCTGCTTCGTCGGGACGCTGCCGCTCCGGCTGAGGGTGAGCGGATCGCTGCGCTTCAGCGAGCTCGCCGCGACCGCCCGCGCCCGGACATGGCGCGCGCTCGCGCACGCGGATGCGCCGTTCACGGAGATCGTGCGCTGGTCGAACGCGCCGCGGCGCCCGGATCGCAATCCCCTGTTCGGCGTTTTCCTGAATTTCCTCAACTTTCCGCAGCCCCGGCTGGCGGCGCCGGAGTTCGAGCTTTCCGCGGAAATGCTGCCGATGCCCGCGCCCCGGTTTCCCCTCACCTTGTACGTGGCGTGGAAGAACGCGCATCGGCTGCAGGCGGTCTTCGATGCCGCCAAGCTTGATGCATCCTATGTCGGCGCGCTGCTGGAGCAGCTGCGCGCGATCGTGCGCGCCGCAGCCGAGGAGCCGTCGATTCGGATCGGCGACATCTGTCTTGCCCCCGAGCGCGTCGCCGGCGCGCGCAGGCGTTTGAGCGCGCCCCGGCCAGCCCCGAGTTTCACGCCCGTCCCCGCCGTGATCATGAGCTATGCGGAGCGGTTTCCCGAGGTCGTCGCGATCGAAAAGGACGGCGCTGCCTTTACCTACGGCGAGCTGCGTGCAAGGGCGCTGGAGATCGCCTGGACGCTGAAGGCGCGCGGCGCGGGCGCGCTGGAACCCGTCGCCGTGGTCGGAGAACGCTCCTTCGACCTCGTCGCCTCGGCGCTGGCGGTCTGGCTTGCGCGCTGCGTGCTGGTGCTGCTGGATCGCGAGCTGCCGCCGCTGCGGATGGAAGCGATGTGCGAAGAAGCGGGCGTTAGGCGCATCCTCAGCACGATCGGCGCGGAGCTTCCGGCGAATGTCGCCGTATCGCGCGAAATCATCGCCGTCGATCGGGATGAAGCCCGCGCCCGCGGCCGGGAGACCGCGGACGCCGCCGCCGGGGTGCAGGCGCCGGAGCCGGCGTACATCTTCTTCACCTCGGGAACGACCGGCGTGCCGAAAGCGGTCCTCGGCACGCACGACGGGCTGAGCCATTTCCTCGAATGGCAGCGGGAGCGCTTCAACGTCACCGCCTGGGACCGGGTCGCGGCGATCACGGGCCTGTCGTTCGACGTCGTGCTCCGCGAGCTTTTCCTGCCGCTGACCAGCGGCGCAACGCTCGTGCTGCCGCCCGGCCGCACGGCGGCGCTTCCTGACGCGGCCTGGCTGCGCCGCTCCGGCGCTACGCTCCTTCACGTGGTCCCGACCGTGGCGCGGGCAATGCTGCCGGCACTCGCGGCCGCTGGAGGATTACCCGCGCTACGCTGGACGTTCTTCGCCGGAGAACCGCTGCATCAAGGCGTCGCGCGCAGCTGGCGCGACCAGGTCTCGCCCAACGGCGCCCTCGCGAATCTCTACGGGCCCACGGAAACGACGCTGGCGAAATGCGCCTACGTCCTCGCCGACCCGCCCATCGAGGGCATCCAGCCGGTCGGCGAAGGAATCCCCGGCGCGGACGTTTTTGTCGCGAACGCGGGCCTCGAGCCGTGCGCCCCCGGCGAGCCAGGCGAGATCGTGATCCGCACACCCTACCGGACCCGTGGCTACCTGGACGATCCTGCGTGCGGCGGCAGGTTCGTCCGCAATCCGGACGCCGCGGACCCGGACGATTTCGTCTACCTGACCGGCGACGCGGGCCGGGCGAGGCCCGGCGGCACTGTCGAGATACTCGGGCGGCGCGATGCGCAGCTGAAGATCAGCGGCGTTCGCGTGGAGCCGGAGGAAGTCGCGAGCGTCATCCGCCGGCATCGGTCCGTGCGGGATGCCGCGGTGGTGGGTTACGCGCGCGACACCCGGCAGTCGCTCGCCGCGTACATCCAGCCCGTCCCCGGCGCGCGCCTGGAGCTGGAGGATCTGGTCGCGTTTCTGCGCGTTCGCCTGCTGCAGGCGATGGTCCCCCAGGATTTCGTGGTGGTCGATCGCCTGCCCAGGACGCTGAACGGAAAGCTGGACCGACGCGCCCTGGAAGTGCTGCGCCCCGTGACGCTCCGCCAATGCGTCGCCCCGCGCAACGAGCTCGAAAAGGCCATCGCCGGCCTCTGGCAGGCGCGGCTGGGCTCGCGTCCGTTCGGCGTCCTCGATGCGTTTTTCGACGTCGGCGGCACCTCGCTGAATCTCATCGAGCTACTGCCGGAATTGTCGAAGCTCCTCGGGCGCGAGCTCACGGTCGCGGAGCTCGTGCAGAACCTGACGATAGCTTCGCTCGCGCGTTTGCGCACCGATACCCCCGCCGGCGATCCCGGCCTCGACGGCCTCGCTCTCCGGCGCAGCGACATGCGCCGCAGCTCTCGATCCGCTTTGCGGGCCCGCGCCGAGCGCGCGCGCAGCGCTCAGGGTTAAAAAAGTGGCCCTCGCCTCTGAAGCGGCCCTCCCGTCTTTTGCCGGCCGGTCGCTCGAGGGCGTGACGGCGATCGTCGGGCTCGCCTGCCGGTTTCCCGGTGCGAAGGATTCCGACTCGCTCTGGCGCAGCTTGTTGAGCGGACGCTACGTCAGCGGCGGCGCGAATGCCGGGCCGCACGCCGTCCGGCCCCGCCTCGAAGGCATGCACGGCTTCGACGCCGCGTTTTTCGGTCTGTCCGAGCTCGATGCCGCCGTCGTCGACCCGCAGCACCGGCAATTCGTGAGCTGCGCTTACGAAGCTCTGGAAGACGCCGGCGTCGACCCCCTGTCGACGAGCGCCGTGGTGGGCCTGTTCGCGGGCTGCGCGTTGAGTGGCCACCTCTTCGATCTGCTGGGCGCGCCGGGCTTGCTCGGAAAACTCGGCCCCCAGACGATCCGTCATGCCATCGACAAGGATTACCTGACCGCGCGCTGCGCCCACCTGCTCGACTTGCGCGGCCCTTGCCTCTCGGTGCAATCGGGATGCGCCACCGGCCTCGCTTGCATTCACCTCGCCGCCAACGCGCTGCTCGCGGGCGACTGCGACGTCGCGATCGCGGGCGCGGTCTCGCTTCGCGCCGGTCCCGAGCTCGCCGACGAGCCCGAAGCCACCGACCCGAGCGGCCGTTGCCGGCCGTTCGACGTCAAGGCCAACGGCACCCTGTATGGGGACGGCGTGGGCGTGGTCGTGCTCAAACGCGCGGCCGACGCGATCGATTCGGGCGACAACATCCGCGCCCTGGTCCTCGCAACGGCCGTCAACAACTCAGGCTCAGCCCGGGGCACCTTTACCGCGCCCACGCAAAGCGGGCAGGAACGCGCGGCGCGCGAAGCCGTCGCCCTTTCCGGCATTCAAGGCGGCACCCTCGGACTGATCGAGGCTCACGGCTCCGGCACGCCGCTCGGCGACGCTATCGAGCTCGCCGCGCTCGACGCGACTTATGGAAGCGGGGACGCGGCGAGCGCGGCGCCGATCGCGCTCGGCTCCGTGAAGGCGAATATCGGCAACCTCGGCGTGGCGGCCGGCATGGCCGGGGTGATCAAGGCCGTTCTGGCGCTGGAGCGCGGATTGATACCGGCGCAACCCGACCTCGGGGCGGAGCACACCGCGCCGGCGGTTCGCAGCACGCCCTTCTTCGTCCCCACGCAGCACGCGCCCTGGACCGGATCCGGGTCGCCCCGGCGCGCGGCGGTCAACGGCTACGGCATGACCGGCACGAACGCGCACCTGATCCTCGAGGAAGCGCCCGGCGGGCTGTGGAACCCGCGGGAAGACGATGCGCCCAGGCTGCTGGTTCTGTCGGCGCGCGAGTCCCATGAGCTCGCGCGCATGGAGGAACGCCTGGCGGAGCATCTGGCGCGCCGCCCGGAGATTCTGCTGAGGGACGCGGCGTACACGCTGCACACCGGACGCCCCGCGTTTCCCGCGCGAGCAGCGTACGTGATCGCGCCGCGAGAGCGCGCGAAGCTCGTTTCGCTTGCGCAGACCCGCTGCGCTGAAGGCCGCGCCGGCCATCAGGACGAGCTGCCGCACGTCCTCCTGCACTGCGCAACGCCGGCGGCGGCGCAGGACCGCCTGAGCGAGCGCCTGCCCGCCTACCGTGGCGCACGGGCCGCGGGCGCATCTCACGCGAGCGCGCTTCTCGCGTGGCTGCAGGCGCTCGGGCTGCGAAATTTTTCCGTCAAGGGCGCGGATCCCGCGCATGCGCCGCGGGGCGCGGCGCCAAGCCGCCAAGGTCAGGAGGAGCTTTACGTCGGCACGACGCACGACGACGCGGAGGCGGTCCATCGCGCGCTTCTGCGCGTGCTCGGCCAGCTTTGGGTGCAGGGCTTCGAGCTCTCGTGGAATCCTCTGTACGAAGGCGAGCGCGCGAGACGCGTCAGCCTGCCGTCCTATCCCTTCACGGAGCTGCCGCTTGCGATCGAGACCTTCAAAGCTCCCGCCACGCGCCTGAGCGGAATTTCCCGGGTCGGCGTACCCGAATCGGCGGCGGCGAGCAGCCTGAAGGAGCCCCTCCAGTGAACGGGCCGACCGCGACCATCGTCGGTCTGGGCCACTACCTGCCCGAGCGAGTGGTAACCAACGGCGATCTGCCGGCGTCCCTGCAATGCGATCCGGACGCGATCCGGAAGAAGACCGGCATCGAGGAGCGCAGATGGGTGGCCGGTCGCGTCTACACCTCGGATCTCGGAGCCCGAGCCGCCCGGGAGTCCCTCTCCGACGCGGGAATCGAAGCCGGAGAGATCGACTGCATCATCGCCACTACGCAGTCCCCCGACTATGTCATCCCGGGCATAGGCGTGCTCATCCAGAGCAAGCTCGCGCTCTCGAACATTCCGTGCTTTGACCTGCGCAACCAGTGCTCGGGATTCGTCTATGCACTGCAGGCGGCGCGCGCGTTCATCGCCACGAAAGACTACCGGCGGATCCTCATTGTGTCCGCGGAGCTGCAATCCCACTGCCTCGGGCGGACGCCGGTGCATGCCCACATGGCGCCGCTTTTCGGCGACGGCGCGGGCGCCGCGGTCGTGGCCGACCAGCCGGTCGGGCCGAGGCGGAACTATTCCGTGCCCTGGATCAAGGTGTACGCGGACGGGCGCGGCGCCACCAAGCTGCGCCAGCGGGTCTTCGACATTTCCCTGGATCCCTTCGTCGACCTCGACCAGCTCGGCGAGGAGGAGAAGCTCAAGGTGATTTTCGGCGAGATGGACGGCGAGCAGGTGTTCCGCAACGCGGTGCGCATGATGTCCCGGATGGTGACCGAGTGCACCAGCACCACCGGCCTGTCCCTGGACGACATCACGTACCTCGCCCCTCACCAGGCGAACGCCAGCATCTGCAACACCGTCGCCTCGATCGTCGGCATGCCGGGCGAGCGGGTCCTCACCAACATCCGCCGCGTCGGCAACACCTCCAGCGCGAGCATCCCGATCCTGCTGTCCGAGTCGCGCGCGAAGTTCCATCCGGGCAACCGGATTCTCTGCTCGGTGTTCGGCGCCGGCTACACCTGGGGCGGTGCATTGCTTGAGGCCGGTCCATGTCCATTGAGCTGACGCGCCGCGGCGGCTGCGTCGCGCTCGGATTTTCCCGGGGCGACGGCAAGAACGCGCTGGATGCGGCCTTCGTCGAGGAGCTGAAGGACGCCTTCGAGCAGGCCGTCGCGATGCAAGGGGTCCGCGCCGTGGCCCTGCGCAGCGCCGCCGACGGCTATTTCTGCGTCGGCATGGACCTCGACGCGCTGCGCCAAGCCCGCGAGCAGGATGCGACGCCCAGCCGGCGCGCGATCGAGACCTACGCGAGCCTCCTGCGCGTCATTGCCGGCGCGCCCGTTCTGACGCTCGCGCTCGTGGAAGGGCTGGCGGTGGGCGGCGGCGTCGATCTCGCGGCCGCCTGCGACCTGACGGTCGCGACGCAGAGCGCCAGCTTCTCGATCGCCCAGCTGCGCAAGGGAATCTTTCCCCTGACCACCTCGGCCCTGCTGATCCCGAAAATCGGCCGCGGCGCGTTTCTCCTCTGGGCGCTGAGCGGCCAGTACTGGTCCGCGCAACGAGCGCGCGCCAACGGCCTGGTGGAGCTGGTGCTCGAGGTCACGGAAGCCGACCCGTGGCTGACCCGGTTCGGAAAAACCCTCGACGACGCGGACGGCGAGACCTTTCTCGCGGGCATCGACCTGATCCGGCGCCAGGAGCGGCCCGAGCTGCAGCGCCGGATCGATCTCGCGGAGCCGTTTCTCGCGAGAAACTGCTCGCGCCGCGGCGCGCTGCTGGAGGAGCTCCGATGAAATGGCGGCGGACCGAGGCGCAAAAGCGCGCGAGCGTCGGCATCGCGAGCTACGGCTGGTACGTGCCGGTGTCGCGCCTCGACATGCACACCCTGGCGGAGCAATGGGGCATGTCCGAAGCGCACGAGCGGGTGTTCCGCCTCAACGGCCGCAACTCGATCGCCGTCAGCGCCCTGGACGAGGACAGCGCGACGCTCGGGATCGAAGCCGCCGAGCGCGCCATGGCCGCGCTGCCGCAAGGCCATCCGCTGCCGCAGAGCATCCACGTCGGCTCCGAAAGCCACGTGTACGCAGTCAAGCCCACGGCCGTTATCATCGCCGAGGCGCTGCGCCTGACGCCGGGCGTGTTCGCCGTGGACCTGGAGTTCGCGTGCAAGGCCGGCACCGCCGCCCTGCTCTCGTCCGCGGCGTGCGTCGCCGCCGGCTATATCGAGTCGGGTCTCGCGATCGGCGCCGATTGCCCGCAAAGCGCCCCCGGCAGCCTGCTCGAAGCGTCCGTGGGCGCCGGGGCCGCGGCGTTCGTCGTGGGCTCGCGCGACCTGATCGCGGTCATCGACGGGCTCGCCTCGGTGGCCTCCGACGTCACCGATTTCTGGCGCAGGGACACGCGCCAGTTTCCGCAGGTGGCAGGGAAATTCTCCGTCGACGAAGGCTACATGGAGCATTCCCGCCGCGCCGTCGTCGAGCTGTTCGAGGCGACCGGCACGAAGCCCGGCGACTACCGGTTCGCGTGCTTCCACCAGCCCTATGCCTCCCTGCCGCTCGCGCTGGGGAAGGCGCTGGGGTTCCGGCGCGACCAGATCACGCCCGGGCTCGTGTCGGGCAAGATCGGGAACACCTATTCGAGCGCGACGCTGCTCTCGGTGTGCACGGTCCTCGACCTCGCGCAGCCGGGCGACCGGATCCTCTTCGCATCGTTCGGCTCCGGCGCGGGCTCCGACGCGGCGGCGCTGACGGTCACCGCCGAGATCGAGCAGTTTCGCCGCCGCCGCGCCGGCGGCGCAGCGCCGTTCGCCGAGGAAATCTCGGGCGAAAGCGCCCGCTGGTTCAGCTACGGCCAGTACGCGCACGCCCAGGGGAAGCTGCGCCCATGATCCGAGTCGCGGTGACCGCGGCGGCCTGCCTGCCCTACGCGCAGCGCTGGGATGCATCGTTGACCGACCTGGCGCGGGAAGCGGCCGAGCCGCTGCTCGCCCGGGGCAAGCCGGACAGCCTGATCTGCGCGCTTCCGACCGCGGCCACCGTCGAGGCACAGCTGAACGGCGCGGCGCTGGTCGCGGACCGGCTGGGCTTGCGCGGCGACACGCTCGTGCTGGGCATGGAGAACGGCGACGCCTCCGGCGCGGCCGCGCTGCATACGGCGTTCGCCTGCCTCAAGTCCGGGATGGCGAAGCGCACCCTCGTGCTGGGCGCCTCGAAAGTCTCCGACCAGTCGGAGATTGCCCGCTCGGAGCTCCTCGATCAGCTCATCGACCAGGAGTGCGAGCGTGCGCTAGGCCTGACCTATGCGTCGGTCGCCGGATTGATGGCGGACCTCTATCTGCAGCGCCAGGGGGTCGCGTCGGTTCCGCTCGCGGAGCTGGTCGCGGACAACTACGCGAAAGCCTGCCGCGGCGACGAGACGTACCTCAAAGCCGCGCTCTCCGCGGCCGAGATCCGCCGGGACTTGCCGCTCTCGAGCCCGCTGGTGCGCGCCGACACGGCGCCTTTGCTCGACGGCGCGTGCGCGCTCCTGGTCGAAGGCTTCGAGCGCGACGACGACGCTCCGCGCGACGCCCGCATTGAAATCACGCATGTGGCGAGCGCGATCGAGAGCGTCGCGGTCTTCGAGCGGCGCAACCCGACCACGCTCGCCTCCCTGCACGCCGCGATCGGGCGGATCCTGCGCGCCGGCCGGCTCGAGTTCTCCGACCTCGCGATGCTGCTCGTCGACAACCCGCTCTCGCTCCTCGAGGCGCTGGTGCTCGAAGGCCTGCCGCAATCGTCCCGGGCGCAGGTCAACCCGGACGGCGGCCTGCTCGGCCGGGGGCAGGTGTTCGGCGCCTCGGGGCTGATCCAGGCTTACGAGGCGTTCATCCAGCTCTCGGGCGCGGCGGGCGCGCGCCAGTGCAAGCCCGCCGCCGCGCAAGGCGCGCATGCGCTCGCGATCGCGCTCGGCGGCCTGGGCACGCAGGCGTTCGTGACGCTGTTCAGGGGACGCCAATGACGCCCTCCGCCCTCTGGCGCCGCAGAACGCTCGCGCTGCAGCGCACGGCCTGGCGCTGCGGCGCCTGCGGCGCGCTCTCCCTCGTGCGCCGACTCGCATGCAGAAGCTGCGCCAGCGAGGCGCGGCCCGCCGCGGCGCGCCTGCCCGACGGCGGGAAAGTCGCGGCGCTGAGCGTGGGCGGCGCCGCCTTCGAGAAGCTCGACCAGGTCTCGATCGCGCGCGTCGCGGTGCTGCTCGAGGCGCCGGGAGTGTCCGCGCCCTGCCTGCTCGCGCATTCCGACGCGGATCTCGCAGCCGGCCTGCGCCAGGCGTGGCTGCGCTTCGCCGTGCGCCGCATGCCGGGCGCCGGCGCCGACGCCGACGCGCCGATCGCCTACACGTTCAAGGCGGCGGCCGACCGGCCGACGCGCCAGCGCATTCAGTCATCACAGCGTGAAAGGATGAAACGAAATGGGACATAAGGACTTGGCTCGGGAACAGGTCATGGACCTGCTCATCACCCTCGTGAGGGAAGCGACGGAAGCGCAAGGGCCGGTCGGCCCGAAGACCTCCTTCATCGGCGATCTGGACATCGACAGCCTGACGATGGTCCGCCTGGACACGCTGATCCAGGCGCGCCTGGGCCTCGCGCTGTCCGCCGACGACCTGGACCAGATCGACACCATCGAGAATCTCGTCGACGCGCTGATCAGCAAAGGACAGCCCGTCAATGAAGTCTGACCTCTGCGGATTCGGCCCGCAACACTAACCGGAGACCTCCCATGGATATCGCAAGAAACTGGATGGCGCGAGCCCTGCTTTTCTCGCCTTTCCTGCTGCCGCTGCTCATGCGGCTCAGATCGCCCTTTTACTTCCACGAGGCGTTGTGGAGCGTCCCGCTCGCGTTCCTGTACCTGTACTGCGTGACGCCGATGCTGGACCACATCGGCGGGCGCCACCGCGCGAACATGGCGGTGGTGCAGCAGCCCTGGATCTTCCGCGGCGCCGAATACGACATGCTGCCGCGGCTGCTCGCCATCCAGATCCTCTTCCTGAAGGCGTTCACGGTCTACGCGATCGTGAGCATGCCGCTCGAGGGGGTCGCGCTCATCGGGACCGCCGTCATCACCGGCCAGTTCCTCGGCGCGTACGGAATCATCATCGCCCACGAGCTGCTGCACCGCCGCTCGCGCTACGACAAGGCGCTCGCCGAGGCGCTGATGCTCACGGTGCTCTACCCGCACTGGTGCATCGAGCATCCCATGGGGCACCATCGCCATGTCGGCACGTGGAAGGATCCCGCCACCGCGCGCTACGGCGAATCGCTCTACCGGTTCATGCTGCGCTGCGCGCCCGGGGAGCTGATTTGGGCCTGCCGCAACGAGCGCGAGCGCCTGCAGACGCGGGGCTTCGGCTGGTGGTCGCCGCAGAACCGGATTTTCCGGTACCTCGCCGAGATCGTCGCGCTCATCGCGGCGCTGTATCTCATCGCCGGCGGCCCGGGGGTCATCGCGCTCTTCGTGCATGCGGCGACCGCGATCTTCGCGCTGCAGATCATCCACTACGTCCAGCACTACGGCATCGAGCGCAAGGAAATCGCGCCGGGCGTGTACGAACCGATGACGATTCGCCACTCGTGGGACTCGCCGTTCCGATACTCGAACCTCGTCTTCCTCAATCTCGGGCGCCACGGCGACCATCACGACGTGCCCAGCCGGAGCTTCCAGGCGCTGCGCCTGTTCAGCAAAGGCCAGGCGCCGGAGCTCCCCTGGGGCCTCGCCACGGCGTTCGTCGTCGCCCTCATCCCGCCGCTGTGGTTCAGGGTGATGAATCCGCGCGTTCTCGAGCTCCGGAAATGGAGCGAGACCCCGCTGCCGTCGAAGTATTCGAAGATGTCGCTGACGAATACGACCGATCCGGACCTGCTGCTCGCCGGCCTGAAGAAATCGCACGAACGCGGCGAGCTGAAGATCACGGTCCTGGAGGTCGAGCCCAAGACAAAGCGCGAGCTGATCCTCAGCCGCTGGGAAAGCCTTTCCGCCTTTCTTCTCGTCCCGGTGATCGTGCTCGCGTTCGGCGCGGACCTGGTCTGGCGGCGGCCGTGGGGCCTCATCTACCTGACGGCCGCGTTCGTCGTCGTGCTGGCCGCGAGGTTCGTCCTCGCGCGCACCGGCTCGAACAGCGCGGCGCTGCGCCCGGCACTGGCGAGCGTCTACGCCTGGGAGCTGCTCTGGCGCGGCGGCAAGGTCGAGCTGCGCGCGGGTCCCGGGGATGCAAACGCGTGCCTCTCGCCGGACGGCGACTGGCAGCGATTCGCGCGGCTCAGGCTCGAGCGCGCGCGCCCAACCGACACCGACACCGAGGAGGATGCGCATGGCAAGCTTGCCCACAATGCGTGAGGCCGCTCAGGCTTCGATCAAGGAGTTCTACACCGGCAACCGGGTGCTGACGGCGATCGCCGAAGGCGTCTGGACCCGCGAAGACTACGCCCGGCTGCTCTTCAACCTGTTCCACCAGGTTCACACCGGCACCCTGTCGTTCGGCGTCGCGGCGGCCCATTGCCGCCCCCAATGGGTGCAGCTGCGCGAATATCTGCTCGCGCACGCGGCGGAGGAAATGCGCCACTACGAGTGGGCGCGCCAGGACCTGCGCTCGATCGGCGTCGAGACCGAGCCTGCCGAGACCCTGCCTTCGCCGGAAGTCCTGGCCTTCGTCTCGCTCAATCACTTCGCGGCGGGATTCCTGGCGCCGGCGCGGCTCGCGAGCTCCGCGGTGCTGGAGGGGCTGGCGCGCAGGTCCGACAGCCGGGAGCGGCTCAAACACGTCGAGCGCATAGGGCTTTCGGCGGGCAATTTCAGCTTCATCCTCGAGCACTCGGTGGCCGACGCGACGCACGAGAACGAGGTGTGGAGCGTGCTGGAGACGGTGACCCTGTCGGAGGCGGAATGGCGCTGGATGGCGCACTTCACGACGGTCGCCGGGCGGCTCTACAAGAAGATGTACGACTCGACCGTGCCTTTCGGGCGGCTCGCATCGGACCTGGGAGAGATGAAAGCCGCCTCCGGATTCTGAGCGGCGCACCCGAGAAGGACCGCATATGTCGATCGATCCGTACATCGCACCGCTGGTGTTCGGCCTGATGGTGGCGGAAGTCGTCTATGCGCTTCGCTCGGGGCGCCGGCTGTTCGCGTTCGCCGACTCGGTGGCGGACGTGCAGCTGGGGCTGCTGCAGAGGGTGGCGCACGTGCTCCTCGACGGCGCGTTCCTCGCGATCTACATCCTCATCTACGAGAAGTTCTCGCTGTTCAGGATCCCCCCGGACTCGATCCTGGCGATCGCCGCGCTGGTGGTCGGCATCGATTTCGTCTTCTACTTCTACCATCGCTTCTCGCACCGCGTGAACTTCGCCTGGGCCGCCCACGCCGTCCACCACCAGAGCGAGGAATTCACCCTCACCGTCGGCTTCAGGATCAGCAGCACCTCGATCCCCATCCGCTGGCTCTTCCACTATCCGTTCGCGCTGCTGGGCTTTCATCCGGCCGTCTTCTTCCCGGTCCTCGTGCTCACCACGGCGTATCAGGTCTGGTACCACACGCGCGCCGTCGGCCGGCTCGGCTGGCTGGAGCACGTTCTGGTCACCCCGTCCAACCATCGCGTGCATCACGGCGTCAACCCGCAGTACATCGACAAGAACTACGGCGGCATGTTTATCGTCTGGGACCGGATCTTCGGCACGTTCGAACCGGAGAAGGAGGAGGCCGTCTACGGTGTGCGGCGCCCGCTGAGGAGCCTGAACCCGCTCTGGGCGCTGGCGGACGGCTACTGGGAGCTGATCAAGGCCTCCTGGGCGGCGCCGGGACCGCGGAGGAAAATCGCCGTCTGGTTCAGCCCGCCCGAAACCCTGTCCGCCCCCGGCAAGCCCGACGGCGACCTCCACGCGCGCGAGAAGTACAGCGTCGACACGCCGCGCGCGCTGCGGATGTACGTGCTCGCGCAGATGCTGGTCCTCGTGCCCGGCACCGTGGCGCTCGTGCGATTGCACGGCAAGCTCGACGGCTCCGTCATGGCGCTCTGCGTCGGCGGCCTGGCCCTGAGCTTCGTCGCGCTGTCCGGCCTGCTCGAGCGCAAGCGCTGGGCGATGTGGCTGGAACCGTCCAGGCTGCTGGCGATCGTCGCGTTCTTCGCCGCCATGCATGCGTCGAGCGGCGCCGCGACGAGCATTCAGCTGCTGGTCGCGGCCGTCGCCGCGATTTCCGTTGCCGCCTTCCTGTTCGCCGTTCCACCGCGGCGGCGAACGGCGCCGGCTTGACAGCGATGCGCAGATCCTCGCGCCGCGCCGCGCTCCCGGCAGCGCTCGCCGCCGCTCTGTACGCCGGCAACGCCCTCGCCCTGCCGACGCCGGATACCCTGATCGGCCTCGCGCAGCTGGGGCCGGTGGCCTACGCGGCGCTGACCGGATTCCTGAGCGCGCTGGGCCTGGGCGCGGCGCGCAAAGCCTCGAAGCGGTGGCACTCGGGCCGCGGCCTGCTCGCGATGTCGATCGGGCTCGCCGTGGCGCTCGTCGCCCTCGCCGTCACGGCGGCGGCGTGGATCGGGCAGCGCAAGGACGAAGCGCATGCCCGGGACGTCGCTTCCTACCTGCGCTGCGACGACGCCTTCCACAACTTCGTCGCCGAGAGCCGCATCCGGGCGCACCTGCGCGCGCACGGAACGCCGATTCCATTCACCGAGATCGCGGCCCGGGTGGCGGCCGACACCGACGACGGCACGGTGCTCGTGACGATCGGCGGCCCCACCGCGCCGCGCCTGTCCTACGACGCCGGCTTCTTCGCCGCCGGGCGCGAAGGCCGGCTGCGCCGCTTCTCCTTCGCCTACGCGGGCGAGCTCAAGGGGTTCCTCGCGGCGCAGGGCGACGCCGGCGAGCGCGGCCGGCGCGCCCTGATCCTCGATTGCTCCGCCGCCTGCCTGCTCCTGCCCGAGCCCTCGCAGGATCCCGAGCTGTGGGCGCTCGTCAAATCGTTCCGGTCGTTCAACTGGATCCTGGTCAACGATCCCAGCGGCGCCGCCGATCCGGCGCGCGTGCGCCCCCGGCTCCTCGCCGAGCACGGCTACGTGGCCGCCGCCGACGGCTCGCTCCTGCGCTCGGTGGAAACGCCGCCGAAAGAAAGCGCGTGGCCGGTGCGGGACGAGTCGCTCTACTTCCGGGACGAGGCGCACGTGCGCTTTCCGAACTGGACGCGCCTGCTGAGCGCGGAAGAGCTTCCCGCCCTGATGGCCGAGCCCGGCACCTACATCGTCGCGCCCTACTACGGCCGCCTGCGGCACCCGACCTGGCAGCGGGAGCTGCTGATGGAGCACCTGCGCGAGCGCATCGGCCCGCAGGCGGCGGACCACGCGCACGGGATCCGGCTCCAGCGCGCGGCCTATACGGCGGCGGCGACGAGCGCGCTGACGCGGGCGCACGTGCTGATGGTCGACCTGAGCTCGGCGACGGCATCGAAGGACATCCAGAACGTGGTCGAGCAGCTTCGCGGCAAGCCGTTCTTCATCGTCTCGATGACCAGCCTCGACTGGGTGCATGGCGGGCTCGATGTCGCCTCCGCCGTCTACAAGGACTCGGTCCGCAGCGGGGCGCCGTTCGGCTACCTCGGCGCCACGCTGCAGCTCGCCGACCACGCGGCGCGCGCGAGCCTGGCGGCGGCGCCTCCGGCGAGCACGAAGCCGGTGCGCTGGTTGCGGTCGATGGCGGCGGATGTCG
>Ga0209131_1000574_pt1 | contig 26150 bp, 29 predicted proteins | sample GraSoi_2013_40cm_FD_185826 | JGI IMG/M metagenome (GOLD analysis project Ga0209131, IMG submission 185826) | Grasslands soil microbial communities from the Angelo Coastal Reserve, California, USA - Sample 9_17_2013_40cm (SPAdes) (version 2) | ecosystem: Environmental > Terrestrial > Soil >... | reverse complement strand
CCCGCCGGCGAGAGTGTCGCGGCCTTCGTGCATCGCGACAACCTGCGGCACCGCCACGACATCGAGGCGATGTACCTGCGCGGCATCCGCGGCGCCCGCCGCGAGATCGTCATCGCCTGTGCCTACTTCATGCCCGGATGGCGCGTGCGCCGCGCGCTCATGGCAGCCGCGCGCCGCGGAGTGCGCGTGGTGCTGCTGCTGCAGGGCGGGACCGACCACCGCATCTTCCAGCAGGCGAGCCGCGCGCTCTACGAAACGCTGCTCGAGCGTGGCGTCGAGATCTTCGAATACACCGGCGGCGAGCTGCACGCGAAGGTCGGCGTGGTCGACGAGCGCTGGGCGACGGTCGGCTCGTCGAACCTCGATCCTTTCAGTCTGGTGCTCGCGCGCGAAGCGAACGTCGTGGTGTTCGACGAGTCCTTCGCGCGCATCCTGCGGCGTTCGCTCGAGACCGAGATCCGTGAGCGCTCCGAAGCGGTGCGCCGGATGCTCTGGCGCCGCCGCCGTTGGCCCGCGCGCCTTCTGGGCTGGGTCTCCTACGCCTACGCCCGCCTCGCGATGGGCCTCGCCGGCATTACCGGCCGCTGGTTCTAGAAAACCGGGACAGTCCCGGTTTCAGCGGTGGTTCGGGCGGTTGGCGGAGGCCCCCCGGATCAGTGTACCGACGCCGGCGCTGGTGAGGACCTCCAGGAGCAGCGCGTGCGAGACGCGTCCGTCGATGATGTGGGCGGTCTTCACGCCGTTCTTCACCGCGTCGAGCGCGCATTCGACCTTGGGCAGCATGCCGCCGCTGATCGTCCCGTCGTCGATCATCTCGTTCACTTTCTTCGACGTGAGGCCCGTCACGACGTTGCCTTCCTTGTCGAGCACGCCCGTGGTGTTGGTGAGCAGGATCAGCTTCTCGGCCTGCAGCGTCACCGCGAGCTTCCCGGCCGCGACGTCCGCGTTAATGTTGTAGGCCGTTCCGTTCTCGTCGCAGCCAATGGGGGCGATAACCGGAATGAAGTCGCGCTGGTCGAGGAGCTGGATGATCTCCGGGTCGATGCGCACGATCTCGCCCACGAGCCCCACGTCGATTTTCTTCTTCTTGTCTTCCTTGCTCGCGACCTTCAGCTTGCGCGCGTGGATGAAGTGGCCGTCCTTCCCGGTGAGGCCCACCGCCTTGCCGCCCGCCTTGTTGACGAGCGTCACGATTTCCTGGTTGATGAGTCCGCCGAGCACCATCTCGACCACGTCGAGGGTTTCCTCGTCGGTCACCCGCATGCCCTGGATGAACTCGGACTGCTTGCCGAGCTTTTGCAGCAACGCACCGATCTGGGGCCCGGCGCCGTGCACCACGACCGGGTTCATCCCGATCAGCTTCAGCAGCACCACGTCCTCGGCGAAATCCTCCTGCAGCGCCACGTCGGTCATGGCGTTGCCGCCGTACTTGATCACGATGGTGCGATCGTAGAACTGGCGGATGTACGGCAGCGCTTCGATCAGGACGTCGGCCTTCTGTGCGGGCGAGGGCTTCGGAGGCATCGAGGGGGCGGGAGGGTCGAGGAGGCCGCTATTGTAGGGGCGAGCCTGCAAAACAAAAAGGGCCTGAGTCAATCAGGCCCCTCTTTCCCGCATCCGGGCGGGCGTTACTGGATCGCGATCTTGCGGCCGGTCACGGCCTGCTTCTTCGGTAGCGTGAGCTCGAGCACGCCGTGGGCGAACTTCGCGTTCGCCTTCGCCTCGTCGATTTCCTGCGGCAGCGCGAAGCGGCGCTCGGTCTTGCCGTAGAAACGCTCGGCGCGAAGCCATTTCTCGCCTTCCTTGGCTTCCACCTCGCGCTTCACCTCGGCCGCCAGGGTCACTTCATTGCCCTCGATTTCGACGGCGATATCTTCCTTTTTTACGCCGGGAATCTCGGCCTGCACCGTGTAGGCCTCGGGCGTCTCCCTGACGTCCACGCGAATGCGGGCCGTCTCGGCGCGGTTGTCCAGCACGAAAGCGGGCCGGAAGAATTCGTTGAACAGGCCGTCCAGCGGGTTTGCCAGGGGGTCATATCTCGTCAGCGGGTTCATGGTCACCTCCACGATGATGGTATGAAAGGGAAAATAAGGGCCGCGAGGGCCATTTCAAGTTCCCCCGGATGCGCCGTATTGCAGTGGTAAGATTTCCCAAAACCATCGCCGCAGGACTCATGACGGACCCGCGCTTCGCGGATATCGAGAGCCACCGCCCCTATCTGCTGCGCTATGCCTTGTCCCAGCTGCGCGACGGGCAGCTCGCGGAGGAAGCGGTCCAGGAGGCGCTGGTCTCGGCGCTCGAGAGCATCGGAACCTTCGGCGGCAAGTCGACGCTCCGCACCTGGCTCACCTCGATCCTGCGCTTCAAGATCATCGACCTGCAGCGCCGCGCCGTGTTCGACCGCGCGCACCTGGAGGCCACGGATTTTTCGGCGCAGGACGACGAGTCGTGGCTCGACGAGCTCTTCGACGGGACCGGCCATTGGCGCATCCCTCCGCAGGCCTGGAGCGATCCGGAGGCCGCGCTCGAGCAGCGGCGATTCTGGGAGATGTTCGAGAAGTGCCTCGACCGACTGCCGGCCGCCGGCGGGCGTGTGTTCTTCAAGCGCGAGATCCTCGGCGAGGGCACCGATACAATTTGTAAGGAAGAACGCATCACCACGTCCAACTGCTGGGTCATCCTGCATAGGGCGCGGCTGGCGCTGCGCGCGTGTGTTGAAAAAAACTGGTTCGGCAAAGAGGCGGCGCGTGCCTGATAGCGTGAACTGCAGGCAGGCTTCGCGGCTGCTCTGCGTCGCCTACGACCGCGGCCTGGACGCGACCGAGTCGGAAGCGCTGCAATATCACCTCGGCCGCTGCCTCATGTGCCGCAATTTCGATTCGCAACTCAAATTCCTGCGCAAGGCCTCGGAACGCTTCCGGACCGGCGCAGACTGACCAAGACCTTTCGCTTTCCCGGGACGACCCATGAACTCGAAGAAGACCATCCTTCAAACAGCGCTGGCGGGCGTGATTGCGCTCGGTCTCGCGCACGCCGCCGACGACTCCAAGGGCGCAAAGGAGACGGAGAAGTGCTACGGCGTGGCCAAGGCCGGGCAGAACGATTGCGGCACGGCGCAGCACACGTGTGCCGGCAAGGCGAAGAAGGACGCCGCCCCCGACGAGTGGAAATACGTTCCCAAGGGGACGTGCGAGAAGCTCGGGGGCAAGCCGCAGTCGCCGGCCGGCGGCAAATGACGCGCGCCTGAAGAACCCGCGCCCCATCGCGCTCGCCGCGCACGCCGGCATCGGCCTGCGCGCGTGCCATTACGCGGAGCTCTGGGAGCGGCGTCCCGCGCTCGCGCTCCTCGAAGTCCATAGCGAAAACTTTTTCGGTGACGGCGGGCAGCCGCTCTCATGGCTCGAGCGTTTTCGCTCGGTCTACCCGGTGAGCTTCCACGGCGTCGGCCTCTCGCTCGGTTCCGCGGATCCGCTCGACCCGGACCACTTGGCGCGGTTAGATGCGCTCGTGCGGCGCTTCGAGCCCGCGCTCGTTTCCGAACATCTGTCGTGGTCCTCGGTCGACTCACGCCATGCGAACGATCTGCTGCCGCTCCCCTTCACCGCGGAAGCGCTCGAGCACGTCGTGGCGCGCATCGGCCGGGTCCAGGAAACGCTCGGACGCGCGATCCTGGTGGAAAACGTTTCGACCTACTTCGCCTTCGAAGAGTCGACGATCCCCGAATGGGACTTCGTCGCCGAGGTCGCGCGCCGCTCGGGGTGCGGCTTGCTCGTCGACATCAACAACATCTGGGTGAATGCGGCAAACCACGGGTTCGATGCGCGCCGTTATGTGGAGGCCATCGATCCCGCGTCGGTCGGGGAAATGCACCTGGCGGGGTTTGAAAGCACGGGCGATTTGTTGATCGACACCCACGGCACGCGCATCGCGGAAGCGGTGTGGCCGCTCTATCGCACGGCGGTGGCGCGCTTCGGGCCGCGCCCCACCGTGGTCGAATGGGACGTGGATATTCCGTCCCTCGACGTGCTTCTCGAGGAAGCGGGCAAGGCCGAGGCGATCCTCGCATGACGCATCTTGCCGAAGCGCAACGCCGCTTCCTCGCGCAGGTCCTCGCAGGGGAACCGTCTTCGGAACGCCTCGCGGTTTATCGCCGCAACGTATTCGCGAACCACCACGATGCCCTTGCTGCCGTTTATCCGGTGGTGTGCCGGCTGGTGGGCGACGCCTTCTTTCGCGAGGCCTCCGAGCGCTTCGCGCAGGCGCACCCCTCGCGTAGCGGCGATTTGCATCGCTTCGGAGCCGAGCTCGCGCCATTCCTCGAGGCGTACCCGCCCGCGCGGGAACTCACGTACTTGCCGGATGTGGCGCGGCTCGAATGGGAGGTGGCGCGGGCGTTTCACGCCGCCGACGCGAAGCGGCTCGATGTGCGCGCGCTCAGCGCCCTTTCCGAAGACGAGCGCGGCAGGGTTCGCTTCCGCTTGCAGCCCGCGGCGCGGCTGGTGGCGTCGGCGCATCCGATCCTCGCGATCTGGGAGGCGAACCAGCCCGAACGCGACGGTACGCCCGAGCGAAACGCGGGTTCCGATCGCGTCCTCGTGCGTCGCGAGGGCTTCACCGTTCGCGCCCACGCCCTTTCACCCCTCGAGTGGCGCTTCCTCGAGTCGATCGCCCGCGGCGAGCCCCTCGGCAAGATCGTCGGCGATCCCGCAATCGGCATGCAATTCGAAAGCCAGCTCCTGCAATGGACCGGCAACGGCGTCATCGACAGCTTCTCGCTTTCGCCGCCGCGCTGATCGTCGCCGCGGCGCCGTCGCTTGCCGCCGAACCGCGAGGAAAGGTCGCGCCCGCGCTGGTCAACACCGCGACGCGGCTCGCGATGCTCGGCGAGCGCATGGCGAAGCTTCATGCGCAGCTCGGACGCGAAGTCCTGGTGACACGCAGCCGGCGCGCGCTCGGCGAGAGCGCGAGCGAATTCGACCGGGGTTTGCGCGAAATCTCGGGTGCCGCGCCTAACGCGGAGATTCGCGAGAACTATCTGTTGCTGAAGCACCTGTGGGACGAGTACCGCCCGGCGGCGGCGCATGCGCCGAGCGCCGAGAACGCACGCAAGCTTGCGGAGCGCAACGAGGAGATCGTCTGGATCGCCAACAAGGGCGCGAGGCTGCTCAACGAACATGGCCGCTCACGCGCGAGCGAGCTCGTCCTTGCCGCGGGCTCCACGCGCTCGGCGGCGCAGCGCCTCGCGAAGCTGCACTTCCAGCGCGGATGGGCATTGCCGCCGACGGCGTTCGGCGCCGAAGTGAAGGCGGCGGAGCTCGAGCTGCAGCGCGGGTTGGCCGGGCTCAAGGCCGCCCCCGAGACGGGCGAGGAGCTCGCGCTCGAGCTCGGCACCGTCGAGAACCAGTTCGCGTTCCTCAAGCAGGCGGTGGAGCGGCTCGCGAGCGGCAAGGATCGCCCACGGCAGCTCGAGCACATCGCCAAGACCGCCGACAACATCGCCGAGGCCATGGACCGCGTGGCGCGTGCTTACGAGACCGTTACTGCGCCGCTGGATTGACGACGTCGAGAACGATGCGCCAGGCCGGGGCCTCGAAGCGCCATGCACGCATGAAGTAGCCGAGCGGCTTGTCGGGCGCGGAGGCGGCGGCGTAGCGTCCGCGCGCGTAGCCGAAGTCCGCAGTGCGCGCCGTCTCGCTCTGCTCGACGCTCCAGATCCAGTCCTTCGCTTCGGGTATGTCGCGCGCGAGCATTGCGGCCTTGCCCAACGCGGGTGGCGCGCCGGTGCGATAGAAGCGCACGTCGCTCGCCGCGTGCCCGGCATAGGCGGCGTGCAGTCCGCGCGTGCGTGCGTCCCGTGCGAAAGAACCCTCCGCGGCGTCGATCGTCCCGCTGGACGAGGTCGCGGTGCTCGCCGAGGCGCGCAGCTGCGCATCCCAGAGAACGCCGTCGGGATGGCTGATGCCCAAATCCACCGCCACCTTCCAAGGTCCGGCGCTTTCTCGCTTCCAGATCGAGACGAACTGGCCGTAAGCCGGCGGCTCCCCGGGCTTGGCCGTGGATGTGAGCTTCCAGGGGCCGGTGGAAAGGCCGAAATCTCCGGAGACGGCCACTTCCACATGCACCGGTCGCCAGTCGAGTACGATCGGCGGTTCGGGACGCGGCCCAAGCCAGGCGCGAGCCGCCCGCCAGCCGTCGCGCACGAATACGCCGTCGTCGGCGAAGTGGGCCATGAAGGCGGCGCGCATGCCTTCGCGCACCGAGTGGGCCGCGAAGGCGGACTCGGCCGCGGCGAGCGATTGGGCAGGGCTCATCGGTGGCTGCGGGGCGCCGGCGCAGGCGCCGAGGGCGAGCCCGAGGAGGAGGGCGGGTTTCCGCATGGGTGCATGCTGCCCCAATTCTGCTCCGCGGCGCGTGACCGTATGACGCCGTGCGTTACAGAACGTAGCGGGCGAGGTCCTCGCTCTGCGCGAGCGTCGCCAGGCGTGCGTCGACGTAGGCCGCGTCGATCGTGATCTTCTTGAGGCTGCGTCCCGCGTCGAACGACACTTCCTCCAGGAGCTTTTCCATCACGGTGTGGAGCCGGCGCGCGCCGATGTTCTCGGTGCGCTCGTTCACAGCGTGCGCGATCTCCGCGAGCCGGCGCACGCCTTCGGCCGTGTACGTGAGCTCGACCCCTTCGGTCGCGAGCAGGGCTTCGTACTGGCGCGTGAGGCAGGCATCGGTCGCCGTGAGGATGCGCTCGAAGTCCTCGATCGAAAGGCTGGAAAGCTCCACGCGGATCGGAAGGCGTCCCTGCAGCTCGGGAATGAGGTCCGAAGGCCTCGACAAATGAAACGCGCCGCTCGCGATGAAGAGGATATGGTCGGTGCGGATCACGCCGTACTTCGTGGTGACCGCCGTGCCCTCGACCAGCGGCAGCAGGTCGCGCTGCACGCCCTGGCGCGAGACGTCCGCGCCGGCGAGCTCCCCGCGGCTCGTGATCTTGTCGATCTCGTCGAGGAAGACGATGCCATCCTGCTCGACCGCGGCGAGCGCCTTGAAGCGGGTCTCCTCCTCGTTCACGAGCTTCGCGGCTTCCTCGTCGGCGGTGAGGCGCAGCGCCTCGCGGATCTTGAGCGTGCGCCGCTTGCGGCGCGCTCCGCCGAGGTTCTGGAACATGCCCTGGATCTGCTGCGTGAGCTCCTCCATGCCCGGCGGGGCGAGGATCTCCATCGCCGCTTGCGTTTGAGCGACGTCGATCTCGATTTCCTTGTCGTCCATCTTGCCTTCGCGCAGCATCTTGCGGAAGCGCTGGCGCGTCGAATTCGCGTCGTGGCCTTCCGCCGCGGGCACGCCGGGAAGGAGGGCGTCGAGCACGCGTTCCTCGGCGAGGTCCTGGGCGCGCGGACGCACTTTCTGCATCTCCTGCTCGCGCGTGTGCTTGACCGCGATCTCGACCAAGTCGCGCACGATCGAATCGACATCGCGGCCGACGTAGCCGACCTCGGTGAACTTGGTCGCCTCGACCTTGATGAAGGGCGCGTTCGCCAGGCGCGCGAGGCGGCGGGCGATCTCCGTCTTGCCGACTCCGGTCGGACCGATCATGAGAATGTTCTTCGGCGTGATCTCCGTGCGCAGCGGCTCGACGACCTGCGCGCGGCGCCAGCGGTTGCGCAGCGCGATGGCGACGGCGCGCTTCGCGTCCGCCTGCCCGACGATGTACTTGTCGAGCTCGTGCACGATCTCCTGCGGCGTCATCATCGATGGGCTCTCGGAGAGGTCTCGCGCCGGGGCGCCGGGTGTGGCGCTCATATCGTCTCGATGACCAGGTTCTGGTTGGTATAGATGCAAAGCTCGCCGGCGATCATGAGCGAGCGCTTCACGATGTCGGCGGGGCTCAATTCGGAAGTGTCGAGAAGGGCGAGCGCGGCCGCCTGGGCATACGCCCCGCCGCTTCCGATCGCCAGGAGCCCGCGCTCCGGCTCGAGCACGTCACCCGTGCCGGTGATCATGAGCGACGACTCGCGATCGGCGACGGCGAGCATCGCCTCGAGCCGCCGCAGCATGCGATCGGTGCGCCAGTCCTTGGCGAGCTCGACCGCGGAGCGCAGCAGGTTGCCCTGGTGCTTCTCGAGCTTGGCCTCGAAGCGCTCGAAGAGCGTGAAGGCATCGGCGGTCGCGCCGGCGAAGCCGGCGAGGATCCGATCCTGGTAGATGCGGCGCACCTTCCGCGCGGACGCCTTGATGACGATGTTTCCGAGCGTCACCTGCCCGTCGCCGCCCATGGCGACGCGTTCGCCGCGCCGCACCGAGAGGATGGTCGTGCCGTGGAATTCCTGGGGATTGGGACTCATGAGCGGGCTATATCACGCGCCAGGTGGGCCGGCGCAGGGGAAATCGCCATCGACGCGAATGCGATTTCAGGTGGACCTGCGGCGCACCAGGATGGCGTAGCGGTTGACCCCGAGGGCCTCGAGGAGCGCGGCGTTGATCTCGTTCAGGTTCGCGAGGATCACGCGCTTGCTCGCGAGCTGCATGCTCTTCACGAGGTCGAGGAATTGGCCGGTGTAGTGGAAGTCGACGCGCGCGACCTTGCTCATGTCGATGGTGACTTCGGGACGGCTCGCCGCATAGGCGTTCAGCTCCGAGATCTGGTTTGCGCTCGCCACCGAGATCACGCCTTTCAGCGGGAAGCCGTTTTCCGCCGGATTGGCCGCCGCCACCGCCTTGGCCACCGACGTCTTCGCCGCGACCGCGACCGTGTTCACGTAAACCTCCCAGATCGGCGGCGACATCTCGAAGGCCACGGCGTACTCGAGGCCGAGCTCCTCGAATTCCGCGCTCTTGCCCTCGAGGATCATCAGCTCGAACAGCAGCTGCCAGAAGAGCTTGTGCGACTCCGTCGGCTTCTCGTTGAATGCGGCGCGCAGCAGCGCCGCGAGCACCTCGACGCTGCTGAACCACATCGGCAGGTTCTTCTTGCGCAGCTTCTTCAGCGTTTCGGCGAGCGCGCCGGCCTCGGCGCTGGTGATCGCCGCGATCTTGCCCAGGTCGAGGCGCACCGATCCTTGCGCCTCCGCGAACGCGCGGAGCTTCTCGATCTCGGCGGCCATCTCCTTGCCGCCCTTGAACGCGAAGAGGTCCTTGCGTTCGCGGGGGGGAGGCTGGCGCGCGTCGGTGGGCAGGTCCGCATTCTCGATCCACGGGGGCGGCGATTGCTCGAACTTCACCGAGAAGAGCATCGAGATGGCGTCGAATTCCTGGCGATTCTGCGCGACCTGGTAGAAGTCGAAGAGCATGAGCCATGCCTGCTTGTTGCCGCGCCCGACCGGATCCTTGATCTCCGCCTTGAGCAGGCGCTCGCACGGCTCGGTGAAATTCGCCGCGTAGAGCACCGCGGCCTCCTGTGCGATGGGCAACGTGGCGGAGTGGTATTCCTCGGATCCGATCCTGCCGGCGGCGGGGCGCGCCGCCGCCGTGCGCGCGCTCGCAGCCGAGGTTCCGCCGACCGCGGGTGTGGCCATGTCGGCTATGGCTGGACCGAAGCCGCGTTCGTGAGCCGGTAGTACACGACGTCGTTCTCGAGCACCGCGAGGCGCCCGGAGACTACGATCGGCTCGAACGTGAATTCGATGGGGTTGTCGGCAATCACTTCCACCAGCGACTCCGGGCCGCTCGGGAGGCAGAAAGCGCAATGCGGCGGATAGGCCGCGAGCAGGAAGCGCTTCTGCTTGCGCGCCTGGTCGAGCGGCATCATGAACCCGAAGAGCTTTACGTCGCGCTTGTCGAGCGCCTTGATCTCGGCGGTGAATTGCGGCCCGAACTTCTTGTCGGCGCGCTGCACCGTCTGCGCTTTCTGCAGCACATCCCACGGCACGGTCCCCGCGGGCGCGGGGGGAATCAGGACGGGCGTACCCGTCTGCGCGGGCGCAGGAGCGGCTTGCGCCGCGGCGGCAAGCGGCAGCGCGAGGGCGGAGGTCAGCAGTATCAGTGTGCGCAGCATCATCGTTCGAGAAGTATCGTGGCCGGATCGCGACGGTAAGCCAGGATCGCGGGAATCGCGCAAGTCGCGGCTCCGAACGCGATGACCAGCAGGCAGAGCCACAACTCCGCGGGATCCCATGCGAGCCCGGTCACCGACCAGGCCTGCGATTCGACCAGCCATCGGCCCAACCCTTCTGCCGCGAAATGTCCGAGGGCCAAGCCCAGTATAACGCCGCCCACCACGAGCGTCATGCCTTCGGCGGCGATGAGCGCGAGCAGTCGCGACGGGCGAGCGCCCATGAGGCGCAGGAGCCCGAGATCGTAGCGCCGCTCCTGGAGCGCCGAGATGAGGGCGATGAAGACCGAGAGCGCCGCGCTCGCCATGAGCACCAGCGCGAAGGCGCGCAGGGCATCGACGCCCACGCCGATGAGTTTCATGAGGCGTGCGCCCTCGTAGGCCGGCGAGGCCGCCTGCAGGGACGTGGTGCCGTTGATCCGGCGCGGCAGCTGGGCGGCGGCGATCGGCGTGCGGTAGCGAACCAGGAGCGCCGTGATCTCGCGGCTTTCCTGCGTCGGGTGGGCGCGTCCCGGCGAATGTCCCTCGTGCACTTCCCACACGCTCTCGAGCGGCGTGAGCACAAGGCGATCGATGACCGATCCGGTCGGTTCGAGAATTCCCACCACGCGGTAGGGATGCTCCGCATGCGCGGCACCGCCCGCTGCCGCGAGTCCATGGGACCCGGCGAACGTCGCACCCGGCGCAAGGCCGCTTTGCCGCGCCACGCGCGCTCCCAGGACCGCTTCCATTTCGCCCTTGAACGGCAGGCCCTTCGCGATCCGCGCGGAGTAGAGGTCGAGAAACGAGGCATCGGTTCCGACGATGCGGAATCCCCGATAGCTGTCGCCGAGCGAGACGGGCGTGGCCGAAAGCACCATCGGATCGGCGGCGAGCGTCCGCGCCGCGGTGAACGGGATGTTCCCCGTCGGAACGTCGGCGTGCAGGACCGACGAAAGGATGAGCTGCAGGGGGCTGCCCTTCGCGCCGACGACGAGGTCGACGGCCTTCGCGTCGCGCTCGAGCCGCTCCTCGGTCTGCCCCGTGAAGAGGATCAGCAGCACGATCGTCGCAACGCCGAGCGCGAGCAGCAACACGTGCAGCGCGGTGAGCAGCGGTCGCGCCGCGAGATAGGTCCAGGCGAGGCCGAGCGTCGTCACAGCTCGAGCACGCGCTTGAAGTGGGGCTTCACGCGCTGGTCGTGTGTCGCGACCACTAGCGTGGCTCCGCAGGCGGCCGCCTGATCGACGAGGAGGGCGAGCGCCCTTTGGCAATTGGCGTCGTCGAGCGCCGCGGTCGGCTCATCGGCGAGGATCAGCGGCGGTCGATTCACCACCGCGCGCGCGATGGCGACTCGCTGCGCTTCGCCGACGGAAAGCCGCGATGCCTTGCGCGAAGCGAGCGCTTCGATGCCGAGCGCCGCCAGCGCGCCGTCGACGATAGCCGGGTCTTCCGCGAGGCCCGCGAGCCGCCGCGCGATGCGCAGGTTGTCGCGCACGCTGAGGACGCCGATCAGGTGAAGAGTTTGGAGAACCAGGCCGACATGGCGCGCGCGGAAGCGGTCGCGCGACGCAGGCCCGAGCGCGGCGAGATCGCACCCGGCCACGCTCACCCGACCCGCGGCGGGCACGATGAGTCCCGCAAGGATCGCGAGGAGCGTGCTCTTGCCGCTGCCCGACGGGCCGATGACGAGGCTCGCCTCGCCCTGCGCAACGTCCCACTCGGCAACCGTGAGGACGGTCCGGCCCGCGTATTCGTGGCGCAGCCCGCGAACGGCCAGCAAGGCTACCTCGCGCCTCGAGCCACGCGTTTCTTCATGCGATGCAGTACGCCAACCCTTCCTCGAACAGGCGCCGCGGGAGCTTGCGGCCGATGAAGACCATCACGCTCTCTCGCGTCTCGCCGCTCGCCCAGGGCTTGCCGGGCGTTCCTCCCATGAGCATGTGCACGCCCTGGAAGATCATGCGGCGCGGCTCGCCCTGGATATTGAGCACGCCCTTGTAGCGCAACAGGTCCGGCCCGTAGTTCTGCACCATCAGGGAAAGGAAAGTCTCGATCTTCTCCATGTGCAACGCTCGCGCGTCGCGCCATACGAACGACGCGATGTCGTCGTCGTGATGGTGGTGGTCCTCGGCTTCGAGGAATCCGGGATCGATCTCGAGGACCGCGTTCAGGTTGAAGCCGCGGATGTCGAGGATCTCCTTGATGTCGGCCTCGCCGAAATGCACCTTCTTCTGCTGCGCGCGCGGGTTCATGCTGCGAAGGCGCTGCATGAGATCGCGCGTGTCGCCTTCGGCGACGAGGTCGGTCTTCGACAGCAGGATGCGGTCGGCGAAACCGACCTGGGCGCGTGCCTCGTCGTGCTCGTCGAGCTGCTTCGCGCCGTGCTTGGCGTCGACCACCGTGACCACCGCGTCGAGCAGGTACTGGTCGTGGATCGCTTCGTCCATGAAGAAGGTCTGCGCCACCGGACCGGGATTCGCGAGCCCCGTGGTCTCGATGATCACGCGGTCGAAGGCGAGCTTGCCCTGGCGGCGCTTGGCTCCGAGCTCTCCCAGGATTCGCACCAGGTCGCCGCGCACCGTGCAGCACAGGCACCCGTTGTTCATCTCGATGATCTGCTCGTCCTCGTCCTTCACCAGGATCTCGTTGTCGACGCCGGTCTCGCCGAATTCGTTTTCGATCACGGCGATCTTCTCGCCGTGCTGCTCGGTGAGGATGCGGTTGAGGAGCGTCGTCTTTCCCGCGCCGAGAAAGCCCGTGAGGATCGTGACCGGGATCAGGTGGGATTCGGTTTGCATGTCGTTTTCAGCGGGGGAGGCCATGGCGAGCATTAGACACGAGGAATGAGTCCAAGATCTGGGCGACTGCCGATTCTTCAAGGTCGCGTCCGATGAAAACCAGGCGCGTGCGCCGGTCGGCATCGGGCCAGCGGTCGAGCCAGGCTGGAGGATATAGCGTGTGCTGGACGGCGTGGACTGCCATGGGGCCGTCTTCGCCGGCGATGCGAGCGAGGCCCTTCATGCGCAGGATCCGCGCGCCCTGAAGCTCGACGAGCGCCTCGAGCGCGGCGCCGAACTCCTGGGCGTCGAGCGCCGCGTCGGCCGTCCATGCGAAGGACGCGATGCGTTCGTCATGGACGTTTCTGGAGCCCGTGGGCGAAAAGTCGCGATAGGCGCCGGCATTGAGCCAGCCGTGCGCGTCGATGCCGCCTTCGAGCCGGTAGAGGCCGGCATCGAACAGGCGCTCGGCATCGGCATCGCCCCGGGACGATCGCAGGATCGGCGCGCCGGGATTGAGCGCGCAGAGGCGGGCCTCCAGGGGTGCGATCGCCGCCTCACCCACGCGATCGCACTTCGTGATCACGAGGCGATCGGCCATCGCCACCTGCTTCACCGCCTCGGGATGCCGATCGAGGGTTCGTGCTGCGTGCTCCGCGTCGACGGTCGTCACCACGCCGGAAAGCGTGTAGCGCGCCGCGACCACCGGCATCTCGATCAAGGTGGCGAGGAGCGGCGCGGGATCGGCGAGGCCCGTGGTCTCGATCAGCACGCGCCGGAAACGCGCGACGATGCCGCTCGCGCGCTGGAAGTGCAGCTCGCGAAGCGTTCCCACCAGGTCGCCCGCCACGCGGCAGCAGATGCATCCGCCGGCGAGCGTCACGATGTTCTCGTTGGACGCGCGCACCAGCGCATGGTCGATCGCGATATCGCCCCATTCGTTGACGATGACCGCGGTGTCGGCAAAGCGCGCGTCGTGAAGGAGCGCGTTGAGGAGCGTGGTCTTGCCGCTGCCGAGAAAGCCGGTGAGCACGGTCACCGGTGTGACCAGGGCTTCGCCCATGCGCCGCCCTTATTTCTTCGGCTTGGCGCGGCGCGCGCGCGGATGCGCGGCGTCGTAGACCTTGGCGAGATGCTGGAAATCGAGGTGCGTGTAGACCTGGGTCGAAGCGATGCTCGCATGCCCGAGCATCTCCTGGACGGCGCGCAAGTCGCCCGAGGATTGCAGCACGTGCGAAGCGAACGAGTGCCGAAGCATGTGCGGATGCACGTCGACGTCGAGTCCCGCGGCCGCGGCCCAGCGCTTGATTCGCTTCTGTACCTCGCGCGGCGCGAGCCGCCGGCCCGATCGGCCGACGAATAGCGCGCCCTCTTCGCCCCGCGCCATCGACGCGCGCTGCGGCAGCCACGCGGCGATCGCGGCGAGCGCGTGCGTCCCGACGGGAACGATGCGCGTCTTCGAGCCCTTGCCGGTGACGCGCACCTCGCCGGTCTCGCGATCGACGCTCCCGACGTCGAGCCCGGTGAGCTCCGACACCCGCAATCCGCACGAATACGCGAGCTCGAAGAGCGCGCGATCGCGAAGGCCGAAAGTCGTGGCATCCTCGATCGAGACGAGCCGCACCGCTTCGTCGGGGGACAGCGCCTGCGGCAGGGTTTTGGGCGCGCGTGGCGCCCTCACGCCGGCGCAGGGATTCGCGCCGACCTCGCGGCGGCGCGCGAGCCACGCGTAGAGGCCGCGCCAGCTCGACAGGATGCGCGCGAGCGAGCGCGGCGACTGGCCCTTGCCATGCAGGGTCGCCACGAAGCGGCGGACGTCCTGCGGCCCGAGGGTGTCGAGCGCGCGGCCGGCGGCGAGCGCGACCAGCATGCGGACGTCGCGCGAATACGCGCTCAGCGTATGCGCCGACAGGCGGCGCTCGTTGCGCAGGTACGAGAGATAGCGCTCGAGCCTCGCGTCGAGCGCGTCGGTCGGGGCGGCGCTAGGCGGCGTGCTCACGGACGGGCGTCACGAAACGCCACAATGCATGGCTCACGAGCTCGCCGATGCGCGCGAGATAGAGAGTCCCCATCTCCGGGTAGAAGCGCTTGGGGTCCTCGGATGCGAGCGCAACCACGCCGAAGCCGACATGGTCGTTGCGAAGCGCGATCAGCGCGAACGACTTCACGTGCGCCGCCGCCTCCCCGAACCAGGCCTGGCTCTCGTACACCGCGTGATGCCCGCAGTGCGCGCTCGTCATCTGCTCGACGAACTGGCGCATCTCGCCCGCGACCGGCGAGAACTCGCGCGTGTCGGGATTCTCTTCGGCGACGTTCCACAGGCGAACGGCCACGTGCGGCACGGCGAAGTGGTCGAGGAAGTCGAGATAGAGCGTGTCGAGCGTTGCGTCGAGGCTCGGGGCGTCGACGAGCCGGCAGGCGAGGCGATGGACCTTCTCGCCGAGCGCGTCGTTCTCCTCGCCGAACTGGATCAGCTCGCGCAGCTTGTCCTCGAGGAGCTTGGACTTCTCGCGCACCGCGATCAGCTGCCGCTCGCTGATCGAGACCGCGCGCCCGCCGTGGGGATGCGGCACCTGCAGGTTCATGAGGATGTCCACGTGGTTCTCGAAGAACCCCGGGTTCTGCCTCAGGAATTCGGCGACCTGGTCCGTGGTGAGCGTCATCTGGTTTCCGGCCCTTTTCAGATCTCGATCTCGCCGTCGAAGACGCGCACGGCATCGCCCGTCATCATAACGGCCGCACTCTCTACAAGCCACCCGATCGAGAGGTCGCCTCCGCGCGTCGTCACGCGCACGCGCTCGTCGAGAAGTCCCAGGCGGATGCCCGCAACCACCGCGGCGCAGGCGCCGGTGCCGCAGGCGAGCGTCTCGCCGGCTCCGCGCTCCCACACCCGCAGGCGGATGTGCGATCGCGAGACCACTTGCATGTACCCCGCGTTGACTCGCTTCGGGAAGTCGGGATGGGTCTCGATCAGCGGTCCCTGGGTGCGTACCGGAGCCGCATCCACGTCGCGGACGACCTGGACCGCGTGCGGGTTACCCATCGAGAGCACGCTGGCGACCAGCGTTTGGCCGGCGACCTCGAGGGTGTAGGTGGGCTGCACGCGCGCGGCACGAAACGGGATCTCTGCTGGCTCGAAGCGCGGCGCGCCCATGTCCACCGTGACCTGCCCCGAGGGCTCGATGCGCGGCACGATCACGCCGCTGGCGGTCTCGACGCGCAGCTCCCGCTTCTCGGTGAGGCCTTCGTCCAAGACGAAGCGCGCGAAGCAGCGCGCCCCGTTGCCGCATTGCTCGACCTCGCCACCGTCCGCGTTCCAGATCCGGTAGCGGAAATCGTTCTGCGGGGAGTCCGCGCTTTCGACGACGAGCAGCTGGTCGCAACCCACGCCGAAGTGCCGGTCGGCGATGCGCCGCACCTGGTCGCGATCGAGCGCCACCGCTTGGCGCACGCCGTCGAGGATGACGAAGTCGTTGCCCTGCCCCTGCATCTTGGCGAAGCGCAGCTTCATGTGGGTCGGGAACGGTCGTACGGCGAAGGCTCGCCCGGAGGGCGTGTCTTGAAGCGCTTGTGCGCCCAGAAGTACTGTTCCGGCATCTCGAGCACGCGCTCCTCGATGAAGGCGTTCATGCGCCGCACGTCCGCCTCGATGTCGCCGCTCGGATAGTTCTCCCACGCGGGATAGAAGCGCACCTCGTAGCCGTCGCCGACCTGGCGCGTCACCACGGGAATCACCGCCGCGCCGGTGAGCGCGGCGAGCCGCGGAAGCGCCGTGATCGTGGCCGTGGGCACTCCGAAGAATGGCACGAAGATCGCGTCGCGCGCGCCGAAATCCATGTCCGGCAGGAAATAGAACGGGTGGCCGCTCGTGATGGCGCGCACCACGGAACGCAACCCCTCCTGCCGGCTCACCAGCAGTGGGTCTCCGAAGCGCGTGCGCGCCCGCCAGAAGAGCTTGTCGAGCACGGGATTCTTCTGGCGGCTGTAGATGCTCGCAGTGCCCGGCCACTCATGGGCCACGCGGATGCCGCCGAAGTTGAGGCCGATGAAATGCGGCGCGAGCGCGATGACGGGTTTGCCCTTGAGCGTTTGCAGGTGCCCGAGGTCGACGACGTGGATCATGCCGAGGAGGTCCTTGTCCGTGCCCCAGACGAGCTTGGAGAGCTCGAGTGCGCTGCGCCCGAGCATCTTGAAATGCCGCAGCCCGAGATCCTTGCGCAGCGGCTCGGTCATCTGCGGGAAGCAGAGGGCCAGGTTCACTTGCGTCACCCGCCCGCGGCCGAAGCGATACAGCACCGCGCCCAGGCCCGCGCCCATGGCGCTGATCCAGGCGAGCGGCAGGAAGTGGATCAGCCAAAGGAAGAGCACGCCGATTTGCGATCCCAGGTAGCGAAGGAAGGCCAAGGCGGGTTCCGTTACGCCGCGCCTTGCGACTCGCCCGCGGGTGGCGGCGGCGCACCGGCGGGATGCTTGTAGCGGTTATATCCCCAGAGGTACTGGGATGGGCACTCGCGCACCAGCTTCTCCACGCGGGCGTTCACGCGCCGCGCCGCCTCGGCGCGATTGGCGGGCAGGCGCTCGCCGAGGGCGTCGAAGTGCAGGCGGAAGCCCTCGCCGTGAGCGAGGCGCTCCGCATAGCAGAAGACGATCGCGGCATCGGCTGCGTCCTGCAGGCGGCCGAGGAGCGTCATCGTGTAGGCGGGCCGTCCGAAGAAATCGGCCCACTCGCCATCGCCTTCGCCGGGAACCTGGTCGGGCAGCACGATGCTGCAGCCGCCGCGGCGCAAGTGCTTGAGCACCATGCGCACGCCGGCGAGCGTGGCGGGCGCGACATTCGTCCCGTCGGGGGCCGCGCCGCGATTGCGGCCCTCGCGCATCAGCTGGTCGAGCCAGAAGATCTTGTGCGGCCGGTACATCGCGAGGATCGGAAGATGGGTCCAGAGATAGCGGCCGGCGACATCGTAGCCGCCCAGGTGCGGGATCACGAAGACGATCGGCCGGCGCGCCGCGCGCAGCTTTTCGACGCCCTCCCATCCGATCCGGTCCTTCACGGTGGCGCCGACCTCATCGATCGGGCGAAAGAGCGCCCAGGCGAGCTCGGTCGCGCCCTTGCCGGTCTCCGTGGCGTTTTCGCGCGCGAGCCGCAGCACTTCGGCGCGCGATTCGCACAGCCCGCTTCGCGACAGGTTCTCGAGGACGCGCCGGCGATAACGGCCCGGGAAGGCGAACACCAGCCGCCCGATGAGCGCGCCCAGGGCGTGGTTGGCGCCAAGCGGCAGGAAGGCGAGCAGGCGGAGGAAAAATTTCAATTGCGTCAGCCGGCGCTCATGGGGGCTTTGCTAGAATAGAGGGCTGCGCAACAGCGGGGCGAAACGAATGAAAAGCGAATTCCTGTTTACTTCCGAATCGGTCTCGGAAGGCCATCCCGACAAGGTCTCCGACCAGATTTCTGATTCTGTCCTCGACGCCATTTTAGCGCAGGACCCGCGCTCCCGAGTCGCCGCGGAGACGCTTTGCGCCACCGGGCTCGTGGTGCTCGCGGGCGAGATCACCACGCACGCGAACGTCGACTACATCCAGGTCGCGCGCGAGGCGGTGAAGCGTATCGGCTACGACAACAGCGACTACGGCATCGACTACAAGGGCTGCGCGGTGCTCGTCGCCTACGGCAAGCAGAGCCCGGACATCGCGCAGGGTGTGAACAAGGCGCAGGACGACAACCTCGACCAGGGCGCCGGCGACCAGGGAATGATGTTCGGCTACGCGTGCGACGAGACGCCAGAGCTCATGCCCGCGCCGATCTACTACGCGCACCGCCTCGTCGAACGCCAGGCGATGGTGCGCAAGGATGGGCGGTTGCCGTGGCTGCGTCCCGACGCGAAAAGCCAGGTGACGATGAAATACGTCGACGGCAAGCCCGCCGGGATCGACACCGTCGTGCTCTCCACGCAGCATTCGCCCGAGATGTCGGACGGCACCCGAATGAAGAAGGAGGCCATCGACGCGGTCATCGAGACCATCGTGAAGCCCGTCCTGCCGAAAGAATGGCTGAAGAACACGAAGTACCTCGTGAACCCGACGGGCCGTTTCGTGATCGGGGGACCGCAGGGTGATTGCGGGCTCACCGGGCGCAAGATCATCGTCGATACCTATGGCGGCGCGTGTCCGCACGGCGGCGGCGCGTTCTCCGGCAAGGATCCCTCGAAGGTGGACCGCTCGGCCGCGTATGCCGCGCGCTATGTCGCCAAGAATGTCGTCGCCGCGGGGCTCGCGCGCCAATGCACGGTCCAGGTGAGCTACGCGATCGGTGTGGCGCGGCCCATCAACGTGACCGTGTATACGGAAGGCACCGGCGTCGTTTCCGACGACAAGATTGCGCAGCTCGTTGAGCACCATTTCGACCTGCGCCCGCGCGGCATCATCCAGATGCTCGACCTCCTGCGCCCGATTTACGCGAAGACCGCCGCATACGGCCACTTCGGCCGCGAGGAGCCGGAATTCACCTGGGAAATGACTGACAAGGCGGCCACTTTGAGGGAGGCCGCGGGGTTGAAGGGCGAGGCGAAGTCTCGCGCCGTGGCGGCAGCCGACTGACTACTTGAAGTGGCGGGCGAAGACCTTGCCCACCTCGGGCATCGCCCTCGCCGCATCCGCCGCGGCTAGCAGCTTCGGAGCTTCGGCCGCCCACCACTTGCGGCCCGGCCGCCAATGGCTCATGGCGGCGAGATAGAGATCGATGGCGCTGAAGCGCTCGCCGAGGAAATGCGGCGCTCCACACACGGAATTCATCTGCGCGAGCAGCTTCTGGCGGTGCGCGTTGCTGCTGTCGCGAAGCGCGTTGCGCGCGGCCTCGCTTTCCCCGACCCATTTCTTCGGGTCGTCGCCGTAGGTAAACGTGGGATAGACGGCGGCGATGAGGAAGACCGCCCAGCGATAGAAGCGCATGCGCGCGGGGTCGCCTTTCGGCGGGATCAACCGGGCCGCGGGCGCCTGGTCCTGGATCCAGTGCAGCATCGCGAGGCTTTCGGTCATGACCTCTCCATCCGGCAGCACCAGCGTCGGCACCTGGCCCAATGGATTGACATGCAGGAGCCGCGGACGCGTGGGGCTGTCGTCGGAGTAATCGACTTCCTCGTAGTCATGCGCGACTCCCGCCAGGGCGAAGGCGGATTCGACGATCACGTTTCCGCAGCCTTGCGAACCGATGAGCAGGGGTCTTTCCATGGGTCTCTCGCTGATAAGGATTGGCAAAGCCGGTATAATCCTCGCTGTCCGAGGAGCGTTGCAACCGGTTCCAGTCCGGCCAGGCTCGGATTCCTTAAAACCGCGCTCGTTGATCCGTGACTCGCTCACGGGAGACGAGCCGACCGGTTCTCCCTCTCGATGCGCGGGTCGCCCTTTGACGAAAGGACCGACCATGAACGCCCGCATCAAGCCAGAAAACTTTACCGACTTTCATGTAGCCGACCTCGCGCTCGCCGACTGGGGGCGCAAGGAGATCGCGATCGCCGAGACCGAGATGCCCGGCCTCATGGCGATTCGCGAGGAGTACGCGGCGAGCCGGCCGCTCAGCGGCGCGCGCATCACCGGCTCGCTGCACATGACCATCCAGACCGCGGTGCTCATCGAGACGCTGCGCGCGCTCGGCGCCGAAGTGCGCTGGGCTTCGTGCAACATCTTCTCGACGCAGGACCACGCCGGTCTTCGCCTACAAGGGCGAATCCCTCGACGAGTACTGGGAGTTCACCCACCGCATCTTCGAGTGGCCACGCTCGCGCGAAGCAGAAGGACCGGGAAACGCCGGCAAGCCCGCGTATACCAACATGATCCTCGACGACGGCGGCGATGCCACGCTGTTGCTTCATCTCGGCGCGCGCGCCGAGAAGGACCCCGCGTGCCTCGGCAATCCGACGAGCGAGGAGGAGACGTCGCTCTTCAAGTCGATCAAGAAAAAGCTCGGCACGGACGCCTCTTGGTATTCGACGCGCCTCGCGCAAGTGCGCGGCGTGACCGAGGAGACCACGACCGGCGTGAAGCGCCTCTACCAGATGGCGAAGGACGGCACGCTCCGGTTCCCGGCGATCAACGTGAACGACTCGGTCACCAAGAGCAAGTTCGACAACCTCTACGGCTGCCGCGAGTCTCTGGTCGACGGCATCAAGCGCGCGACCGACGTGATGGTCGCGGGCAAGGTCGCGGTGGTCTGCGGCTATGGCGATGTCGGCAAGGGATGCGGGCAGGCGCTGCGGGCCCTTTCCGCGCAGGTCTGGATCACGGAGGTCGATCCGATCTGCGCCCTGCAGGCGGCCATGGAAGGCTACCGGGTTGTGACCATGGACTACGCCTGCGACAAGGCCGACATCTTCGTGACGGCCACCGGCAACTATCACGTGATCACGCACGATCACATGAAGCGGATGAAGAGCCAGGCCATCGTCTGCAACATCGGCCACTTCGACAACGAGATCGACATCGCCTCCCTCAAGCAGTACGCCTGGGAGAACATCAAGCCGCAGGTCGACCACGTCGTGTTCCCGGACGGCAAGCGCATCATCCTGCTCGCCGAAGGCCGCCTCGTGAACCTCGGGTGCGGGACGGGACATCCGTCGTACGTGATGAGCTCGTCTTTCGCGAACCAGGTGATCGCGCAGATCGAGCTCTATTCGCACCCGGATAGGTATCCGCTCGGGGTTTACGTGCTGCCGAAGCACCTCGACGAGAAAGTCGCGCGCCTGCAGCTGAAGAAGCTGAACGCGACACTCACGGAGCTAAGCGACGAGCAGGCGCGGTATATCGGGGTCGAGAGAGACGGGCCCTTCAAGCCCGAACACTACCGCTACTGAGACGATGCAGTCGCAACGCGGGCGCGAGCGCCTCTTCAGCTTCGAGTTCTTCCCGCCCAAGACGCCCGAGGGCATCGAGAAGCTGCGGGCGACGCGCAAGCAGCTCGCGCAGCTGAATCCTGCTTTCTTCTCCGTGACCTACGGCGCCGGCGGCTCGACGCGCGAGGGCACGCTCTCGACGGCGCTCGAGATCCGCTCCGACGGGCACGAGGCCGCGCCGCACGTCTCGTGCATCGCGTCCACGCGCGAGCACCTGGGGGCCGTGATCGACACCTACAAGTCGCACGGCATCAAGCGCGTCGTCGCGCTGCGCGGGGACATGCCGTCGGGATTGGCGATGGCGGGCGAATTGCGCTATGCCTCGGACCTGGTGCGCTTCATCCGCGAGAAGACCGGCGACTGGTTCCACATCGAAGTCGCGGCCTATCCCGAATACCATCCGCAGGCGCGCCGGCCGCAGCACGACCTCACCGCGTTCAAGGCCAAGATCGACGCGGGCGCCGACTCGGCGATCACCCAGTACTTCTACAACGCGGACTCCTACTTCCACTTCGTCGACGAGGCGGAAGCGATGGGAATCAACGTGCCCATCGTTCCGGGGGTCATGCCCATCAACAACTTCTCGCAGCTCGCGCGTTTTTCCGACGCGTGCGGAGCGGAGATCCCGCGCTGGATGCGGCTCAAGCTCGAGGGCTTCGGCGACGACACCGCCTCGATCAAGGCCTTCGGTCTCGACGTCGTCACCGACCTTTGCGACCGGCTGCTCACGGCCGGGGCGCCGGGCTTGCATTTCTACACGCTGAACCAGGCCGGAGCCACGTCCACGATCTGGCAGCGATTGGGTCTCTAGATCCGGTCTCGCGGGGCTACAATTTGGGCACCACGAATCGCGGAGCCGCCCTTGAAAACGCCCGTCCAGCCCGCAGTAGCAACGGTTCCGCGGCAGTCGCCGCTCGCCGCGCAGATCCGATCGCTTCCCGCGCGCGAGGCAGCCGCGGTCATCGAGCGTGCGCCACCCGGCCAGGTGGTCGAGGCGTTGCTGCAGACCAATCCGGCGATCGTGCAGACGATCCTCGCCGAGCTCGATCGCGACTCGCGCGGGCTCATCGAATCGTCGGCGCCGCCGGAAGTGGCCGAGCAGTGGAAGCGCAACACCGTCTACCCGGCGGGCACGATCGGGCAGCTGATGGAGCCGGTCCTGGCGGTGTTCCGCCCGGCGATGACGGTGGGCGAGGCGATCGAAGTGCTGCGTCCGCTCGTGCGGCTGGCGCTGATGACCTACGCCTACGTGGTCGACGACGAAGGCCGTCTCCTGGGGCTCGTCACCATGCGCGACCTCCTTTTCAACGAGCACGGCGCGCGGCTCGGCGACGTGATGATGAAGGACCCGTTCTCGCTCTCGCCGGACCTGCGCGTCTCCGACGCGATGAAGCTCACGCTCAACCGCCACTACCCGGTCTATCCCGTGTGCGACGCCGGGGGTCGCCTCATCGGGCTCATCCGCGGCGCTTCGCTCTTCGAGATCGAAGCCTTCGAGATCACTGCCCAACCGGGTGCGATGGTCGGTGTCGAGAGGGAGGAGCGCGTGTCCACGTCACTCGTGCAGAGCTTCAAGTTCCGCAATCCCTGGTTGCTCATCAATCTGGTGACGGCGTTCGCGGCCGGAGGCGTCGTGGCGGTTTTCCAGGGGACCGTCGACCGGCTCGTGATCCTCGCGACGTTCCTGCCCGTCCTCGCCGGACAATCGGGCAACACCGGTTGCCAGGCCCTCGCGGTGACCGTGCGCGGCATCACGCTGGGCGACATCAGCCCGGGACGCGGCGCCTACCTCGTCGTCAAGGAAATGTTCCTCGGCCTCGCGAATGGCTTGGTGACCGGAGTGCTCTGCGGCATCGCGATGTACCTGCTCGCGCTCTCGCAGGACTCGCCCCATGCGGTGATGCTCGGCGTCGTGGTGTGCCTCGCGATGATCGGGAGTTGCGCGATCAGCGGCATTTCCGGCGCGCTGGTGCCGCTGGGCCTGAAGCGCCTGGGCGCAGATCCGGCCACCGCCTCGAGCATTTTCGTGACGACTGCCACCGACGTCGCCAGCATGGGACTTTTGCTGGCGCTGGCCACATTGCTGGTTCGTTAGCGTTATCATTTCCGCATGCGCTGGCACTCCTTCGTTCTCGCGGCAATCCTGGCGGCGGCTTCGTGCCTTGTCGCGGCGCAGGAGCAGGCATTCACCAACCGCTCGACCGAGCTCAAGGACAAGGGCGCCCCCGAGGGCCGCACCCTGGCGACGCTCCCCGACAACACGTCCGTGAAGGTGGTGCAACGCAGCGGCGGCTGGACGCGCGTCGAGGCGAGCGGGCAGTCGGGGTGGGTGCGCGCGTTCCACCTGCGTTTCCCGACGGTGGTCGAGAGCTCGTCGTCGGGGGGCAGCATGCTCGGAGGATTGTTCGGCCGGCCGAAGCAGCAGCAGGCGTCGATCGCCACGACCGGCATTCGCGGTCTCAGCGCGGACGACTTCAAGACGGCGAATCCTGATGTGGCGGCGCTCGGTCGCCTGCAGTCGTATCGCGTGGACAAGGGAGCCGCCGAGCGTTTCGCCCGCGAGGCGCGGCTGGTGTCGGTTTCGATCAGTTACCTGATGGAAGAAGCGACATCTTCGAAGGGGCGCCGATGAAATTTCGTTTGCTCATGGCGCTGGGGTTGATCGCATGCGCCCCGGCCTACGCTCAATTCGGCAACCTGCTCAAGGGTCTCGACGTCAACAAGGCGCTCGATATCGGCAAGAAGACTGTCGATGCAAACAAGGAATACACACAGGAGGAGGAGATCCAGCTCGGCGAGGGCCTGGCCGCGGGTTTCCTGGGTGCGGCGCCCTTGCACAAGGACGAGCGCCTGCAGCGTTACGTGAACCGCGTCGGGCGGTGGGTCGCCGCGCACAGCGAGCGCGCAGACCTGCCGTGGACTTTTGGCGTCATCGAGAACGAGACCATCAACGCGTTCGCGATGCCCGGCGGCACAGTGATCATCTCCCACGGACTATTGAAACGCCTGCAGAACGAGTCCGAGCTCGCGGGCGTGCTGGGCCACGAGATCGCGCATGTCGTGCAGAAGCACCAGCTGCAGGCGATCCAGGCGGGCGCGAAGGGCGATCTGGCCGCGACCCTCGGAAAGGAAGCCGTGGGCAGTCGCATCGGGCGTGGCGGGGATGCGTTCGGATTGAAGTCGCAGCTCGCCAACGCGGCAGTCGACCTCGCGAAGAACGGCTTCTTCCTGAAGCCGCTCGACCGGTCGCTCGAGTACGAGGCCGATCGCATGGGCGTCGTCCTTGCGGCGCGCGCCGGCTACGACCCGTATGGATTCGTCGCCGTGCTCCAGATGCTTGCGCAGGTGAAGGAGACCGACGAGGCAGGCATTATGGCGACGCATCCGTCGGCTGCCGATCGCATCGCGGAGCTCGAGAAAGTCGTGCCGGCGCTGGAGAAATACGCGGGGCAGACGGTCGAGCCGAGGTTCAAGCAGACCGTCGGAAAGTAACTAAGCCAGCGTCGCGACTTTCTTGCGGGCGTGCAATGCGTCCGCGGCGTGCAGCGACGCATAGGCCTGGTGCGCGGCGGCCTCGGCTTCGCCGACGCGGATCGGCAACCCCATGTCCATGAGCACCGAGCCCAGCGCCGACAGGCACAGCATCACGTTGTCCGGGCGGCACGAATAGCCCATCAGCCCGAAGCGCCAGATCTTTCCCTTGAGGGGCCCGAGCCCCGCGCCGATCTCGAGACTGAATTCCGAGAGCAGCGTCTTGCGCACCGTCTCCTCGTTCACGCCCGATGGGCACAGCACCGCGTTCATCTGCGGCAGTTGGTATTTCTCGTCGACGAGGAACTTGAGGCCCATGGCCTCGAGCCCGGCCTTGAGCGCGACGTGGTGGCGGCGGTGACGCGCCCAGGAATTCTCCAGGCCCTCGTCCTTGATGAGGAGGAGCGCCTCGTGCAGCGCGAAGAGCGAATTCGTCGGTGCCGTGTGGTGGTAAGTGCGGTTCGTCGCACCCCAATAGCCGAGCAGCAGGTTCATGTCCATGAACCAGCTATGGATCTTGTCCTTGCGATTCTTCACGTACGCGACGACGCGTTCGGAGAACGACACCGGCGAAAGGCCCGGCGTGCACGACAGGCATTTCTGGCTCGCCGAGTAGATCGCGTCCACGCCCCAGTCGTCCACGCGCACCGGCGTTCCGCCGAGCGAGGTCACCGCGTCGACGATCACCATCGCGTCGTGCTTGTGCGCGATTTGCGTGAGCGCCTTCGCATCCGATTGCGCGCCGGTCGACGTTTCCGCGTGCACGAAAGCGAGCACCTTCACGCCGGGATTCGCGCGAAAGGCGTCTTCCACCCTTTGCGGATCCACCGGATGGCCCCACTCGCCGTCCACCAGGACCGGGATTCCGCCGCAGCGCTCGACATTCTCGAGCATGCGCCCGCCGAAGACGCCGTTGCGGCAGACGATCACCTTGTCGCC
>Ga0209131_1000571_pt1 | contig 26259 bp, 18 predicted proteins | sample GraSoi_2013_40cm_FD_185826 | JGI IMG/M metagenome (GOLD analysis project Ga0209131, IMG submission 185826) | Grasslands soil microbial communities from the Angelo Coastal Reserve, California, USA - Sample 9_17_2013_40cm (SPAdes) (version 2) | ecosystem: Environmental > Terrestrial > Soil >... | reverse complement strand
GTAGGCGAACGACTTCAGGAACAGCTCGGTGTAGAGGAAGTCCGAGAAAAAGCGGCCGTAACTTTCCGTCGTCAGGTCGAGTTTCGAACTGCCGGTTTCATCATTGAAAATCGGCGCCAGTCCGCCGAACTCACCCGGCTCGCGGAACGACGCCAGCACCATGATCAGCACGGGAATCGCGAAGAACACCACCAGGTAGGCCAGCGGCGGTCCGCCGATCAGCCACTTGTGCAGGCGGTTCTGTTTAACGCCGGTGGTCACGGCCAGTCGAAACCCGATGAAGCACCAGGAAAAACCTCTCTCATAACGGGAATATCACCACGAAGACGCGAAGAGGACGAAGAAGTGCCAGGAAACAAATTGCGCAAAAATCTTTGGCGATAGGCATTCACTTATTTATCGATTTCTTCGTGACCTTCGCGCCTTCGTGGTGACCCCATCAATATCAATCGTTCAGGAAATGGCCGGCATCATAGCGCCAGCCCACCTGCACTTCATCGCCGGCCTCGAAGAACTTGGTGCGGCCGGCGGCGGAATTGGGCAGCAGCGCTTCGACGCGCATGCCGCCGGCGAGCTCGACGATGTAGATCGTGACGTCGCCCAGGTAGAGGAAATCGTGGACCTTGCCGGTAAAGCGGTTCAAGTCGGCGCCGGTAGGCAGATCGCGGCCGATCGCCACTTTCTCCGGCCGCAGCGCGAGCGCGCCCTTGAGCCCGGGGTCGTCGCTTTCCACGTTCAACGCGGCAACTTCACCAATGCCGGCCAACATGACGGTCATGCGCTCACCGGCGCAGGACTTGATCTCGCCGTCGAGCAGATTGCACTGGCCGATGAAATCCGCGACGAAACGATTTTTCGGGTAGCCGTAGATTTTCGACGGTTCGTCGACCTGCTCCACGCGCCCGTGATTCATGACAGCGATCCGGTGCGACAACGCCAGCGCTTCGCTCTGGTCGTGGGTGACATAGACGAAAGTGATGCCGACTTCCTTCTGCAGGCCGATCAGTTCCAGTTGCACGCTTTCCTTGAGCTTGGCGTCGAGTGCGGCGAGCGGTTCGTCGAGCAGCAACAGCTTGGGCCGGTTGATGAGCGCCCTGGCCACGGCCACGCGCTGCTTCTGTCCTCCTGACAATTCGTTCGGGTAGCGTTTGTCCATGCCGGTGAGACGAACGTCTTCGAGCGCTTCCTCGACGCGTTGGCCGATCTGTCCCGGATCCACATTGGCCATCTTCAGCGGGAACGCGATGTTCTGCGCCACTGTCATGTGCGGGAACAGCGCATAGCTCTGGAACACGGTGTGAATGCTGCGCCCTTCCGGCGGAATGCCGGTCATGTCCCTGCCGTCGACGACGATGCCGCCGGCGTCCGGCGCATCGAAACCCGCGATCATCCGCAGCAGCGTGGTCTTGCCGCAGCCGGAAGGCCCGAGCAGGGTGAAGAATTCGCCGGCCTCGATGCTGATGCTGACATTGTCGACCGCCGTGAAGTCGCCGAAGCGGCGGGTCACGTTGCGGATCTCGAGCAGTGCCATCAGGAAGGACCGGGACGCGAATGAAGCCGCGATTCTAGCAAATGGCGCGCCGCGAGAAACCGTTCGGTGCACCGTGATGTGTCGTCGTGGTTGCCCGAAGGGATTAGCGGCAGGCGGTGGCGGCAGGCGCGTCCCGAAGGCATCGGAGGCGGCGCCTCTGTCCGCCGATCGAGGGCACGGAGATGGTCGGCGTGTATCGGGATGTTACGATTGAGATTGTCAGCACGCGATCGCGTTGTCAGGCAGTCCGTGCTGCTGCACAGAACTGCTTTGCGGACATCGGAGAAAGATCCAATCATTTAATGAGGAGAACAAGGTCACCCTCGCCGGACGACGCGCGCCCTGCCGCGTCCAACCGCTGGTGGCAACTGACCATCGGCATCATCTGCATGTCGATGATTGCCAATCTTCAGTACGGCTGGACACTGTTCGTCAATCCGATCAATGACCAGTTCCAGTGGGGCAAGGCTTCGATCCAGGTCGCCTTCACCATTTTCGTGCTCACCGAGACCTGGCTGGTACCGGTCGAAGGCTACGTGGTGGACAGATTGGGACCGGGACCAGTCACCGTGATCGCAGGGCTTCTGGTCGGCCTGTCCTGGATCTTCAACTCGATTGCGGACTCGCTGCCCGTGCTCTACCTGGCTGCCGCCTTGGGAGGGATAGGCGCCGGCGCCGTATACGGAACCTGCATCGGGCAGGCGTTGAAGTGGTTTCCCGATCGGCGCGGCCTGGCTGCCGGCCTCACCGCGATGGGATTCGGCGCCGGCTCCGCCCTGACAATTGTTCCGATCGCCGCGAAGATCGAATCCAGCGGATACCAGGCGACGTTCCTGTATTTCGGCATCGTCCAGGGACTGGTCGTGTTCGTGCTGGGCTGGTTCTTGCGGAAACCTCCGGGTCCTGGCTTCACCCATGGAATGGCGGCCGCTGCGCCGGCGCGGCGCGACTATACGCCGCTGCAGATGGCTGCCACACCGGTATTCTGGGTCATGTATGCGATGTTCGTACTGATGGCTGCGGGGGGCCTGATGGCGACCGCCCAACTGGCACCGATAGCGAAGGATTTCCGGATTGCTGACGTACCGGTGAGCATCCTCGGCTTGACCCTGCCCGCGCTTACATTTGCACTGTCCATCGACCGCATCCTCAACGGCGTTACCAGGCCGTTCTTTGGCTGGGTGTCGGATCGGATGGGCCGCGAAAATACGATGTTCATTGCTTTTTTTCTGGAGGCGGTCGGCATACTCATGTTGAGCCGCTTCGGACACGACCCGCTGGCGTTCGTGTTGCTCAGCGGGCTCGTGTTCTTTGCGTGGGGGGAGATCTACAGCCTGTTTCCCGCCACTTGCGGCGATACGTTCGGGTCGAAATTCGCGACGGCCAATGCCGGCCTGCTCTACACGGCCAAAGGTACGGCCTCGCTGCTGGTGCCGCTCACCAGTATCATCAGCGTCTCCAAGGATGGATGGCATACGCTTTTCGTGACCGCAAGCATGATGAACTTCGTTGCCGCTTTCGCTGCGCTATTGCTGTTGAAGCCGCTGCGCGCCGGCATGAGAAAATCATGATTGAAATGCCGACTGTCGCTTTCGGCGGGGAGTACAGATGCATTGGTTGAGATTTTCACGGCAGGGCGAAAACGGGTTCGGCTTCATGGAGGCAGACAGCGTACGCGTTTGCCGGGGCGACATGTTTTCCGCCTGGGAGAAAACCGACGAACTCATCGCTTTGGAGGAAATTCACTGGGAAATGCCTTGCACGCCAACGAAAATGATCGCGCTATGGAACAATTTCCACGAGGCGGCGGCGAAGTTCGCGCTCGCCATCCCCACGGAACCCCTGTTTTTCGTGAAAAGCGCCAATTCTTTTTGCTCGCACAACGCCACGATTCCGGCGCCGAAATCCTATTCCGGAAAAGTCCTTTATGAAGGCGAACTCGGCATCGTCATCGGCAAACGGGGGAGGGATATTGCGCCGGAGCAAGCGGCGAGCCATATCTTCGGCTACACCTGCGTGAACGACGTGACGGCTTTCGAGTTGTTGAAGTCCGACCCGAGCTTCGCCCAATGGACTCAGGCCAAGAGTTTCGACGGCTTCGGGCCGTTCGGCCCGGTCATCGCAACCGCGGTGAATCCCGCGGAATTGGCGGTGCGCACGCTGGTCAATGGCAGGGAACGGCAGAACTACCCGGTGCGGGACATGATCTTTCCGCCAGGGCAACTGGTGAGCCTGATTTCCCGGGACATGACTCTTTTACCCGGAGACGTAATTTCCTGCGGAACTTCGCTGGGTACGGGGTCGATCCCGAGCGGGGCAACGGTCGAGGTGGTCATCGACGGTGTCGGCAGGCTTTCGAATCAATACGCATGAAACATCGCCCGGGGAAATAGTCATGAGGATTGCGATAGTGGGCGCGGGAGCAATCGGTGGATATCTGGGCGCGAGGCTCGCCGCCGCCGGCGAGGAAGTCACCTTCATTGCCCGGGGAGCGAATCTCGAAGCCATCCGCAGCCAGGGAATGAAGTTGATCCTGGAGGATGGCGCCGAGGTGCGCGCGCGCGGTGCACGCGCCTTTGAGAAAATGAACGAGGCCGGGCCGCAGGATGTCGTGCTGCTTACCGTCAAGGCACACCAGGTCAGCGTGATCGCCCCGGAGTTGCGGCATCTTTTTCAGGAGCAGACCAGCATCGTCACGATGCAGAACGGCATTCCCTGGTGGTACTTCCAGAAACACGGCGGGGAGTACGGAGGCAAGCCGGTCCTGGCTGCCGATCCCGACGGCACGATCGCTCGTCATATCGACCCGGCGAGAATCATCGGTAGCGTCGTCTATCCGGCGGCGATCCTGGTCGCGCCCGGCGTTGTGCAAGTGGTCGAAGGAAATCGATTCACCGTGGGCGAACTCGACGGTTCGACCACGCCGCGCTTGCAGGCGATCGCGGCGAGCCTGATCAACGCAGGCTTCAAGGCGCCCATTACCAACGAGATCCGCAGCGAGCTCTGGCTGAAGCTGTGGGGCAACCTGAGCTTCAACCCGATCAGCGCGCTGACCCACGCGACACTGGTGGATATCTGCCAGTTCGGGCTCACGCGCGATCTCGCCACGCAGATGATGACCGAGGCCGAAACGATTGCGAAAAAGCTGGGCATCACTTTCAGGGTCGGCATCGACAGACGCATCGCCGGTGCGGAAAAAGTCGGAGCCCACAAGACCTCGATGCTGCAGGATGTCGAACAGGGCCGGCCGATCGAGATCGAAGCGCTGGTCGGCTCGGTGGTCGAACTGGGTGCGCTGACCGGCACGCCGACGCCGTACATCAGTGCGGTATTTGCGTGCGCGAGCCTGCTCGCGAAGACCCTGAATGTTCGCCATGGCCGCCTGACTGTGGCGGGCTAGATTCCGGCAAACTGCCACGACACCAAGAGGATTCTCTGCATGAGCACTTCGGCTGCAAGCATCACGGCATTGCTCGAACGGGGCGCACCCGGCGCTACGGCATTGAGCGCGCCCGGCGGCGTATCGCTCACCTATCAAACGCTGCGCAAACTCGCGTCCGACACGAACATCGCGCTCAACGCGCGGGGAATCGGCAGGAACGACCGCGTCGCGATCGTACTCGACAATGGCCCGGAGATGGCCGCGGCATTCTTGTCCATCGGTGCAGGCGCCACCGCGGCGCCTTTGAACCCTGCTTACCGTGCCGACGAATTCGAGTTCTATCTTTCCGACCTGAAAGCCAGGTTGCTCGTGGTCGGCCAGGATATGTCCTCGCCCGCCGTCGAGGTGGCGAAGCGTCTCGATGTTGCGCTGGTGCGTCTCGTCCCCACGCCCGAAAAGGGCGCGGGCAGTTTCACCCTGGAGTTCCCGGACGGGTTTGCCAACCGGTCCGCGGAAAAATCCGGTGCCGCACAGCCGGACGATATCGCGCTGGTGTTGCATACGTCGGGCACCACTTCTCGACCCAAGATCGTGCCGCTGTCGCAGCAAAACGTCTGTGCTTCGGCAGCCAACATCGGCAGGACAGTCGCCTTCACGCCGGCCGATCGCGGCCTCAACATCATGCCGCTGTTTCACATCCACGGGCTGATCGCGGGCATCCTCGCGCCGTTGTCGGCGGGCGGGGAAGTGTCCTGCACGACGGGATTCAACGCGCTCAAATTTTTTGGCTGGATGGCGCAAGTCCGGCCGACCTGGTACACCGCCGTACCGACGATGCACCAGGCGATAATTTCGCGAGCCTCGAAGAATCTCGACATCATCAAGGACAGCCCGCTGCGTTTCGTGCGGTCTTCGTCGTCTTCGCTGCCGCCGCAAGTCATCAAGGAGGTCGAGGAGACTTTCGGCGTGCCGTTGATCGAAGCCTATGGCATGACGGAAGCTGCGCATCAGATGGCCAGCAATCCCCTGCCGCCAGGCAAACGCAAGCCGGGCACAGTCGGGCGGGCCGCTGGCCCCGAGGTGTGCATCATCGATACCGAAGGCAATGTGCTGCCGCCCGGAACCATCGGGGAAATCGCGATTCGCGGCAAGAATGTCATGGCAGGATACGAGAACAATGCCAAGGCCAACGCCGAGGCATTTGCGCAAACCTGGTTTCGCACCGGCGACCAGGGTGTCATGGACGCCGAGGGCTACGTCACCATCACCGGACGGCTGAAGGAAATCATCAACCGCGGCGGAGAGAAAATCTCGCCGCGCGAGGTGGACGAAGTACTCATGGACCATCCATGCGTCCAGCAATGCGTGACGTTTTCGGTGCCGCACGACAAGCTGGGCGAGGAGGTCGCCGCCGCCGTGGTCCTGCGCGAAGGGACCGCCGCCAGCGAGAAAGAACTGCGGGAATTCGCCGCGATACGCCTGGCGGATTACAAGGTGCCGCGCAAGATCCTCTTTCTCACCGAAATCCCGAAGGGAGCGACAGGCAAGCTGCAACGCATCGGCCTTGCCCAGAAGCTGGGTCTTGCGTGAAACGCGCTTGCGCCGCTATCCGGTTGCTCCTGTAAGGTCGAGTGCAGTACAAGTTGGCTGAAATAGCCAATCTAACGACTCTCTGGATCGGCTCCTTCCGGCCGTCATCGATTCAATGCCTGGCAAACCGCTGCCGGCCACGTGTGCGGAGGGATAGTTACTCTTCGGATTTGAGGCCGTACTTGTTCACCCGATAGCGCAGCGTCTCTCTCGACGTGCCAAGCAGCCGCGCTGCGGCAGTGACGTTGCGATCCGAACGCTCGAGCGCCTCGCTGACGATCTTTCTTTCCATGTCGTCCAGGCTCAAGCGTCCGTCCAGCGGAAAATGCAGTCCGCGGTCGCCGTTCGGTGCCATCGATTCAGACTGTGCGGATGCCCGCGGCGGCTGCAGTTGCAGCCAATGTGCGGCAATCGTCTGCGTGTCGGAGAGCAACACACAGCGCTCGAGCACATTGCGCAGCTCGCGTACGTTACCGGGCCAATCGTGCGCCCGCAATGCCGTCCACACCGAATCCGGGATGATGCGCACGGACTTCGCCGCCTTGGCGTTGTACTCGGCCACGAACAGCGGCACGAGATCGTCGAGATCTTCCATGCGAAGACGCAGCGCGGGCAATTCGAGCGTGAACACCGTGATGCGATGGTACAGATCGCTGCGAAATTCGCCAGCCTGGACGCGTTCCGACAGGTTTCTGTTGCTCGCAACGGCCACTTGCACGTCGATCTCGATCGGACTGGAGCCGCCGAGGCGGCGCAGACGCCGGTCCTCGATGACGGTGAGCAGTTTCGCCTGCAAGTCCATGCCGAGCTCGCCGATTTCGTCGAAGAAGATGGTGCCGCCATGGGCCTGCTCCATCAGCCCTCTGCGTCTTCCCTTGGCGCCGGTGAAAGCCCCCGGCTCGTGACCGAACAGCTCGGACTCCAGCAGATCGTGCGGCAAGGCGGCGCAATTGATCTCGACGAGAGGACCTTCGCGTCGCGCGCCGCTGTAATGCAGAATTCTCGCAGCGAGTCCCTTGCCGGTGCCGGTTTCTCCGGTCAACAGCAACGTGCTTAACGGGACGCGCGCCAGCCTGGACAAAAGCTCGCGGACAGATCGCGCCGCCGCGCTCCTGCCAACGAAGGCTTCCGGTGTAAAGCGACGGTTCTCCGCCGCCGCGCGTTCGCGCAGCTGGCGCTGCGCGCGGGCGCTGCGCGCCGCACCCGCGACCACAAGATCGAGGCGCTCGAGTTCGCAGGGCTTTTCCAGGAAATCGAACGCGCCGAGCCGCAGTGCCCGTACGGAATCGGCGATGCTTCCGTAGCCGGTGAGAAACAGCCACTCCGCGCCGACGGCGACAGGCCTTGTAGTTTCAAGCAGGTCGAGCGCGTTGCCATCCGGCAGGCTCATGTCGGATACCACCACGAGCGGCTGGACGTCGACGTTCAGGAGCAAGTGTTTGGCTTCCCCCAGCGTGCCCGCCGTCACGACTTCGAACCCGGCACGCTCGAAGTGCCGCACCAGTTCCGCGCTCAGTAGCGGCTCGTCCTCAATCAGCAATAGCGTGTCGGACATCTTCTCGCATGGCAGGCAGGCTCAACGTCACATGCGCGCCACGGGGCACGCGGTTCGCGATGGCGAGTTCTCCGCCCAGATCGTGCGCAAAGCGTTTTACGATCGCAAGTCCGAGCCCCGTGCCCGAATCGCGCGAAGTGACGAAAGCGCGGATGCCTCCGGAAAGCAGCGCGTCGTCAAAGCCCGGGCCGTCGTCCAGGACTTCGATGCAAAGAGCGGCCTTTCGGTATTCGATGCGAATCGTCACTTTGCCTGGCGCATCGCCGATGGCTGCCACGGAGTTCAGCGCCAGGTTGAGCACTGCCTGCCTGACCGCATCTTCGGGCAATCGACAGCGCAGATTGTCCGGGACTTCTGTCACCAACTGAATGTGGGGAGGGAGCTGGTATCGGATCAACGTTGCAAGGTCCTGGATCAGCCGGTTGACGCTGACGAGCCGCGGCGCTTCCGGCACATGCCTGGACTGTAGCAGCAGCCCGTTGAGCAGGCGGGTGATCCGGTTCAGCTCGCCAATGACCAGGTCCATGCGCTCCACCAGGAGAGGATCGCGAAACTCGCTGCGCAAATTCGCGAGCGTGACCTGGATGCCGGCAATGGGATTGCGCAGTTCGTGAGCCAGCGTCGCGGACACTTCGCCTGCCGCCGCGAGGCGCTCGGTGCGGGCCAGGCTTTGCTGCTGCTGGAGCAGGACTTGCGTTGCGGAGCGGACCTCCTGCTCGAGGGACATGGTGCGCTGCCGGTTGGCCTGCTCCAGCTGCTCGAGCCGGTTGACCATCTGATTGTAATTCTCGAACAGCGGCAACAGGATCGGGTCGATCCGGGCCAGGGAAACCGGAGCGAAATCGCCGTTGGACAGGCGCGAGAGGAAATTCCTGAGGTCTCCGATCGGACGCAATACCCGCTGGCGCAGCGCCCAAAGCGTCAGGAGGGCCAGGCAGGGGAATCCGAACAAGGCTGCGAGCGCCAGTTGCAAATCCAGCTTCGTATAGGCGTATACCGTATCGAGCTGCTCCAACTGGATGCGGTTCTCGCGTTCCAGCATTTCGCTCAACAGCGTCAGCGCGGAAGGCAAAGCCGTACCGGGCTGCGTCTCGGCCTGCGCGAGCAGCCGCTTCATTTGCTCGAGTCGCTCCCGCATATAGGCGCCGACGGGACCGCCTTTGACGGGAATCTGATCGAGATCGGCGCGCACCGCCTGCAATTTTTCCGGATCAGGCGCACGTCCGCCGGACGCCAGCCGCAGTTGCAAGTCCTTCAGGACGACGACGGCGTCTTCAAGCAGCGAGGTGCGATTCACGTGAGCCCGGATCGATTCGATGCGCGTGAAGTCCAGCCAGGTGAACAGGGAAAGCGTTCCCAGCGCGAGCGTGAGCACGAGCGCAAATACAACCCCGACCAGCCACGTCGGGCGCAGGAGGATGGATTTCATTGGGACCGCGCCTGAGTCTTTGCTTTGTAGCATTTTATGCCTAGTTCTCGTGGAGTACGGGATCCGTCCAGGTGAATGAGGTTGCTTGCGCCGATTCGATGCCGCCGCCGGCTGAAGGTTTGCTTTCGAAGCGACGGACTACGCATGACACAGGCGCTAAGTCGTGCTTCAGCAGACTCTGTGCCAAGCCGGCCCGGAGCCTCCGTCGCGCCGCGCACATTTGAGGGCGGCGCACCGCGGTAACGCCGTCGTTGCAAGACACGGGATCAGCCGAATCCCGTGTGCGCACGGGCCGCGGTTCGTCCCCAATCCGAAGGTTGCCTGACGAAGAAGCGGTGGTTCAGTCCAACCACATTCGCAACCACAACGGTTCAAATGGACCGGGCCACCGCTTCGTCATGCCCGTGGCGGAGTCCGTTTGTCCGTCGATTCAGATACTTGAAATGTGAGGCACATCTCCTGCTCTTAGACGCACGCCGGTTTTATCGGAAAGCGAACATCCAGTGACGCAATGCTCGAAGACCTGTTCCCTGCGACAGGAAAATGTAAAACCGCTCCTGCTTCACGGGTGGACCGATGTCGGTCGTTGAATCCGTTCTCAGGCGCCCTTACACGGTCGTTTCCGTCCTGATCCTCATCTGCCTGCTGGGGGCGGGCGCTGCTTCGCGCATGCCGGTGGACATCTTTCCGGAGATCGAAATTCCCGTGGTCAGCGTCGTTTGGACATACAACGGGATGAGCGCGCAGGACATCCAGAACCGGATCCTGACCCTGCATCAGCGCCAGCTCGCCTCCCTGGTAGACGATATCTCGCGCATCGAGGCGACGAGCTATGTCGGTGTCGGCGTCGAGAAAATCTATCTGCACGAAGGCGCGGACGTGACGCGCGCCATCTCGCAGCTGGCCAGCAGCGCGCTGGTGGTGCTGAAGTACATGCCCCGGGGCATTACACCGCCGCTGGTCTTGCGCTACAGCGCCACGGACGTTCCCATCATCCAGTTGAGCCTGTCCAGCAACACCCTGCCGGATACCAAGCTCAACGACCTCGGTCAGAACATCATCCGGCCCAGCCTTGCCGTCGTGCACGGCGCCGAGGTTCCCTATCCGTATGGGGGCAAACCGCGGGTCATCATGGCCGACCTCGATCAGCGCGCATTGCAGTCGCGCGGACTGTCGGCTTCCGACGTGAGCCAGGCGCTCGAGCGCCAGAACGTGATCCTGCCCTCGGGCGACGTGAAGATTGGCAACAAGGACTACGCGCTGTCGATGAACAACAGTCCGGACCTGCTCGACACGATCAATGGATTCCCGATCAAGCAGGTCGACGGAAAGACAGTCTTCATGCGCGACGTAGCCAACGTGCACGACGGGTTTCAGGTGCAGACGAATTCCGTTGCCGTGAATGGCACGCCCGGCGCCCTCATGTCGATCCGCAAGACCGGCGGCGTATCGACACTGGCCGTGATCGACGGTGTGCGCGCCGCGCTGCCCGACATCGAGCGCGTGCTGCCGCACGGTGTAACCATCAAGGCAATCTTCGACCAATCGATTTTCGTCAAGGCCGCGCTGAACAGCGTGCTGATGGGCGGCCTGATGGCGGCCGGCCTGACCGCGCTGATGATCCTTCTGTTCCTCGGCAACTGGCGGTTGACCATCATCATCCTTGCGGCCATTCCGCTGTCGATCGTCACGGCGGTGCTGGTGATGTACGTGGGCGGCCAGACACTCAATACGATGACTCTTGGCGGCTTCGCGCTGGCGGTCGGCATTCTGGTGGACAACGGTACCGTCGTGATCGAAAACATCGAGCGACACCTGCGCATGAACGAGCCGCTGGAAACCGCGATTATCCGCGGCGCGGGCGAGGTTGGCGTTCCCACGGTGCTATCGACCTTGTGCATCTGCATCGTGTTCGTTCCGGTCTTCCTGCTGCAGGGCACGGCCAAATATCTCTTCTCGCCGCTTTCCATCTCGGTTTGCATGTCCCTCATCGCCAGCCTGGCACTGTCATTTACGCTCGTGCCAGTCCTCTTCAAGTACCTGATGCGCCCGTCGACGGCCCGCATCGTGGCGCGGCACGGCGTTGCGCCGGGCGGCCGGTGGAAGACTCCATTCACCGCGATCCACAACGGCTTCGAGCGCGGGTTCAATGCTTTTCGCGAAACCTATCGCGACAGTCTGTCGTGGGCCGTTTCGCAACCCGCGCTTACGTCCGGATTCTTCGCCGTCCTGATGCTGGGGTCGCTGCTGCTGTTCCCGCATCTTGGCCGGGATTTCTTTCCGCAGGTCGACGCCGGAGAAATGCGATTGCACGTGCGCGCTCCGCCCGGAACCCGCATCGAGCGGACGCAGGAATATTTCGCCGAAGTTGAATCAGCCATCCGCGACATCGTCGGCAGCCAGCAGGTGGACGTCATCCTGAACAACATCGGACTGCCTTACAGCGGGATCAACATCGCGCTCAGCGATTCCGCGACGGTAGGCCCAATGGACGGCGAGATTCTTATCTCCCTGACCGAAAAACACTCGCCGACTGCCGAGCTGGTGGCCGAGCTGCGCCGCGAATTGCCGCGGCGCTTCGCCGACCTGCAATTTTTCTTCCAGCCCGCCGACATCGTCGACCAGGTGCTGAACTTCGGTCAACCCGCGCCGATCGACGTTCGGGTTTCCGGACCCAACAACGACGAAGCGTATGCCGTCGCAGCGAAACTCGCGCGCGAGCTCCAGAGCGTCCCCGGTGTCGTCGATTCGCACGTGTTCCAGGTCCCCGACGCGCCTGCCCTGACTGTCGAAGTGGATCGCACCCTCGCGACCGAAGTGGGCGCAACGCAGCAGGGCACCGCCAACAACGTGCTCGTTGCAACGAATTCCAGCGCGCAAACCGCGCCCAATTTCTGGGTTGACCCGCGCAATGGCGTCAGTTATCCGCTGGTGGTGCAATTGCCGACCTACCGGATCGAATCGGCAGCGGATCTGTGGACCATGCCGGTGACCGCAGGCGCCGGGCGCGACGAGCGCCAGCTCCTCATGAACATTTCGACATTCGGCCGTACCAATGTTCCGCTGATCACTTCGCAGCTCAACATTCGGCCGGTGTTCGACGTTCATGCCGACATCCAGGGGCGCGATCTGTATTCCGCGGCCGCGGCCATCGACAAGGTCCTCGAAGCCAATCGCCCCGATCCGGCCAAGGCGATCAAGGTCACGCTGAGTGGGCAGGTGGAAACGATGCGTGAGAGTTATGCGGGATTATTCACCGGGATCGCGCTCGCGGTAGTACTTGTCTATCTTTTCCTGGTCATCAACTTCCAGAGCTGGATCGATCCGTTGATCGTGCTGATGGCGGTGCCGTTCGCGCTGGCCGGCGTCATGTGGATGCTGTTCCTGACACAGACCCATCTGAGCGTGCCGGCCCTGATGGGAACACTGATGTGCATCGGGCTCACGACTGCGAACAGCATTCTCGTGGTGACTTTTGCGAACCAGCGCATGGAGGCCGGCGACGAGCCGCTCATTGCGGCGGTGACGGCGGGTTATACGCGGCTGAGGCCCGTTCTGATGACGGCCGGCGCCATGATCCTCGGCATGATCCCGACGGCGCTCGCTGTCGGCGAGGGCGGCGAGCAGAACGCACCGCTTGCCCGGGCCGTAATAGGCGGCCTGCTGTTCGCCACGTTCGCCACTCTGATCTTCGTGCCCATCATGTACCGGCTGCTGCGCCGGAATGCTCTGTCCGCTTCTTATTCGACGAGGGAATCCCGTGCAAACGGATGATCAATCTCAGCAGTTCCAAGGCGCGAACTACGAGGCGCCCATGGCAACCCACGCACATTCGGTTCATGGCGCTGAGTCCGACTCTGCCCATGTATCCACGACCTTTGCGCCAGGAACGGGGCGCAGGCTCAAGATCTCCGCGTCGGCGGGTGCAATCGTTCTGATCGCCAGCTTTTTGACGGTTCACTTCCTCAAAGCCTCCGGCGAAAGCAAGCTGCATGAGACCTCGAAGGCCGAGTCGTCGCTTAAGCAGCTCGTCAACGTTATCGCCGTGCAGAGCTCGGGGACAACTCGCCCCCTGACACTGCCCGGAGAGACGGCCGCGTGGTACGAAAGCACGCTGTACGCGCGCGTTACCGGCTATGTCGGCAAGTGGTCCGTGGACATCGGCGATCATGTGCGACAGGGCCAGGTCCTCGCGATCATCGAAACGCCCGAACTGGATGCCGACCTGATCGCCGCGCGCGCAGAACTGACAGCGGCGCAAGCCCAGGTCAAGGTCAGGGCAGCCGAGGCGGAGTTCGCCAAAAGTACCAACGAACGCTGGCGCGATTCGCCCAGGGGCGTGGTCTCCGAGCAGGAACGCGAGGCCAAACGATCCGATTTCGACAGCGCGATGGCCAGGCTGAATGCCGCCCATGCGCAGGTCGAGCTCGACAAGGCGCGCGTCGAACGCTTCACGGCCCTGCAGCAGTTCAAGCAGGTAACCGCGCCTTTCGACGGCACGGTCACGGAACGCCGCGTCGATGTTGGGAACCTGGTCACCGCGGGCAGCACGAGCAACACGCTTCTCTACCGGCTGAGCCAGGAGTCGCCGATGCGCGTATTCGTGGATGTGCCACAGAGCGTGTCGGGCGAACTCCTGAAACCGGGGGTCACGGTGCAGATCAAGGCGAGCAGCCTGCCGGGCGTCACGATCAGCGGCGAGGTTGCGCGCACCGCAAAGGCGATCAATCCGCAGTCCCGTACCCTGCGGGTCGAAGTGGACATTCCGAATACCGACCAGGCCCTGGTGCCGGGAATGTACGTGGACGTGAACTTTGCGCTCCAGAGCAGCAATCTGATCCAGGTGCCCGCAGCCGCACTGGTCTTCCGATCGAGCGGGCCGCAGGTCGCCCTGGTCGACAGCACGGGACGGGTGAATTTCCGCAAGGTCACGATCTCGCGTGACGACGGCAACATGGTGGAAGTCGGCTCGGGGCTCTCTCCCGGCGACCGCGTTGCGCTGAATATCAGCAGCCGGATCAGCGATGGCGAGACCGTCACCGTAGCCGAGTCCGGCGACGGCGCCTCCGCCGTCGCGGCCAAGGTGCGCTGAGGCGAACGCGGCATGCGCTCATCATCCACTCTTTGCGCATTGGCGATCGTAACTGCCCTGACAGGATGCGCCGTCGGGCCCGACTACCGCGCGCCGAAGATGAAAGTGCCGGGCGGATTCGCCGCCGCGTCCGGCGCGCAGGCAGCAGCAGCCGCGGCCAATGCGCCCGTCGATCTCTCCCGGTGGTGGCATTCGCTGAACGATGCCCAGCTCGAGGCGCTGATCGATCGTGCGATCCAATCCAACACTAGCCTCGAAATCGCCCTCACCCGGTTGCAGGAAGCGAGGACATTCGAGACGGTGGTAGCGGGCCACGCACTGCCCTATGTGGACGCCAGCGCCGGCGTCGGACGCGGAACCGGGAGCAACCTTACGCGCGGGCGCATTGCACCGCCACTCAACGCTGCCTCGAACACGGCCGGTCTGGAGCACATCACGTCCATCGCCGGCTTCGATGCGGCATGGGAGATCGACCTGTTTGGCAGGTACCGGCGCGAACTCGAGGCGGCCCGGTACGACACCGAGGCCTTGGCCGCCGCGCGCAACGCGGTCCTCACGACAGTCATAGCGGATGTCGTGCGCGCTTATCTGAACATGCGCGGATTGCAGACCCAGCAGGCAATCCTGCAGCAGAATTTGCGAAGCGTGCAGAAGCTGCTCGAGCTCATGCAGGCGCGCTTCGATCGCGGCATCACCAACGAACTGGATGTAACGCTTGCACGCCGGCAACTGGCAACGCTGCAAGCGAAGGTGGCGCCGCTTGGGTCACAGATCAGCGCGGCCCAATATGCCATAGCCGTCCTGTTGGGCCAGTTCCCGGAGGACCTGGCGCAAGAACTGGCGAAACCGGAACTGATCCCGCAGATACCCGACCAGGTCGACGCCGGTCTGCCGCTGGATCTCATTCGGCGCCGTCCCGATGTCATCGAGGCCGAACGCCTGCTGGCGGAGGCGACCGCCCGCATCGGCGTCGCGACGGCAGGGCTATTCCCTTCGCTGTTCGTCAGCGCCGGCGCAGGCAATCAGGTCCAGGGGCTGGGAGTTACGCCTCGTGCCGACAAGTTCATCTGGTCGGCGGGCGCCGGAGCCATTTTTCCCCTGCTGGACTTCGGCACCCTTGATGCCCTGGTCAACGTCGCGGACCTACGCACTCACGAATTGCTGATCAACTACAAGCAGACCATCCTCAGGGCCGTGCAGGAAGTCGATACCGCGATGAGCAGCTATGCCTCACAGCAGGATCGATTGCGCAATCTGGGCGAAGCGCTGTCCGCCAGTCAGCGCGCGCTGAGCCTTGCAACGCAACGCTACGACCGGGGCCTGACCGACTTTCTCAACGTCGTCGATGCCGAGCGGGAGCAGTACGACATTGAGGAGCAGTACACCACCGCCCAGGTGGTGGTCGGGGAACAGTTCGTTGCGCTCTACAAGGGGCTCGGCGGCGGCTGGGAGAACTACCAATCGATTCCGCCGATTCGGCAGCCACAACCCGCCATCATCGCCGCATTCCGCAGGTTGCTCGCGCCGGAAGATCCGCTGAAGTGATCTGCTGAGCAATATCGAGCGACGCCCGAAGGACGATCTGTCGCACCGTGAATTGGCGGGCAGCGGGGCAGAGCACCAACGCAAGCATCCGGTTCGTCACTTCAATATCCGTAGCGGCAACCCTGATCTTTGTGCATGTCGTATTCAGCCTGATGCGCAGAAAATGGCCGCTCGAGGCCGCGCAAGAGCACGAGAAACCATTTGCAGCCCGGTAACGAATCGGACTCACCAAGCAAAAGAAACGGGCGCCGAATCGGCACCCGTTTTTCCCGGGAGAAGCCTCGGCCGCAAAGGCCCAGGTCAATCAGAATCGCAACGTCAGGTCGGCCTGAATGATGCTGTACTTGTTGATGGTGCCAACATCTGAAGAGTCGTCGTTGAAACCACCCGTGCTCATAGCGTCGTTGAGCCGCTTCGCCTTGCCGTAGCGCAGCGTGGTGATGATGCCATTCGCTGGGCTATAGCCGCCGGCAATGTAGTAGCCGACGGTATTGGTGCGCTCGAAGAAGTCGGAGTCCAGCATGTTCTGGTCCAGCGCGAATTGCTGGGTGCGCTGATAGTAGCTGCGGACTTCCCAAGTTCCTTTCTTGGCGGAACTGCCCAACGCGGGGCCCTGGTTCGCGGATTGCGGCACGCCGGAGCTGGCAAGCGAAAGGCCGATCATCAGTGCCTTGTTCTGGTCCTTGATTTGCGGCGTCGCGCTGGCGTCCGCGCGGTCGTTGCCCTGGGTATTCCAGGCGTAGTCTGCGAAGACCATGCCCGACAGGCTTGCCACCGGGAAGCGCACATCCATCGGAATCTCGACGACCTGCAGGTGGCGGATTCCGAGATCAGCCACGCTACCGCCGATGCCCTGAAAGTTGCTGTTAAACACCGTCTCGTCGTCGGTGAGGCGGTACCTGTAGAGGTTCACCGCTGCCTTCGTCGAGGTGTTTTCGGAGAACTTATAGGCGCCTCCGATTTCGTATGCGAACAGGATCGCCGACTGGCTTGAACCAAGACCGGGGTTGGGGCCATCGAGCTTTGCGCTGGTCCAGGCGCCGCTGCGCTTGCCAACTTGCGAATAAAGATACTGGCCGGCGACCGCGAACAGGGTCGCATTGTCCCCCAGCTTGTAGGTGAACTTCTCGGACAGGCCCTCAGGCGTGATGTCCGGGTCCCAGACCATCGAGGTCGTGTAGAGAGGGTTGACTTGGCGACCCGCGATCACCTGCGCCCAATCAGTGGGTTTCCAACCGATGAACGCCAGACCGACGGCGACCGCATCGGTAGATTTGTTCGACTGCGAGGCCTTCGAAGTTCCAGGGGCCCCCGTCGCCGCATTATCGTCTGCCATCGTCACCCACGCGGAGCGACCATACGTGCCGGTATCCAGGCGGACACCGTAGAAAAAGTCGTCGCTCACGTCGCCGCGCAGCCCGAGACGCAGGGCATAGCGCCAACGTTGGCGCTCTTCGGAGGTCTTCGTGTCGTCAGCGGCCCGTGCAATGCGGTTTTCGTAGCGCAAGCGCAAGTCGCCATAGAGTTCCATGCTCTTGAGCGCTTCCGGAACCTTGAGCGTCGAGGTCGAGGCACTCTTCGCTTTTTGCTCCTTTTCCACATCGGTGGCACTCTTCAGCGCCTCCGCGCGACGATCCGACCGTGCCTCGGTGCGCATCTGTTGATAGTCGTCATCGCTCAACACGCCCTTTTCATGCAGCTTGTCTAGCAGAGTTTCCATGTCGGCAAACGCCGGCGTGGCGCTGGCGCCGAACAATCCCGCAATCGCCGTCGCCAGAATCAGACGTTTGGATGCCGTGGTCGTGAATCCCATTTAATGAATCTCCCGGTTGAAAACTTGCGCACCGAACCATAAGGGGTGCCTGACGGGATCGAATTCTGGGGGTCGAATGTGACAAACAGATGAAAGCAAAATGTTCCCCGGATGACAGGGACATTGCCGGGAGCTAGTTCAGACGAACCAGCGGGCTACGGACAGGAGCAGGACAACCAGGAGAAGGACAAGCAGCCAGGCCAAAAGCCGGTTGAGCCGCTGCTGGCTCTTTACCAGAGCCACGACGGCCGCATATAAATTCGGGGCGGTACGATCGGACAGCACCCGATGCAAAAGGCGCGGCAACTGCGGCAGCAGTGCGCTCCACTGCGGCGCCTCTTTGCGGATGTTTTGCCACAGGCCGCGCCAGCCGACCTGTTCTGACATCCAGCGTTCCAGATAAGGCTTCGCCGTGACCCACAGATCGAGATCCGGGTCGAGGTCGCGGCCCAGGCCTTCGATGTTCAGCAGGGTTTTCTGCAGCAGGACCAGCTGCGGCTGGATCTCGATGTTGAAGCGCCGCGAAGTCTGGAACAGGCGCAGCAGCACCTTGCCGAACGAGATCTCCTTGAGCGGCCTGTCGAAGATCGGTTCACACACCGCGCGTATCGCCGTCTCGAACTCCTCGATACGCGTATCGGCCGGAATCCAGCCCGACTCGATATGTATTTCCGCGACGCGCCGGTAATCGCGCCGGAAAAAGGCGAGGAAGTTCTGCGCGAGGTAGTTCTTGTCCACCTCGTTGAGCGTGCCCATGATGCCGAAGTCGAGCGCGATGTAGCGGCCGTCGGACGCCACCAGGATGTTCCCCGGGTGCATGTCGGCGTGAAAGAACCCGTCGCGGAAAACCTGCGTGAAGAAAATCTCGACGCCGGCACGCGCGAGCTTCGGGATATCGATGCCCAGCGCGCGCAGTTTCCCCACCTGGCTGATCGGCACGCCGACCATGCGCTCCATGACCATGACCTCGGTGCCGCAGAAGTCCCAGAATATTTCCGGCACGAGCAGCAACGGCGAGTTGTCGAAATTGCGGCGCAACTGGCTGGCGTTGGCCGCCTCGCGCATCAGATCGAGTTCGTCCTTCAAATGCCTTTCGAACTCGGCCACCACTTCCCTGGGCTTGAGCCGGCGGCCGTCCGCCCAGAGCTTCTCGATAAGGCTGGCGGCGACATTGAGCAGCGCGACGTCCTCGACGATGACCGGCGCAATCCCCGGACGCAAAACCTTGACGGCGACTTCGCGTCCGCCGGGCAACACGGCGAAATGGACTTGCGCCACCGAAGCGCTGGCGATTGCCACCGGATCGAAACGTTCGAAAACCTGGTCGACCGGCAGGCGGTAGGTGCGTTCCAGCGTGCGATAGGCCTGTTCGACCGGGAACGGCGGCACTCTGTCCTGCAACCCGGCGAGCTCATCAGCGATATCGAGCGGGATCAGATCGCGCCGCGTCGACAGCACCTGGCCGAACTTGACGAATATCGGTCCGAGCGCTTCAAGTGCGAGGCGCAGGCGTTCGCCGCGTGGACGTTCGAGCTTGCGCCAGAACAACGCCGCCGACAGCAGCAGCCGCAAGCCGCGAACGCGCTCGTGACCGAGGAAGAATTCGTCAAGCCCGTAGCGCAGCGATACACGCAGAATTTTCAGCAGGCGCAGCAGACGCATCGGGGGTGACCGGGGTTCAGCCGCCGCGGGCTTGCCGTTGCAGGCGCTCGATGCGCTTGTCGAGACGCTCTGTGGCGTCGCGCAATTCGTCGACGTCGCGCACGAATTCAGCGGCGCGCAGCGGCGTGACCAGCAGATGTTTCTCCTCGGTCAGATATTCGGCGACGTTTCCCGCGAGGCTTTTCGCTGCCTGTTTCGGCCATGCGGCAGCCGATCGCCCCACCCCGGCCAAGCGTTGCGCGGCGATATCGCCGAACACTCGACTCAAATCTTCTTCGACGTCCCAGTGCAGATTGGCCGCGACCTTGAAAATGGCCGCAGCGAAGCCGGTATCGCCCTCCACGCCCGCTTTGCGCCAGGCCTCCTCGCCTTCGGCAAGAATCTGCAGCACGGTGGTGTGGGTCAGGCGGATCGTGACTGCCGGCTCGGCATCCCCCGGCGCGGCGTGCAGCATCCCGTCGGTATCGACGGCAACTGCCAGGCGCAGCGGGAACAGGTCGAAAACCGCGACCTTGCCGGCATGCTCGGCCAGGCTCTGCCGCGCCCACGCGGCCGGAGCGAGCAGGTGATTGACGAATGCGCAGAAAGGGACGGCGAACATCGGGTCAGAACTTGTAGCCGACGTGCAGGGCCACCACGCCCGCAGTCAGGTTGTAGTAGTCGACGCGTGCGCAGCCAGCCTGCTCCATCATTTGCTTGAGCTCTTCCTGGCCCGGATGTTTGCGGATCGATTCCACGAGATAACGATAGCTGTCCGCATCACCGGTAACGAGCTTGCCCAGCAGCGGCAGCAACTTGAACGAATAGGCGTCGTACGCAGGCCGCAGCGGTTGCCAGACTTGCGAGAACTCCAGCACCAGCACGCGGCCGCCCGGGCGCACGACCCGCAGCATTTCCGCCAGAGCCTTGTCCTTGTGTGTCATGTTACGCAGGCCGAAGCCGACGATCGCGCAGTCGAAATAGCCGTCCCGCAAAGGCAGGCGCTCGGCGTCGCACTGCACGGCCGGCACCACGCGGCCAGCATCGATCAGGCGATCGCGCCCGCGCCCGAGCATCTCGCGATTGATATCGGTCAACCAGACTTCGCCGCCTTCGCCGACCCGGGACAGGAACAGCGATGAAAGATCGCCGGTCCCGCCCGCGACATCGAGCACGCGGCCACCTTTGCGTACTGCACTCATCTCGACGGCGAAACGCTTCCATACGCGGTGCAAGCCACCCGACATCAGGTCGTTCATGATGTCGTAGCGATTCGCCACCGAACTGAACACGCCGGCGACCTTTCCCGCCTTTTCGTGCTCCGGCACTTTCTGGAAACCGAAATCGGTTGTCTTGTCCGGATTCATGGAAACCTGCGGTTTGCGCGTCAGATTTTCTTCCAGGCCGCTTTTGCACCTGGCGCCGGCTGCGCTTTGCCGGCCGGCTCGCGGTTCACGCCGGCAATAGCCAACCTGTCGAGATACTGCTGCCACAGCTTGGGCTGATTTTCGCCGAGGCTGTAGAGATAGTCCCACGAGTACAGCCCGGTATCGTGGCCATCGCTGAAGACCAGCTTGACCGCATAATGGCCGACCGGTTCGACTGCGGTTATTTCCACATCCATCTTGCCTTCCTGCAGGACTTCCTGTCCGGGTCCGTGCCCCCGCACTTCGGCGGACGGCGAATACACGCGCAGATATTCGCAGGACAGGGTATAGCTCTTGCCGTCATCGAAACTGATCTCGAGTACGCGCGATTTCCGGTGCAATTTGATTTCGATGGGACGAGGGGTCCCGGGTTGAAGTCCTGCCATGGTTGCTATCGAAAGCGGTTGCTATCGGAAACGGCTGATCTTTCGGAATGGGATCTTGCGCGGTTGCGCCAGACGCCATCATAGCCGTCAACCGCGCCAGCGTCCCGAAACGATGTCACGAGGTTGTAACATTTGCTTCATAGTATTGCAAACGTAAAAATAGAGCGGGAAAAGTCACTCATGGCAGCAACCATCCTCGTCGTCGAAGACGAACCGGCAATCCAGGAACTGATCGCCTACAACCTGAAGCAGGCTGGGCATCAACCGTTGCGCGCCGACAACGCGGAACAGGCACTCCACCTGGTGGCCAACGCACTGCCGGATCTGGTGCTGTTGGACTGGATGCTGCCGGGCCTTTCGGGCATCGAATTCGCGCGACGATTGCGCGCCGACAAACGCACCCGCTCGATACCGATCATCATGCTGACCGCGCGCTCCGACGAACAGGACAAGCTGCAGGGTCTGGAAACCGGCGCGGACGATTACATCACGAAGCCTTTTTCACCGCGCGAGTTGAATGCCCGCATCAAGGCGGTGCTGCGCCGGCGCGCCCCGGAAATGACGGACGACATGGTGCAACTCGGCGGCCTCAAGCTCGATCCGGCCAGCCATCGCGTCAGCGGCAACGGCGAACCGGTGGAACTCGGACCGACAGAATTCAGGCTGCTGCACTTTCTGATGACGCATGCGGAACGCGTGCATTCGCGCACCCAGTTGCTCGACCAGGTCTGGGGCGACCACGTGTTCGTCGAGGAGCGCACGGTGGACGTGCACATCCGGCGGCTGCGCAAGGCGCTCGAACCCACCGAACTGGACGGCCTGGTGCAGACGGTGCGCGGCACCGGTTATCGTTTCTCCACGAACTGATCGAGTCCGCGCAGGATTGGCGCCTGGGAATTCTGCGATAATTCCCGCCGGCTCATTCGAGGGACGCAACGCTTGAAGTCAATGTGGGGCAGGCCCCTCTCCACCGTCGTCCTGATTGCCGTACTTGCCCTGATCTCCTGGCCGTTGCTGGGATCGAGGGGCGCGCTGTTGTTTCTCAGCCTGATGCTGCTCGGCTTGCTGCTGCACCATCTGCGCAACCTCTCCATGCTGTACCACTGGCTGCAGAACCCGCAATCGCGGAACATGCCGATGGGCTCGGGCGCATGGGAATATCTGTCTTCCAACATGCTCAGGATGCTCAAGCGCCAGCGCGAGACGGAACGGCGGCTGGGCGAGGCACTGTCGGGTTTTCAGCTGGCAGGCGCGGCGTTGCCGGACGCGGTCGTCATCCTCGACGACACCGATCGCATCGAATGGTGCAATCCGAAAGCCGAGGACTACTTCGGCCTCGACAACCAGCGCGACCGCGGCCAACAGATCACTTACATCCTCCGGCAGCCGCAGTTCGTGGAACATCTGTCGTCGAACCATGCCGGCGAACCGCTGGTCATGAAAATGTCGCGCCCGGCCGGCGAAATGGTGCTGGCCGTGCAACAGGTGCCCTACGGCGACAGCCGCAAGCTGATCCTCGGTCGCGACATCACGCGCTGGGAGCGCCTCGAAACGACACGGCGCGATTTCGTTGCAAACGTCTCGCACGAGTTGCGCACGCCGCTCACCGTCGTCGGCGGTTTCCTGGAAACTCTGGAGGACATGGACGCACCGGATCCGGAGATGACGAAACGCGCGATCGAGCTGATGAGGCAGCAAACCGGCCGGATGACGCGACTGGTGGAGGATCTGCTGACGTTGTCGCGGCTCGAGAGCACGCAGAACCCGCTGCGGGAAGAAGACGTCAACGTGCCGGAAATGCTGCGCACGCTTCACCAGGACGCGCAAGTACTGTCCGCCGGGCGCCATCGGATTCGCGTGAAGCTGGAAAGCCCCGAATGGCTTAAAGGCAACACCGAGGAGTTGCGCAGCGCGTTCGGCAACCTGATCAGCAACGCCGTGCGCTACACGCCGGAAAACGGCGAGATCGAAATACGCTGGTGGCTGAACGATGCCCAGCTGACATTCGCCGTACACGACACCGGCATCGGCATCGAGCCGCAGCACATCGACCGGCTGACCGAACGCTTCTATCGCGTGGACCGCAGCCGTTCGCGTGAAACCGGCGGCACCGGCCTTGGCCTCGCTATCGTCAAGCACGTGCTGAGCCGCCATCAGGCGCGGCTCGACATCCAGAGCACGCCGGGAAGCAACAGCACTTTTTCCGTCGTATTTCCCGACACCCGCCGCGTCGCCGCTGGTCATGCAGCGGCGGCGAAAGTTTCTGCCTAGAGCAACTCGACCAGGCGCTGGCGCAACGTTCGATTGAACCCTGCGGGCAGCGGCCGCGCACGCTCTCGCACACTGGCCGACCAGACGGAATTCGGGAACTGCGGATCATCGGCGAATCTCGGTATCACGTGCCAGTGCAGATGTGGCACGACGTTGCCGAGACTGGCGAGATTGATCTTATCCGGCGCCAGCAATTCGCGCAGCAATCCCTCGACCGCGTAGACGACGCTCATCATCCGCGCACGATCTGCTTCGGATACGTCTGTCATTTCCTTCGCGTGGGCATTGAGAATGACGCGGCAGAAGCCGGGATGATCCGCGTCGCCGACCAGCACGACCCTGGCGAAGCCGTCATCCCAGAGGACTTCGCCGCCGGCCTGCGCACAGAGTGCGCAGGCCGTGGCTAGTGGCTTGTGATTAGCGGCTGGTGAAGACATGTCCTGGCTTCCATCTAACCACTGGCCACTCACCACTCATCACTCCGCGTGTTCATCACAGAAGAACGCGCTCGATGCCACCGCTATTGGCTTTCGCCACATACTCGGCCATCCAGTTTTCCCCGAGCACGTGTTTGGCGATCTCCACGACAATGTAGTCGGCCTGCACGCCGGTGTCATCGCGGAAGCGCGACAATCCCTGCAGGCAGGATGGGCAGGACGTCAGGATTTTGACCGGCTCCTCGCCGCCTTTTGCGCGGATGGCCGCCACCCCTTTTTCCATTTCCTCCTGCTTGCGGAAGCGCACCTGCGTGGAGATATCGGGGCGTGTAACCGCAAGCGTGCCGGATTCGCCGCAGCAGCGATCGTTCAGCGGCACGTTCGAACCCATCAGCTTGGCTACGACTTTCAGCGGCTGGTAGGTCTTCATCGGCGTGTGGCAGGGATCATGGTACATGTAGCGCACCCCGGTAACGCCCTCGAGCCGCACGTTTTTCTCCATCAGGTATTCGTGGATGTCGAGCAGCCGGCAGCCGGGAAAGATCTTGTCGAATTCGTATTTCTGCAACTGGTCCATGCAGGTTCCGCAGGACACGACCACGGTCTTGATGTCGAGGTAGTTCAGCGTATTGGCGACGCGATGGAACAGCACGCGGTTGTCCGTGCTGATCTTCTGGCCTTTTTCCGCTTCGCCGGCGGAAGTCTGCGGGTAACCGCAGCACAGGTAGCCCGGCGGTAGTACCGTGATGGCGCCGACTTCGTACAGCATCGCCTGCGTGGCGAGCCCGACCTGGCCGAACAGGCGCTCGCTGCCGCAGCCCGGAAAATAAAACACCGCGTCGGAATCCTCGCTCACCTTTCTCGGGTCGCGGATGACCGGCACCATGCGGTTGTCCTCGATGTCCAGCAAGGCGCGCGAAGTTTTTTTCGGCAATCCGCCCGGCATCGGCTTGTTGATGATGTGGATCACCTGCGCCTTGATCGAGGGCTTGCCGAGGGTGGCCGGCGGATGCTTCACCTGATCCTGTATGAGCCCGAGCGATTTTCCCGCGCGATAGGCCAGCCGCTGCGCGCGGAAGCCCCACTCGATCATGATTTTTCGCGTGACCTTGATCGTGTTCGGATCGGTGGCATTCAGGAACAGCATCGACGCGGCCGTGCCGGGATTGAATTTTTTCTTGCCCTGGCGGCGCAGGAAATTGCGCATCGCGATCGACACGTCGCCGAAATCGATGTCCACCGGACAGGGATTCAGGCATTTGTGGCAGACCGTGCAATGATCGGCGACATCGGAAAATTCGTCGAAGTGCTTGAGCGACACGCCGCGGCGCGTCTGTTCTTCGTAGAGGAAAGCCTCGATCAGCAGCGACGTGGCCAGGATCTTGTTGCGCGGCGAATACAGCAGGTTCGCTCGCGGCACGTGGGTCGCGCACACCGGCTTGCACTTGCCGCAACGCAGGCAGTCCTTGATCGAATCGGAAATCTCGCCGATCGCGCTTTGCTCCAGGATCAGGCTCTCCAGCTCCAGCAGGTTGAAGCTCGGCGTGTAGGCGTTGTCGAGGTTGGCGCCGGCAAGCAGCTTGCCCCTGTTGAAGCGGCCTTCCGGATCCACCCGCTTCTTGTACTGCGCGAAGCTGTCCATTTCCTGCGGCTCGAGATATTCCAGCTTGGTGATGCCGATGCCGTGCTCGCCCGAGATCACCCCGTTCAGCGCCCGCGCCAGTTTCATGATGCGCGCGACGGCGACATTGGCCTCGTGCAGCATCGCGTAATCGTCGGAGTTGACCGGGATATTGGTGTGCACATTGCCGTCGCCGGCATGCATGTGCAGCGCCACGAACAGCCGGCTTTTCAGCACGCGCTTGTGAATGGCGTTGATCTCGGCGCGGATCGGATCGAAGGCGCGGCCGTCGAAAATCTGCATCAGCGGCTCGCAGGCTTCTTTTTTCCAGGACACACGAAGCGCATAGCTTTGAAGAGCCTGAAAGACCGTCGAGCTCGAGGTTTCTCCCTCGACCCTCGTCCCTCGCCCCTCGTCCCTCGCGAGAAAGTCGCGAAGCGGCGAATCGAGGTTGTCGAGCATCCATTGCCAGCGGCTGCGGGTCGAACGCACCAGCTCGGTCGCATTTGCCGGCCGGCCGTCGAGCACCTCGTCGTGCG
>Ga0209131_1000569_pt1 | contig 26295 bp, 20 predicted proteins | sample GraSoi_2013_40cm_FD_185826 | JGI IMG/M metagenome (GOLD analysis project Ga0209131, IMG submission 185826) | Grasslands soil microbial communities from the Angelo Coastal Reserve, California, USA - Sample 9_17_2013_40cm (SPAdes) (version 2) | ecosystem: Environmental > Terrestrial > Soil >... | reverse complement strand
CCATCGACGGCATGGTCCTTGCGCTTGACCGATACCTCAAGGCGGCCAATGACACGACCAAGATCGTGCCCGGCCACGGTCCGCTCGCCACCAAGGCCAACCTTCAGGAATGGCACGACATGATGGTCACGGTGCGAGACCGGGTCAAGAAACTGTTCGACGAAGGAAAGAGCGAACAGGAAGTGCTCGCCGCCAATCCGCTGGCCGATCTCGACGGCAAATGGGCCGGCCCCCCGGGGGCCATCACCTCCAACCCCACCTTCCTGCGCAACGTTTACAACAGCTTCCGCAATCGCAATTGAACGATGAGGGCGGATTTCCGGTGAGGTAGAAGCGCCTCTCTTCCCAGTCGTGGCCGGGCTCGTCCCGGCCACCCCGATTATTCTTGCTCTGTGCCTCAACGTTCGGGGTCGCCGGGACAAGCCCGGCGACGACGCCGGTGTGTGTGTGATTCAATGCGACCAGAACGGGCCCTTATCAACTAAGCCGCCCGGCAATGCCGGAGCGCCGGCGGCAGAACTCCTGGACGTCAGTGCATTTTCTGAGTATCCCTGCATTAGGCAGCGCGCACGTCCCGGCCTTCGAGACTCATAATTGGGGCGGCCGCTAGCACAGGGATCGGCGATGTTACGTGGCACGTACCGAGGCGGTGCGGCAGGATGCTTTGCCGTGCTCAGGGCGGCGCGGCTGGCGCTCGCGATCGTGGGTGGCGGTCTTGCGGCAGCCGGATGCACGACCTCCGGGGAGCCAGTGCTCGGAGCGATCGGCGGAACAGGGCTACGTACCGTCGCCTTCGAGTCGATCGACGGGCCGCCCGAACAGCTATTCCGCAAGCTCGTGACCCAACTCGGCGAGGAGGCGACGGCCCGCCGGGTCGCCATGGTGTCGCGGGAGCAGCCGGCGCAATATCGCATTCGCGGCTATGTGGCTGCCCATGTGCAGGGCAAGAGGACCACCATCACGTGGGTATGGGACGTCTTCAATTCCGACCGCGAGCGCGCGGTACGGCTCGGCGGCGAGGTGCCGGGCGCGCCATCGGAGCGCGCCTGGGCGGCCGCCGATGATGGGGTGGTGGCCCGCATAGCCCGGGACGGCATGAGCAGGCTGGCGGCATTCCTGGCGAGCCCGGGTTCTCCGGGGGAATTCTTGCCGCCGCGGGAGGAGGCGTCGTCTGTCGCATCGACGACTGACGCCGCAGCATCTCTGGCCTTCCTGCAGCCATTGCGGCCGTAACACGGCCTTCGCAGCGGCCCGGCGACGACGCTGGCCGGTGATCAATGCGACCGAAATCCGTTCTATCGGACACAAGTCTTAACGCGACTGCACGCCGGGCCGGTCGAAAAAACCGCCGGGACAGCAGGTCGCCTCGTATTGCCATCACCCTGACGTAATTGTTATGACCGCCCCGCACGGACGGTGAAATGGTGGCGTGTTCCGATGGCGACCCTGTGAGTGCCTGGCCTGGAAATACCGCTATGGTGACACCCGCAACCACGGCCGCCGGGGAGGGGTGAATGGCGGGCGCAAATGGGGCGATCAAGCTCGTAGCAGGCAATTCCAATCCGCGCCTGGCCGAGGCCATCGCGGCGCGCTTGCGCACGCCGCTCGCCAAGGCGGTGGTGCGGCGCTTCGCCGACATGGAAATCTTCGTCGAGATTTTGGAAAACGTACGCGGCGCCGACGTTTTCGTTATCCAGTCGACCTCTTATCCGGCCAATGACCACCTCATGGAGCTGCTGATCATTATCGACGCGTTGCGTCGCGCCTCGGCGCGCCGCATCACGGCGGTGGTGCCGTATTTCGGCTATGCCCGTCAAGACCGCAAACCCGGCCCGCGCACGCCGATTTCGGCGAAGCTCGTCGCCAACCTGATCACCAATGCGGGCGCCGACCGGGTGCTGACACTCGACCTCCATGCCGGGCAGATTCAGGGCTTCTTCGACATCCCGACCGACAATCTGTATGCCGCCCCCGTAATGGTGCGCGACATCCGCGAGCGTTTCGACCTGTCCAACGTGATGGTCGTGTCGCCCGACGTTGGCGGCGTCGTCCGCGCCCGCGGCCTCGCCAAGAGGATCAATGCACCGCTCGCCATTATTGACAAGCGGCGCGAACGGGCGGGTGACTCGGAAGTCATGAACGTGATTGGCGAGGTCGACGGGCGCACCTGCATCCTGGTCGACGATATCGTCGATTCTGGCGGCACCCTGGTAAACGCCGCCGATGCCCTCATCGAAAAGGGCGCCCAGGAGGTCTACGCCTACATTACCCACGGGGTGCTGTCGGGCGGCGCGGTGGCCCGCATCACGGCCTCTCAGCTCAAGGAGCTGGTGATCACGGATTCGATCCAGGCAAGCGAGGCCGTGCGGGTCGCCGTCAATATCAGAGGACTGTCGATCGCAACCCTGATCGGCGATGCCATCGGCCGCACTGCGGCCGAAGAATCCGTGTCGAGCCTCTTTGATTGAAGGCTGGAGCGTGGGCGTCCCAGACCGGCCCCACCCTACGACCCCCGCTAGCGGGGGTGGGACTCTATTAACCCTCGCCGCGAGTGGGGGAGGGCCTCTATTGACCCTCCCCCACTTGCGGGGGAGGGTGGGGAGGGAGCAAGCGGACGGGCCGCCCGCGCTCCGCCCCGAGTCAACTTGTCACATGCATTATTTCAGGCGCGCTTGTGGAAGGTGGTCCAAACGCCATTGCGGCGTTCCGGCGAATCCTAGAACACTCGGCGAGTCAGATACTTCCAATGGCGGGATCATGAGCGGCCCGAGAGGGCCGCTCATGATTCAAGGCCCGCCCCCTCCCTCCTCTCCCTCGCAGGCGAGGGGCGTCGGGACGGGGCTTCGGCCGCTTCGGATGAATCGTGGCACCGCCCGACCGCGACATCATGGCGCGTGCGTCCGGTAACGTTGAGGCTGTTTTCACGTGATAGGTGGTTCGGATATGTCGCTGGGAGATATGGAAGAGCAGACCAACAACCCGGTCGACGTCGTCGAACGGCTGGCGGCTGTGCACGAATGGTCATTCGCTCGAGCCAGCGACGACGAAGTGACGCTCGTGGTCGCCGGTCGCTGGACAGACTACCAGGTCTCCTTCACGTGGATGCCTGAGATTGAGGCGCTGCACCTGGCTTGTGCATTCGATCTCAAGGTGCCGGAGCGGCGTCGCCCCGAAGTGACCGAGCTTGCGGCGCTCATCAACGAGCAGCTTTGGGTCGGACACTTCGACGTCTGGTTCAAAGATGGCATCATCATGTTCCGCCATGCGCTGGTGCTCACCGGCGGCATCACAGCGGCGGACGCCCAGTGCGAGGCTCTGCTCGGCATGGCGCTTAACTCCTGCGAGCGTCACTACCAGGCCTTCCAATTCGTGCTATGGGCCGGCAAGAGCCCCCGCGAGGCACTTGAATCGATCATGTTCGAAACCCGCGGAGAGGCGTGATTATCAGGGATCAGTAATCAGTAATCAGGGATCAAGATCAGGAACGATCCGCTGACGCTGATCTTGATCCTTGATCCTTGATTACTGATCCCCGATTACTGATCCCTGCACCCGGCGCGCCAAATAATTGAAATTGACCACGAACTGCTCAGGCTGGGAGATTTCCTGCTTGAGCTTCTCGATGTCGGCGCGGGGGAACTCGGGACCGGGGTCGCCGGCCGCTTCCGCGATCATCTGCACCTTCGCTGCGCTTTCCAGCATGATCACGTTGATCACCGCCTCCTCGATGCAAGCGCCAATAACCGCAACGCCATGGTTCTTGAGCAGCACCGCCCGGTGCGGGCCGAGCGCCGCCGCGACCCCCTTGCCCATGGCCGGGGTGCGAATGAGCGCGACTGTGTCGCCGTACACTCCAAGCGCATCGAAAAACAGCGCGCTCGGTTGGCCGTAGCACCTGAGCGGACGACCGCTTGCCGACAGCGCCACCGAATAGGGCGGATGGGTGTGAATCACACTTTGCACATCCGCTCGCGCCTTGAAGATTTCCGAGTGGATATAGACCTCGCTATGGCGCCGCGACGTGCCCGCCACGACATTGCCGTCGAGGTCGATGGTAAGGATGTTGTCCATTGTCAGCTCGTCAAGCCCGACGCTATGCGGCTTCATGAAGAACCGCGAGGGATCGTCGGGCAACCGCACCGAAATGTGGCCGCGCGTAAAATCGTCCTGACCCTCAGCGACGAGGATTTTGCCGGCGAGGATGAGTTTTCGTTTGATGTCGTCATGCGTCATTTCGATTGGGGCCTTGACTTGCAGCCTCGTAGGGTGGGCATTGCGCCTCTTCCGACACACGGCCGGTCTGACGCACGGCGCCGGCGCAATGCCCACGCTGTCCGACCTCTCACACAACAGCGTGGGCAAAATCGCGGGCTCACATTCGCGCGAACTTAATCGCCCGAGCAGGCGATTTTGCCCACCCTACATTCTGCCCGCGATTGCGGATCGCCCCCTAATCCATCGGTTGGATGCGCACCAGCCAGCCCTCGTGGTCCACATACCAGACCGTCACCGGATCGGTCGAATTGTCGATCCAGGTTTCGCGGTCGATGCCGTAGGGCTCAGGCAGCACGTATTCGGTGAAGCTCACCGTCTTCGGATCAAAGCGCAGGTAGCGGCCTGAATGCATTTCGCCGGCCCACACCTCGCCGTTCCGGTCGGTCTGGGCCGAATACATGGAGGCGTAGGGTGTCGGCAGCGGATATTCATGGATGCGCTTCTCCTTGGTATCGAACTTGACGAGCTGGCCGCCACGGCCGCCGGCCCAGTAGTTGTTATGCAGGTCGAATTCGCCCCGCGCCGGGCCGGAGCGCGGCGAGGTATCGGGCTCGAATACTTCCGCCGTCTGCGTGTCCACCACCACGACGCCGTCGCGCGGCCAGGCGCCGCCGCCGAAATAGCGGCCGTCGCGGCTCATGGCGCTGCCATAGGTGCCGGCGAATTTCTTGAGCACGTAGCTCGTCACGGGATCGCCCGTGAGGGCCGCCACCTTGGTGACCTTGCGCTCGCGCGCCTTCCAGATGAAGCCCTCGGGATCGATCGCATAATTGCCGCCCATCGGAGTGTTGGGTGGCTCGCGCACCTTCCAGGGAATGCGCGTGAACTCTTCGGTCTTGGGGTCTAAACGCCAGATGCTGTGCGCCCAGTTCTCCGAACCCCAGATGATGTCGTTCTTGTCCGCATAGATCCAGTGCGTGCCGGGCAGAACGCCCTCGGCCACCGGCGGGACGTGGAATTCCTTGACGGCGCCGGTTAAGGGATCGAGCCGGCCGATATAGGAACTGCGGTGGGTCGAGTACCACAGGTTGCCCTTGGAATCGCCGGTCACGTCATGGGTCGCAGGCTCCAATCGCGGCAGCTCGTATTCGGTGATGACCACCCTGGTCTGGCGACCCTGCGGACGCGGCAGCATGACGAACTGCGGGTCGTTCACGTCCGGCCCGCGCACCGAGGCGAGCCATTTGACAAGGCGCGCTTCCTCGTCGCCACCCCAGCGGCCGCGCTCGTTGACGTTGATCAGCGGCGAGCCGGCGCCGTGGATCATGCGATAGACGATCTTGCGCCAGCCTTCCTCGTCGTAGTGGTTGCGGAAAATCTGCTGGTAGGAGTGGCACCAGTTGCAATTGTTGGTGAGCATCTTTTTTTCCGCGCCGGTACCGGAGAGGCTCAACAGCCATTCCGATCCGGTCATCTGCGCCATGATTTCCGGCAGCGGCGGCAATGTATCCTGGTCGGTGACGTAGTCGAGCACGATGTCGGCGAGCTGCGTTGGTCCTTTGATGTCGACGCCCTCCTTCACGAAAGGATGGAACTCCCGCGGCCGCGCAATGCGCAGCGCATAAGTGCCGGCCTCCAGGGCCGGAAATTCATACCGGCCATCGGCATTGCTGTAGACGGTGGTGCGCACCGCGTTCTTCCTGGCGATGAGCTGTACCATGATGCCTTCGAGCAGTTCGCCCTTGGCGGATTTCACCATGCCCTGGGGGCCGCCGGTGAAGCGGGCGGTATCGGCCTTCGCGGTTGTGGTCGCCAACGAAACCGCACATCCCAGGATTGCGACCAGCCGAACAGCAGCGCGTGTACTTGTCGCCATGATGTCCTCCTGAAGAGTCGAGCCTCACCTCGCCTGATAGCGCGGATTGAGCGGTGGCGCGTCGGAATCCCAGCAGCACTTCTCGCGCACGAAGCTCACGAGGTCGTTCAAATCCGCCTCGCTGAGCGTGTATTTGTAAGCCGCCATGCCGGCGCCGCCGTTGCGGATGCGGTCCTTTACGTTGTCGTCGTTGACCGGCAGGCCGGACAGCAGCGTGCCGCGCTGGTAGAGCCCGGTGAGCTGCGGGGCGTTCTTGGTGAATTCGTTGTGACAGAACCAGCACTTGTAATAGAAGATTTCACGCCCGCGTTCCGGCCCGCTCTGGGCGGCTTTGCGAAACTCGTAGGTCTGAAGCGAACGCTGGTAGATGTCCTTGGCGATGGGCTTTGGCGCCTCTTGCGGCGCCGTCTGCTGGGCCATGGCCGGTGCGCAGAGCAAGCAAGCCGAGATCATCAACGCGCCGGCGCATGACCGCTTCGCCGTATTGGAACTCATGACGCCTCCCTTGCGCCGCACCGTATTTTTACATTGTCGAACAATAGCAAATTTCCGCGCACGTCCTCGCAAAAATTGCGCGGAAGGCGCCGCGTCGACGGCCGGAGCCTATCGTCAATTCCGATCGCGTCCGCTAGACTGGCCCGTATCCTGGCCGGCGAGCCCGGGTCAGCCGGCCAGCTGATAAGCGATTACGTGAGACACGATCAGAAGGGGGATTGTCATGAGGGCATTGGTTTGCGTGGCGGTGCTTGGCGTGCTGGCGTCGCCGGCGATGGCCGCCGAGCTTCCACAATGGGCCTATCCGGTCGCGCCGCCAGCGGGGTCGCCGCCGGATAATACCGTGCAGAAATCCTTGGCGGGCAGCACCAAGAAGTACACTGCGGCCCAGATCAACGACCGCTTCGGCCCGCCCGACTGGTATCCGGAGGATCACCCGCCGATGCCGGACATTGTGGCCCAGGGCAAGAAGCCGAACGCCCCCGCGTGCGACCTGTGTCATCTTACCAACGGCGCCGGGCATCCGGAATCCGCGGGCGTTTCCGGTCTGCCGGCCGGCTACATCATGCGCCAGATGGCCGAGTTCAAGGCCGGCACCCGCAAGGGCATGCGCGCGCCGATCATGGTGACGATCGCCTCGGCGCTGACGGAAGAGGAGACCAAGGCGGCGGCCGAATATTTTGCGTCAATCAAGTACCCGCAGTTCTACAAGGTCGTCGAGACCGACATGGCGCCGAAGTCCTATGTGGGCGCCGGCGCCATGCGGTTTGCCGCCAAGGAAGGCGGCACTGAGGCGATCGGCAATCGCATCATCGAGATCCCGGCTGACGAGGAACGCACCGAGGCCCGCGATCCAAGAGCCCAACACATTGCATACGTGCCGACCGGCAGCATCAAGAAGGGCGAGATGATCGTGACTACCGGTGCGGGCGGCAAGACAGTGGCCTGCGCCATTTGTCATGGCTCCGAACTGAAGGGGCTCGGCGAAGTGCCGCCGATCGTCGGACGATCGCCGGAGTACATTTACCGCCAGCTCAATGACATCAAGATCGGCACCCGCAATGGCGCCTGGACGCCCTTGATGAAAGGGGTGGTGGCTAATTTGACTGACGAAGACATGGTTGCGATCTCCGCCTATCTGGTATCGATGGCGCCATAGGCCTCGGAGCGCGCCGGCCTCCCGGCGCGCGTCAATGCGGACGAGGCAGAAGAGCCCGGACGTCCGACCGCATCCCTCCCCTGGGACCGCGGGCGTCCCGCCCGCTTCCCCTACCCTCCCCCGCAAGCGGGGGAGGGTAGGGTGGGGCGGCGAGACGCCCGCGGTCCCAAAGGAGGGCGGTCGGTCCAACCGAATGGAAAATATCGATGGAGGGACGATCATGAGGACATTGGTTTCGATCGCACTGCTCAGCCTCCTGGCCTTGCCGGCCCAGGCCGCGGAGCTTCCGGGATGGGCCTATCCGGTCAACCCTGCCCCGAAGCCGCCGGACGCGGTCAAGCCGATCCAGCTGCCGGGCAGCACCAAGTCCTACACCCAGGCCCAGATCGACGACGGGTTCAGTCCGCCCGATTGGTACCCGCAAGACCATGCGCCGATGCCGGACGTGGTGGCGCATGGCCGCAAGGAAACGAACGCGCGCGCCTGTGCGCTTTGCCACCTCACCAGTGGCGGCGGACATCCGGAGTCCGCCGGCGTCTCCGGGCTGCCGGCCGGATACATCGTTCGCCAGATGAATGAGTTCAAAAGCGGCGCCCGCAAGGGCGCGCGCGCCGTGGCGATGATTCCGATCGCGAAGGGGCTCAGCGAGGAAGATTTCAAGGCCGCCGCTGAGTACTTCGCAGCGATGAAATTCCCGGTTTGGTACAAGGTCGTCGAAAGCGATACAGTGTCGAAATCGTATCTCGGCAACGGCGCCATGCGCTTCCCGGAAGAACACGGTGGCACCGAGCCGCTCGGCACCCGCATCATCGAATTGCCGCAGAATGATCTTTCCGCCGAGAGCCGCGATCCGCGGACCGGTTTCGTGGCCCACGTGCCGGCCGGCAGCATCAAAAAAGGCGAGGAGATCGTCACCACCGGCGCCGACGGCAAGACCATCCGATGCGCCATCTGCCACGGCGCCGAGCTCAAGGGCCTTGGCGAGGTTCCGCCGATCGTCGGGCGGTCGCCCATGTACATCTATCGCCAGCTCAACGACATCAAGATCGGCACGCGCACCGGCACCTGGACGCCGCTGATGAAGGCGGTGGTGGACAAGCTCGATGATGCCGACATGATCGCAATCGCGGCGTATCTGGTGTCCAAGGGGCCGTAGAAGGCCGCTGTAGCCCGGGTTGAGCGACAGCGAAACCCGGGAACGGCGTTGCCGCATGGACAGGCGACCCCGGATTTCGCTTCGCTCAATCCGGGCTACGGTTGCTACCGTTGCGGTGAGTCTCCTCAGCCTCGGTGACCGATATCGCACGATAATGGTGCATCAAAAAAAACGACGGAGCAAACTCGACGGATTCGCAATTTTATGGTATAAATAAATATACTCAATTTAACCGAGAAATTCGAGTGGACAATTTGAAGGAGAAGACAAATTGGGTATCAGGTACGACAATTCCCTGTTTCCGACGGATGAATTCCCTGTTTCCGCGAAACAATTTCCCTGTTCGGTGCAGAACAGGGAATCGCCTGCAACGCACCGGAATTGCAGCGCAAATGGACGCCAGGACCGGGCGGAAAGCGCCGAAATGGTCGGAGATCGCAAAAATTCCCTGTTATTTTCCCTGTTCTCAGGGAATCGGAGGGCCGGAGGATGGGTTGAGCGACAGCGAAACCCATCTGGGCCTTCCGGAGGCGAGGCCGATGGTGGGTTTTGCGAAGTTTGCCATCGGGCCGGCCCCGGTAGCTCAACCCACCCTACGATGCTGGATCGGGAGGAATCACGATGAAGACGCCCTGGACGCGACGCGCGCTGCTGACCGGAGCGGCGGCAGCCGGAACGACCATCATCGTAAAGCCGGTGCGGGCCGCTGACTTCACATTCATCCAGTATCACAATCAGTCGGACACGAGCACGCTCCACAAGAATCTCGTCGCCATGTGGGAGGCGATCCGCCGGGAGACCAACGGGCGCGTGGAGACCACGGTCTACGCAGAAAACAACAAGCTCGCGGCCGGCGACCCGGCGGCGCTGAAGATGCTGATTGCGGGCGAAATCCAGTTTTTCACCCTGATGGGCGGCATCATCGGCACGGTGGTGCCGATGGCCGAAGTCCAGCAGGTGCCATTCGCGTTCCGGTCCGCCGCCGAAGCCCACAAGGCGATCGACAGCCCGCTCGGCGCCTATATGGGCGAGGAAATGGCCGCGAAGGGCATGTATCTGTTTCCGGTCGCGGGCTTCGACAACGGCATGCGCCAGGTCACCACGGTGGCGCGCCCGGTCAACACGCCGGCCGACCTCGCCGGCGTGAAAATCCGCGTCCCGCCGGGGCAGATGATTTTCGACACCTTCCAGGCGTTCGGCGCCGAGCCGGTGACCACGTCGGCGAACCTCATCTACGACTCGCTCAAGAGCGGCAAGGTCGGGGCCCAGGAAAATCCGCTCGCCATCCTGGAGAATTTCCGCATCTACGAGGTGGTGAAGTATGTCAGCATGACCAACCACATGTGGTCGGGTTTCAACCAGATGGCGCATCTTGCCACGTGGCGCGGCCTGTCCGAGAACATCAAGGAGGTGATCACGCGCAACGTCACCACATACGTGCGCCAGCAGCGCATCGACCAGGGCAACGTCAATGCGAGCCTGCGCGACCGGTTCGCCGCCGCTGGCCTCATCTTCAATGAGGTCGACCAGGCGCCGTTCCGCGCCAGGCTTGCGAACGTCTACGCCACCTGGAAGGACAAGCTGGGGTCGAAGTGCTGGACACTCCTGGAGGCGGAGGTTGGAAAATTGGGGTAGCGGCCGTGGCCCCCGTAGCCCGCATGGAGCGACCGCCCGCGGTCGCGTAATGCGGGGAAAGCGTTGCTGGTGGCACGGGCGGTCCCGGATTTCGCGGAGTTTATCATTGGGCCGGCCCAACGGGTCCGGCCTCTGGCCGGCCCGATGGCAGGCTCCGGCCGGACCCGGTGGCTCCATCCGGGCTACAGGCCTAGCGTTTTTTTGCGCCGTCATGGTGCTTCGCCCGGCGGCTGCCGCCGAGGCGGATTGCCGTGAGCTTGAGCGGCACTACAATTCGGTCAAGCCCGGCATCACGTCGATCGAGCGCAACGCCATCCTGTTCGCTTCGACCGCCAAGGATTGCGGCGCCTTGGCCCGCCGTCTGATCGCGGACGGCGCCTCGTTGCAGGCGCGCGATCGGACAGGCGCGATGCCGCTTGCTTATGCGGCGCGCGGCGGCCATGCGGCACTGGTTGCACGCCTTCTTGCCGAGGGTGCGGCCATCGATGCACGCGATCTTGCCGGCGCCACGGCGCTTTATGCGGCCGCGCAAGCCGAACGACCCGCCACTGTGGCGGCGTTACTGGCAAAGGGCGCCGATCCCAACTTGACTGGACGCAGCGACGTCTCGCCGCTCGCCGCGGCCGCGTTTCGCGGCAATGACCGCATCGTCGAGCTGCTGCTCTCCCGCGGGGCCGATGCGGATCATGTGGATGCGACCGGAAAGACGCCCCTCATCTATGCGGCCGCTCGCGGCTTCGCGCTCGTCGTGCGTCGCCTGCTCGATGCCGGCGCCGATACCAAGGCCCGCTACGGCAATGATCTGACGGCGTTGATGTGGGCGGCGGGCCACGAAGACGGGGTCGGCGCTGCCGCTGCCGTTGCGGTGGTCGAACTTCTCGTCGCGCGCGGAGCCGTCATCGATGCCGCCGACAACCGCGGCCGCACCGCGCTGATGATCGCGGCCGAGCGTGGCGATGCCGCGGTGGTTGAGACCCTGATCCTGCGCGGCGCCGACCGCGCACTGCGCGACATGGCCGGCAAGACCGCGCGCGATCTCGCGGCCAGTGACGCCGTACGCGAAACGCTCGCCGGCCGTTCTGATGCTGCTACAACCCCGCCAGATACGCCGCGAGCGCCTTGAGATCGTCCTCCGATGTCGCGTTCATGAGGTCCGACATGCCGGGATTGTTGCCGCGCCGGCGGGTGCGGAAATCCATCATGCTCTTCAAGATGTAATCCGCACTCTGTCCGGCGAGACGCGGCTGGGTTCCTTCGCCCTGGTAACCGGCCTGATGGCAGCCGGTACATCCGACCGATGCGTTGGTGCGCGAAGCCTGCGCCGCGACCGCGTCGAGCGCGCGGGCCTGGCGCAAATTGGGCCAGGCTTTCTGCGAGAAATAAAGCGCGATCGCGAGCATTTCGTCGCGCTCCAGCTTCTCCGCGATCGGTCCCATCACGTCGCTCTTGCGGGCGCCGCTCTTGAAGTCGCGCAACTGCAAATAAAGATAGCCCTGGTGCTGGCCCCAGATCACCGGCCACGACTTGTCGGGCGGAACGCCGTTTTCGCCGTGGCAGGCCGCGCAGGCCTGCACCTTGTCCGCGATCGTTTGGGCCGCGGCGAGCGGAGCCGCCACGAGGATCGCGAGGACCTGTAGGGTGGGCAAAGCGAAGCGTGCCCACCCTACCGGCGCGAGAAACAATTCGGACCTCATCCTGAGGAGCGCGCACCGAAGTCGGGCCTGCCCGACTTCGGCAATCTAAAAGTGTCGAAATCGGCAACAGCCGATTTCGATGCGCGCGTCTCGAAGGATGGCAGCGAGCAACCGAAATCGGCTGTTGCCGATTTCGGCGATCTTCGTGCGGAAGTCGGGCAGGCCCGACTTCGGGTGCCGTGTATCCATCCTTCGAGACGGCCGCCCAAGAGGGCGGCCTCCTCAGGATGAGGTGATAAATGCTTCACGGCCTCTACGCGCGGCGTTGCGCTCATTCGAACAAGCCCGAATTACTCCAGCGTGAAGGCGATGATATTGTTGCCCCGCTTGTAGTCGAGCTGGACGTTGCCGCCGGCCGCAACGACGACATATTGCTTGCCGTCGACCGTATAAGAGGACGGCGGCGCGTTGACGCCGGCGCCGGCGTTGAAAGTCCACAACACCTTGCCGTTCCTGGAGTCATAGGCGCGGAAGCGCCCATTGCCTTCGCCCGCGAACACGAGGCCGCCAGCTGTCGCCAGAATGCCGCCGATCATCGGCTGCGGCGTCTTTACCTGCCAACGAATCTTGCCGGTGTTGTAATCGACCGCCGTGATGTTGCCGGACTGCTGTTCGGACGGGATGACCTTGAAGGCGCCGCCGAGCCACAGCTTGCCCTGCGGGTAGGGCGAGCTTTCCACATGATAGGTCATCGGCTGATGCAAGTTGATCGCGTAGGATACGCCGAGTTCGGGATCGACCGCGATGGGCGACCACTCGACCCCGCCATTGGCGCCCGGCAGCATGCGGGCGCCCTGCGCCGTCGGCAGCGTCCACATGTTCTCCTGCGGCACCATCGCCTGAGAGAAGCGAATGAGGCTGCAGTCCTTGCGATCATGCACGTAGACGTGGCCGGTCTTGCCGGCATGGATCACGCCAGGAATGACCTTGCCGCTCTTGTCCTTGACGTCGACCAGAACCGCCGGGCTGACCGCATCCAGATCCCACACGTCGTGGGCGATGTACTGGAAGTGGCAGACATACTTGCCGGTGTCGAGATCGACCGACACGAGCGAGTCGGTGTAGAGGTTGTCGCCTGGACGCAGCGCGCCGTCGAGGTCGGGCGACGGATTGCCCACCATGAAATAGATGCGGTTGGTGGCAAGGTCGACGGCCGGATTCTGCCACACGCCGCCGCCCAGCGTCTTGTAGGGATCGCCGGTCTTGGCGAGTTGCTCCTTTTCGGCCGCGATGTTGCGGTGCATGTCGCGGCCGGTAGCGTCCTTCTCGGCCCACACGCCGACAGAGTTTTCCGGCGTCGTATCGAAAGTCCAGATGAGCTTGCCGTCCTTGGCGTCGTAAGCCTTGACGAAGCCCCGAATGCCGTATTCGCCGCCGTTGGTGCCGACCAGCACTTTGCCCTTGACGACGGTCGGGGCCATGGTTTCGCTGTAGCCGAGCTCAGGATCCGCGATGGCCGACTGCCACACCACCTTGCCGGTCTTGGCATCGAGGGCGACGAGCTTGGCGTCGAGCGTCGCGAGAAAGACCTTGTCCTCCAACACTTCGACGCCGCGATTGTTGGGGCCGCAGCAATAAGTCGTGATCGGCCCCATGGCGTGCTTGTAATGCCAGAGCTCAGCCCCGGTCTTGGCATCGAGCGCATAGACATGGCTGAACGACGTCGTCACGTACATCACGCCGTTAACGACGATCGGCGACGTCTCCATCGATTCTTTCACTTCGGTCTGGAAGATCCAGGCCGGATGCAGCCGCTTGACGTTGCCGGTGTTGATCTGGGCGTTGGGATAGAAGCGCTGCTGGCGATAGTCGCCGTTGGTATGGAGGAAGTTCTTAGTGTCGCGGTCGGCGCGGTCGAGCATGCGCTGGGTGACCGGCGTGACATTGACCGTCTTCGCAGTTTCGCCGGTCGCCTGCTTGATTTCCTGCGCTCCCCCGAAGCTTATCATGGCGGCCGACAGCGCCACTGCGCTGACGGCAGTTCTCTTGAACCGATACATGACGTTGCCCTCCCAATCCTGGCATGCGCTGAACTTAAGCTTGAAATAGGTATGCCAGTAGGCGAAGCGTTGGCCCGTGCTTTGCGCGCTGTCAAGGACGAACGTCGAGGAATTTTATGGGCGCACCGCAGCAAACGGGCGGCGCGCACGACCCCCTCCCCCCGCGCGCGGGGAAGGGGGCAACAAGGGCCCTGGAGCCGAACGCGCCTCGAGGAGTCAGCCCGCTGCGGCGGTGAGATGATCGAAGTCGTGGTGCTGGGCCAGCAGTTGGGCAAGGCGTCTGCGGGCGTAGAACATCCGCGTTTTGACGGTGTTCTTCGGCACCCCGACGATATCGGCGACCTCCTCGATGGTCTTGTCGTGATAGTAGACAAGATCGATGATCTCGCGGTGGTCGGGTGAGAGTTGGGACAGGCAGGCGCGAAGCTGGGCGCGGCGGTCTGTCTCCAGCAGGATTTGTTCCGGGGTGGAGTATTGATCGGCGACCGTCTCCGCCACCTTCTCGTCAAGCTCGATCTCCTGGCGCCGACGGCGCACCGACAGCGCCTTGAAGCGCGCGATGGACATGATCCACGTCGAAACCGAAGAACGCCCCTCGAAGCGGTCGGCCTGGCGCCATACCTCGATGAAGGCTTCACTGACGACGTCCTCGGCGGAAGCGGCGTCGTCCACGAGCCGCGCGGCAAAGCGGAAAACGCGAACCTGATGGCGATTATAAAGGATGCGCATGGCGGCGCGGTCGCCCGCCGCGATTGCCGCGATCAGACCTTCATCGGACGTGGCCCCCACCAAGCCGCCCCTGCTGGCGGACTTGGGTACTGGCGAGCCGGTGGTTTGCATTGTTATTGCCTCCCCCGCGCGGCTGCATCGCGCCATCGGCTGGGACTTTAGCCACCGGCTGTTTCACTTTATCTACATAGCGCGATGGAAATGGTTTCGCCGGCTCGGGATATTGTTTCGTGTGCCCTGCCGCAACGAAACAATCGGAAGGTTCGCGGTGAACGAACGGTCACCTGGTCGTTAGCCGTGGCGTGGATTGAGCAAGTGTAGCCCGGATTGAGCCACCGGGTCCGGCCGGAGCCTGCCATCGGGCCGGCCAGAGGTCGGACCCGGTGGGCCGGCCCGATGATAAACTTAAGCGAAATCCGGGGCCGCCCTATCAATACGGCAACGTCGCCCCCGCGTTTCGCTTGCGCTCAACCCGGGCCACAGGCGAGAAGGGCCTACGGCTTTTCGCCGATCGGGGAGAACAAATAGCCGCCCCCCCTTACGGTGCGGATGACGCTGGGGCGGGCCGGGTCGGGCTCGATCTTGCGCCGGATACGCATGATCCGGATGTCGACAGCCCGATCGAAGGCCTCGGCGTCGCGGGCATTGGCGAGTTCGAGCAGGCGTTCGCGGGTGAGGACCCGTTTCGGGTTTTCGGCAAACGCTTTCAGCAGGCTATATTCCGATCCGGTCAGCGGATGCTCGTTGCCCTCCTCGTCGCGAAGCGAGCGCCCATCCATATCGAGCCATTTGGTGCCGAAACGAACCAGATTCCTGGCCGGCGCTGCAGCCGCCGCGACCGGCGGGGCGGCACGGCGCAGCACCGAACGGACCCGCGCCAGCAATTCGCGCATCTCGCAGGGCTTGGCGAGATAGTCGTCGGCCCCGAGTTCAAGGCCGACCACCCTATCGATCGGGCTTGCAGTCGCCGTCAGCATGATGACCGGGATGTCGGACTTTTGCTTGAGGTCGCGGATAATGGAGAGGCCGTCCTCCTTCGGCATATGGAGATCGAGCACGATCAGGTCGGGCCGCCCCCTGGCAATCTCGGCGCGAAGGCTGGCGCCGCCATCGCAGAGCGATACCGTAAATCCGTGCATCCGCAGATAGTCGCCGACCATGTCGCGCGCGTCGGGCTCATCGTCCACCACCACGATGTGCAGGGCGCGGCTCATGCTGACGGAATCGCGATCTTGAAGGTGGTGCCGGACGAGCCAGTGGTCTCAGCCACCACGGTGCCGCTATGCAAATCGACAATCCGCTTTACGATCGACAATCCGAGACCCGTGGAGGTTTCCCCGCCGGTCGGCTTCGCCGATAGGCGCTGAAAGCGGCCGAACAGACGCGCGATGTCTTCTGGCGACAAGCCCGGGCCTTGGTCGCTGATGCGGATGACGGCAGATTGGTCGCTGGATTCGATGGCCACTTCGATGCGGCCTCTAATGGGGCTGTACTTGATGGCATTACTCAGCACGTTGTCGATCGCCTCGCGAATGCGGTCGGAATCGCACAGGCAGTCGATCTTGGCCGGCGCCGTGAGCGCGATCGTCTGATCCTTGCGCGCCGCAAGGGGCTGGTTGGCATCGACGAGGTCACGCAGCAGCGCCACCAGATCCACCGGCTCCCGCCTGATTGTGATGTCAAGGGCATCCGCCATGGCATCCGATATCAGCGAGTCGATGATTTCCCTCACCCGGTGGGCCGCGGTGCGGATATGGACGACCTGAGCTTTGACGTTGTCGACCGACGACGCGGCATCCCCCACCATTTCGGTCAGCATTTCGGTGCGGCCGAGTATGACGCCGAGCGGGTTCTTCAGGTCGTGGGCGACAGTGCCCAGCACTTCGCTCTTGAAAGCGTTGGCGCGCTGCAGCCGCGTCCATTGCGCGGAAAGGCGCGTATTGGCCTGCAGGAGCTCGCGGGTGCGCTGCCGCACCCGGTCCTCGAGATGGGTGTTGGCCTGCTGGAGCTGCTCGTAGAGAATGACATTGTCGAACGCAACCGAAAGTCGGCTGCCGAAGATCTGGACCAGCGCCCGATCGGTATCGGAGAGCTGTTTGGAACATTCAAGCAGCACGACCAGCTCCCGGCCGCTGCCGGTCCTGAGATAGAGCACCGAGCGCTGCGCCAAGAATTGATGATCGCAGCGGTTGAGCGCCTCGCGGACGGCCTCGTGCAACTCAAGATCGAGCCGATGAGCCGGCTGTAGCAGCCGGACCCTGCCAGTACCGAAAAGCTGTCGTTCGTTTGCCCGCTCTCGCGCAGCACCAGGATGCCGGCGCAGTCAACGTTCAAGAGCGACGCGATTTGGGTGAGAACGCCCTCGGCAAGGCGCTGCATCGACTTGAAATCGTAGAGGGTTGACGCCGCATCGACGATGATTTCGAGGCCCCGCCGGGTCTCGATCATGCGCTGGAGCTGCTGGTAGCTACGCAGCGCCGCCGTCAGCGAGGTGAACAGCTTGTCGGCGGTGAGTTCGGTCTTTGCCTTGTAGTCGTTGATGTCATAGTCGACGATGATGCGCCGCTCCGGCGCCTGGCCGGGCTGGCCGGTACGCAAGATGATGCGGATCGTCTCATTTTTGAGCGTACTGCGGATAAAGTGGACGAGATCGAGACCGGCGCTATCGGTCTCCATGATGACGTCGAGCAGCACCGCCGCAACGTCCGGATGCCGGGCCAGCAATTCGCGTCCCTCTGCGGCGGACGAAGCCGACAGGATTTCGAGTCGCTGGCCGTTGAGCGTGTAGTCGGACAGCGCGAATCGCGTGCCGTCGTGGACGGCGGGATCGTCGTCGATCACGGCGACCTTCCACCGCGGTCCGGCTTCCGGCGGCGGCGCCTGATCTTCGATGATCTGAAGAAATTCGTCCTCGTCGGCCAATTTATTATTCCGTCGCTGCGACAGCCGCTGTAGGGCGAGCATGCCTTGGAATCCTGATGCGGAAAGTCGTGCCACGTCCGGGCGCCGAATCCAAGGCGAGACGTCCGCCGAGGCTCTGGGTGACGATATTGAAGATGATGTGCAGGCCGAGGCCGGTGCCGCCATGATCGCGTCGCGTGGTAAAGAACGGATCAAAGGCGCGCCTCCTGACCTCCTCCGCCATACCGACGCCGTCGTCCGCAACGGTGATCTCGACGTCGTCGCGGCCGCCCGCCCGCGCGCTCACGCTGAGCGTTCCGGCGCGACCGTCCGGATACGCATGGACCACGGTGTTGAGGAACAGGTTTGTCAGCACCTGGCCATAGGAGCCCGGATAGCTGTTCATGGAAATTCCCGGCGGTACGTCGACGACGAGCAAAAGGGGCAGCTTCCTGAGCACCGGGCGCAGGCTGGCGATGATCTGGTCGGTTGCCTCGGCGAGATCGAACTCGCGGCGCTCCGTATGGCTGCGATCTACTGCAACTTGCTTGAACGACTGGATCAGCTCGCCGGCACGCTGCAAGTTGGCAACAAGTTGATCCGCGGCGGCACGGCTCGTTGCGACGAAGTCGTCGAGGCTGGAGCGGCGCAGCGGCGGCGTTCGCAGTTCCGCCGCAAATGCCTCGCATCGGCGCGCGAAACTTGATGCCACCGTAAGGCTGATGCCGACCGGATTGTTGACCTCGTGGGCGATGCCGGCGACGAGGCCGCCGAGCGCCGCGAGCTTTTCGGCCTGGATCAGGTTCTTCTGCGTGTCTCGCAACTCCGCCAAAGCTTGTTCGGCACGTTCCTTGGAGGCCCGCAGATCGGCCTCGGCCCGATCCTTGGCGATCGCGTTCTCGCGAAACACCTCGACGGCACGCGCCATGTCGCCGATTTCGTCGCGGGCCGAGGTGCCGTGGGTCGGCCGGTCGTAGCGGCCGAGCGTAATCGCGCGCATTGCAGCCATCAGGCGCTTGAGCGGCTGGCGGATGCTTTGGGCCACCACCATGCTGCCGATCAGCATGAAGGAGAGGAATGAGACTGCGACGGTCATCACGCGGCGATAGATATTGCCGAGGCTCTGATCGAACCTCATCTGCGCATCCCGCTCGCGTCGGCCCATTTCGGTCGACAGGTTGTCAATTGCCGTGATCATGGCGGCCTGGTTGCCGTCGATCTCGGTGCGCAGCAGGCTGGCGCGCTTGCCGAACAGGTCGGCGAGATTATCGAGGCCGTTGTGCAGCGCCGTCGCCTGTTGTTTCAGCGCGTCGACGGCTGAGCGCTGCAAATCATTGTTGGCGAGATCGCGCATGACCGGGATGGCATCCTCGATTCGGCGAATATTGGTTTGAGCCTCTTCGCCGGCATCGGATGCGAGCGACAGATAATATGCATTCGCGGCCATCAGCATCGCGGCGAAGCTCTCGCGCGACTTTCCGAGCACCGGCGCGATCAGGGCGTCCTTGGCGGGGGTCGCGCTCTCGATGATGGCGTAGACGCCGGCCATCTGCTTTGCCGGACTGCGCACCTCGTCCTCGTAGCTGCGCATGATGGTGGATTGCAGCGCCCTCAAGTCTCCGAAGGCGCCGAGAAAGCGCTCCGTGATCTCGATAAGCTCCGGCGCGGCGCCTGACAGCATCGGGTCCTTGACGCCGCGCGTCTTCAAGGTGCCGAGCACGGCTTCGCGCAGAAGCAGGATTTCCGCAAAGGTCTCGGGCCGCTGCTCGCTGATATACTGGTGGATGAGGCTCTGCAGCCGCCCGGCTTCGGTGCCTAACAGCGCAAGCAGCGTGTCGGACTCGCGCACGCGGCGCACCTCGTCCCAGGCGGTGCTCAGCACCTTGGCGCCGCTCCAGATGAGGCCGGCCAGAATAATGACCACGATGCCGTTAAGTGCCGCAATGGAGACGATGCGCCATCGGATCGGCAGTGCGCGCACGAGACGCTCGACGCCGAGCCCCGAGGCGCCGGCCGGCTCGGCGCCGGATACGAATGCGGACTGATGGTCGAGCGCGATCAAGCGGAACTCGTATCAGACAGATATTTCGCCCGACGGATGCGGTCGAGGAGCGGGGCGCCCATCGCGCACTGATGAAGGTCAGACATCTTTGCGCTCTCGATCGGTAGGGGGTACATTCGTTCGACGAAACATTGAAACGCTGCAACACTGCCAGCAGTCGTTTTACCGGACGGAATCGAAATTGACCATGGATTTGAGACTTGAGGCCGGCTGTAGCCCGGTCAGGCGCAATCCGGGAGCCGCCGGCGCCGTGCTCGCGGCTTGGCTCGCCGGGACACTGGTGATGCTGTCGCCCCCTTGGGCGTGGGCCGAAACTAGGGTGGAGTTCTGGCATGCCATGACCGGCGAGCTTCGCCGCGAACTCGAGCGGTTGGTGGCCGATTTCAACCGGTCGCAGCCCGATGCCCGGATCGTCGCCACCGCTAAGGGCAGCTACACGGAAACTGTCACGTCGGCGATCTTCGCGGTGCGCACGCACTCCCAGCCGGCCATCGTGCAGGTCAACGAGGTCGCCACCGCCACCATGATGGCGGCGAGAGGCGCGATCTATCCGGTATTCGAGCTGATGCGCAACCAGGGGATCGGGTTCGACCGCGATGCTTTCCTGCCGGCCATAGCGGGCTATTATTCGGATCTGGCGGGCAATCTGCTGTCGTTTCCGTTCAACTCATCGACCCCGATCCTTTACTACAACAAGGATCTGTTCCGTGCCGTGGGACTTAACGACACCGAGGCTCCCAAGACCTGGCCCGAGGTCGAGGCTGCGGCCCGCAAGCTGCGCAAATCGGGCATCCCCTGCGGCTTCACCACCCATTGGCCGTCGTGGGTCAATGTCGAGAATTTCTCCGCTTTCCATGACGTGCCGATCGCCACCAAGGCCAACGGCCTCGGCGGCGTCGACGCCACGCTCACCATCAACAATCCGCTCATGGTCCGCCATGTGGCGGCGCTGGCCGAATGGCAGAAAACCAAGCTGTTCGATTACAGCGGCCGTGAAGTCCAGGCGCAGCCGCGCTTTCCGGCCGGCGAGTGCGGCATCTTTATCGGCTCCTCGGCATTGCGCGTCAATTTCGTGGCCAACGCACGCTTCGGCGTCGGCTACGGCATGATGCCTTATTGGCCCGATGTGCCCGCCGCACCGCAGAACTCGATCATCGGCGGCGCCACCCTATGGGTGCTGCGCGGCCGGCCCGAGGATGAATACAAGGCGGCAGCGCGTTTCTTCGCCTACCTGTCGCAACCGCAGGTTCAGGCCGCCTGGCATCAGCGCACCGGCTATCTGCCGGTGACGCAGGCCGCCTACCAGCTGACCCGTGCCCAGGGCTTTTATGACCGCAATCCCGGCGCGGAGACCGCGATCGAAGAGATCAACCACAAGCCGCCGACAGAAAACTCGCGCGGGTTGCGGCTCGGTTCCTTCGTGCTGATCCGTGACGTCATCGAGGATGAGCTGGAACGGGCGCTCGCGGGTAAAAAATCCGCGCAGGCCGCGCTCGACTCCGCGGTCGCGCGCGGCAACGAGCTGCTGCGGCAGTTTGAGCGGGCGACGCGGTAGAGTCTCTCCGTCGTCATACCCGCGCTTGTCGCGGGCATCCACGTCTTTCTTACCCAGCGTCAGCAAGCAAGGCGTAGATGGCCGGGACAAGCCCGGCCATGACCGAGACCACTATGGCCTCGCCCGCACCTCGGGATTGGCAAGCCGCAACGGCTCACCCTTCTCATAGGCGACGATCTGCTCGAAAGCCTCGCCGAAGTAGAGATCGAAATTGTCCCATTCAGCCCATCCGAGATGCGGCACGCAGAGCGCGTTCGGCATTTTCAAGAGCGGGTGATTGCCGCCGGTGACCGGTTCTTCCTCGTAAACGTCGACGGCGGCGTAACCGGGACGGCCGGCCTTCAGCGCCGCCACGAGAGCGCCCGGCGCGATGAGCTCGGCGCGGGCGGTATTGATGATGAGAGCGGTGGGCTTCATGCGGGCGAGGTCGTCGGGGCCCACGATGCCGCGGGTGTGCGCGTTGAGGCGCACATGAAGCGACAGGACATCGCACCGCGCGAAGAAATCGGCCTTGTCGGCCGCCACTTCGTAGCCGGCGGCTGCGGCGCGCGCCCGCGAGCCCTCTTGTCCGAATGCCAGCACGTTCATGCCGAGGCCGCGCCCGGCTTGCGCCACCAGGTTGCCGATGGCGCCGAGCCCGAAAATCCCGAGCGTGGAGCCGCGCAGGCGGTGGGACAGCGTGCATGGCCAATCGCCGCCCCGCATGCGTTCGGCTTCGCGCGCGATGTTGCGGCGCGACGCCACCATGAGGGCGATCGCGAGCTCTGCGGGTGCCACCGGGGAATTGCTCTTGCCGGTCGAGACCGCAATGCCAAGCTCAGTGCAGGCGGCGAAATCGATGGTGCTGGCATTGCGGCCGACGAGGGCAAGGAGCTTGAGCCGAGGCAGGCGCGACAGCAGCGCGCGGGAGAAATTCACCCGTTCCCGGATCGCCACCACGACATCGGCGTCGGCCAGGCGCTCCACAAGCTGATCGAGGTCCCGCGCCGGCGCACGGTAGCGCACCACGTCGTGGTGGCAGATCAGCGCGTAGCTCGCGAGCAAATGGACCATGTCCTGGTAGTCGTCGGGAATCACGATTTTCATTGCGTCTGGCTTTCCGGGGTGGAGTAAGAATTGCTGATGAGAGCGGGTTCTGGTCATTCATACGGGAGCGTCGTAGGGTGGGCAAAGTCGCCTGCCGCAGCGGATGAATGGCGCGCTGACCGCGCGCGACTTTGCCCACGCGGTCAGGCGGCGAGGTAGGACAGCGTGGGCAAAGGCGCATGAACGATCCGTGACGATAACCCTGCTCAGGCGATGCGCCTTTGCCCACCCTACAGTCGCGAGGGGATGACACACTCATGGATGAGGCCTTGCCGATACATTGCGGCGCGCGCATTAAACCCCTCTCAGTGTAACAACGGAACGCTCCCTTGCTGATCGACAATGCGCTCAGTGCCCTCGCCATCGTGCTCGACCCGGCGCGCTTCGCTATCATCTGCTCCGGCATCGGGCTCGGCCTGATCATCGGCATGCTGCCGGGCATCGGCGGCCTTGGCGGCTTGGCCTTGCTGATCCCGTTCACCCATTCCATGGACGCCCACACGGCGCTCGCCTTCTTGATCGGCATGTGGGCGGTGACGGCGACGTCTGACACGATTCCGGCGATCCTGTTCGGGGTGCCGGGCGCGATCGGGTCGGCCGCGACGGTGCTCGACGGTCACCCCATGGCCAAGCGGGGCGAGGCCGGGCGAGCCTTCGGGGCGTCCTTCATGTCCTCGATCATCGGCGGGCTGCTCGGCGCCATCCTGCTGGCGGCTGCAATCCCGATCCTGCGGCCATTCATGCTGGCGATCGGCACGCCCGAACTGTTCGCTGTTTGCGTGCTCGGCCTCACGCTTGTCGCGTCGGTGAGCCAGGGCAACGTCCTCAAAGGATTGATCGTCGCCCTGTTCGGCGTATTGCTCGCCGCGGTCGGCGACGAAGCCCAGTCCGGCCAGTTGCGCTGGACGTTCGACACCCTGTTCGACACCTACCTCCTGGACGGCGTACCGATCGAATGCATTGCGCTCGGCCTGTTCGCCGTTCCGGAACTCATCGACATGGCGATCGGGCGCACCAACACAGGATCGACGCAGCGCCTCCGTGGGCTCTTCCGCGAGCAGATGCGCGGCGTGCGCGACGTGCTGGAGAACTGGAAGCTCGTCCTCAATTCCTCGTTTCTCGGGGTTGTGCTCGGCTCCGTGCCCGGCATGGGGGCGGCGGTGATCGACTGGATCGCCTACGGCTCGGCTGCGCGCCTCGTCAAGGGCGCCTCGGAGACCTTCGGCAAGGGCGACGTGCGCGGCCTGATTGCCGCTGAATCGGCCAACTGCTCCCGCGAAGGCGGCGCCCTGATCCCGACGCTTGCCTTCGGGGTGCCAGGTTCGCCCTCGATGGCGCTGCTGCTCGGCGCCTTTCTCGCCCACGGCATTGCGCCGGGTCCAAAGCTGCTCGATACGCAGCTCGACATCACCTACACGTTGGTTTGGAGCCTCGCGCTCGCCAATGTGGTGGGCGCCGGCATCTGCTTCATGTCCGCCAATCCGCTGGCGCGGGTCGCGACCTTGCGGGCTGGCATTCTGATCCCGACCGTGCTCGCCGTGTGCTTCGTCGGCGCCTATCAGGGCTCAAAGAGCTATGGCGACCTCGTCGTGCTGGTGGCGTTCGGCCTCACCGGCTGGACGATGAAGCGGTATGGCTGGGCGCGCGCGCCGCTGATCCTCGGGTTTGTGCTGGGCAAGCTGATCGAGAAATATCTTTTCATTTCGGTGGGGCGCTATCAGTTCGAATGGCTGCAGCGACCGGGGGTCATCGCGATCTTCGCCGTCACCGCGCTGGTGCTTGCGAGCCCGCTGTTGACGGCGCTTTATCGAATGTGGAAGCCGGCCCCGAAACCAGCCCCCGCGATCGTTGCAGACATCCCGGCGACATCCGCCCCGGCCGGGTTGAACACCTTCTCGATCGAGCGAATCGTTGGTCCGGGCCTTTGGGCAATCGCCTTTCTGGCCTTTGCGGCAGCGTTCTGGAGCGCCATGGGCTGGCGCTTCTCGGCGCGGCTGATGCCGCAGACCGCGGCCGCCGCGGGCCTCAGCGTCATCGCCTGCGCCGGCCTTGCGGTTGTGCTCGCCAGACTGCAAGGCAAGCCGATTGTTGCGACGAAGCCTGCTCATGAAGTCCCGGGTGCATCCGGGGAATTGGCCGAGACGACCGTCTATGGGCGCCTGCTCGTGGAAGCTACGTGGCTCGTAGGGCTCCTGGTCGGTGTGCTGCTGATCGGCCTGATGCCCGCCATGGGTCTTTACATGTTTCTATACATGTCGACCGCCGGCAAGACTCCATGGCCGATCGCGCTCATCATAACGATTTCGCTTTGGATCGGATTCTACGTCCTGTTCGTCAAACTCTTGCACGTACCATGGCCGCCGTCGGTCCTCGGCGATATGCTTCCGGATCTGCGCGAGTGGACGGGGCGGTTGATTTAATCAATGCCCTCATCCTGAGGAGCCGACCGAAGGTCGGCGTCCTGAGGCTCTCGAAGGGCGAAGGATGGCCGCGAGTCCATGCCGTGCATCCATCCTTCGAGACGCCGTGCTACGCACGGCTCCTCAGGATGAGGTCCGAATTACCTGGTAGGCTACTTGGCGGGCGGCGAGGGCGGCCGGCTCTTCAAATACCACTCCAGAATCTGCTCGCCGTTCCAGTGCAGCACGCCGTCGAATTTTGCGGCGTAATCGTAAATCGCTTCGAGGTATTTGATCCGATGCGGCTGGCCGCTGATGTAGGGGTGGATCGCCACCGCCATGACCTTGGCGCGGTGCTCGCCCTCCTCGTAGAGCCGGTCGAAGGCGTCGATGGCGCGCCTCAACAGATAATCGCTCTCGTGATGCTGCACGATCATCATGGCGATGTCGTTGAGTTCGACCGTGTAGGGCAGCGTCACCAGCGGTCCGTTCGCGGTGCGAATGATGTCCGGCTCGTCGTCGTACACCCAGTCGCCGATATATTTCACGCCCGCCGCGGCGAGCAATTCCGGCGTCTCATAGGTCTGCGTCAGCCCGGGGCCGAGCCAGCCGAGCGGGCGTTTGCCGGTAAAGCGCTCGAGAATATCCATCGAGCGGTTGATCATGTCCCTCTGATTCTCATGCTTGTGGATCGGCATCTGGTCGTAGGCATGACCCATGAACTCCCACGCCTCGCCGCGCGCCTCTTCGGCGACCCGCACATAGTCCTCACAGACGCGCGCATTTATAGCGAGCGTCGGCTTGATGCCACGCGCGCGGAACAGGTCGAAGAATCGCCACACACCGACCCGCATGCCATACTCGTGCCAGCTCCAATGCGGCACGTCCGGCAGCAGCGACGCGCCGGTCGGGGCCGGCAACACCTGGCGCGGCATCGGCCGGCTGATGTCCCAGACCTCGAGATTGACGATCGGCCACAGCACGAGGCGCGCACGCCCAGGCAACCGCAACGGCGGCCGATCCACGATGGCGGAGTAGTCGGTGCGCTGGCGCGGTAGCATCGGTGCATCGTGGTTCGTCATGGGCAGCTCGGATTGGTCAGGTTCTTGCAGGGGCTAGTCGCAGAGCTAGTAAAGCACCATATTGCGGTTGTCATCCGCAGCGGGCCCGCAAGCGTTATAATCCCCCTATTGACGCGCTTTGGACCCGTCCTTATGTTCCGCCCCCCAATTGGGCCCCTACGACTCAAGGGCCCGCGATTTGGACGATCTTCATGGCGCTTACCGACCTCGTAGTGCCGCAGGCGGTCGTTCCCTCGCTCAGGGTCAACAGC
>Ga0209131_1000568_pt1 | contig 26338 bp, 21 predicted proteins | sample GraSoi_2013_40cm_FD_185826 | JGI IMG/M metagenome (GOLD analysis project Ga0209131, IMG submission 185826) | Grasslands soil microbial communities from the Angelo Coastal Reserve, California, USA - Sample 9_17_2013_40cm (SPAdes) (version 2) | ecosystem: Environmental > Terrestrial > Soil >... | reverse complement strand
GTCCATTACATTCGCGTTGTTCCCCAATGGTAAAGATACGATTGGTAAATTGCTCGCCATGACGATCGATGGCTTCTTGAATTCGAACGATCTCGATCAGATCAACTCCGCTTGAAAGATTCATAGTAAATATAGAAATTATGGGCCGGCTGTCGCGATCACCAAGCGGTCTGGATATATATATTTACGGGCAGTTTCCAATACATCATCCCGTGTCACATTACGCACCAGACTCTCATAGCGCCTATAATAATCCAGGCCAAGATCGTATCGTTCTATATTGATCAGCGCGTTTGAGACGCCACTGTTCGATTCCATGGATAGCGGAAGGCGGCCAATATAATTCGCCTGGCTGTCCGCAAGCTCCTCCTTTGTCACGCCACTTTTCGCAAAACGCCGCAGCTCTTTTTCGATCAGACCAACTGCCTTCTGTACATTCTTAGGGTTCACACCCGCGTTAACTTCCCAGGCTCCGGGCCCAATCCCTGCACTCAAACTGGAATAAGCGTAATAAGCCAGCCCGGATTTTTCACGGACAACATCACCAATGCGCCCCATCATCCCAAACTGACCCAATACAGAATTCCCCAGTGAAGCAGACATGAATTCGGAATCCTTGCGACGCGGACCAACCGTTCCCACCACGACATCAGATTGTGATTTCCCCGCAATCGCATGGTGTCGTTTGACAGTTTCTTCAATTAATTTTAATGGAGGCAAAACCGGCTCTCGTCCCTGACTTTGAGCCTGCCAGCCACCCAAAACACGACTCACCTCTTCAACTGCCTTCTTGGGTTCGATGGCACCGACAATCGAAATGACCATACTTCTCGGTCCGAAATGGAGGCGGTGAAATTCTTCCAAATCATCGCGTGTGATAGCCTGGATCGTATTTACAAACCCATCCTCAGGCCTGCCATAGGGATGTTCAGGGTAAAGCATTTGATCAAAGATCAAGGCGGCCATGTCCGAAGTGTCCTGTGCGCGGATCGCCAGCCCTGTCAGCAATTGCGAGCGCAATTTTTCAATCTCATCCACCGGAAAAGTTGGTGCACGCAATGACTCGGAGAGGAGCGTGAGTAATAATGGCAGGTCTTCTGCAAGCGAACGTCCGCCAAAGCTGGTATTGTGGACTCCCGAATCAAAACCCATACTAGCGCCTACAGATTCGAGTTCATTATAGATAGCGTCAAAGCTGCGCGTCTGTGTACCGCGCATTAATGAGGATGAAACAAAATCTGCAAGGCCAAGTTTTTCGTCACTTTCAGAGATCGCCCCAGCGGGAAGATATCCGTTAACGCTGATCGAGGGGCTGTTGAAATTGGAACGTGCAAGGACAATAATTCCATTGGAAAGTTGTACGCGTGTAATATCCTCAGGGCCAGGCAGGGAGTTTTTTGTAAGGTTGTTTTGCTTCTTTGCCATTTAGGCCTCCGAGCCTTTTGCAACATACGTGCCAATGATTCTGTTCCTGGGCTGAAAATATTCACGTGCCACGCGTTGTACATCCAAAGGAGAGACCTTGGAAAGTCTGTTTAGATAACTGGTAAACCAATCATAAGTGGCAAACATTTCCGAAAAACCCATCCAGAAGGCCTGGTTGGTGATGTTCTCGCTTCCGTATGCGAAAATGGCACGCGCCTGCTTGATCGCACGTGTGATCTCTTCTTTTGAAACCAATTCATCCTGCACTTTCTTAAGTTCTTCGTCCAGTGCGGCCAATGTCTCTTCCGGCTTGCGAGTGGGATGAACAGTCAATGTGAAAGTGTAAAGAAAAGGATCGATGGTTACGGCCGCCCCGCCGGAGGCGCTGATTGCGTATTCTTTATCCACAAGCGCACGATATAAACGCGAAGTCTTATTCGATATGCCACCGCCGAACATATTGAGATTACTTGCTCCGGCTAATAAACTATCCAATACTGCAAGGGAAAAGAAATCGGAATGAGTTGCGCCGGGAAAGCGATACGCTACTTGCAAATAAGTGGTTTCACCCGGGCCTTCCACAGAAAGCCGCATCTCACCCATCTGTTCGGGTTCAATTCGATTCAATCGCGCGGGAATTTTACCTGCCGGGATCTTCTCAAATAATTCCTTGATGCGCTTGAGCATGACCTTGCTGTCAAAATCGCCTGCTAGTGCCATGACTGCATTGTTCGGGACGTAATAGGTGCGATAATGCTCGTAAAGATCATCGCGCGTAATGGCAAGCAGATCAGCCATATCACCAACCACTTCATGATGATAGGGATGCACCCGAAAGGCAGTCTGTTGCAGCGCTTCACCCAACCTGAACAATGGCTCATTCTCATGACCTTCTCGCTCAGAAATAATTACTGTTCTTTCAGAGGCGACTTCTTTTTCATCGAAGAGGCTCTTCACCATGCGGTCCGCTTCGAGGCGCAGGGCCAGATCAATTTTATCGGCAGGCATGGTCTCAAAGTAAGTTGTCCAATCCATATGCGTGAAAGCATTCCAAGTGCCACCTTCGCGTGAGATCGCTTTATCCAAAATATTGGAGGGAAACTTTTTTGTCCCTTTGAATTGCATGTGCTCGGTCCAATGTGAGATACCTGTCCTGCCAGTAACTTCATCTTTCGAGCCAACGCGATACCATACCCATGAAGAAATAATAGGCGCGGTGTGTATCTCTTTCAGCATGACTTTCATGCCATTCTTAAGGGTGGTTTGTGTGACTTTGTTTTCCATTTAGCTCCAATGATTTTCACCATTCATTACTATTTGCATATGGGTTGGTTATCCAAGTTCAACGCGCTGCTATTGATCAGACAGTAAAACGGTCTGATAACATCTTGCAGGCCAACAAATGGTTCGTGCAATTGTGTTTGATTGAGAGGGATGTCGACCGGTACGTTCAAGGTGACCGGCACTGTAGTATCCACAGGCACGGTCAAGTTTAGCACAATCGGCAGGGTGGTCCCCTGCGGCAAGACAATGGTTGTTAATGCATTTGTTATATTCAAACCACCGGTCTTCACAGTGACCTGGGCATTATCTATCGTCACATTCTGGCTTAAAACTACATTCGTCTGTTGATTAAGTTGAAGGTCGAACTTTACCGGTATGGTCGTATTCACCTGAACATTGGTATCGATGCTGGCGCGGTCCATTTTTTCGAAATTGGTATATAAACCGCCCAGCAGGCTATTGCCCATGTTCATCGCATTCCCAACATTAAACCGCTGCATGTTCAACAATACAATGAGCAAAACAATCACCAGAATAACGTTCACGGTGAGCGAGATGACGCTCGCGATTGTCCAGAATAGAGGGCCGAAACCAAAGCTCATCCCCTTTGATGACGAGGCGGGATTGGGCGCGGCGAGAAAAGGGGCTTTCATGTCCGGCCGTTCCTCCTCCTGATGAGGAAGAAAGGATACTGCCGAGTCAGCTTTTTTAGGAAGGCGGGTCATGGGCAATGTCCTACCGCCTCTCAACAGACTTCTCATTTTTTTGCCGGGATCTTTCGGGGTTTCGTCAGTCATGGGACCTCCTTATCGAACAATAGTTAATCTTAGCATAGATGAGAAAGCCGTTCCATATACGTTGGTGATTTATTGGTCAGGTTTCCCTTGCTTGTGTGCCTATGATTTTTCAAATATAATCCAACGAGTTTTGTCTTTAGAATAATAGAGACATTAACCATATGGAGGAACGCGCTGATGGAAAACCAATATTTTGTTGCTGTGATCGGCGCCGGCCCCGCAGGTTTATTTGGCGCACGTGAACTTGCCCAACAGGGTGTTCATGTGGCGCTGTTTAATCGTGATATTAAAGAAGGTGGATTGGCCGAATACGGCATCTACCCTGATAAACATATAATGAAGGAAGGGTTGCGCAAACAATTCCGCCAAACACTTGAGCAGCCCAACATAGATTATTACGGAAATATGACCATCGGGGCCAATGGGAACTTGAAGCTCGACGACTTGCGCGCGCTGGGTTTCGATGCAGTACTTGTTACTGTAGGCGCACAGGGAACCAAATCACTTGGTTTGCCAGGCGAAGAGCTTGAAGGGGTATACCATGCAAAAGATGTTGTCTATTTTTACAACAAACTGCCGCCGTTCAGTCAGAAGCAATACCATTTTGGCAAACGTTGCGCGATCATCGGCGCAGGTAATGTGATGGTAGATATCGCCCGTCACCTGATCAATGTTCAGAAAGTGGAAGAGGTGACCTCAGTAGTAAGGCGCGGCCCGGCAGAAGTGAATTTTACGAAGGAAGAGATGAAGCATTTGGTCTCATATCTTGACCTTGAAGGCTTCGAAAAGGAAATGGCGCGCGCCCTTCCGGTTTTGCAGACGATCAATCAGGACCCGGAAATTGGTCGCCACAAAGTGCTGGATGCGCTGGCAAAAGCAGATCCCAAAACCGAAAACGCCAGGTTTCATTTTGATTTTCTTGCCTCACCCACCAAAATGATCGGCGAGAATGGAAAGTTGACAAAGCTCGAGGTGGAGGAAAATATACTCTCACTGAAAGGAACAGATACCAAGGCAGTCGGCACAGGTAATAAACGCACCCTGGATGTGGATGCTGTGATTTTTGCCATTGGCGATAAAGTGGACGAATCGTTTGGTCTGTCTGTAGACTCGAATGAGTTTGTGAAGAATCAGAACCCTCGCTTCCCTGTTGATGGGTTGTCGTATGAATCTTCAATTGAAGATGTATTCGTTGGGGGTTGGTCGCGTAGAGCGAGTGAGGGTCTTGTGGGAATTGCGCGCAAGGATGGCACGAACGCAGCCAAAGTCGTTTTACAGTATTTACAAACCAAACAACCGGCCAAACTCAGCCCTGAGGCGGTCTCCGCCAGGATCAAAGAGTTGAATAAATCTGTTGTAATGAAGGAAGATATCAAACGCCTGGAAGCAATTGAAGCGGGAGAAGCGAAAAAGCGCGGACTTGAAGAATTCAAGTTTGCAAGCAACGAAGAAATGCTGCAGGCCATGGGGCTCGTCGAAACAGCCTAAATCGATCTGCTCCTATTGCTGAGTGAGAGAATATTTTTTATATCGGGGACCAGGGAATCTCATCCAATCATTATATGAAACGCGATTTATATTTCAGCAAGCCATTAATGAACGCTGCGGGGTCCTTGGGATTCTCGCCGGATGCTCGCGTGGGAATCCCTCTCGATTCATTCGGCGCGTTTGTCACGAATCCGATCTCACTGCGCGCGCGCCTGCCCACTGCCCAACCGGCTTTGATCGAATTCCCCGGCGGATTCCTATTCCATACAGGGCTGCCAAATCCGGGATTATCCAATATCTTGAAGAAGTATTCTGCAAAATGGGCGCGCTCATCCCTGCCGATCATCGTCAACTTAATGGCAGATCGACCAGAAGAAACAAAACAAATGGTTCAGAGCCTTGAAAACGTGGAAAATGTAATGGCAGTCGAACTCGGCTTTGCGCCTTTGCTTACAGACGATATCATCTTACTAAATCTCGAAATGTGTTTGGGGGAATTACCTTTGATATTTTCATTGCCTGTCGAACAAGTTTTATCCCTGGGGCCGCGACTGATCGATCAGGGCGCGGTTGCAATAAGCATAACTTCGCCGCGCGGTGCGTTGAAAGATCAGTATGACGAGCTAACGACAGGTAGAATTTACGGCCAGGCTTTATTCCCCAGATCGTTGGAGACAGCCCATTCTGCGTCAAGGATCGGCATCCCAATCATCGGGAGCGGAGGAGTCTGGAGCGAAAAAGATGTGGCGGATATGCTTTCAGCGGGAGCCATGGCCGTTCAGACAGACGCCAGCTTGTGGGTCCCGCGTGCCTCGTCCTCAAGGCATGGGTCGGAAAAATAAAAGAGTCCCGTTTTTCAACGGGACTCTTTTTCTGGTCAATCGCAGTTAGAGAATTACGACTTCAGCGGCTTGCAAACCCTTGGGGCCCTTTTCGATGGTAAATTCCACCTTCTGGCCTTCCTGCAGGTTCTTGAAGCCTTCGCCCTGGATCGCGCTGAAATGCACGAAGACATCCGGGCCGCCTTCACGTTCGATGAAGCCGTAGCCTTTGGAACCATTGAACCATTTGACCGTGCCGACAATACGTTCTGACATTTTGCCTCCTAAGCAAAAAAGAAAAAAATTGGCAGCGAAGTATGTCTTCTATCGGACGGTCTAAAAAACAAACGGCTCAAACGTATTGCTTTGAGCCGTCGTCTTCATACTTCCTAACGAAAACCTACTTGCATCCTACGACAAAACTTTATCATGAAATTCTCATCTTGACAACTATTTTAAGAGCTCCAAAACCATCACCGGAATCACCCGCTGGTAAGCCCGAGTCTTGTATGAATCGTAGCCTTTGTAATACGAAACCGCCGTCTGCCAGTATTTCTCGCGTTCGCCGCTTTCAGCCGGACGCGCCATGTATTTACCCGCTCTTCCATTAAAATGAACTGTGCACTGGGGATGAGCCCTGAGGTTGTAATACCAGCCCGGGTTATTTTTTCGACCAAAATTCGAGCCGATTAACGCAATCTTGTCCCCGTCGATCAGGCCGACTAAAGGCATGGTGCGTAGCTGGCCGGTCCGTGCACCAACTGTAGTTAGTTGAATGATAGGCAGGCCGATGATCTCAGTGGCCGTATGTCTGTCTTTCGTCAATCTCAGGACCACCGCATCGATATGATGGAGAATATTAGCAAGCAAAGCAGACACTGGCCCCAACATCAAGAAACGATGGATGAATTTTTGGAACGCATTAGGCAATTTCAGACTGCTTCCTCGCTGTGAAATACAGCCCGGCATTTTCAAGCGCAAGAAAGACAAACAACCACATCGTTAAAGCCAATTGCATACCAACAGAGACCGCGTGGCGATTCGGCGCCATGGCATCCCCATGCCATGCAATGAACAAATGCGGGAAGATCGTCAGGCAAAGCAGGATGAATACAACCCACAAGACATTATCCCGCCAGAGTTGTTTTATCAGTGAGAACAACGCAGCGATCATCAGACAAACCCATAGCCATGTCACATAATACACGGGATATAAAACACGTTCAAGATGCGATGGCAAAAGATCCCTGTAGCGTCTCGAAAAGTACCCGTTGACGTTTTCGAAATAAATCAACTGATCGAATTCTGAAAACACCTGACCAGTGCTTTTTACAGGCTCAGCCAAAAGCCAGCGCATGTAACAGGATTTACCATGATCTGCAATCCAAAGGCGGAACCCATCCAATTCCGGGTCATTAAAGAAGGCCCTATCTTCTCCATTTGCAAAAGTATCTGCAAGGCTCAATAGTTTAGGTGTGACAGGCATTCCGCACGCCTCAAATCTTTGAACCGATTCAGTATAGGGCAGAATACGTTTACCTACCACATTGACAAGAGGAAACACCCAGCGTTTGCTTATATTCGCGCTTAAGTTGCTTACCAAAAAAATCAGGGCAAAAATTCCAACTAGAACAAGTACCTTAGGGTTTGCCAGGCGAAATAATACAACGATCAACAATAGGCCTGCAAACATTAAAAGGAGATATGCGTTCGTATCCCGAGTAAATGCAAAAACAAAGGCGACCATGCAAAGGGTCACTACCTTATAAGTCTGCCAGCTGCGCAAAAGCCAAATTCCACATGCAACCAGCAGGGCGAATGTCGAAAGGGAAAGAGATTCGGTCATCATCACAAAATCCCAGCCGGCTAGGTGGCGCACCAGGCTTAGAGCCAGAATAATCACAAACGATAATATTCTCAGCCAGATATACTGAAACGAGATGGAAATCAAATATGCCAGCAACCCCCACGCCAGAATAGTCACAGCGAGTTGAATGCCGGCGGCGAGCACAAAATCTTGATGCACAATTTGCAGAAGAAACGGAAATACAAAGGGACGGTTAACCTGCAAAAACCCCAGGGTCAATATTGGCTGGGTGGAGATGCGAACGTAAATATCTGTATCCGCCAATCTGCGTGGAGCATGAAGCGCTGAAAGCGTACTGACTACACGTACAAGAACATAGGCAATAAAAATAACTGCTTGGAAAATAAGAAGAACTCGTTGGCGTTTCTGGAAAAACGTGACAAAACGACTGTTCATTGCTTCATCTTTCCAGCCAAATAGTCACTGGGCCATCGTTATGAATCTCCACCTGCATATGTGCACCGAACTGACCAGATTGAGTCGGCACGCCGTGTTCACGCAGCAGCTCGGCAAATCGATCCACAAGAGGAGCAGCAATCTCCGGCAGCGCCGCATCCGTGAACGAAGGCCGGCGTCCTTTGCGAGCATCCGCGTACAGAGTAAATTGTGAAACGACGATTGCCTCACCTTTTACATCCAATAAGGAGAGATTGGTCTTCCCCTCTCCATCTTCAAAGACTCTCAGGTTAGCAACCTTCTCGGCCAGGAATCGAACCTGTTGCTCTCCATCCCCATGGCCAATACCCAATAAGATCAGCAGACCCTTCCCCATTTTGGAAATGGTCTGCTGATCTACAGTTACACTGGCTTGTGAAACTCGTTGAATGAGAACGCGCATGCAATTCCATAGGCACGAGGCATGAGGCTCACGCCATGATAGTTTATGGCAGGGCGATCGCTTCACGTACTTCGGCAATTGTCTTTTGCGCGATCGCACGAGCGCGCTTGCCACCATCATTCAAAACATCCTCAACATAGCTGGGCCGCGAGGCAAGCTCCGTGCGTTTGGCGCGGAACGGTTCAAGATGTTTGTTGAGATTATTCGCGTACAAAAGTTTGCAATCCACGCAACCAATACCTGCCCTGCGACATTCCACGTTGACCATGTCCACGTCTTTTTGCGGGGAAAAGATCTTATGCATGGTAAAGACATTACATATATCCGGGTTGCCGGGATCAGTTCGCTTGACACGCGCAGGGTCGGTGACCATCTCCTTCACGCGCCTGATCGTTTCTTCGGGCGTCGAAGCGAGTTCAACATGATTGTTCAAACTTTTGCTCATCTTGTCTTTGCCGTCAATGCCCAACACCTTCAAAACTTCAGTGTGTTTCACCTGCGGTTCGATCAACACTTTTGTCTTGTAGCGATAATTAAAGGAACGCACGATCTCGCGCGCAAATTCCACATGAGGAGCCTGGTCTATGCCAACTGGCACAACATCCGTCTTATACAGCACAATATCCGCCGTCATCAACACCGGGTAACCCACCAATCCGTAATTGATGTTATCGGGTTGCTGGCGCACTTTTTCCTTGAAAGTAGGCAGGTCTGTTAACTTACCGAGTGGTGTGACCATCGAAAGATACATGTGGAGTTCCATTACTTCCGGAACATGCGACTGTATGAACAAAATCGAGTCTTCAGGACGGATGCCTGCGGCCAGCCAATCCAGCGCCATCTCAACCGTGTTCTGCTTAAGATCCTCGGTCGTTTCGACTGTAGTCAGCGCGTGGACATCCACAATGCAGTAGACACAATCATAATCATCCTGCAACGCCACATAGTTCTTGATCGCGCCAAGATAATTCCCCAAATGCTGGCGACCCGTTGGGCGTGCTCCTGAAAACACTCTTCCCTTTTTTGCCATTCTTCATCCTTCGATCATTTTGAAAATAATATTGATGACCTCGCCGGCTTGTGCGTGACGTTTTGTGCCCAACTTGGAAAAGATCAACTGTCCGTTGACACTGACCTCGAACCTGCCGCCGTCCGACGGAACCAGAGTCACTGATTCAATGACGTGTTCGAAGTTCTTGAGCAATTCACCCGTCAGGCCCACGGCCCGATCTGCATAATGTCAGACCGCGCAATAAACAATCTCGACTCTTAACATATATGACTCCACAACACTATTAGAAAATTATAACATGCCGAGTCCCAAAGCTTGTCACCGCCTATCATGCGCGCTATAATCCGAAGTTCTTATGAAAAGCAAGGAGAAACGTAAATGCCAGTCTATACTTATCGCTGTGATAATTGCGGCGTCCAATTTGAGCGTCATCAATCATTCACAGATGCTCCACTCAAGACCTGCCCTACATGCCGTAAAAAAGCGCTGAAGAAGGTGATCACCCCCAGCAAAGTGATCTTCAAAGGTTCCGGGTTTTACGCAACCGATAACAGATCATCTTCGGGTGAGTCGACTAAAAGGAAATCAGAAAAGACTGAAACAAAGACTGAAACAAAGGCTGAAACCAAAACAGAGACCAAGACATCCAGCGAATCTTCGTCCGAATAATCATTTGTGATCACACGGCGCGGGTCTGTGCCGTTTTTTAATTAATCAGAAATAAGGAGAAATACTATGGCAATGGAAGATATTCTAAAAGCGCTCGTCGATTCTCGTCAGCAACCGGCCTCTCAACAAGGTGCGGACCCAATGGCAAATCTAATTGGTGGTTTACTGGGTGGTGGCCAGCCTCAAGCGGGCGGATCACAACAAACAGGTCTAGGCGATGTAATGGGTGCGCTTGAAACACTTATGGGAAACCAAGGCGGACAATCTGGCATGAGCACCAGCGATCCGATCATGATGCTGCTCCAACCCTTTATCAAACAACTCGCCAACAAGATGGATATTTCCCCCGAGATCGCCATGGTCGTCATATCATTCGTCGTTCATAAACTGCTTGCCCATCACCCAAGCTCCGGCCGTGACTCGAGCTCATTTAATCTCGATGAGATGCTTGGCCAGATGGCCCAAGGCAAAGTGGATCCCAACTTACTGCGCTCCAGCGGCATGGTGGCTGAACTCTCGAAGAAGACCGGGCTTGATGAAGCCACAACAGAACAAAGCCTGCAGCTCGCTCTCGGATTGGTAGGCAAGACTGTCGCTAACATGGCGAACAAGCCAAGTAAACCTTCAAGTTTGGGGGCAAAAGGGAAGGCGATGGGAACAGGAATGAAATCTTCCGGCCCTAAAAAAGGTAGTTAATAACAAGAAGGCGATGCAAATGCATCGCCTTCTTGCTTAAGCCATTACCATGTCTCTTGGCTTTCTTTGCATCCAAATGGCAACCACGATCAAAGGAATGAAGGCAGCAATTGCACTAATATATGCCATTACATTATAGCCAACGGCTGCAAAGATCAAGCCACTACTTAAACTTCCAATTGCAGATGAAAGCCCAACAAGCAGATCGCTAAAGCCTTGCATGCGGGAACGCTCCTGTTGTGAAAGTTGGTCTGCGAGCAAGGCAGAGCCCGCTACAAAACAGAAATTCCAGCCCAGGCCGAGCAGGAAAAGTGCAACTCCAAGCGGAAGAACATTCGGGGAAATCGTCGCAGCGATACATGCCAGAATCAGAGTCACTGAGCCGATCAGAATAATCCTTCCGCGACCATAACGATCTGCCAATCTTCCGGAAATGATCGAGAATGCAAACATTCCAAATGTATGCGACGAGATCACAAGTGAAATATCGCCAAGGTTATGATGATGATCGCGCATGTGCAGCGATGTGATGACCATGACCAGCACCATTACCATTTGGCCCAACGACATTGTGATCACAGCCGTCAACGCGGCAGGCTGACGCAATATCTCGAGCGCACCTCGCGCCTGGCCCTTGCCTGTTACAGATTCGGGGTATTTCTCAGCCACCTCCCGGCCAATTTCGCGCGGATCGGGTCTAAGTCCAAGAAAGACTGCGATCATTCCAATAGCGAAGAGAACCAGACTCGCGACATAGGCACCAGCAAGTTCATCCCCGGTAATCGGTTTGATCCATGTTCCAATAAGCCCAACCAGGCTTGGGCCAAATACTGCGCCAAACGTCCCGCCAATGACAACATTCGAGATCGCACGCCCGCGTGCATCCGGCGGATTCACTTCCGCTGCTGCAAAACGACCCAACGTGACCGCTGCGTTTGCAATGCCCATAAAGATCATCCCAAAAAGAAACCACGCAAAAGACGATTGTGCAACGGCATATACTGCGAATCCGGAGCCAACCACACCTAATGCAAGCCCAAGCACCAGCCCGCCTCGCCGGCCAATCGCGTCCATTACATAGCCCCAGGCGAAGGCAGAGAATGCTCCGGCCAAAAGATAGATTGCAGTGGGTACGCCGGCCCAGTTCGCATGATGGCTTAACTTTGCACCGACAATGGAAGTGAGGGTCGCCGCCGCGATAAAACCGGCCGAGGCCAGACTCTGTTCAACAAAAAGAATGAACGTGATCTTGCGTGCAATCCGAGTGAGATTTTCCATTTTACTTCCTCCCCATCGCATCCATCACTGCCACAGAAGCGATCTGCACGATCGCATTCACATCATCACCGGTTTGTAAAACATGAACGGGCGCGCCCATCCCCAGCAGGATCGGGCCGATTGCTTTTGCATTCCCGAGACGCGAAAGCAATTTATAGGCAATATTCGCAGACTCAAGTGATGGGAATACCAACACATTCGCGTCTTTGACCGAGCTAAATGGATAGCGTTCCTCAACGATCTCGGGAACAACTGCGGTGTCAGCTTGCATTTCACCATCCACACGCAGATCGGGTCTGCGGGTTTTGACCAGGCCAACCGCCTTGCGAACTTTATCTGAAAGCGGATGTGGAGTGGAACCAAAATTGGAAAACGAAAGGAAGGCAACATGCGGGTCGATCTCCAATTTTTCCGCGTAATCAGCTGCGAGCAAGGCGATCTCTGCGAGGTCTTCCGCAGTCGGGTCGATATTGACCGTTGCATCGGTAAAGAGGAATACTTTATCCTCCACAATCATGATATAGACGCCGGCTGCGCGTGTCGCGCCAAGGGCAGTATGATGAATTTGCAGAGCGGGGCGAATGACCTCGGGATAATCATGGATCAGACCTGATATGAATGCATCTGCATCACCCATCTTTACCATCATGGGGCCGAGGATGTTGGGATCTCGCACTCTCCTTTGCGCGTCGCTCATCATGATTCCCATCCGCTGGCGCAGTTCATAATACGCCTTTCCATATGCATCGATTTTTTCAAATGCGAGCGGGTCAACGACTTCCGGTTCATATTCCAAACCCAGACTTTTCAGTTGATCTCCGATCACTTTTTTACTTCCGATTAAGACCGGAGTGGCAATCCCCTCTTCCTGAATTTGATAGGCAGCCCGGATGATCTTCTGCTCCTCACCTTCCGCAAAAACCACGCGCTTCGTCCCGCCAGAGGAACGCGCTTTATTTTGGAAGAAATAGCGAATCCGTTCCCCCTTACCCTGACGATAGGCAAGTTGCTCGCGATATTCATCGATATCGATTTGCTTGCGTGCGACACCGGTCTTCATAGCCGTTTCTGCAACGGCAGGAGCTTCCCATAACAACACGCGCGGATCGAGCGGCGTGGGAATGATATATTCCCGTCCAAACTTGATACTCTCACCGCCATACGCGCGAATGACCGAATCGGGAACATCCTCCTTCGCCAGCGCGGCAAGTGCCTTGGAGGCCGCAAACTTCATCTCTTCATTGATCGCTTTTGCCCGCACATCCAGCGCGCCGCGGAAAATGAATGGAAAGCCCAGCACGTTATTGACCTGATTTGGATAATCCGAGCGGCCCGTCGCGATGATGACGTCCTTGCGTGCTTCCTTCGCCAGTTCAGGTTTGATCTCAGGGTCGGGATTCGCCATTGCAAAGACGATGGGATCCTTCGCCATCAACTTCACCATCTCCGGAGTCAACACGTTTGCGACTGAGAGGCCATAGAAAACATCGGCACCGCGCAGCGCATCGGAGAGCGTCCGTGCATCGGTCTCGACAAGGAAGCGTTCCTTGTATTTATTGATCCCATCCTTGCGGCCTTTATATACAACCCCTTTGCTATCACACAACATGATATTCTCACGCTTTACGCCCCAGCGGATCGCCAACTCCGCGCACGAGATGGCCGAAGCGCCGGCGCCAGAAATAACGATACGAATTTCGTCATGTTTCTTGCCAATGATCTGCAGCGAGTTGGCCAGCGCAGCCGAAGAGATAATTGCTGTCCCATGCTGGTCATCATGAAACACCGGGATATCCAGCATCTTCTTAAGTTCCTCTTCTATATAAAAGCATTCGGGCGCCTTGATGTCTTCAAGGTTAATCCCGCCAAAGGTGGGCGAGATCGCCGCGACCACTTTGATAATTTCATCCGGATCATGTGAATTGACTTCGATATCGAATACATCGATGTCCGCAAATTTTTTAAAGAGCACTCCTTTCCCCTCCATAACTGGCTTACTCGCCAATGCGCCGCGGTTACCAAGCCCCAGGATGGCAGTACCATTTGAGATGACCCCGACCAGATTCCCCTTTGAGGTGTATTCGTATGCATCTTGAGGATTCTTCTCGATCTCCAGAACCGGTTCCGCTACACCAGGTGAATAGGCCAGACTCAAATCACGTTGAGTGTCCATGGGTTTGGTTGGCACAACCGCAATTTTGCCCGGCTTTCCTTTCAACCGATGATATTCAAGAGCGTCTTCACGTGTGAATTTTGTCATCGTATCTCCTGTAAAATGTACACGCCTCGTAAATTATTCCATGACATTTGAAAATCTCATCGTTCTATTTGTCACGATTCCCATGAGTTTACTACCCCTCTGCCATGAAAAAGTTATGTTAACAAATCTTGGATTTCATGTATAATTAAGGATGTAAGGATAGTTTACGAAAACTTCTGCCGCTCTTGCGGCCTTTGCTTGAAACTGACTGGAAATTTGCGCACGATCCTCCCCCGTTTTGGGAGTTATTTTGTGAAGTCTCATTTAGGATTATTTTTGAGAAAACCGCTGGCTTCACCCTAGCAATCGAGTGCCGAACGTGACCTTAGTCGTCGCGTAATTTGACCTATCCGTTAACCGCCTCGAGCGGGACCCGGAAGCTGGTCATCCAACCCAGACATTTTTCACAGCCGAGGCCGACCCGAAAGGGGCGGAAGTCTCGGCTGTGTGCTTTTATGCGCAAAATAACCGCCATCGAGTCTCAGAAGAACCGTAATCGAGTGAACATTCATCTCGACGGCGAATTCGCTTTTGGGCTTGATCGTTTTGTGGCGGCCTGGCTGAAAACAGGCGATGAATTAAGCGAAGAAAAAATCGCCAGGCTGCAAGGCGATGACGCACGTGAATGGGCCTATCAACAAGCCATGCTTTTTCTGAGTTATCGTGCCCGTTCCGAAAAAGAGATACGACAGAACCTGCGCAAGCATGAGATTCCTGAAGAGGTGATCGAGCAAACGCTTGAGAGACTTCAGGAAGCCGGGCTTGCCAATGACAATCAATTTGCCCGCGTATGGGTGGAAAATCGCAACACCTTCCGCCCGCGCAGTCGCCGCGTACTTGCCATGGAGCTTCGTCAAAAGGGGCTCGACGACGAAACTGTCCAATCTGCAACTGCAGATGTGGACGACGATGCTCTGGCTTATGAATCTGCCATTAAACGGGCGAACAGATTCAAAAGTCTCGAATGGAGCGAATTTCGCAAGAAACTGTCCGAGTATCTTGCACGACGCGGCTTCTCCTATTCCGTCATAGCGCCGATCGTTTCCAAAGTCTGGAACGAGACACACACGGATGCGGAGCAACAAAATTACGAAGATGAGGATATAACATGAGTCCGCTAATAAACCTATTGATAGACGTTCTTGCACTCATTATCGGTCTGGCAGCCGGATACTTTTTCCATCGCTATCAGGCAGAACAGGCTTTAAAAGGAAAACAGGAAAAAGCTGACGACATTCTAAAAGTTGCCAACACCCAGGCGCGCCTGATCGAAAGCGGCGCGCGTGAGAATGCCACCAAGATCATTCAAGCCTCCGAATCCGAGATCAAGGAACGCCGTATCGAGATGAACAAAGAGATTGAACGTCTCGACAAACGCCGCTCCGAGCTTGATAGCCGCTTCGATAAGATCGAGCAACGTGAACAGGTGCTCAACAAGCGTCAATCGCAAATCGACAAGCGCGGCAATGATATCGAAAAATTGTATGAAGAAGAAGTAAAAAAGCTCGAACAGATCGCGCAGCTGACGCAGGACGACGCGAAGAAAGAGCTCTTTGCCGCGGTGGAAAAGGAAGCACGCGGCGATATGGCGCGCATCATGCGCCAGATCGAGGCCGAGGCACGCGAAGAAGGTGAAAAGCGCGCCCGCAAATTGATCGCGGACGCCATCCAACGCGTTGCATCGGAACATGTAGCAGAAGTGACGCGCGCCGTCGTCACTTTGCCGAGCGAAGAAATGAAGGGCCGCATCGTAGGCCGCAACGGGCGTAACATCAAGGCCTTTGAGCAGGCTGCGGGCGTGGACGTGATCGTGGATGATACGCCTGATTCTGTAACGGTCTCCTGCTTCGACTCGGTTCGACGTGAAATTGGTCGTCGTGCCCTTGCCAAATTGATCCTTGATGGCCGCATTCACCCGGCTCATATCGAAAAGATCGTCGAAGACGAAACAAAGGCCGTTGAAAAGATCATGAATGAAGCCGGCGAACAAGCCGCTTACGACGCGAACGTATCGGGCCTTCATCCCGAAGTATTGCGCATGATGGGTCGTTTGAAATTCCGTACATCATACGGACAGAACCAACTGGCTCATGCGGTGGAAGTCTCCAAACTAGCTGGTATTCTCGCTGCCGAAACTGGCGCGAATGTGGAATGGTCGAAACAAGGCGGCTTCCTGCATGACATCGGCAAGGCCATGGACCATAACCAGGAAGGTACGCATGCGGCTCTTGGGGCAGAATACTGCAAACGTTATGGGGTAAATCCCATTGTGATCAACGCGATTGCATCTCATCACCATGAAATAGATCAGGAAACTGTGGAAGCCGTCATTGCAGAAGCGGCAGATGCGATTTCGGGTGCGCGCCCGGGTGCTCGTCGCGAGGATCTCGAAGCGTATATCAAACGAATCCGTTCACTCGAAGAAATGTCCCTGTCATTCGAAGGCGTGCAACAAGCCTTTGCCATTCAAGCAGGACGCGAAGTCCGTATTCTGGTCAAGCCGGAAGCGATCGACGACCTGGCATCTGCACGACTGGCGCGTGATATCGCAAAAAAGATCGAGGAGACCATGCAATACCCCGGGCAGATTCGCGTGACGGTGATTCGCGAAACAAGATCCACTGAATACGCCAAATAAGTCTCTTGCAAAGAGATTGCGAATGAGATCCCCCATTTCGCAGAGTGCTAAAATCACGGGAATGAACCTGAATTCCCGTTCGCCTCTGACGAGATGGGGGATTGTGCTGGGTTTGGCACTTGCGTATCTGCTGGTGTTCCCGCCCTTGGAGCGCGCCTTCGGTCCATCGGCCAATACCCTGGTGATCATACCCGTAGCAGCTGCAACCTGGTATTTTGGCTTGACGGGTGGGCTGATCGCTTGGTTTCTCAGCGTCTTCTTCAATGTGACATTTCTGGTCGTCGTTGAAAAGTACGACCTGAATGACCTTATATACTTTGGATTGATCTTCAGGCCATTAATGCTGATCTTAATGGTCTTTGTGATCCATTTCCTGCATAAACGGATAGATGAATTTGTCGAAGCGGAAACCGAATCCCGATCCCGCGAGGAATATCTTGCGCTGCTCAATGAGATGACGCGCACCGTTTTGTTGTCGAAAGACTTTGATTCGACCATGACGGCGCTTGCGGTGAACATGTCAAAGTTGATCGATGCGGACGATTGTTACATCACACGATGGGATGAAGCAAAGCAACTCACGATCCCCACCAAGACCACCGCCACCCTCAAGGAACCTTATGTATTTAATGAAAAGACCGCCAATAAATCAAGTCTGACCGCCTCGGTATTGAAAGCCGGGCGCGCCCTCGCAGTAGATGACGTCTTTAATTCGCCTCACGTCAGCATTGAGATTGCAAAACGATATCCAACACGTTCTGTATTAGGCGTTCCATTGATCGCAAGGGAGAATAAATTGGGCGCGGCCATCATTGGCTTTAATACACCGCACCATTTCACCCCTGAAGAGATCGAAAGAGCGGAACAGGCCGGCAATCACGTGGCGATTGCCTTATGGAGTGCGGAACAGGATATTGAATTACAGAAACGCCTGCGCGAATCAAACGCACTTTCAAACATCTCTCACGCATTGGCTGAAACAGAAAGGATCGGGCTTGGTAATGTTTTGCAGTTGATCGTTAATTCTGCAAAAGAACTAATCCCCGATAGTCAGCGGGCTGTTATCCATTTGCTTGACAGCGAACGACAGGAACTGACCGCGGAAGCAGTGACCGGTTCTGACAATCCCGTTGAAGGAAAAAGAAAAATGCGTCTGGGGGAGGGGGTTGCCGGGCAGGTCATGGCAACCGGGGAGACAATCAACATCGCAAATATTGAAACCGATGCGCGATTCATCAAATTAGGCACGCAGCTGCCAACGTTCCGATCCATGGTGGTGGCACCCGTACAAAGCGGGGACCAAAAGCTTGGAACGATCAGTATCCTGAGCAACAAACATGACGCGTTTACATCCGAGGAAAGTGAGCTCCTTAGCGCGCTGGGTATACAGGCTGCGATCGCGATCGAGAATGCAAATCTTCTTGAAAGTGTCCAACAAGCGTTAAAAGAATCCAATGCCCTCCATCGCGTGAATCAAGGTCTTGCCTCTTCACTTGACCCTGATGGATTATTACAAGATACGGTGGACCTGCTGCAAAAGAACTTCGGATATTATCATGTACAGGTCTGCGTGGTGGAAGCCGAGACCGGCGACCTGGTTCTGCGTGCTGGAAGCGGAGAAATTGGCGAACAATTAAAGAAACAAGCATACCGCCTCTCCGCCGGGGATGGGATCGTGGGGTACGCCGCTGAAACAGGGTCTCCGTTTTTCACCAACAATGTCGATCAAGTTGTGTTCTTTGTACGCAACCCTCTTCTGCCGGAGACCAAATCCGAACTGGCCGTGCCGGTTAAAGTAGGTGAAGAGATACTCGGCGTATTGGATGTGCAGCATATTCCTCCTACGGACCTCACCAATCGCGATATCCAACTGGTCAGCGCAGTGGCAGACCAGCTCGCCATCGCACTTCAGAAGGCAAGTCTCTACGAGGAATTGCAAATTTCCCTGCAGCAGGAAAAAGCCATTCGCAATCAATTAATACAGAATGAACGCCTCGCCGTCATGGGACGTCTGCTCGCGACCGTTTCGCATGAATTGAACAATCCCCTGCAGGCGATTCAGAACGCGCTCTTTTTATTGAAAGAGGAAAAAAGTATTTCACAGCAGGGAAAGCAGGATCTCGAAATTGTGTTGGCCGAATCCGAACGCATGGCCGACCTGATCGAACGGCTGCGATCCACCTATCGTCCGACACACCCCGAGGACCTTCAGTTTACGCAGATCAATAATATTATCGAAGACGTGCTGGCGCTAATCACGACCCATTTAAGACATAATCAGATCACATTCGATTTCCATGCGGATCCGGAGCTCCCAAAAATTCCGGCGCTTGCAGATCAACTGCGGCAGGTGGTATTAAACTTATTAATGAACGCGGTCGAAGCCATGGCTACCGGTGGAACATTAACAGTGCGCACGAAATTCATGAAGGACTCCCAGGAGATTCTGCTCGCCATCACGGATACTGGCACAGGAATTGATCCTGCCATCCTCCCTAACATCTTCGATGCCTTCGTGACCAACAAGTCGCAGGGAACAGGGCTGGGGCTGACGATCACCTACGATATCATTACCAAACATCATGGCCGCATCACGGCAGAGAACAACCCGGAGACAGGAAGCACTTTTAGTATCTGGTTGCCGCTGGAGAATCGAGAGGTGGTATGAGCATCAGTGGGCATGTTTTGATCATCGACGATGAAGCGGCGCTGCGCAAAACGCTGGCGCGCATCCTGCAGCAGGCAGGTTTTGAAGTCACCACGGCTGAAAACGGCGAACAGGCATTGGCGTTTCTAAAAACAACTTCCTTCGATCTCGTCTACATGGATTTGCGCATGCCGGGTTTGCCCGGATTGGATACGCTGAAAATTATTCACGACACTCATCCCAATTTGCCCGTTATTCTTTTTACCGCGCAGCCGGATATTAACTCAGCGGTCGAGGCCTTGCGAAACGGCGCAACGGATTATTTGCTCAAACCGCTTAAGCCTCAAACGATCATCGACCGGACCAAAAATGTGCTTGAGAATCAGCAAAGGGAAAAGCGAAAGCGCGAGATCGTTTTACAAGTGGAAGCGCTTCAGACAGAATTAAAGACTCTCGATGATGGCACGAACAGCAAGCCGGCAGAACAGCCCGTTACTACGCCAAAAGATCGTTTCATGAAGCGAGGTGCGCTCGTTCTGGACTTACATACGCGGCGGCTTACTATTGATGAAGATGTCATCAGCCTGCCTCCCACCTCATTCGATTATCTGTTGGTGCTGGCGCGACACTCTCCGGATGTGGTCGATTATCAAACACTCGTTACCGAAGCACAGGGATATCATGCCGATTCACGCGAGGCGCAGGAACTCACCAAATGGCATATCCATCAATTAAGGCAGGCGATTGAAAAGGATAAACACAAACCCTCGTATTTGATCAATGTGCGCGGGACAGGGTATCGTCTGGTGGCGGATTAAACAGAGCCAATTCTCAGAACTAACTCTATTTAGAATGGCCACCATATAACCCTTTCCTTGGTGATTTCCAAAAATCCCAACAATTTCCCCCGATTAAAGCCACAACACCTCCAAGAGGAGCTGCTAATATCTTCCATAACCATTTGGATAATACTGCGGCATTTTACGCCTCCATTTTCGATATAGAGGTAATTTTACCTGAGGCGGGAGCGGGTTTGCCAAATATACAATTCCCTGCCTAATTTCCCAACTTTTCCCAACTTTTCCCGCCTCAGGCTATCGTTCCAAACCATGGTTCGGGTGGACAATGTAGCCATGACCACACAAGAAAACCTCTCCACCAACCGAGTACAGATCCTCGTCGTAGACGATCACCCGAATACGGCAAATACTTTGGCGCGTTCCCTCGCGCAGCTTGGCCCTCACGTGAATGTAATCTCTTCGTCAAGCGGGCGTGAAGCGCTTGAAAAAGTCAAGAACAGCGGTGTCGATATTTTGATCACCGACATGATCATGCCGGAAATGACCGGCCTGGAATTGATCGAAAAAATGCAGAACCATCCCGGCGGGCGACCTTCATTTACCTATCTCGTCACCGCCTACGATGTGCCAGGCTTGAAGGTAACCGCCCATCGTTTGCGGGTCAATGAAGTGATCGTCAAGCCTGTGCGCCCCGAACGCATTTGCCAGATCGCATCCCGCGCAATAGAAGAGATGAAGCATGCCACAAGACCGATCAAGAAAGTAATGGAGAGAAAGAAGAAGTTCAAGATCCTGGTTGCCGATGACAGACCGGATAATGTAACCCTGCTCACCAGATATCTCGAATATGAAGGGTATGAGAATGTAGTCGCGCGCGATGGAATGGATACATTGGATAAAGTCCGCGATGAATTACCCGATCTTGTCCTCCTGGATATTAATATGCCGAACAAGGATGGGTTTAGTGTGCTGGAGGAAATCCGCGCAGACCCTGCCACCGAGCATATCCCGGTGATCATCCTGACCGCCGCCCGCCTCGACCCAAGCGACATACAATCCGGTTTGAATTTAGGCGCCGATGATTATGTAACCAAGCCTTTCGACAGGCATGAATTGATGGCACGCATCCGCACGAAATTACGTGTGAAGGAAGCGGAGGATGTGATCCGCCGCCGCAATCGTGAATTGAGTCTATTGCCCGAAATCGGCAAAGAGTTAAGTGCACGCCTGGATATCAAGGATCTTGCAAACGTATTGCTCAAGCGCACAGTGGAAACGCTGGGCGCCAATCAAGGCAGCATGATCATCCTGAATGCATCCGGAGCCGTTGAAGAAAGTTACGATATTACATTGTCTTCATCGGGCTTTTCAAATGACCAAACGGTCATCCCGGAAGAAACGCTAAAGGTGGTTAAAGAAGGGCGTCAGGGTTTCATCATTGACGACACTTTAAATAACAAGTACTGGCAAGCCAGCGCCAAAGAGACGGCGCGCTCAGTGCTGATCGTCCCATTGTTCGGCCGGCACGAATTGCTCGGCGTGCTCGCACTCATGCATGAACAGGATCATTATTTCAACAACGAACATTTATTGTTATTACAGGCCATTGCAAGCCAGGCGGCCATCGCGATCGAAAATACAACCCTGTATTCCGGGATCGTTACAGAGAGGCAACGCCTGGAGGCTGTCCTGCAAAATGTATCAGAAGCGATTTTGATCTTTGATTCTGAAGGCCGCCTGTCCCAGTTAAACCCTGCCATTGAAAATTTGCTGGACGATTCAAATATCAAGTTAAACGAACCGATGAAGCTTGGATCCGGCTATGACGATCTCATCCATATGATCGAAGATGTTCGGGCTTCGCATTCATCGAGTTCAGGCCGCGTATCCTGGCCAGGCAACCGTACCTTTGAAGCGCAATTAACTCCCATTAAATCGGATGGGATCATCGCCACCTTGCACGATATGACAAAGCTCAAATAGGAAAGATTTATGAAAAATTTTAGATTTATTTCCGTACTATCAATCGCATTTTTTCTATTGGCTGCCTGTGGCAGTCAACCTGCTGTGACCAAGTCGCCATTGCGGATCGCGGTGAACTTATGGCCAGGGCTTTACCCGGCCGCCATCGCCCAGGAAGAGGGAATCTTTGCCAAACACAATGTAAACGTTGAACTTGTTTATTATGAATCATATCCACAGACCTATGCGGATCTGGTTGCAGGCAAAGTAGATGGCGTAAGTGCCATTGTCGGTGACGAGCTGGTGATGAGCAACCAAATGAATCTTAATTTCATTTTTCCTGTGGATGCTTCCGATGGAGCGGACGAGGTGATCGTTGGGCCTGATATCCAGAGCGCATCTGATCTGATAGGCAAACGCATCGGCGTTAAATTCGGCACCTATGGCGAGTTATTTGTGCGTACATTCCTTAAACAGAATCGAATAGCAGTGACTGATGTAACCCTGGTAAATATTTCGCCAGAAAACGCTGCACAGGCTTTCCTTTCCCAGGTGGATGCCATCCATACTTACGAACCATATGCATCTGATACTCTGAAGAAGGGCGGGCATACCCTCTTTGACAGCAGTGAAACCCCAAACTTGATGTTGGGCGCAATGACGGTTCCAACTGCATTGATAAAAGACAGGCCGGAAGATGTTCAGGCTTTCACAGATGCTTGGTATGAAGCCGTGGATTGGATGTATGCCAATCCGGATCAAGTATCTACAGTGGTGGCAAAGGCGTTCGGCTTGAAACCGGAAGACATCTGGTTTGGAGGCGACAAAGTATTCAACCTTTCCGAATCCAGGGCGCTTATGCAACCCGGCAACGATTTTTCATCTGCGTATTTTATTACACAAAGCTATATTGACTTTCTCGTAGCATCCGGGGCTCTCACTACAAAGCCCAATCCCGACATCCTGATTGACTCATCCTTTTTGAACTAAGCGAATGAAGCACAACGCGCAGGAGATTAAGCCGTGAAAAACTGGTATTCAAAATTCCTCTCACACTTGACGCAACAAGGACGCAACGCTTTCCTTTCAGCCCTCGTAATAGCGATCGCAGCCGCCATCGTTGCAAGCGTATCCGCATATTCGGTTGCTCAAATTACCCACCCTGGCTGGCAGGCGTTCGCAATTCCCCTCGTCATTGGTACTCTCGCAATCATATGTTTAATCGCTGCATGGCTTGCGCGGCGGAATCAGGTTGGACTTAGCATAACCCTCGTGGTGGGTATGCTCAGCGTCACAGTATTGGCGATCTCTTTGCTTGTTTCCGGGCTGGGCCTTACCATCGGTATCAATGTTGCACTGGTTATCGTCGCAATATCCAGTTTAACATTATCGGGACCGGCATTCCGTCGGACAAATTCGATTGGCCTGGCAACAGGGCTTCTCTGTATCTTAATAGACTACTTTTGGCCGGGGGATCGTTTGGCCATCCCTGCATTGCAGACCGCGATCTTGATTGTAGCCATCCTTGTACTTTTGACCCTGGGCATTGTGTTCTTGCGCCAATATCCTGGTTTCTCTTTGCGCTCCAAGCTTGTAGCTGCCTTTCTGCTGGTTGCGCTTATCCCGCTCGCCATCGTATTCTTCATCAATAACCAAATCACAAGCAACAACCTGACTGCCGGATCTGATGCAGCTCTGCATGACGTTGCGGCACAAACAGCTTCCACGTTGGATACATTCATCGGCGAACGCTTGAACGATGTGCGCACTGAATCTCAAAAGCACATATTAGTGGAATATCTCTTAATACCCAAAGCTGAGCGCACCGGCAGTGAAACCGAATCAGCGTTGAACGCTGACCTGCTCGCCATGGCCCGCCGCGATCAAACCTTCATTACTTCCGTTGGCCTGATCGATAAAGATGGACTCTCCGTAGCTGACACTGAACCGACCGAAGTAGGTGTGGATAAATCAAAACGTAACTATTTTATCGGCGCGCGAGATACCCTGCTGCCCTTCGTCTCGCCAGTCGAGCTTTCTGCAACCACTGGTCAACTCTCAATTTACTTCACGGCTCCCATACGTGACAACGAAGGCAATTTTATAGGTGTCTTTCGTGTCCGTTACAACGCGACCGTGATCCAGTCGATCATCAACAGTTCGGCAGAAAAAGCGAATCTCGATGCATTATCGATCGTGGTATTTGACGAAAATCATATCCGTCTCGCACACAACCTCCTGCCCGAGCTGATTCTAAAATCAGTTGTACCACTTCCAGCAGACAAAACGGCTCAACTGCAAGCGGAACGACGCCTGCGATCAGACAAACCGGCAGAAGAGCTTTCCACTAACTTACCAGATATGGAAACGGGCTTGAACAATCTGGACAAGCAACCCATCTTTGTCGCTGAGTTTCATGAGGCTGGGGAAGGTAACGAAGAAGGAACAGCCATACGCCTTAAAAACCAGCCTTGGATCATCGCTGCAGGACAAGATCAGGATGTGTTCCTTGCCCCATTAGGCGTGCAAACCCGCACCAATGTAATCCTTGCATTAATTATTGCAGGCTTTGTAGCGCTCGTCGCTGTATTCGTGGCACAGACCATTTCCAACCCAGTGGTGCGCCTGACGGGAGTGGCCCAGCGAATCACAGATGGGGAAATCAATGTACAAGCGAAAGTCGAGTCACGCGATGAGATCGGCACATTGGCTGGTTCATTCAATAGTATGACTGCACAGCTACGCGATTTGATCGGCTCTCTGGAGCAACGTGTGGCAGATCGTACCAAGGCGCTGGCCACGTCTACGGAAGTGAGCCGGCGTCTCTCCACAATCCTGGATCAAAAAGAATTAGTCTCCGAAGTTGTGCAACAGGTTAAGAATGCCTTCAACTATTACCATGCTCACATTTATCTCTTCAACGAATCGAATGATGAATTGATCATGGCAGGTGGTACGGGTGAAGCCGGGCAAACCATGCTGGCACGCGGACATAAAATCCCCAAGGGCAGGGGGCTTGTGGGACGTGCAGCCGAGACCAATACGTCAGTTCTAGTGCCTGATACAACGAAAAATCCGGATTGGCTCCCTAATCCCCTACTCCCTGAGACAAAATCTGAAGTGGCAGTTCCGATTTCCCTTGGCGATCAGGTCATTGGTGTGTTGGACGTGCAACACAACATTACGGATGGTTTGAAACAGCAAGATACAGATCTACTTCAATCGCTTGCGAACCAGGTAGCCATTGCCCTGCGAAATGCCCGTTCTTATGCAGATGTGCAGGCCAGGGCCGAGCGTGAAGCATTGGTCAGTTCCATCGGCCAGAAGATCCAGAGTGCAAACTCTGTCGATACCGCTTTACAAGTGGCTGTACGCGAACTTGGACGTGCATTGGGTAAACAGACCAGTGTACGATTGAAACCAGTTACCGGTCAAGATAATACTACTACTGCTGTAAAAGAGAGTGCATCATGAAGAATTTAACTCGAGCATTAACCATGGTCAAAAGTTTCTTTACTGCGCCTGAATTTGAGGGCGATGGGGAAAAAACACAATCTGCCAAATTGCTGTACCAGATCATTCGGGTAATTTGGATCCTTCCGATTCTGCTTGTCACCATCGGAATTTTAGGCGGACGTACAGAGGTCATTCCTCCAGCAACTGTTATTTCCATAAGCCTCTTAATTCTTATGGTACTCAGCCGCATAGGCTGGGTGGGACCCGCCAGCATTCTTATTACCACGATGATCGTTCTCCTTGTTGGTTATGCGGACTTCCAAAACGCCGGCAATCTACAGCCGTCGACATTGATGTTCGCAGTTGCCATCATCATGAGTGGTTTATTAATTGGAAGGCG
>Ga0209131_1000567_pt1 | contig 26341 bp, 24 predicted proteins | sample GraSoi_2013_40cm_FD_185826 | JGI IMG/M metagenome (GOLD analysis project Ga0209131, IMG submission 185826) | Grasslands soil microbial communities from the Angelo Coastal Reserve, California, USA - Sample 9_17_2013_40cm (SPAdes) (version 2) | ecosystem: Environmental > Terrestrial > Soil >... | reverse complement strand
CGCCGGCGGGCGTACCGGTGGCAATGAGGTCACCGGGCTCCAGTGTCAGGCCGGCCGACAACGAAGCGATGATCGCCGGAATATCGAAAATCATCTGCGCCGCGCGCGCGCGCTGGCGCTGTTCACCGTTGACGGTCAGGGACAGCTCCAGTGTCGTGGGATCGCCGATCTCCGCCCGATCGACGATGCACGGCCCCAGCGGACAGGTGGTGTCGAGGGATTTACCCTTGAACCACTGCTCGTGCCGGCGCTGCAGGTCACGCGCCGTGAAGTCGTTCGCGACGGTGTAGCCAAAGACATGCTCGAACGCCCGCTCCACCGATATGTCGCGGCCGCCCGCCCCGATGACCACGGCCAGCTCCACCTCGTAATCGAGCAGCCGCGTGAGCCGGGAATCGAGCCGTACGTCGCCGCGCGGTGAATTCACGGCGTGGGTCGCCTTGGTGAAAAACTGCGGCACGGTCGGCAATCTTGTCTCCTGCCCCACCTTGGCAAAGCCTTCCCGCACATGGTCGAGGTAGTTCCTGCCGACGCAAAACACATTGCGGACCGGGTTGGGAATGGGCGCGAGCCATTCCACCTGCCCGGCGTCGAGCCAGGCCTCGGGAAAGTCAGCGCCGCGTTCCTGCAGGCGACGGACTGCCTCGAGGGCGCCGCTCCCGCCGCGCACGATGGCCAACATGCTGCTGAAGTCTGCCGCTTCGTTGGCCCGCCGGCCGGCCACGGCCAGATCCAGGACCCGGCTGGACTCCCACAGGCCTGTCAGGGTCCGGCCCTCGTGGACGCAGGTCACCAGCTTCATCGCCTCACCCTCCGCGTTGCCTGGGCCGGAGATTATCCCTCATGGCGGCGCTTGGCCTCCCTGCGGCGTGCATGCAGCACCCACTCCGTGTAGCCGTTGGCCTGCATCCGCCCCTTGAACACCAGTTCGCAGGCCGCCTGGAAGGCCAGACTGCGGCCAAAGTGCGGCGCCATCGGCCGATACCCCGGCTCGCCGGCGTTCTGCTCGTCGACGACCCGGGCCATGCGCTGCAGGGCCGCGAGCGCCTGCTCGCGCGTGCACACGCGGTGGTACAGCCAGTTCGCCATGTGCTGGCTCGAGATGCGCAGCGTGGCGCGATCCTCCATGAGCGCGACATGGTGCGTATCGGGCACCTTGGAACAGCCAACCCCCAGGTCCACCCAGCGCACCACGTAGCCGAGGATCCCCTGGGCATTGTTGTTCAGTTCGCGCTCGATCTCCTCGGCGCTCCACTTCGGCTCCGGCGCGAGCGGCACCGTCAGCAGCTCGGCCAGCGCCGCGCGCGGCCGGTGGCGCAACCCGGCCTGCACCGCCTGCACGTCCACTGCGTGGTAATGCAGGGCATGGAGTGTGGCGGCCGTCGGCGAGGGTACCCACGCCGTGCTGGCGCCGGCGCGCGGATGCGCGATCTTCGTGGCGAGCATTTGCGCCATCAGGTCCGGCATCGCCCACATGCCCTTGCCGATCTGCGCCCGGCCGGCGAAGCCGCTATCCAGCCCGATGTCGACATTCTGGCGCTCGTAGGCATCGAGCCAGCGGGCGTTCCTGATCTCGCCCTTGCGCAGCATGGCCCCTGCGGCCATGGAGGTGTGGATCTCATCGCCGGTGCGGTCCAGAAACCCGGTGTTGATAAAGACGACGCGCTCACGCGCCGCGCGGATGCATTCGGCGAGATTGAGCGTCGTTCGGCGCTCTTCATCCATAATGCCTATCTTGAGCGTATGGAGCTTGAGGCCGAGCAGTTCCTCCACGCGAGTGAAGAGGCGCACCGCGAGGGCGACTTCCTCGGGCCCGTGCAGTTTCGGCTTGACGATGTAGACCGACCCGCTGCGGCTGTTGCGCACCGGACCGGCTCCGCGCAGATCGTGCAGCGCGATGAGCGCGCAGACCGCGGTGTCAATCATCGTCTCGGGAACCTCCGCACCCTCGAGGCGCACCATGTCGCTCATCATGTGGTGCCCGACGTTGCGCACCAGCATCAGGCTCCGCCCCGGGAGCGCCAACTCGCCGCCCGTCGGGGCCTGGTAGAGGCGATCCGGATTCAGGCGCCGGGTGTACAGGCGCTCCCCTTTCCGAAATTGCGCTTCGAGTGTGCCGCGCATCAGGCCCAGCCAGTTGCGGTAGGCCGCGACCTTGTCGTCCGCATCGACCGCCGCGACGGAATCTTCCAGATCCTGGATGGTGGAGACGGCGGACTCCAGCACCAGATCGCTGATCCCCGCCGCATCCGCGCGCCCGATCGGATGTGCGCGATCGATGCGCAGTTCCACGTGCAGCCCGTGGTGGCGCAGCAGAATGCCCGAGGGTGCAGCGGGAGCGCCCTGGAAACCCACGAATGCGGCCGGATCGGCGAGCCCCTGCAGGCCGGCTGCCGTCGCTACGGCCAGCGCACCCCCGTTCACGCGGTACGCCGTGGCATCGCGATGCGACGCCGAGGACAGGGGAAAGTACTGGTCGAGAAATTCCCGTCCGTAGGCCACCACGCGCGCCCCGCGATGCGGGTTGTACCCCTCGGCGCGCGCAACACCGTCGCTCTCCGGCAGCACGTCTGTGCCGTAGAGCGCATCGTACAGGCTCCCCCAGCGTGCGTTCGCGGCATTCAGGGCATAGCGCGCGTTGCTCACCGGCACCACGAGCTGGGGGCCGGCGATGGTTGCGATCTCCGGATCGACATGGGTCGTTGCGATGCTGAACGGCTCCCCAACGGGCACCAGATAGCCAATGTCCCGCAGCATCGCTTCATAATCCGCGCCCAGCCCGCCCCCGCCCGGCTGCGCGCCGTGCCAGGCGTCAATCCGCCGCTGGAGCTCATCGCGTCTGGCCAGCAGTGCGTGATTCACGGGAGCCAGCTCCTTCAGGAGCGTGGCGAGTCCCTGCCAGAAGTGCTGCGGCGTAATCCCGGTGCCGGGAAGGGCTTCTTCGTTGACGAAGCTCAACAGTGCCGGTGCGATCTCGACACCCGTGCCACCCACAGCGTCCGCTGCGCGCGTCCCGTGATCCTCACACAGGTCGGCGTACTCCGGGTGCTGGCGGACAAACCAGGCCACAAACGAACAGCCCGCCACCATCCGCTCCCCGCGGCTGCGAATCAGGTCGAGTGCCTGCCGGACCAGAGCGGTGCCCACGCCCCGACCGCCCAGTGCCGCCGGCACTTCGGCATGATTCAGCCACAAGGTCGGGCCGACGCGGCGGTAACTGATGAACGCCAGCCCGCCGTCGAGTTCAAGTTCGAAGCGCGAGTCCGCAGTGTTGTCCCGCAATCCTTCAGCCATAAAGACCGAAGTGGCCGCGCGGCTCGGAGCTGTCGTACATCCCCCGATGGTACAGCCACCCGCCAGGGCCGGTCAGGTGACAACAACGTAACCGCTCTGTTATCGCATTGATGGCGAGCGCTGCGAGATCATTGCCGCTTTTAAGGGAGCGCTACCCAGAATGACCCGCCGTGGAACACTGATCGCCCGCATCGCCTGCGGACTGCTCTGCTGGGCCGCCGCGGCAGGTCCGACGAGCGCGGCCAACGTCACCCTGCTGAACGTGTCGTACGACCCGACCCGTGAGCTCTACGTACAGTACAACGCCGCCTTCGCCGCCTACTGGAAACAGAAGACCGGCGATACGGTCACCGTGCGCCAGTCCCACGGCGGCTCGGGCAAGCAGGCGCGCTCCGTGATCGATGGCCTCGAGGCGGACGTCGTCACGCTCGCGCTGGCGGGCGACATCGACGCCATCGCCGCGAATGGCAAGCTGCTGCCCGGGACCTGGCAGTCGCGGCTGCCTGAGAACAGCGCACCCTACACTTCGACGATCGTGTTCCTGGTGCGCAAGGGCAATCCGAAGCGCATCCTCGACTGGAACGACCTGGTTCGTCCCGGCATCAGCGTCATCACGCCCAATCCCAAGACCTCGGGCGGTGCGCGCTGGAATTACCTGGCGGCCTGGGCCTGGGCGCTGCGGCAGCCGGGCGGGAACCCGGCGAGGGCCGAACAGTTCGTGGCCAAGGTCTATAAGAACGTTCCGGTACTGGACTCCGGTGCGCGCGGCTCGACGACCACCTTCGTGCAGCGGGGCCTGGGCGACGTGCTGCTGGCCTGGGAGAACGAAGCCCACCTTGCGCTTAAGGAGCTGGGGCCGGGAAGCTTCGACATCGTCTACCCTTCGATCAGCATCCTGGCCGAACCGCCCGTGGCGCTGGTCGACAAGATCGCCCTGCGCCACGGCACCACGCGCGTGGCCGAGGCCTACCTGCAATACCTGTACACTCCGGCTGCCCAGGAAATCATCGCGCAGAACTATTACCGGCCGCGGAATCCGGCCATCGCGGCCAAGTATGCCAGCCGTTTTGGAGCCATCGCCCACCTCGCGACCATCAGGGATTTTGGCGGCTGGGCGCGGGCCGAGACTGAGCATTTCGCGGACGGCGGCAGTTTCGATCGAATCTACGCCGCGCACTAGGCCCCGATAGGGCGCGCATGTCGATCAGGATCGAGCAGGTCACCAAGCTCTACCAGGGTATCCCGGTCGTCAATGACGTGACGGTCGAGATCCAGACCGGAGAGTTCTTCGTGCTGCTTGGGCCCTCAGGCAGTGGCAAGAGCACCCTGCTGCGTGCGCTCGCCGGCCTGACGCACATCGACCACGGCCGCATGTCGCTGCACGGGCGCGACGTCACCGAAACGCCCGCGCGCCAGCGCGGCGTGGGCCTCGTGTTCCAGAACTACGCCCTGTTCCGCCACATGACCGTGGCGGACAACATCGAGTTTGCGCTGCGGGTCCGGTGGGTGCGTGCCGCCGCGCGGCGCCGGCGGCGGCAGGAACTGCTGCAACTGGTCGCTCTCGAGGGCTACGACGAACGCTATCCCAGCCAGCTTTCCGGCGGACAGCAGCAGCGCGTCGCCGTCGCCCGCGCGCTGGCGCATGAGCCGGCCGTACTGCTGCTGGACGAGCCCTTCGGGGCACTCGACGCCAAGATTCGCGTCGAACTGCGCGAGACCGTGCGCGCGGTGCAGCAGCGCATCGGCATGACCACCATCCTGGTGACGCACGACCAGGAAGAGGCGTTTGCGCTCGCCGACCGGCTGGGCGTCATGCAGATGGGGCGCTTGCTCGAGACCGGTTCACCCGAAGAGCTCTACCGGCACCCGACGACACGCTTTGTCGCGCGCTTCCTGGGAGCGGCCAATCTGTTTCTCGGCGAAGTCTCGGGCCAGGGCCTGCGGCTCGGTACCGCCACGCTGACGCCGGACCCGTCGGCCCCACAGGCCGCCGTGGGCACCGAGGCCGTGCTGGTGGTGCGGCCCGAGGACATCGAGATTGCGCTCCAGACCGGTGCGCCGCAGAGCCCGCCGTTTGCCGGCGGCAAGGTGCGCGCACTGACCTTTGCCGGGCACCAGCAGTATGTCACCGTCGAGCTCGACGAGCTCAGCGGCGTGGAAACGGCCACGGGCGATGGTCGCGGCGCCGGCGAAGCGGTGAGTGTGGATGCGCTCCGCTCCGCGGCGGAGCAAAGCGCCGCGCCGCTGAGTCTGGGCATGCCCGTGAATCTGGGTGTGCGCCGGCTCCACGCCTTGCCCACTCCGATCTCGAGCTTCCGGTTGTTGACCGGCGACGCGGCGCATAGTGCCGCGCTCGAGGCCAATCCGTTGCTGACACAGTTGCTGCGCAGCATGCAGGCGCGCGTCATTCGCCAGCCACCCATCGGAGCGCGCGTGGAGCGCCTGGACGCCGGCATCTGCGTCCTGCCGCTCGCGGCGGACACGCCGGATGCGATCGGCGCCGCAGTGGCGCAGGGGGCGCGCCGCCTGCTGTGCATTCCGCCATTGACCTCGCTGCCCGCGCGAATGCTGATCTACGCCGGCGAGGCCATGCGCAGCAGTGCTCTGCTGGCGCTGGTGTCGAGCGCCATGCGCCACCTGCCCGTGCCCACGACCGCGGTCACCATCCAGCGGCCCGAGGCCAGTCGGAGCGAAGTCGTCGAAGCACAGCGCAAGCTCCTGGATACGCGAGCCGATCTGCGCAGTGCGCACGGTCTGGATCTGCGCGGCGAGCGTTTTGTGGGCGACCTGCGCAGCTGGCTCGCCCACGTCGCCGCGCAGCCCGAACCGCTGCTGATCGTGCTGGAATTGCCGGCGACACCGGAGACACTCGCCCAGTCCCTCGCCGGAGACCTGGCGCCGCTGTTTGCGCCCGGCTCCCGGGCGGCGGTGCTGTTTGCCATCGAAGCGGCGCCGTGAAACTCTTCGGAGCTGCCCGGCTGTTCAGCAGGCCACGCCGCCAGCAGATCCTGCCCGGCTTCGGGCTGACCATGGGCTACACGGTCACCTACCTCAGCCTGATCGTCCTCATCCCCCTGGCGGCGGTGGTGTTGAGCGCTTACGGCCTGCCGCTCACCCAATGGCTAGAGGTCCTGGCCGCCCCGCGCGTCCTGGCCTCCTTCAGGCTCAGCGTGAGCGCCAGTCTGATCGCGGCGGTGGTGAATGCCGTATTCGGGCTGCTCATCGCCTGGGTCCTCACGCGCTATGAATTTCCTGGCCGGCGCCTGCTCGATGCGCTGGTCGACCTGCCCTTCGCGCTGCCTACCGCGGTCGCCGGCATTGCCCTCACGACGCTCTACGCGCCCAACGGCTGGCTGGGCCGGATCCTGGTCCCTTTAGGAATCCACGTCGCCTTCACACCCCTGGGCGTCATCGTCGCGCTGAGCTTTATCAGCCTGCCCTTCGTGGTGCGCACCCTGCAGCCGGTGATTGCCGATCTTGACCAGGATCTGGAACGCGCCGCCGACACGCTCGGGGCCGGTCCACTGCTGGTCTTTCGCCGCGTCATCTTCCCGGCCCTGCTCCCGGCGCTGATCACCGGCAGCGCCCTGGCCTTTTCCCGGGCCCTGGGCGAATACGGTTCGGTGATCTTCATTGCCGGTAACATCCCGCAGGTCTCCGAGATCGTGCCGCTGGTGATCATGACCAAGCTCGAGCAATTCCAGTACCGCGAAGCCGCCGTGGTCGCGGTTGCCATGCTGCTGCTGTCCTTCGCCATGATGTTCGTGGTCAATGCCGGACAATTGGCGCTGCAACGCCGCCACCTGGGGAAGCGATGAGACAGCGCGAGGATTTCCCCGGCAGCTCCGGCGCGGCCCGCGTCATCGGACGGGTCCTGCTGGTGAGCGTCGCGGTGTTGTACCTGGCGCTGTTCCTGCTGCTGCCGCTGGTGACCGTCTTCGTGCAGGCCTTCGCCCACGGCGCGGTCGCCTACTGGCAGGCACTGGCCGACGCTGACACGCTGGCCGCCATGCGCATGACCCTCACCGTGGCAGCGATTTCCGTGCCGCTGAATACCGTCTTTGGCATCGCGGCGGCCTGGGCGATCAGCAAGTTTGAATTTCGCGCCAAGGGGTTTCTCCTGACGCTCATCGACCTGCCCTTCGCGGTGTCTCCGGTCATCGCCGGTCTGGTTTTTGTGCTGGTGTTCGGCGCCCGCGGCTGGTTCGGCGACTGGCTGAGCGATCACGATTTCAAGGTCATCTTCGCGATGCCGGGCATGGTGCTCGCCACGACTTTCATCACTTTCCCCTTCATCGCGCGGGAGCTGATCCCGCTCATGCAGGCGCAGGGGCGCGATGATGAGGAAGCCGCGCTCTCGATGGGCGCCGGCGGCTGGCGCATATTCCGCGTCGTAACGCTACCGAACGTGCGCTGGGGGATGCTCTACGGAATCCTGCTGTGCAACGCCCGCGCGATGGGAGAATTCGGCGCCGTATCAGTGGTCTCGGGCCACATCCGCGGCGTGACCAACACCTTGCCCCTGCATGTGGAAATCCTCTACAACGAGTACAATTTCGTTGGTGCCTTTGCCACGGCCTCACTGCTCGCCATGCTCGCGCTCCTGACACTCGCTCTCAAGACTTTGCTGGAAGGCAGCCACCCGGAGCTGCGCAGCGCACGGACCCGCAAGGCCAGCACCGCGGCGCCACGGCTGGCGCCGCGGTGAGCGTGCCGCCAGCCCATTCACCAAAGTTCCGGCTGGCCACCTGGCTGAGTGCGGGGAGCCTGCTCATCGTGCTCATGGCGCTCACCGTGATGGCGGTGACCTCATCGGTCATCGTGAGCCAGTTCGCGGCACGCCAGGCCCTGGCGCGCAGTGAGCTGGCCGCCAGTTCGGCGCGCGAATATTTCAGACGCCTGGGCGAGAGCAACCTGGTGGCGGCGCGCACCCTGGCCGGGAATCCAACTCTGGCCCGCCTGCTCGAGTTCCCGGAGGCTCCTTCCTTAAGCCTGTTCCTGCGTAACTACTGCGCCTCGGTGCGCGCCACGGCCTGCCTGGTGCGGCACGCGGACGCGATTGTCGCCGCTTCGGCCGCCGTCCCGGCGTGGCCCGAGATCGCTGCCGCCCGCGCCGAGCAGGGCGAGGCCTTTGCGCTCGGGCCGCGCAGCGGCGGCCCACCCCTGCTGGGCGCGCTGGTGCCGGTCGCGACTCACCCCGGCCTGGAAGTGCTGATGCTGCAGGCGCTCGCCGGCACGGCGCTCAGCGAGGCAGGCCGGCAGAGCGGCGCGGCGATCGACGTGCAGAACCTCGCCACCTATCGCGCACCGGATGACGATCCGCTTACGCCGCTCCATGCCGCCGCATTGACGAATGGCGTGCATGCGGCGGTGCGCGTGAGTGCCCTGGACTCCTACGCCGCGAGCGTGGTCATGATCAATGGCACGGGTGAAGCGGTGGCGCTGCTCGACGCGCGGCTCCCGGCCCAGGAGTTCGACCGCTCGGCGGCCGCCTACCGCCGTGTCGTGATCCTGGTCAGTCTACTGGTCGCGGCGCTGGCCGGACTCGCCGGACTCGTCTCCGGGCGCTGGCTCGCCGCGCCGGTCGTGCGCCTGGCGGAGATGGCGCGGCGCATCGGCCAGGGCGATTTCAGCCCGGCCGTGCCGACTGTGGTGCCGCGCGAGCTCGATTCGCTGGCGCACGCGATGGACGAGATGCGCCAGAACCTGATCGAGCTCACCGCGCGCCTGCGCAGCCGCGAGGCGGAGGCGCAGGCCGTATTGAGCGGCGTTGTCGAGGGGGTCTTTGTCACCGACGAGCAGCGCACCATCGTGTACGCCAATCCCCAGTTCACGCGCAGCGCGCCGGGCGCCGCCGGCGGTGCTATCGGAAAATTCTGTGGCGATGTGTTGCATCCACACCTGGCCAGCGCGGAGCGGCCCTGCGAGCGCAACTGTCCAATCGTCGCGGCGCGTCAGGGCCGGCCGGCCCGCGCCGCCGAGCAGCTCAAGGGCGCAGACGGGCTGCTGCGCTCCACGATTGTCGTCAGCGCGCCGCCCGCGGATGGCCGGCAGGTGCAGCTGCTGCGCGATGAAACGGAGCTGGAAGGTGTGCGCCGCGCCCGTGACGGCGTGCTCGGCAACATCTCGCACGAATTTCGCACCCCGCTCGCCGCGCAGCTCGCGGCCATCGAGATGTTGCGCGATGGCATCGACAACATGGATGCGACGGGACAGCGCGCGCTGCTCGCAAATGTCGAGCGCGGGGTGCTGCGCCTGATGCGCCTGATCGACAATCTGCTCGAGAGCGTGCGCATCGAGTCCGGGCAGCTGGAGCTGCGGCGCCAGGAGGTGTCGCTGGAGGCGACCGCCCAGGAGGCCACGGAGCTGATGCGTCCGCTCCTGGCGCAGGCAGAACTCATTGTCAGCCTGGATTTCAGCGCACTGCAGGGCGGCAGCGTGCCCGGCGACGCGCAGCGCCTGCAACAGGTCTACGTCAATTTGCTGTCGAATGCGGCCAAGTTCGCGCCCCGCGGCAGCACGATCCGCATCGGTGCGTCGCGGGCCGGCGCCCGGATTGAGTCCTGGGTCGATGATGCCGGCCCCGGAATCCCCCCGGGGGATCCCGGCGCCATCTTTGAGCGCTTTCGCCGCGGCGACAATGCGGAGCCGGATGCGCCCGGCTTGGGGCTCGGCCTGTGGATCGTGCGCTCGATCATCGAACGGCACGCAGGCACCATTCGCGTTGAACGCACGGCCGATGCGCACACGCGTTTCGTGATGAATTTGCCGGCGGGCGCGGCGGCATGAAGATCCTGCTCGTGGATGATGATCCGGACATGCTGGCGGTGACCAGCTTCGCGCTGCGACAGGCGGGCATGCTGGTGGTGGAGGCCGGCTCCTACGACACGGCGCTGGCGGTGTTTCATGAAGAGCAGCCGGACCTCGCGATACTCGACATCAATATTCCGGGCGGCAACGGGTTTGACCTGTGCCAGGCCCTGCGGCGTGAATCGAAACTGCCCATCCTGATGCTCACGGTGCGCAATGAAGAGGCGGACCTGGTACGCGCCCTGGAGCTCAGTGCCGACGATTACCTCGGCAAGCCCTACAGCCCCCGCACCCTGATCGCGCGGGTCAGGGCGCTGTTGCGGCGGACCGCCAGCGCCATCGATGATCGCAGCAGCGCGGGACTGTTTCGGCTCGACCCGGCCGCGCTCGAGCTGCGCGTCGGAGAGGTCGTGTACCGCCTGACACCCCTGGAATCGAGGCTCCTGCAGCTGCTGATCGCCCATGCCGGACACCCGGTCAGCACGGAACGGCTCCTGAAGCACGTGTGGGGCCAGCGGGCCGGAGGTGACCGGCAGCTGCTCAAGCAGCTGGTGCATCGCCTGCGCCAGAAACTGGGCGAGACCCCTTCGCCCGGCGGCGGCATCGAGACGGTAGCGAACGTGGGGTATCGCTTAAGCGTCTAGCGCCGGCTGCAGGACCGCCGCGCCGCTGAGACGTCCGGCACGCAGATCGCTCAAGGCCTGGTTGGCATCCGCCAGAGGATAGCTTACGGTCGACACGCGCAGGCTTAAGCGGGCAGCCAGGTCGAGAAACTCGCGCGCGTCGCGCCGCGTGAGATTCGCCACCGACCGCAGCACCCGCTCACCCCAGAGTATCCCGTAGGAAAAGGCCGGAATCTCGCTCATGTGGATGCCGGCGCAGACCACGGTGCCGCCCGGCCGCACGCCGCGCAGCGCCTGTGGAATGAGGGCCCCCACGGGTGCGAAGATGATCGCGGCGTCCAGAGCCTGGGGAGGACGCTCATCCGAACCGGCCGCCCACACGACGCCCAGCGAGCGGGCGAAAGCCGCCGCCGCGGCATCACCCGGCCTCACAAAGGCGTAGCATTCCTGTCCGCGGGAGTGCGCCAGCTGCGCGACGAGGTGCGCGGCGGCACCGAACCCGTACAGGCCCAGGCGCGGTGCGGGCCCCGCCGCTTTCAGTGCGCGCCAGCCGATCAATCCGGCGCACAGCAGTGGAGCGGCCTGCACGTCACTGTACTGCGTGGGCAGCGGCAGCGCGAAGCGTGCGTCGGCGAGGACCTCGGTGGCAAAGCCGCCGTCGACGTGCTGGCCTGTGAACTTCGCCCGCGTGCAGAGATTTTCATCGCCGCGACGGCAGGGCTCGCACTCGCCGCAGGTCCACGCGAGCCAGGGGACCCCGGCGCGATCGCCCACCTGCCACCCACTCACACCGGCGCCGAGCGCGAGCACGCGACCCACGATTTCATGGCCTGGCACGCGCGGCAGCGTGGTGCCCGCCAGTTCCCCATCGACGAGGTGCAGATCCGTGCGGCACACGGCGCAGGCCAGCACCGCAAGATGCAGCTCGCCTGCAGCGGGCGCGAGAGCCGGACGCTCCCTTAGGCGTAAGGCCTCGCCGGCATGCTCCAATACGCAGGCGCGCACGCCTCGGTGCCTCAGGTCTTCGCGGACCAGAATTTCATGCGCCAGTCGACCCAGCGAGTGTGCACGTCCAGATAGACTTCACGGTAAATCCTGGCGACCTGCTCCTCGGAGGGAAAGCCTCCCGCCAGTGCCGGCAGCTCACGGCCGCCGGCCAGGGCCGACGCGTGGCGCAGATGTTCGAGCAGGAAGCGCGGATCCTCATCGCCGACACTGATGCGCACCGTGCTGGGCGCGATGCCTGCCTGGCGCAGCGCGTCGTCCGACATCTCTGAATGACTGGTGAGCGCTGGACACAGCACGACCGTGTTCACCTGGCCCAGACTCACCTGCAATCCGAACGCGGGCTCCAGACTGTCAAAGAGGCGTTTCAGCATGGGCCGCGACACCGCGCCGGCCTGCCGCTCGAAATCGATCGTGAACAGCGGTGCCGGGAGCCCCAGGGTCATCAGCCGCGCGCACAACGGCGCGTTGCGATGACCGGGCAGGCCGCCGCAATGCACATTGATCTGCGGATGCAGTGCGAGCGAGCGCGCCAGCACGATCGTATTGATGCACTTGGTCAGCAGCCGCAGTTCCACGGTCCGCATGCCACTGAGCACTTCGAAGGCCTTGTCGGAATCGAGGAAGGCGCCCTTCACGTAATAGACATTCCAGAACATGGTCTCGTCCCAGCGACACTCGCGCTCCCGCCCGTCATGGCCCCGGGCCCGCACCGTCTCGCCCTTGGGCAGGAACATGCGCTCACCGCGGGCGATCACGACGCCTGCGGTGGTATTGCCCGAACCGCACAGATCCTTGGTGTAGGAATGGATGACGAAATCGGGCCGTTCCGCCAGTTCAGGGCGACGCAGCGTCGGCTGCAGGAACGGGGTGCCGACCGTGGCGTCGCAGATCACCGTCAGTCCGCGCGCATGCGCCAGGCGGCAGATGCCCGGCACGTCGAGCACCAGTCCATGCGGATTACAGGGGGATTCAAGGTAGATGAAAATCTGGCGGCCCGCGGCCAGGCGATCGGCGTGGCGCGCAGTCACCGCATCGAGCTGCGCGGAAAATTCCGCGGCGGTCTCGCCGTCAAACCATTCCACCGCCACATCCAGGTTCGCTTTCTTGCCATACCAGTCGTGCAGCAGCTGGTAGGTGCCGCCATAGACGTTGCGGCTGGCGAGGACCACATCGCGCGTACCCAGCAGATGCGCCAGCGTGGTATCGATCGCCGCCATGCCCGAATTGAAGTTCCAGGCGAAATAATCACCCGCCTCCGGGCCGGCCTCCAGGTGCACGATGTGATTGGCGAGGCAGATCGAAGTGGGGTTGAGCAGGCGCGAATAGATCTCGTGCAGCAGCTCGCGGCCCTTGAAGGCATCCTCGATCCACTCCGTGCAGGCGTAGACATAGGTGGCCGTGCGCGTGATCACGGGCGTCGCGCTGAACAGGGCCGTGACATTGTCGAACAGCGGGTTCGGCCCCTTGGCGCCCGCCGTGCTCATGTCATCGATCAGCGCCTGGTAGGTGGAGCGCAGCGGGTTCTGCAGCGTGTCGAGCACCTTGGCAAGCTGGAAGCAGGCGAAGCGCTTGGCGTTGAACCAGGCGATGCGATCCTGCCGGTCAAGGCTCCCCAGCGTGCGCACGGTGAGCTCCCACAACTCGTGCGCAGCGCAATTGGCCGCACCGAGCTGCTGCACCAGCCTCCCGAGCGCGCGCCCGCCCTCGGAATCGGGATCGACACCAAAGTGGCGCAGCTGCTCGTCCACCAGCTCAGGCAGCGTGGTGGCGGCGCTGCTGTGCCGCAGGGGGCTGAGCTGCAGCGCGTGCTTGAATTCTGCTTCGCGGTCCATGGGTGGCGCCAAAGTACTCATTCGATCCGTTGCCGGCAACTGAATTGCATTGAGAGGGGCCTGCTGGCAGCGGTATGCTGCGACAATAGAAACAGCACCGGAACCTTAAGAAATCCATGCCGACCCGCTCACGCCTGCACGTGCCTGCTCCTCCCGCCCGCCCGGGACAGCCCCCGGACTTCAGCTACCTGCAGCTCTCCGCTCCCGGGGCCATCAGCCGTCCGGAAATCACCGCCTCCTGGCGCGACCTGGGCGCACAGGCCAGCGGCCTGGTGCGCGTGCTCGATGATACACACCGCGCGCTAGGCCCCTGGAACCCGCGCCTCGAGGCGCAGGAGCTGCAGATCGGACTGCGCCACATGCTGCTCACGCGACTGTTTGACGATCGCTCGGTACGCATGCAGCGGCAGGGGAAACTCTCCTTTTATATGAAGAGCACGGGCGAAGAGGCCGTGTCGGTCGCCGCCGGCATGGCGCTGCAGCCTGGCGACATGCTGTTTCCGGCCTACCGCAACCAGGGACTGCAGGTGGTGCGCGGCCAGCCCCTGGTCGCGCTGATGTGCCAGCTGCTGTCGAACACGCGCGATATGTGCAAGGGCCGCCAGCTTCCGGTCATGTACCACTCGGCGAAGGCCAATCTGTTCTCGATATCGGGGAACCTCGCAACGCAGTTCCCGCAGGCGGTCGGCTGGGCGATGGCGGCGGCCATCAAGGGTGAGGATCACATCGCGGCCACCTGGACGGGAGAAGGCAGCACGGCGGAGGCGGACTTCCACCATGCCCTGCTGTTCGCATCGGTGTATCGCGCACCGGTGATTCTCAACGTCGTCAACAATCAGTGGGCCATCTCGACCTTTCAGGGCACTGCCGGCGGTGAGCAGAGTTCATTCGCGGCCCGTGGGCCCGCCTACGGGCTGCCCGGCCTGCGCGTCGACGGCAACGATTTTCTCGCCGTCTATGCCGCGACCCGCTGGGCCGCGGACCGTGCCCGCACGGGGGGCGGGGCCACGGTGATCGAACTCGTCACCTACCGCGCGGCGGCGCATTCCACCAGCGACGATCCGGCCCGCTACCGGCCGCGGGACGAATACCAGAGCTGGCCCCTGGGCGATCCGGTCGAGCGCCTCAAGCAGCACCTGATCGTGCTCGGTGAATGGTCGGAGGAACGCCACCAGAGTCTGACCGAGGAGCTCGACGCGCAGGTGGCCGCCGCGTGGAAGGAAGCGCTCAGCTACGGCACCATGAATGACGGGCCACGTCTTGATCGCGACCTGATGTTCGAGGACGTCTTCAAGGAGATCCCCGAGCACCTGCGGCGGCAACGCGAACTGCTGCGCGCTGAAATCGCCGCGACGGGCTGAAGGTCTGCTGATGGCGCAAATGAACATGATCCAGGCGCTGAACTCCGCCATGGATGTGTCGATGGGGCGTGATCCGAACGTCGTGGTGCTGGGCCAGGACGTGGGCTATTTTGGCGGCGTGTTTCGCTGCACGGATGGCCTGCAGCGCAAGTACGGGGAGCATCGGGTGATCGATACGCCCATCGCCGAGGGCGGCATCATCGCCGCGGCCATCGGCATGGGTGTCAACGGATTGCGGCCGGTTGCCGAGGTGCAGTTCGCCGATTACGTGTATCCGGGTTACGACCAGATCGTCAGTGAACTGGCCCGGCTCCGTTACCGCAGTGCCGGCGAGTTCTTCGCGCCGGTCACCGTGCGCATGCCCTGCGGCGGCGGCATACGCGGCGGCCAGACGCATTCGCAGAGCCCGGAGGTGCTGTTCGCGCACGTGTGCGGGCTGAAAGTGGCGATGCCCTCGAACCCGTTCGATGCCAAGGGGCTGCTGATCGCAGCCATTGAAGACGATGATCCGGTGATCCTGTTCGAACCCAAGCGCATCTACAACGGGCCATTCGACGGCGACGCCAACAAACCCGCCGTACCCTGGAATTCGCATCCGAAGGGAGAGGTGCCGACCGACCATTACACCGTGCCCTTCGGCCGCGCCGAGATCGTGCGCGCGGGCAGCGCCGTCACGATTATCGCCTATGGCACGATGCTGCACGTGGTGGAGGCGGCGGCGGCCTCTATGGGCCTCGACGCCGAGATCATCGATGTGCGGAGTCTGGTGCCGCTCGACGTCGACACACTGTGCAATTCGGTCTGCAGGACCGGGCGCTGCCTGATAGCGCATGAAGCGACGCGCTTTGCCGGCTTTGGCGCGGAGCTGGCCGCGACCGTGATGGAAAACTGCTTCTGGAATCTCGAGGCGCCGATTCAGCGCGTGGCCGGCTGGGATACGCCCTATCCGCACGCCTTCGAGTGGGAGTATTTTCCGGGCCAGGCGCGCGTCGCGCTGGCGCTCAAAGCCGTCATGGAGCCCCGATGAGCCGCCAAGTCTTCAAGCTTCCGGACCTCGGCGAAGGCACGGTGTCCGCGGAGATCGTCGCCTGGCACGTCAAGCCCGGCGATCTGCTGAAGGAGGACCAGCCGCTGGTCGAAATGTCGACGGACAAGGCCGTCGTGGAGATCCCGGCGCCCTTCAGCGGCCGGGTTCTGACCATCACCGGCAAACCGGGCGATGTGATTGCCGTCGGCGCCGAACTCGCCACCTTTGAGACCGGCGCTGCCGCCGAACCGCCCGCCGCCCCAGCCGCGGCGCCCGCAAAATCCGGGCCAGCCGCGCCGCCCCCGCCCGCCTCACCTGCTGTGCCCGCGCCATCCGCCGCGAGCGCTGTGGGGCGTGGCCCGGTGCGGGCATCGCCGGCGACTCGCCGTCGCGCCCAGGAGGCCGGGGTTGATCTGGCCACGGTGGCCGGAACGGGCGTGGGCGGCCGCGTGATGCCCGAGGACCTCGGTCGTGCTCTTCCGCCCCAGGGCGCAGGCGTCGCGCCGCCCGCCCCGCCGGCATCGCCCGGGAGCGGGGTGCAGGAAGTGCCGGTGATTGGCATCCGCCGGGTCATCGCCCAGCGCATGAGCGATGCGGCCCGCAGCATTCCGCATTTCTCCTACGTGGAGGAAGTGGACATCACCGAGCTGCAGCGCCTGCGCAACCACCTGAACAGCCAGGCGCCCAAGGGCTCGGCGCCGATGACGCTGTTGCCCTTCATCGTCGCCGCACTGACCCGGGCACTGCAGAGCTATCCACAATGCAATGCCCACTACGACGCCACGCGCGAAATCGTGGTCCGCTACCAGTCAAGGCATGTCGGCATCGCCACGCAGACGGCGGAGGGCCTCAAAGTGCCCGTGGTTCGCGACGCCGAGCGCCTGGGCTTGCGCGCCCTGGCCGCCGAGATCGTGCGCGTCACGACGGCGGCGCGGGACCGCAGCGCCCGCCGCCAGGAACTCAGCGGTTCGACCATTACGGTCACGAGCCTCGGCAAGCTGGGTGGCATCGCCAGCACGCCCATCATCAACATGCCCGAAGTCGCCATCATCGGCGTGAATCGCGCGGTCGAACGCCCGATGGTGGTCAATGGAACGGTCCAGGTGCGGCTGATGATGAACCTGTCCTCGTCCTTCGACCATCGCTTCGTCGACGGCGCCGATGCCGCCGGTCTGATCCAGGCGCTCAAGGATCTGCTCGAGCACCCGGCCACGATTTTTACAGCCGTCTAGACCGCGCGGAAATCTAGCCCGCCTCCAGCCTCGGACTGGAGTGCTCAAAAGCCTGCACGCAACCGATGAGTGCCGGATATTTCGCGGTGATGACGAACACCGGAAGGGTCGCCAGAAATTGAGCGTAGCGCCCCTTCGCCTCGAAGCGCTGGCGAAACGGCGAGGCTGCGAAATATCCGCCAAAGCGCGGCACGATGCCCCCGCCAATGTACACGCCACCGCGCGCGCCCAGGGTCAATGCCAGGTTCCCGGCCACGTTGCCGAGCCAGCCGCAAAACAGATCCACCGTTTCGCGGCAGCGTGGATCGGTGCCCGCCAGGGCGTGTTCGGTGATCTCCCCGGCGGGGAGCGGCGCCAGGGCCGCGCCATCCAGCTCTGCAAGCGTGCGATAGAGCAGCTCCAGCCCGTCGCCCGAGAGGATGCGTTCGGCCGAAACATGCGAGTAGCGCTGATGCAGGGCAGTCACGACGGCCATCTCGCGCGCATCGACCACCGGCAGGGTGGCGTGGCCACCCTCGCCGGCCAGCGCCAACCAGCGGCCGCTTTCGCGCAGCAAGCCGGACACTCCGAGACCGGTGCCGGGACCGATCACCGCGATTGCAGCATCGGCGAGTGGCGCAGCACCACCCACCTGAAAGCGTTCCGAGGCCGCCAGCTGCGGTACCGCGAGGGCGAGCGCCGTAAAGTCATTCAGGAATATGAGGCGCTCCAGTCCCAGCGCGTGGCGGGTCGCCGCCGCGGAAAAATCCCACTTGTTGTTGGTGATGACGACGCGATCTTCGAGCAGCGGGCCGGCGATGGCGAAGGCCGCCGCGCGCGGAACCGGCAGCGAGCTGTTGGCGCGGATCTGCTTGAGATAGGCCCCCGCGGCCTCGGCCGGCCCGGGATAGCTGCCGCATTTGTAGACCTGCTCGTTGTGCAGGGCCGCCTTGTACCAAATGCCGAAGCGGGCATTGGTGCCGCCGATGTCGGCCACCAGCAGCGCCTCGCCCTGGGTGCGCGACTTTCTCATCAGAACATTGAATTGTCGTTTGCCGGCATTTCCGGAACGCTCTCGACGACATCCCAGTGTTCGACGATCTTGCCCTTTTCCAGCCGGAAGATATCGACGACGGCTTCGCCGCCGCTCCCGGCCCGTTCAGCGGGGCCATGAGTGTAACGAGAATGCACCGCCACCAGATCCCCTTGCGCCACCGTGCGCTTCACGTCCTGGCGCAGCTCGGGGTAGACCTCCCGGGTCAGGTGCGTCAACGCCGCGATCGCCCCATCGACGCCATCGGCCACGTGCGGATTGTGCTGGCGGTAGTAGGGCCCGACGTAGAGCTTGAAAGCCTGCTGCACCTCATGCTTGTTGAACGCAGTGTCGAGAAAGGCCAGCACCACCGCCGTGTTCTGCTGCGCGCGTAGCGCCCGCGCCGTGGGACCGTTGGTCGCGCAGGCCGACACCGAGCAGGCGACCAGGAGCAACAACCAGTTTCGCATCGGACTTAAGTCCTCCATCGCGCGCGTCCCACCCGCAGGATTACCGAATCACTGCGCTCCCGCAACCTGAAAATGGTAGCGCGCCAGACCGGCGAGCGACCCCGTCTCGCTCCAGCCCCATTCGGCAAAGCTGGCGGTGCCGTCCACGGCGATCGTGAAGATGGTGGAGCAACGGGTGCCGTAGCTCTCGCCGCGCACGAAAGCACTCGAAAGCATGCGTTCAAGCTCCAGGCTGACGCCGGTGCGCGGCAGCTCCCCGTCCGCCGCCGCCTCGTCATCGCGCAGCAGATCGAGCATCGCCGCCGCCTGCGGCAGCTCATCCAGGGCGGCACGGAGCTGGGACTTGGCCTGGCGCACCTTGGGCCAGGGCGTGTCGAGCAGGTGGTTTGAGAGCGCATACACGCCCGGCTCCAGCGTGCGGGCCCGCTGGATCGTGCTCTCATAGACACCCAGCGTCTGCCCATCGCTGCAGATCAGGTTGAACGGATTGCATTGCGCGCCACGCCGGGCCACCTCTTCGAGCCCCTCCGCCGTGGGCCAGTTCGCCGTCAGGAAATCAGTGACCAGCGTGCCGCGGCTGGGTGCGTCCATCCGGTACACCGCCGGATCACGGAAGTTCGTGAGCGCGGCAAAGCGCCCGCTGCGCGTGACGCCGAGCCAGGTGCCGCCCGCCTGCAGATCGCGTCCGGCGAGTATGCCCTCCTGCCCAGACCACCAGTCCGCGCTCGCCGTGGGCCGCTCAAAATACTCATCGCGATTCGCCGCAACGACGCAGGGAAAATTCGGGTGGACGCGCCAGGCGAGCAGAATGAGACACATCGCGTTGAACCATCCCTCTCGGACGCTGGCGGAGCGCCTCATTATACGATTGCGGCTGCCGTCACGTCGCATTGCGCCCCGTCAGGAATCGCGCTATACCGGCGGCCCCACAGCCAGCCTCCCCGAAGAAGGAGATTCCCATGACTGCCGACTATCGCCTGGCCGCCCGCTTCTGCCTGCTCGCCCTGCTGGCGATACCGCTCGCCGCCACGGCCGCCGACGCGCCGAAGCCCACGGATGCACAATTGATCAAGAGCGCGCTGGCCGCCGCCCCCGCCGGAGTCTCCAAGCACGCGGCGGTCATGGCCGCGGCGGCCGACGGCACGATGCGCTCGCTCCGTCCCGGCACGAATGGCTTCACCTGCATGCCCGATGCACCAAGCACGCCGGGTCCGGATCCGATGTGCATGGACAAGGCCGCGATGGACTGGGTCCACGCCATGTTGACCCATGCCACTCCCCCGGGTGGAAAGGTCGGGCTCATGTATATGCTCGCGGGCGGGACCGATGCCAGCAATACGGATCCCTACTCCACCAAGCCCTCCAAGGCCGATCACTGGATCAAGACCGGTCCACACCTGATGATCGCCGGCGCGGACGCGGCGTTCTACGACGCTTACCCGAAGAACGCGGACCCGGACACCTCTGCGCCCTACGTCATGTGGGCCGGCACGCCGTACCAGCACCTCATGGTTCCGGTGAAGTAACTGGCGTAACTTCTTCAGGAGCCGGCAGCTGCGCTCACCGCTGAGCGCAGCTGCTGGGCGCTGATGGGACCCCGGTTGGCGCTCAGCACGGCGCTCACCTTGCCCGTGGCATCGATGATGTAGGTCAAGGGCAGGACCTGGGGCGATCCGAAACCATTGACCGACGCCTCGCTGAGCAGGCCCACCGGGTAGCTGACGGCACCTGCCGCCTTCACGGCCGCCGCGCGATCATGCCGGTCATCTGCGCTGAGTCCAATCACGGTGACGCCCTGGTCCTGCCGATCGCGGTACAGGGCCTCGAGCTCGGGCATCTCGGCCCGGCAAGGCACGCACCAGCTGGCCCAGAAGTTCAGCACCACGACCCTGCCGCGGAACGTAGCGAGGTCAATCGGCGCCCCCGAGAAGGTCCGTCCCACCAGAGGCGGTGCGCTCTGGCCTGGCGCTGGTGGAGCAGCGCCGAGTGCCGGCATCCCCAGGAGCGCGATTCCCAGCATCGCAAGCGTGAGGCCGGGCAGCCGCCTAGAAACGATAGCTGGCATTGAGTTTCCACATCTCGTTCGCGAACAGCTGATTGCCGCGCGCGTTGGTGTACAGCGGCACCGCGACGTCTGCATACAATTTTAGATTTCCCATCGCCAGCTCGATTCCGGGCGAGACCAGTATGCGCTCATAGCCAGTGTCGTCCGGAAGGGAGTCGGCACCGCCGTCCGGCCGCCGGTACACGGCGCGCAGTTGCCCGACCGGCGTAACCTTCACTCGGGAAGCCGATGGCAGAGCTTCAAAGTACACGCCCAGCACGGCCACGCCCTCTGCCCCCGGGCGGTAATTGTCGTGGTGTGCCACAGGCTGGTCCCATTGCCCCTGCAGGAAGTACGCCCATCTATTGTCGGCACTCCATCGCCCCAGGTGGTAGGCACCCAGCAGCAGGTCCGTGCTGCCGCTGCCGATCTGGGTATCCGCATCGAAGTGCGGATAGCTGGAATCGCCACTGGCCAGCTTCACGCCGAGCGTCAGACCGGTCGACATGTCCGGTGAAACGCCCGTGTAAGTGGCCTTGATGCGAATATCGCCGACCGCGCCGTGGTTGAAGGCCACGATCTGGCCGGTGTTCTCGTCCGTGGTCTGGAAATACCGCTGCCAGTACGGCAGCTCGATGGAAACGCCCCAGGTCCGATTGAACTGGTATTGCCCACCCACCGTCACGAAGTTCGAGCGGATCGCCTTGTCGGGGTTATTGGCCGCCGGCGCGCTCGAGGTGCCACTGTAGTTGTGGCTCTGGTCCAGATAGTCATATTCAATGAACAGCATGCCGCCGGCGTGGCTGGCGTACATCGCACTCGTGCCTACATCGAATATCCCGCAGCCGCAGGCGCAGGCCAGGCCGAGGCTCGGTAGGGCGCTGGCGACTGCCAACGCAATCCATGAAATTTTCACGATAGTCTCCCGAATGAAGATCAGTACAGGCAGCGCCGGTGAATACCGGCGCTGCGCCTACAGGCTGATTTCAGACGAGAGCGGGTGGACCTCGGGGAGCCTGGTGCCGCAGTGGAGGCGCGGCCGGATAGGAATACGCGGCCGGCGCAGCTGCCGGTCGCAAAGCGACGTAATAGGGGTCGGGCGTCTTGAGCACCTGCGAGAGGAGCGCCGCGCCACCGGCCAATGCGAAGGGGCAGGAGGCCGCCGCCGTCAGGTGATGCGCCGCGTGCGCATCCGCCGCATGGCCCCCCGCGTGGTGATGCATGGCGCCCATGGCCACTTCCGCGCTCGCACTGTGCACGGCCATGGGCGATCCCACCGCCGGGCACAGCACCACACTCAGGTGGCCATCGGCCTGCCCTATCATGAATCCGGTCGGCACCGCAGCACGCATCGCCAGCACCAGCACCGCCAGCGCGCCGATCCAGCGGCGGGCGACGCATGATTGCCGGATGGTGTGCAATGACATTGCTCAGCTACCCGTGCGAGCCGGGAGCCCTTCCATAGCCAGCGAGCCCGGGCCCTCGCTCGCGACCAGATGGTGATTGAGCGCAAAGCGGGTAATGTCGGCCGCGTTGTGCAAGGAGAGCTTGCGCATCAGGTTGGCGCGGTGCTTCTCGATCGTCTTGACACTGAGATTCAGATCGCGCGCCACGTTCTTGTTGGAATGCCCGCAGGCAATCCGGGTGAGCACCTGGCGCTCGCGCCCCGTGATGCTGCTCAAGGGATCCTGCGGGGAACCGCGCGCGCCGCGGTGCAGATAAGTTGCCAGGACCAGCGACGACACCGCGTTGCACAGGTATTGCTTGCCCGCGGCGACCGTGCGAATGGCCATCAGCAGCTCGCCATGGCCGGAATCCTTGAGCATGTAGCCATCGGCCTGCGCATCGAGCCCGGCGCGGATGTACTCCTCGGTCCCATGTGCCGTGAGCAGCACGATGCGCGTGGCCGGACACACCTTGCGCAATTCGCGCACCAGCAGCAGGCCCGATCGGCCCGGCAGGCCGATATCCGTCAGTACGACGTCCGGTTGCAGGCGCGTGGCGCACTCGAGCGCCCGCTCGAACGTGCCCGCCTCGCCGATGACCTGCAGATCACTTTCCAGCTCGAGGAGTGCGCGCAGTCCTTCCCGGAGGATCGAGTGATCATCGACCAGCAGCAGCGTGAGGCGCTTCAGGGGGCCTGGGCTCGTCTGCTTGGCGCTGGCGCTGTCCACGGCAACGTTTCCGACGCCCGACGGATCGAGTGCTTTGAAGGTGCCAGTGTTTGAATTGCTACGCGCCACGAGACTCCAAAGCTCTCCGTCAAAGATCAGTCGAGTGTACTGTAAATATTCAAACGTACGCCCCTGGGCGTAACATAAGGCTAACAGGAGAAATAGCGCTCAAACGATTGATCTTTAAAGGATTTCCAGTACTCCCACCGCCTGGCTTTGTGATTCGCGTCACAGTTCCGCCAGGACGCTCGCGCCTTTCAATTCTGGACGATCAGCCCATCGATACGCACCTGCCCGATTACGACGCTCACCCGATGACCCGCCTTGACGTAACTACCCTTGTTGGAGAACACCATCCAATACGTTTTACCATTTTCCGGCGTCATCGACTGGCGCAAGGGTCCCACCTGCTCCATCGTCGGCACCGGCAGCGCGACGTGCGACTTGTCATCGATCATCAGCGGGCTCGAGGATTTTTCGTTGAGCGGTGCTGCTTTCGCAGCGTCGATCACCCGGTAATTGAACCGCACCAGCCGTCCGGATTCCGCGAGTTTCGCCGAGAGCCCGTCCACACCCCAGGTCATGGCGTAGTACTGGCGCGCGCTCCCGGTCATGCCGGCGGGACGCCGTTGCGGGGCCAGCCGCGCCGCCTTGGCCGGAGGAGCGGCCGGAGCCGCGGCATGTGGGGTAGCGGCACTGACTGGCGCGGCGGACGCGAGCATCAGCACGCCTGCCATAAATCCCAGGGCAACAACAGCTATCTTCATGTGCATGATTCTGACCTACATCTTTGTCACTTGTCTGACGACTTCATCGTGACTTCTGCACGAATCCCTTGGACTTGGCCTTAAGCGGCGTCATCAGCCCGTACCCTGAAGGCACCGTGAACAGATCGTCGGCCTGCTCGGCCACCTTGATGTCGCGCAGCTCGGCGCTGGCACCGGCACTTTGCCACTTGATCGCAAATCTGAGAGCCGAATCGATCCACACGGCCGCGACCGCTGTGCCCGCCGCGTTCTTGCCGACGTACTTTACCGTGCTGCGCCCCGCCACTTCCTCGACCCCTGCTTTTTCGCAGGCGACCTTCTGCGTCATCACTCTTTGCCAATCGGCGCAGGCGTCATCGGGGTTGCCGACCCGGAGATACTCGGAAGGACCACCCACCAACGGCTGGTAGGCCTTCTGTGCGGGAAACACGGCAAACGCCGTACCCTCCCCTCCGTTGACCAGCAGGATCGTGCCGCTGGTTCCGCGCGTCTCCAGCCGCATCCGGTCCTTGCTGACGTAGAGCTTCGAAGGCCCGTGCGGCGTACTCGTGGCCGCCGCGGGCGATGCGCCCGGCTTGGCAACGCCGGTGAGATACACAACGTCAGCAGAGAAACTCTGCGCGCGGCACACGAGTGGACCCAGACTCATCAGAGCGACGGCCGCCAGGCGGGCCAGGCTGAATTTACAGGAAGATATCTGCGTCATGCGATCCTTCGAACCTCAGTCTTTCGGGGTAGTGAGCTTGATCCAATCCTCGACGCTACGCTGCTGTGGCGCTTGCGGCAGATCGCGTGGCGCGAGCGGGTTGTACTGCTTCCTCTGCTCCTCGTTCAGCACGGCACCGATTTCCTGGACCGTGCGCACCTGGAGTGCGCGATACTGGTCAATCCGGGCTTCGCCCGTCATCGACGCATCGAGCCGGAGACGCAGCGCGTCCTGCTGCCGCTTCTCCAGAATCCGCTTCACCGCCGCCTGCTGATCCTCGCTGAGATTGAGACCACGTCCCAACTGCTTGACACGCTCGTCGAGACTCGGACGTGTGAGGGTGCGGTGCGCCTGCGGCACAGGGCCAGCCTCTGCAGGCGCATCTGCGCCTACGGATGCACCCGATACGGCCACGGCGGCCAAAACCGTCAGCCCCAATAGCGCCCTGCTTCCACGGCGTCCGAGCCGAGCCGCCAATATGCTAGCGCAGCTTGGCAAAGCGGGAGTCCTCCACGCGCGGATTCACGACGATCTTTTCAATGTCAATCTTCTCAGTCTGCCTGACGCCCTCCACCTTCGTCTCCATGAGCTGGGGCATCATCAGGCCGTTCACCGCCCGGTAGTTTCGATAGTAGAGCTCCACTGCATGCATCTTGCCGTCCAGGCGACGGGGGGTGCCGTCAATCTTGGTCTCGAGAAGTGTCTTTGCGTCGATCCATACATGCTGGCTTTCGCCGCTTTTGAAGATGAGCTTCAGTCGGTACGTGTCATTGCCTTCGACTTTCTCGCTCCCTTCCAGCTCGATCTTGGTCCCTTTCTGCGCGTAATCCACCAGCGGTCCGTCCAGGTCCGACTGCATCGCCACGGCCTTCAGCTCGTCGGCCGTGAATGGCTCGACTTCGTGGCGGTTGAGGAACGGACGCAGCTTCCAGCCTTTCGTGCCGTCGTACACCTGGACCGCGGTGTCGCCGTGAAAATCGATTTCCAGGCGCGATTTCCGCCCGCGCATCAATTCCAGGCGGAAGGGCAGCCGCGCCTGCTCTGCGGGGCGTTTGGGCAGCCCCGCGCCACTGCTCTTGACCCCAGGCGCCATGAGCCGCGTCGGACTCTCGTTTCCGCCCGCGTCCATCTTGCCGCTGAGGGCCAGGGTCCTCACCGCCCGCCACGCCTGCAGCCCGCCACGTGCCGCGACGTTTTTGGTCACGATCTGTTCTGCCGTCAGCTTCGCCACCGGCGCAGGAGCGTCCGCAGCCCTCGCGGTGGAAAGCGTCAGGGCCAGGACACAACCGGCTATCAGCGTCGTTCGGATCATTGATGATCGCTCCTTAATATGTCGAGCCTGAAATGCCAACATGCGAAATCTTACCGGACGACGAGGCTGGCCGCGCGGAACTGGTCGATGACTATACTGACCGGAGCCCGGATTTCACATGGCGGCCCGGGTTGGGGAAGGCCAGCTTGCTCGCCTGGCCCACGCATAGCGCCGCGCGCTGACCCAGTACTGTGACACTCTCCAGCGTCGCAGGTTCAAGTCTGACATCGGGAATGGGGTCGATCAAGCAAGACTGGTCGCAGGCCTCAAAGAGAGTCTTGGCCTGGTCCGCGTCACGCGCGCGAAGACTGACGCGGACGACAGTTCGCGCGTCCACCCATTTCACACTGTGCGAGTCTAGGCCCCAGATGCGGGCCCAATCCTGGGCTGCACGATCGCGCGCCAAATGTGTCCGGTAACGGTGCGGCACCGCCGCTGAGGTTCCGGCAGGAGCCGGAAAAAGTTGCGGTCACCCGATTGGTTCCGCCTTCAGCGCCTGCGGCGATGGCGCAGTAAGCCCACAGCGCGCCGCACAGATGGCTCCATGGGCCAGCCCGACGCCCTGGGGCGACCTTCAGGTCGCCCCAGGACTGTGGCCTAATTCCCCGTGAACCCCGGCGAATTCTGGGTCGCGGTGGAAGCCCCGCTATCGGCCAGCGTCACGTGCGC
>Ga0209131_1000564_pt1 | contig 26404 bp, 27 predicted proteins | sample GraSoi_2013_40cm_FD_185826 | JGI IMG/M metagenome (GOLD analysis project Ga0209131, IMG submission 185826) | Grasslands soil microbial communities from the Angelo Coastal Reserve, California, USA - Sample 9_17_2013_40cm (SPAdes) (version 2) | ecosystem: Environmental > Terrestrial > Soil >... | reverse complement strand
CGTTCCGGTGCGCGTTCACGCGCCTGCACGCGGGCCAGGTCTCGCAGCCCGCCTCGATGGTCTCCACGTACCGGGAACTGCACCGCGCGGCGCGCCTCGAATTCCCGCGGCCCTACAACCTGCTGCTGACCCACGAATGGATGCTGGTCGTACCGCGATCGCGCGACCGCTTCCAGGACATCTCGATCAATTCGCTCGCTTTCGCAGGCTCATACTTCGTACGCGACGCAAGCCACGCCCACGTCATCGCGTCATCCAGGCCGATGTCGGTGCTCGCATCCGTCGCGATTCCCTGAAACCCCGGAGCTGTCATGGCCATCACGAAATTCTCGTTCCCCACCGCGATCACCTTCGGGCCGGGCGCGCGCAGGGAAGTCGCCGCGCACCTGAAGAACCAGGGCGTGAAGCGCCCGCTCATCGTTACCGACAAGGGACTCGCGAGCTTGCCGATCCTCAAGCAGTTCGCTTCGTCGCTGGCGGGCCTTGCCGTGAGCACCTATTCCGGTGTCTTCGGCAATCCCGTGAAGCAGCAGGTGGCCGACGGCGTGAAAGCGTTCAAGTCGCACGATGCCGATGCCGTGATCGGCTTCGGCGGTGGCGCGGCGCTCGACGTCGCCAAGGCGGTGGCGCTCATGGCGGTGCACGAGGGCGACGTCCTGGAATACGCGTGGGACCACCCGAAGGTGCGCCCGATCCGCAACCCGCTTCCCTATTTCGTCGCGCTCCCGACGACCAGCGGCACGGGCAGCGAGGTGGGCCGCTCTTCCGTGATTTCCGACGACGCGACGCACGTGAAGAAGATCATCTTCAATCCCGTGCTGCTGGCAAGGGCCGTGTTCGCCGATCCGGAGCTCACGCTCGACCTTCCGCCGAACGTCACGGCGGCCACCGGCATGGACGCCCTCACCCACAACGTCGAGAGCTATCTTTCGCCCGCGTACCACCCGCTTTGCGACGGCATCGCGCTCGAGGGCGCGAGGATCGCCGCGCATTCGCTCGAGCGCGCCGTGCGCTCGCCGCAGGACCTCGCCGCGCGCTCGGACATGATGATGTCCTCGATGATGGGCGCCATCGCCTTCCAGAAGGACCTGGGCGCCGTGCACTCGTGCGCGCACGCGCTGGGCACCGTGAACGACATGCATCACGGTCTTGCCAACGGGATCATGATCGACCACGTGATGCGGTTCAATCTCGATGCTGCCCGGGAGAAGCTGGCGGAGCTCGCGCGCGTCTGCGGCGCAGGGACGAGCGCGGAATCCTTCGTGGAATGGCTTGGGGGCCTCAAGGCGCGCATCGGCATCCCGGCGAAGCTCGGCGAGCGCGGAGTGAAGAAGGAGCACATCGCGAAGCTCGTCCAGATTGCGGTGGCCGACACGTGCCACCAGACCAACCCGCGCCCCGTCTCGGCCGCCGACTTCGAAAGGATCTTCGCCGGCGCGATCTGACGCTACGGGACGATCGACACCATGAGATACACGGCGAAGAGCACGAGGTGCACGGCGCCCTGCATCACCGTGGTGCGGCCGGTGGACAGGGAGAGCGCGGAGATGAAGAGCGAAAGCATGAGCAGGGCCGTGCTCTTCGGGTCGAGCCCGAGGGTGAGCGTCCAGCCGTAGACGAGGGAGAGCGTCGCGACGGCCGGGATGCTGAGCCCGATGCTCGCGACCGCCGAGCCGAGCGCGAGGTTGAGGCTCGTCTGCAGGCGGTTCGCCCGGGCGGCGCGCACCGCGGCGAAACCCTCGGGCATCATCACCACGAGCGCGATGATCACGCCCACGGACGCGGGCGGAGCCCCCATCGCGCCCAGCGCCTTCTCGACGGTGGGCGCCAGCGCCTTGGCGCTCAGCACGACCGCCGCAAGCGCCACGACCATCAGCACGCCGCTCACCGCTGTGGCGCGATTGCCCGGCGGCGCCGCGTGTTGCTCCTGCGCGTTCGCGGGCAGGAAAAAGTCGCGGTGGCGCACCGTCTGCACCACCACGAAGACGGCGTAGAGCAGCAGCGTCACGACCGCCACGAACGCGAGCTGCGTCGCGCTGTAGTACGGGCCGGGCGTCGTCTCCGTGTAGTTGGGCAGGATCATCGTGAGCACGGCGATGGCGGTGAGCGTCGTGAGCGCGGCGCTCGTCCCCTGCAGGTGGAATTCCTGCTCGCGGTAGCGCATCCCGCCCACCAGCAGGCACACGCCCACGATGCCATTCAGGATGATCATCACCGCGGCGAACACGGTGTCGCGTGCGATGGCGGACGCTTCGGGGCCGCCCGCGCGCATGAGCGTCACGATGAGCGCGACCTCGATCACGGTGATGGCGATGGCGAGCACCAGCGTGCCGAACGGCTCGCCCACGCGATGGGCGACGACTTCCGCGTGAAACACGCCGGCGAACACGCATGCGACCAGGCCCGCGACGACGACGAGGAGGTACCCGCCGCCCCATCCGAGCATCGTCCCGCCGAGCGCGAGCCAGCCCAGCACCGGCGCCACGAGACTCCACACGGGAAGCTTCATGCCTGAATGATGGCATGCGCTGCAGTATCATGTTGCGTCATGGAACCCCTCAAGATCGGCGTCTCGGCCCGTCTGCTCTACCCGGATCCGACGCGCACTTTCCTGCCCTCGAAATCGGTCCAGTACCTCGAGCAATCCGCGGCGAACTGGATCATGTCGGGCGAGGTGCTCGCGTTCATGGTTCCCGAAATGAGCCTCGCCTCCGAGCATTTCCCCAGGTCCATCCGCGTGAAGGACTACGTGAATGCCCTGGACGGCCTGCTGCTTCAGGGCGGCGCCGACATGTCGCCCAAGAGCTACGGCGAGACACCCATCAACCCGATGTGGGCGGGCGACGAGGTGCGCGACGCCTACGAGATCGAGCTCTTCCACGAGTTCGTGACGCAGGGCAAGCCCGTCTTCGGAATCTGCCGCGGCCACCAGCTCATCAACGTGGCGCTCGGCGGCAAGCTCTACCAGGATATCGCCACGCAGTGCGGCGACCAGGCCTGCGTGCATCGCGCCGAAGCCAAGTACGACCACAACTTCCACGAGATGCGCGTGCTTCCCGACACGTGGCTCGCGCGCCTCTATCCGCAGGTGCAGGCCGCCCGCGTCAACTCGATCCATCACCAGGCGATCAAGCAGCTCGGCGAAGGACTCGTGGCCGAGGCGATGAGCGAGCCCGACGGCCTCATCGAGGCGATCCGCTGGGAAGGCCACAGCTTCGTGGTCGGCGTACAGTGGCATCCCGAGTTCATGGATCCGAAGGATCCGTCGCTCATCGACAGCCGGCCGCTGCTGCGCGCGTTCCTCTCGGCCTGCGAGCAGCGCCGCAAGACAGGAAAACCGTCTCCCGTGACGGCGATGCGAGCGGCGTGAACTGTGAAACTCAAAGTAACCAACCCCGCCAACGGCGAGGTCGCGGCCACCCTCGACGTCGACGACCCGAGATCGGTCCGGGCGAAATACATGCAATCACGCGCGGCGCAACCCGGCTGGGCGCGTACCCCGCTGAAGAAGCGCCTCGAGGCGATCGCCAGGTTCCGCGACCTCGTGGCCCGTGAGTCCGACCGGCTCGCCCGCGTGCTCACGGCCGAAGTCGGCAAGCCCATCGCGCAATCGCGCAACGAGCTGAAGGGACTGCTGCCGCGCATCGATTTCTTCCTCGAGGAGACGGCGCGCACGCTCAAGCCCGAGAAGGTCTCGGCCGACGCGGCAATGGAGGAGCGCATCACGCACGAGCCGCTCGGCGTCGTCGCCAGCATCTCGGCATGGAACTATCCGTGGTTCGTGGGCAGCAACGTGTTCGTTCCCGCCCTGCTCGCCGGCAACACGGTGCTCTACAAGCCTTCGGAGTTCGCCTCGATGACGGGGCTCGAAATCGCACGGCTCCTGCACGAGTCGGGCATTCCCGAGGATGTCTTCACGCCGCTCGTCGGCGGCCGCGAGACGGGCGCCGCGCTGCTCAAGCAACCCGTGGATGGCGTGTTCTTCACCGGCTCGTACGCCACCGGGCGTCGTATCGCCGAAGCCGTTCGCTGGCGCATGGTGAAGCTGCAGCTCGAGCTGGGCGGAAAGGATCCCGTCTACGTCTGCGACGACGTGGACATCGCCAAGGCTGCCGCGGGTATCGCCGACGGTGCCTTCTACAACACCGGCCAGAGCTGCTGCTCGGTGGAGCGCATCTATGTGAACGAGAAGGTCTTCAAGCCCTTCGTCGATGCGTTCGTCGCCGAGGTGAAGGGCTACAAGCGCGGCGATCCCGTGGACGACAAGACCTACATCGGGCCGCTCACGCGCGCGCCCCAGGTGAAGGTGCTCGAGGCGCAGGTGAAGGACGCGAAGAAGAAAGGCGCGAAGGTGCTGGCGGGCGGCGCGCCGATCAGGGCCAAGGGCAACTGGTTCGAGCCCACCGTGCTCGTGGACGTGAACCACACGATGGACGTGATGCGCGAGGAGAGCTTCGGGCCGGTGATCGGGATCATGCCGGTGAAGAACGACGCCGAGGCGGTGAAGCTCATGAACGACACGGAGTACGGGTTGACAGCGGGCGTCTACACCAAGGATCGCAAGCGCGCGGAGAAGGTCCTCGCGGGCGTGAGCTCGGGCTCGGTCTACTGGAACTGCTGCGACCGCGTGAGCCCGCGGCTGCCGTGGTCGGGCGTGGGCAACTCCGGCATCGGCCTCACGCTTTCCACCTACGGCATCAAGACCTTCACTCGCCCGAAGGCGTGGCACCTGCGGGCCGGTTGAGCGCGACAAGGGTCTCCAGCTGCAAGGCGCGCACGACTTCGGCGAGCTGCGCCTCGCTTTCGACGGCACGCACGAAGTAGCCGCGCTCGACCTCGTTGCGGCGCAGCATCGCCTTGTCGCGCGTAAGGATGGTGCGACGCTCGGCGAGCGAGCGACGCACGATCTCGTCGTGGTCCCAGTCGTTGGACCACGAGGCGTCAAAGCCCGCCATGCGCAGGTGGCGCGCGAGCTTTCCCAGGCGGACGTCGGCGATGAAACGGGGATCGCGAAGCGGCATGGGACGCAGCCTCAGCACGGGCGCGATGTCGAGCGCCTCGAACATCGGGTAGACGGCGACGCGTTCGCCACCTTGCAGGAGGTGCGCGAAGTCCACGGACTTGCCATCCACGAGGATGAGATCGATCTCCGTGTGCGGCACGCCCAGGGATTCGATCGCGTCCTTGACGGAACGCGGGAGATCCACCTCCACATCGATGTCCCTCTTGCGACGGGCCTCGGGCAGGAAGTCGTTCAGCTCCTCGTAGACGCGCACGATCGCGGTGCCGCGGCTCACCATCCCCTAAACTATACGCATGGACAAGCCCCGCATCGGATTCATCGGCCTGGGCATGATGGGCCACGGAATGGCGAAGAACCTGCTCGCGAAGGGGTTTGCGCTCTCGGTCAAGGTGAACCGCGACCGCTCGCGGCTCGCAGACATCCTCGCGGCCGGCGCGCGCGAATGCGCCACGAACGCCGAAGTCGCAGGCAACGCCGATTTCGTGATCCTTTGCGTCACCGGCTCGCCCCAGGTCGAGGAGATCGTCTTCGGCGCGAACGGATTGCTCGGCGCCGCGCGCAAGGACCTCGTCGTCATCGACACGTCCACCTCGGAGCCCGGCATGACCGCGCGTTGCCGCGACGCGTTCGGGGCGAAGGGCGCCACTTTCGTCGATGCGCCGCTCGCGCGCACGCCGAAGGAAGCGGAGGAAGGACGCCTGAATTCCATGGTGGGCGCCGACGATGCGACGTTCGCGCGCGTGAAGCCCGTGCTCGCGGCGTTCTGCGAAAACATCTTCCACGTGGGCCCCCCGGGCGCGGGCCACACGCTCAAGCTCGTGAACAACTTCATGGCGCTCACCATCGCCGCCAGCATCGCCGAAGCGTTCGCCGTCGCGTCGAAGGCGGGCGTGCGCCTGGACAAGCTGCACGAGGTCGTCTCGCAGGGGGCGCTCAACTCCAACATCTTCCAGATGATCGCCGGCGGCGCGGTGCAGGGCGACCTCACGCGCATGAAGTTCTCCATCGCCAACGCCGCGAAGGACCTTCGCTACTACACGCACCTCGCCGAGTCGCTGCCCGTGGCGACTTTCGTGGGCGAGGCCGTGCACCAGTCGTTCAACCAGGCGGTATCGCTGGGGCTGGGCGAACGCCTCCTCGCCTCGATGATCGAAGCGCAGGAGAAGGTGAACGGCATGCAGATCGTGAAGCGCTGATGGTCCTCCAGGGCAAGACCGTGGTCGTCACCTCGGCTGCGGGAAACGTGGCGCTCGCCGTCGTGCGCGGCCTTCTCGAGGATGGCGCGCAAATAGCGCTCGTGGACGTCGATGCGATGCGCCTGGACAACCTCATCCGGTTCCTGCGCGGCAATACGGTGGCCGTTCCCGCGGATTCGTCGGACGCGGGCGCGGTGCGCCAGGCATTGCAGCAGGTGGAGAAAACGCTCGGTCCCGTCGACGTCCTGGTGAACGCGACCGAGGACCCGGTGCCCGCACGCATCGAGGCGCTGGACACGGACGCATGGCGCCGCGCGCTGGCGCGCAACCTCGACGGCGCATTCAACTGGAGCCACGCGGTCCTGCCCGGCATGAAGAAGCGCGGCTGGGGACGCATCGTGAACCTTGTATCGTCCGCGGCGAAAGGCGCCGCCGTGGATGCCAGCGCGGCGGAGGCCGCGGCGCATGGCGGGCTCGTGGCGCTCACCTTCGCGCTCGCGCGCGACGCCGCGTCGCACGGCGTCACCGTGAACGCGATCGCCTCCGCTTACGTGGAGAACTCGCCGGCGATCGAGTCGCTGAACGAATCGCAGCGCCGCCAGATCCTCGCGGGCGTTCCGGTCGGGCGCTTCTGCAAGCCTGAGGAGCTCGCGCACGCCGCGCGGTTCCTCGCCTCGCCGCTCGCCGCATTCATCACGGGTGAAGTCCTCGACGTCAACGGCGGGATCGTGATGGACTGACGAAGCAGCCGCTTCCTGCAATGGAATCGGCGATTGCGGGATGTGGCTGCTGGGCGTTCCGATTCCGATCCTGTTTCTTGTCTACTTGCTGCGCGGCTGCACCTGACGTGTCGGATTTCTCCGACGGTTTTTTAAACAAGGACTGACAGACCGCCCCTCGCGGCTCCCACGATCCTAGCGGCATTTGGATTGCGCCTCACGGCGCATCCCGCCGCATCGGAGGAGCCATGAAGCGAGCCGTCTGGGTCGCGATTGCAACCGGCACCATGATCTCGGGAGCCGCCGCCATCGGCGTCGACGCGGAGTCGACTGCGTTGCCGCACGTGCTCACGCACTTCGAGCGCGCCGCGGCGCTGCACTCGGCGCGCCAGGCGCAGCGCTCCCTGATCGAGGCACGTTATGCAGCCGACCGCGACGCGTGCGAAGCGCTCGGCGGCGCCGTTCGCGATCGCTGCTTCATCGATGCGCACGCGCGCAAGGGGCGCGCAATGCTGGAAGCCGCCGCGCCCTACGCGAGCCGCGCCTGGTAGAAGGAATGACCCCCGCACACCGCTACACCCTGCTCTTGGTCGCCGCGATCCTCGCCGCGCTGCTCGGCGCCTGACGCGTCGCCACGAAAGCCAGAAGGTCCTCCTCTTCCATCGGGCGGGCGCAGTAGAAGCCCTGGAACTCGTCGCAACCCTCGGCGCGCAGCAGGTCGAACTGCTCCTGGTGCTCCACGCCTTCGGCCACGACACTCATGCGCAGGCTGTGCGCCATGGCGATCACCGCGCGCGTGATGGCGACGTCGTCGCTGTTGTGCGGCAGGTCGCGCACGAATGAACGATCCACCTTGAGGCAATCCACCGGGAAGCGCTTGAGGTAGCCGAGCGATGAATGCCCCGTGCCGAAGTCGTCGATGGAGATGCGAACGCCCATGCGCCGCAGCGACTTCATGATCTCCTGCGCGCGGTCGGGATCGCGCATCACCATGCTCTCTGTGATCTCCAGCTCGAGCGACGACGGGGGCATGCCCGTGGACTTGAGGATCGACGCAAGCTCCGTGACGAGCTGCGGTTCGTGGAATTGCGATGCGGACAGGTTCACCGCGACCGAGAGCGGCATGCCCATCTCCTGCCAGCGGCGCCCGCGCTCGCACACGCGGCGCAGCGTCCAGTAGCCGATCGGGATGATGGCGCCGATCTCCTCGGCGAGCGGCACGAAGCGGTCCGGCATGAGCAGGCCCATTTCCGGATGCCGCCAGCGGATGAGGGCCTCGACGCCGTTCACGCGCCCGTTGCCGAAATTCACCTTCGGCTGGTAGAACACCTCGATCTCGCCGCGCGGCAGCGCGTGGCGCAGCCCCGCCTCGAGCGCAAGGCGCTCTTCGGTCAGATTGTTGAGGTCGTCGGAGTAGAAGCAGAAGCGGTTGCGTCCCTGCTCCTTCGCCCGGTACATCGCGATGTCGGCGCTCGAAACGAGCTCCTGCGCATCCTGGCCGGCCGTGGGATACGTGCAGACGCCCACGCTCACGGAGAGCGCGAGCTCCTGGCCATCGACGGAGAATGTGGGCGCGAAAGCCGCGAGCACCTTCGTCGCGATGTCGGCCAGGTCGTCTCCCGCCGCGTGGTCCTCCACCAGCAGCACGAACTCGTCCCCGCCCAGTCGCGCCAGCATGTCGCTCGTGCGCACGGCCGCGGTGAGCCGCCGCGCGGCCTCCTGCAGCACGCGATCGCCCGTGGAATGTCCCAGCGTGTCGTTGATGTTCTTGAAGCGGTCGATGTCGAGGAAGAACAGCGCGAGCGAGCGCTTGTGCCGGGCTGCCTGCGCGATCGCGTGGCCCAGTGTCTCGTTGAAGAGCGCGCGGTTGGGCAGCCCCGTGAGCGTGTCGTGCGTGGCCATTTTCTGGATCATCTCCAGCGCGTGCGACAGCTCCTCGTTGGTGCGCTGCAGCCGGCGCCGCAGCTCCGAGAGCCGGCCGCCCACGAACGCGAAGCATGGCAACACTGCGGCCATCGTGAGCCACGTGAACGCTTCGAGGTACACGTTCACGGCCTCGGGCTTCTTCCAGAAGAGCAGGTTGATCACGCCCGCGTATCCCGCGAGCACGAAGCCCGAAGCGAGCAGGAAGTCGCGGGTGGTGAACCGGAACGCGCCGAACGAAAGCACCAGCAGCGACACCATCAGCGGCAGCGCGCGATCGTGGTCGGAGTGGTAGGTGATGAACATGATCACGGTCAGCGCCGAGACCACCTGGAACCACGTGAGGCCGGGGTCCCCGAAACGCTCGTTCACGCCGCTGCGGATGAGCGCGTAGACGGCGCCGTTCACGACGAGCATCGCCACGGCCGCGACGATCGCCGGCGCGGCGCCGATGAGGCCGAGCTGCGTGGCGATGGCCAGCAGGGCCACGCAGATGCAATATGCGGCGAGCGCCATGAGGTAGCGCTTGATTCGCACGCCCTGCTTGCCGCTGAGCACTTCTGAACGCGCGCCCAAACACCCTCCGCCTGTTTCTTCTTGCGCGGATTATCGAGGGCGATTCGGCATTCCGAGCGTGAACTGCGTCACATTCCCCGCCGGCGTGCCTTTACGGCTGTAATCCCTCATGGCCTCGCAGGGCGTGGGCGAGGCCGACGGCACAAGTGAAGACCAGGACCGCGCCGGCCTGGTGAATTGCAGCCAACGGCAGCGGCGCGCGCAGCAGGAGGGTGGCGATGCCGACGCAGATCTGAACCGCCGCGAGCACGGCGAGCGCGTGGGCCCAGGTGCGAGCGTGGCTTCCCGATGGCGTGCCCACGCGCACCCGCCACCAGATCAGCGCCACGGACACGGCGATGACCATCGCGATGGTGCGGTGGACGAACTGCACCGTCGCCATGTTGTGGACGAAGTTCATCCACCACGGATCGATCATCAGGATCTCCGGCGGAATCCAGTTTCCTTCCATGAGCGGGAACGTGTTGTACGCGTAGCCGGCGTGTATGGCAGCCACGAGTGCACCCGACAGCACCATGACGAAGACCAGCGTGGCAAGAGCGCGCGCCGCGCGTGCGAGACCGGCGCCAGCGTCCTCGCGCGCGTAAAGGAGCCCGAGCGCCACCCAGAGCATCGACGCGTAGATGAGAAAGGCAAGCCCCAAGTGTGTTGCGAGGCGCGCCGAGCTCACGCGCGGATCGTCTACGAGCCCGCTCTTCACCATGAACCAGCCCACCGCTCCCTGGAGGGCTCCCAGCGCGAAAATCCCCGCGAGCGGCCAGGCGAGCCTGCGAGGAATCCGCCGCCGCGCGATGAACCAGAGGAAAGGCAGGAAGAACACCAACCCGATCACGCGCCCGAGCAACCGGTGCGCGTACTCCCACCAGAAGATCCCCTTGAATCCTTCCAGCGTCATGTCGTGGTTGCGCAGCCGGTACTCCGGCGTCTCGCGGTACTTCGCGAACGTCTCTTCCCATTGCGAGTCCGTCAGCGGAGGAATGGCCCCGACGATCGGCTGCCATTCCACGATTGAGAGTCCCGAGTGCGTGAGGCGCGTCATGCCGCCCACGACGATCATCGCGAAGACCATCGCGCAGCAGGCAAGAAGCCACGCGGCGATAGCGCGTTCGCTGGGATGGGAAGCGGCCGGGGAATCCATGCGAGGTTCGGATTATCGCCGAACCTCGCGCCGGTCAGGCAGCCTTGCGGACCTGCGCCTTGTCCAGTTGCTGCAGGGCGAATTCCCAGTTGAGCAGGCGGTCGATCACCGCCTTCACGTAGTCGGGACGGCGGTTCTCGTAGTCGATGTAATACGCGTGTTCCCACACGTCGATCGTGAGCAGCGGCGTCGCGCCCATCGTGATCGGCGTCTGCGCGTTGGACGTCGCGATCACCTCGAGCTTCTGGCCGCGGGCGACGAGCCATGCCCAGCCGCTGCCGAACTGGTCCACGGCCGCGTTGGAGAGCTTCTCCTTGAATTGCTCCGCGCCCCCGAACGAGTCGTCGATGAGGCGCCGAATCGCGCGCGGCGGCTCGCCGCCGCCTCCTTCGCGCATGCATTCCCAGTAGAACGTGTGGTTCCAGGTCTGCGCGGCATTGTTGAAGATCTTCGCATTCTCGGCGTTGCCGACGGTCGCGGCGATCACCTGATCGAGCGGCATGTCGGCGTAACGCGTGCCGGCGACAAGCTCGTTCAGCTTCTTGACGTAAGCGGCGTGGTGCTTGCCGTAGTGAAGGGAAATCGTCCTGGCGGAGATGACGGGTTCCAGCGCATTTTCCTGCCACGGAAGCGCCGGGAGCTGGAAGGGTGTGGGCGTTTTCATCATTCCAGCCTAGGTTCGCGCCCGCCGCGCCGGAAGCGGAATTGGCCGCCCGCGCCTGTAGGCGCCTTCCGACGCGCCTATCAGAATATTACGCAATGGGAATTCCGCTCCGCCGACAGATCGTAGCCACGCATCGACGGATGATTCGCTTGCGAAGAATGCCTCGCGAGAATTTTCCCGTTCAACCCATAAAAGTGAAGCCAGTCCGGGCGTCAGTGACTCATCGAGTGACTGGAATCGCATAAGGAGACAAAACACATGAGAATGACCACTCTTTACGCCGCCCTTTGCGGGGCTTTCCTGCTCGGTACGGCGGCACTTTCCTCGGCGCAGACGAACAACGCGCCGGCGGGCAGCACCCTCACCAACCCCGTGAAGAACGCCGAGACGGCGATGAGCAAGGACTATCGCGCCGACAAGGAACGCATCGAAGCCGACTACAAGTCCGCGAAGGCCAATTGCAAGTCGATGAGCGGCAACGGCAAGGACATCTGCATGGCCGAGGCCAAGGGCAAGCAGAATGTCGCCAAGGCCGAGCTCGAGGCGAAGCGCAAGGGCACGCCGCATTCGCAGTACGAGGTGTCGAAGGCGAAAGCCGACGCCGACTACGACGTCGCGAAGCAAAAGTGCGACGACCAGAAGGGCGCGGACAAGTCGGCATGCAAGAAGGAAGCGAAGGCGACCAAGGACAAGGCGATCGCCGATGCGAAGGCGAGCGAGCGTACCGTCGCTTCGAACACGAAGCCCACCACGACGAAGTAACCGTCCTGGAATTGTCGGGACGATGAGCACAAGCATCATGCAGGGGCCGGTCTCGCGACCGGCCCTTGTCGTTTGTCCGACGCCGGTTTCGGAAAACGGGACGGCTCGCGTTCGCGCGCGCCGACAGATCGGATTCGGGTCGCGCGCCATCATCGAAACGGATCCCGCGCATGCCACGCGGCGCCACCGCGCCACGAAACCCGACCCGAAAGCCCGACTTATGAAGAAGACCACGCTATTCGCCACCCTGGCGGGCGCCCTGCTCGTGAGCGCGACGGCTTTCGGCATCAGCGCGGCGGTCGATTCCCCGCGCTCGCTCATGTCCCCCTCGGATTATTCGGTCGCGAAGAAAGCGATCGAGTCGAACGTCCACGCGGCGATGTCGAAGTGCCGCGACCAGGACGGCCGCTCGCGCGACATCTGCAAGGCAGAAGCTCGCGCCGACGAGATGGTGCGCAAGGCCGACCTGGAGGCGCAGTATCGCGGCACCGTCGTGTCGGCCGCGGACGCAAGGCTCGCGCGCGCGAAGGCCCAATACGAAGTGGCGAGGACGCGGTGCGCGGACGAGCGGAGCGCGGATCGCCTGTCGTGCCTGCGCGCCGCGCGCGCCGATAAGGCGAAGGCCCTCGAGGCGGCGAAGCTCGCTTCTACTTGAAGGAGTACTTGAAGGTCAGGCGATTGCTGCGCAGGCTCACGGCCTCGGGCTTGAGGCCCTCGAACTGCGGCATGTATTTGCGCGCGCCGCGATAGGTGATGCGCCCGTCGGCGGCGTCGAAGCACAGGTCGCTGGCAGCCGCTTCACAGGTCCCCCCGCGCACGTTGCGACGATCCTGCTCTTCCATCAGCAGCAGTTGAGGCAACGGATCGCGAGCCGAGGTGAACGGGGCTTCGTTCTGGCGCGGGGCCTGCGTGACGACCGCGGCGGAGGCGAGCGCCTTGGACTTGAGCGAAGAATCGAGGACATCGTTGGCCCGGGCCGCGAGGGCCAGCGAAAGGATCGCTGTGGCTACGATGAGGCGACGCATCTTTGCTCCCGTACGGCCGCGGGGTTCTGCTCCCGCTCGATGCCGTATAGCCATTCTTCCCCCCTTTGTACTACAAGTCTGTGATGCAAATCACCTTTCTGTGGCGAAAATGCATCAGTGCGGGGGTGGGTTCGTCGACGAATTGCGGACGGCTCCCGGTACCTCGTGCAGGACAAGTCCGATAAATGATTCAGAGGGGCCATTCGCGGGCACTTCGCGCGCGCCGACAGATGCGGGGCGGGGCCAGCGGGATGATGTCTCCAACAAAGGAGACATCGAAAATGATGAACCGCACAGGATTCGCCTACACCCGCGCACTGTCCCGCCAGTTCTTCCCAATGTGGTCGCGCCGCGCCCGCGCGCGTTGGGTCCTCGCCCGCATGAAGGCCAAGAACCCGAGGGTGCCGATTTCGTCGAGCTGGTCGCACGACTCGCGCGCCTACTGGTTCCAGCGCACGACCCGCGCATAAGGGCCCCCGAAGGGGCCCCTGAGGCCGGCCTAGACGGCAACGGCCTGTTCTACGTACGCCGTAGAAATTACCGTTCCTTGCGGTATTAATTCCTTGCGCGTGCCCAGTCGGTACGCACGGGGCGTCGTCCCGACATAGCGGTGGAAGACCCCCGTGAAGTGGGCCTGGGTGCGGTAACCGACACGAGTGGCGACTTCGATCAGCGGAATATTGGTGGTGGCAAGCAGCGATTTGGCGCGCTCGATTCGCACGTGCGTGATGTATGCGTGCGGGGGCGTGCCGACGGCCTGCTTGAAGCGCCGCGCGAAGTGGAAGGGGCTCATATGCACCTGTGAAGCGAGCTCGCGCACGCCCACGGGCTCCGCCAGCTTCTCCTCGACATAGGCGAGCACCTTCTGCAACTTGTGAGGGGCGAGACCCCCGGTCGCGGGCGCGGAGAGTGCCGTAGCGGCATTGATCCTCGGGACGTTGTGGATTGGCTCGAGCACGTGGGATTCCTCCATTTGTTGGTCAGACTCGATTACCGGTGTGCGCCGGATGACGCTGACCAATGCAGGAGGCGTGCCAGCTCCTCGCCGGCTTTCCGAAGGGGACCGGGTGGCAGCCCGGTCCCGCGTCTTCTAACCCTTCAGGCAACTCGACATGAACGCGCGGCGCTCGTCCCCGTGAAGAGTGCGGCGCCCCGCTTCCTCGTTGCACGTGCGCATGCGGTTCTGTTGCGAGCCGGTTTCGTCGTCGGCGCGCTGCGGGCTTTCCTTCCGGGCAGTGGCCTCCGTGTCGTGGCCCTTCAGGCAATCGCTCATGAACTTCTGGTGCTCCTCGCCGCGCAACCCCTTCGACTCGTGCGCGCAGGTCGCGAACCTGGATTGCTGCGAGCCCTGCGGTTTCTCACCGGTTTCGGCGGCGTGCGCGGGCAGTGCGAAAAGCGCCGCGACCGCGGCGCATGTGGCTGCGAATCTCATTGCTGGCCTCTCTAGTGTTCGTGGATGGGAGGCTCATCAAACCGCGGCTCGCGCGGCCGCGCGAGCCGAAATCTCCATTCGTTAATTGGATTTCAGCCGTAAGAACGCCCTAGGACTGCGCCCTACGTCGGCCCGGCGCGACCGCCTATCGCGGGCATGGGCATATTTCGCAGGAGGTTTTGAGACTTTTCCCATATCGCACGGGCCCCCTTGCGCGGAAGATGGACTCACACAAGCAGCGAGAGGCGCTGCCGGAGATAACGATGAAACGCGTGATGAACGAAGAGCTGATCCGCAACCAGAACGTGGCGTTCGCCGGCACCGGCGGCCGCAGCGAGGAGAACCGCAATCTCGGGTTCCGCCCCGCGTTCTTCGATTTCGGGACGCAAACCCTCTATCTCTCGCGCTTCGCCAATGGCCGTCCCGCGCCCTTCCACATGCTCGACGGGCTTCCGGAAGAAGTCGTCGTGGACCGCTCCCCGACGGGCCGCGTGATCAGCGCGAAAGCCACGCTCATCTCCGGCTTCGAGCGCAGCGGTTTCTTCTACACCCGCACGGCCGCCGCGCGCGCCGCCGCGGAATGGACCCGCCGCGAAGCGGATTGATCAGGCGGGAGCTTGAAAAGCTCCGCCATGCCTTCTCGGTACTCGATGTAATCGCTCGTGGCCTCGAGGTGCGGGAGCACGTCGTCGGCGCACTGGCATCAAATTTTCGCAGCAATGCGCAAGCGACGTTGGCGACGCGCCCGGCCATTTGCTTCGTGCCGTCGAGGAAGGGCCGGCGATTTCAAGGAGCGGACTGAACACAGCCTGAATCGATGCGGCTCTCGCGACAGGATCCGAGCGCATGCTGAGCGCCCGCCTCACCAAGGAGGAGCACATCATGAGGAAGAATCCTATTGCGCTCGGCATTGCCGCAGTCCTCTCGCTGACCGGCTGCGGATCGTCGACCTCCCAGCCGCCCGGGCCGAAGTTCGAGGGCCAGCTCGCGGTGCCGGGAATCAGCAGCGCCGTTGTCTACTCGTTCGACCTGGGCGCGGTGGATCCGGCGAACGGCCGATACTACGTGACCGACCGCACCAACAAGTCGATCGACGTCTTCGACACCAACCCGGTGGTGCAATTCGTCGCGCAGTTCAAGCAGGGATTCGCGGGCTGCAACAGCGGAAGCGCGACGGCGCCGACGCCGTTGCCGACCTGCGCCGGGGCGAACAACGACATGTCGGGGCCTGATGGCTTGGACATCGTCGGGCAGAATCTCTATGTCGGGGACGTGAACGCCCTGTGGATCCTCGACAAATCGAGCGGTGCGGTGGTGAAGAAGCTCGCGATTCCTTCGTCGCCCACGTTCCTGCGCGCAGACGAAGGCTGCTTCGATCCGGACGACAATCTGTACGCCATCGCGACGCCGGGAGCGGATCACCCGTTCATGACGTTCGTCGATACCAACACGCAGGCCATCGTCGCCACCGTCGTGATGGACGATGCCACCGGCTCGAACTCCGCGGGCCTCGAAGCGTGCACGTACGACCACACGACGCGGAAATTTTTCGTGAACAACGACGGGTCGACGGCCAATCCGCGCGGCGAGACGGACGGCATCCCCGCCTCCGCCATCGTTGCGGCGAAGCCGGGTCCGGCACACCTCACGTTCGCGTCGATCGCCGGAACCAGCGCATTTCCGCTTGGCGCTTGCGACCCGACCGGCCTCGCGCTCGGTCCCGGCAACGAGATCGGCGTGATGTGCCGGCAAGGCAACGTCGGCGAGCCGCTCACGTTCCAGATCCTCGATCGCACGAGCGGCGCCGTGCTCGCGAAACTGAACATCGGGGGCGGCGACCAGATCGCCTACGATTCCGTCTCCAATCGCTGGTTCCTCGCCGACAGTCGGTGGACCGCAACCGGGAACTCGTGCGGCGGCGGTTCCGCGACGTGCCCGCTCACGCCCGTCCTCGCTATCGTGGATGGGAGTTCGCACGCCGTGATCAGCAAGGTCCCCAACGGGAATAACTCCCACTCGGTCGCGGTGTCGGCTGCGCGCCACCTGGTCATCACGCCATTCACGAATCCGACGGCCAGCGGCGGCGGCGCGGCATTCCCGGACGGCGGAATTTCGGTCTTCACGACAAATTAGCCGGCGAGGTAAAAAAGGCCCTGTCGCAACGACGGGGCCTTTCGATCCTGGCGGCCGCGCGCGGCTGCGAAGCAAAGTGTCAGGGCGGGAGCTTCGCAAGCTCCCTGATGGCTTCGTGGTACTCGAGGTCATTGCGCGGGCAATCGTCGCGCGCTTTCTCGAGCAACGTCCTCGCTTCGCCTGTCTCCTTCTGCGCGAGCAACCGCTGCGCGGAATAGAAACGCGCCTCGCACTCCTGGCCCTTGCGATCCTTTTCGCCCCTGGCGGCCGCCGTCATCAGGGCGTCGCGATCGATCCGGTCCTGGAGGTACATGATCACGGGCGTGGGCCATTGGTCCGGCTTGGTCTTCGCCGCGCCCTGCTGCAGCGCGCTTCCGGCGTCCGCCCCGCGCCGCATGCGCGAGAGCGCCGCCCAGATGGCGTCGTAGGCACGCGCGTTCGCGGTGACGCTTGCCGCGTCGGTGAAATCGCGCTCAGCCTCCGGGTAGCGCCCTGCGCCGAAGTGCAGGTGGCCCCGTCCGCGCAGCGCGGAGACATTGCGGGGATCGAGCTTCAGCGCCTCATCCAGCTCCGGTAGCGCGCGGGCGTCCTGGCCCTGGACCCCCCACATAGCGGCGCGCTGCACATAGATGTAGGAGGTGCGCATTCCGTTCGCGATCGCCGCATCGGAATCGGCGAGCGCGCCTGCATAATCCTTCTCGCGCGAGCGCGCCTCCATTCGCATCGACAACGCGACGGCGTGGTTGGGCCGGCTGCGCAGGACCGCATCCAGGTCTTCGAGCGCCGCCTTCGAATTGTTCGCCCGCATGCGCAGGGCCGCGCGCCCGATGCGGGCATCGTCGTCGTTCGGGTTGGCGGCGATCGCATCGTCGTAGACCGCCATCGCCTGCGTCGCGTTCTTTCCGCTCACGCGTTCGTCGCAGCCGAGGGCGGGCGTGGCCGGGAACACTTGCCCCCCGATGTACGTGAAATACACCTTGCGCTGGCTGCGCGCGACCAACACGCGATGCGTGCGCAGGAAATCGGTGCCGAGGAGCATGTCGTGGATTCGAGCGAGCTCGGGACCGTAATCCGCCATTCTCAGCCTTGCGTTGTGGATCACCTCGTCGCCCACCGCGATCGAGTCGAATGGCGCCACCCACGACTGCACGGCGTATGCGCCAAGCCCGGTGGAGCAAACCGACGGCGCCGCGCCCGGCGACTCGGGCGTCACGCCTACGCGCGCCGCGAAGCCAAGCGAAATCCCCGATACGGAAGCGCCGCTGTCGAGGAGCGCGCGCGCCGAGCGCCCGTTCACCTTGAGGGGAATCACGATCTTCTCCCCCTCCTCCATGGGCACCTGCTGCGCCGACGCATCCCAATAGGCGAGCGGCTCGCCCTTGCAGTTGCGCGGCTGGAACAGGCGAACAACGCCCTTTGCATAATCGAACTCGAGGTCGACGTGGTTGAAGAAATCATCGCCGAGGATGAAGTCGACGCCGGGGATCGGCCGCTCGCCGCTTACGCGAACGCGGAGGTTCGTGCGCGTCGCGCCTGCGATGTACAGCTCGTCGATGCGGGCCACGTGGACGTCCGATTCGCCGCCCACGCCCACGATGGTCTCGTAGCGCGCGCCGCGCATTTCAACGCCCAGCCGGTTGGCTGCGTCCTTGGTGATGAGGCTTGCGTAGGCGCCCGTGTCGAGGAGAACGCCGATCTTCTTGCCGTTGATGGCGCCCTCGACGGTGGGCAATCCGCCACGGAACTTCACCTCCCATTCGGCCACGCGCACGAGCTGGCACTTGGGCGCCTGCGCGAGGACGGGTGCGGCGAAAACGGTGAGCAGCAATCCGGCGATAGCGACGGGGCGGCGCATGCCCCGATTGTAATTACCGCCGCCCGCCCCGTCCTCCGCCACCCATCGACATCGAGGCGCGCGGCGCGGCCGATCGCATGGAGCTCGAGCTCGACGTCGTGCTGGGACGCGTCGATTTCGGCTCCGCCTGCGGTGGCAACGCGATGGGTTGGTCCGGCCGCGGAGGACCCACGCCATCCGGTGGCAGGACGATGGGATGCTCCGGGTGCGCGCCGATGTTGCCGGGAGGATCGACGCAGCAGCCGCCGCCATACCAGACGTCGTCCCCGTAATACCAATCGCCGTAGAAACCGACGCCAACCGAAGTCCCGCCATCGGTCGCGCAGCCGGGCACGATCGCGGCGAACATGATGAAGGCAAGCACGCGTCTCTTCATGGCCAATCCACGATGCCGAACACGCCGCCGTTGGGATCGGCGAGCACCGCGACCTTGCCGTTGAGATATTCGACGCGCGGCGCGACGAGCACCTTTCCGCCTGCGCGTTTCGCCTTTTCGATCGTCGCGGGCACATCGCCGACGAGGAAGTAGGGAAGCCATGCGGGCGCGAGGCCGGCCGACTGCTGCGGGATGATGCCGGCGCGCGCGATGGCGCCCGTGACGAGATACCAGCGCTTCGGTCCGGCGCGCGTCGGACCCTCGGCTGTCTCGTATCCCGCGAGATCTGCGTAGAACGCCGCGGCCTTCGACGCGTCGGGCGTGAAGAGGTCGAGCCAGAAGACATCGCCATCGACGACCGGATCGTCGACGGGATCGCCGCCGGCCGCGGCGAGCACGCCGAAGATCGCGCCCTGCGGATCGCGGAACACCGCGTGCGTGCCGCGACCGAGCACCGAGGTCGGAGGGAGAATCACCGAGCCGCCGCGCTCGCGCACCATGTGCGCGGATTGCTCGACATCGCGCACGGAGATGAGCGATAGCCAATGCGCTCCGGCGCGCGCATCGCGCGGGCGCTGCCTGCGGAATATTCCGCCCACCTTGCCCGACGAGTTTCGGATCATCGTGTACTCGGCCGGGCCGCCGGGAACCTCGTCGTATTTCCAGTCGAACACCGCTGCGTAGAACACGCGCGCGGCCGCGACGTTTTCCGTCGCGAGGTCGAACCAGATGAACTTGCCGGGCAACGCCGTGCCCGGAGTTCCGTCGGGACCGAGCGGCCCTGCGTGCGCGATCGCGCCCAGCAAGAGGCCGAGGATGGCGGAGGAAATGCGAGTCATGCGATGCACGCTACGCCAACAGCGCCGCGTTTGCGCTGGCACCAAGGTGCCATTCACTATGAAAAAGGGGCCTGTCTCGTCGACAAGGCCCTTGATGGAACTGGAGGAGGGGCCCTCAGATCAAGACCTCCTGACGCTGCCTCCGCCCTTGCTACTTCGCCTCTCACCCTGCGGCGGCCTTGAGCAGACTCTCGATCTTCGCGTCGAGATCCCTGGCGACTGCGAGAGCTGCCTCACTCCCGTAGGGAGCGATGAGGCTCGCCATCGTATCGTAGGAAAGATGCACCCCATCAGTGCGCTCGTCGACGAGGATCGTGACCGGTGCGTACGACGCCGCGTCAGGAACGCTCCTCGCCATCTCCTTCATGATGAGCGGGTTACCGACCACGAAGCGGAGGATCCTTGGCCCCTTTCCCCCTCGCTCCTTGCGCAGGACTTCGCCGGCATCATAGCGGGCGAACTCCATCAGATCCGAGGATCCAAGCGCCCCTTGAACTACCTCTTGCAAGTCGGCAACAGTGTTTGCCTCGGCAATCGCGCTATGGAAAGCGTTCATATCAGGATGGCCGATGGTCGCGGTGAGCCCTCTCGCGGTCTCCTCGAATGGCCTCGAAGAGACGACGCTGAATCTGCGTACTTTGACCTCTATCGTTGGCATTTCTTTCCCTCCAAGTTCCAGGGTTAGGCAACCATGTGTGAGTCCACCGCGCCTCGATCAGCGCCGTGCTTGGCGTCAGCACGTTCGTGAACTTGCGCGGCGGGAGTGCGATCGATCAGGAGGCTGAGCAACTCCGGCCGGCTGTAGTGGCCGCGAGAGTCCATGAGCTGCTTGCGCTTGGCGATCAGCGTGAAGTCGAGGTCGGCGATGACGACGCCTTCGCCCGTACGGATGGGCTCGACCAGCAGGGTTCCATCGGGTGCCACGATCGATGTGAAGCAGCCGCTGGAGATCGCGCCGATGCTGCCGCCAGTGTCCTTGGCAATTTGCGCCTGCTGGTCGGCATCGAGCCAAGCCGTGGCGCACACGACGAAGCACGCAGACTCGAGGGCATGCTGCCGGATGTTGACATGCGTCTGCTCGGAAAACAGATCGCCAAAGATGGAGCCCGGATACATCGCCGAGTGGATCTGCTCGCCGTCGGCCATCATCGCGTAGCGCGCGAGCGGGTTGTAATGCTCCCAGCACGCCAGCTGACCAATGCGGCCCACCATGCTGTCGACGGCGCGTAAGCCCGACCCGTCGCCCTGACCCCAGACCATGCGCTCGTGATACGTCGGCGAGATCTTGCGGCGCCGCTGGATGAGCGTGCCATCAGCATCGAACAGAAGCTGAGTGTTGTACATCGTTTCCCCGTCGCGCTCGTTGACGCCGATGGAGACCACCATTCGCGCCTGCTTGCACGCATCACCGATGGCGTGGGTGGCTTGAGATGGCACCGTCACGGCCTGATCGAGCAGCTTCAGGTGCTCACGTCCGCCCACAATCTGATAGGCGGGCTGGATGAATGAGAAGTACGGGTAGTACGGCACCACGGTCTCGGGGAACGTCGCAAATTGCACGCCCTGTTGGCCCAGCTCGAGAATCTTTTGAACGACCTTCTCAATGGTTCCACTGCGGCTATAAAGCACGGGACTCAGCTGGACCGCGGCCGCTCTCACAACTGTCATGGCAGTCCCCTCGATGTCGGTCGGTTTCACGACTCGCCGGCGGTGAAATGACCGGCGATCGGGGTGCCGGCGAACTTCTCGCCCAGCAGGCGGGCAAAGTGGATCAGCGAGCTGCGTGGCCGGTAACTCGCCACGACGTGCTGGGTCTGCCCGGCGGCGTTACGGGTGACCAGAACGACACAGCCGATGGGCTCACCGTGGACTTCGGCGACGTAGTCCTCGAGGAAGCCGTTGTCGCCGTAGGGGCCGGCGAACCTGAACTCCTGGTGCTCATACAGCGAGCGGATGGTGAGCACGACCGACCGGACGGCTTCCCCGCCCTGCACAACGCCGTCTAGCATTGAGCCCTCCACGGTGGCGTCGTCGGCCATGTTTTTCACCCACGCCGGGTAGTAGTCCTTGAGGGCGGGATCGCCGCGGCCGAGATATTGGGGGTGCACGTTGCATTTGGTCGACATGGGTAGGTTTCCTCTTGTGAACGGCAAACGAGAGGAAATGCTCTCGCGCGCGCGACAGTCACGCCATGCGACGATGGTATCGATCGAGACGTTGGTATCGATCGACGCTCACTATCCGATCTCCAACGCATACTGCGCGGCCTGGTCTACGCTCATCGCCCGGCCTTCGCTCCAGGCGAGGTCGAATGCGGCGTCATCGCCCAGTGCGGCGCGGGCGCGCGCGACCGCGGCCGCGGTCCGCGACCGGACATCGGTCGAAGAGGACTGCCCCCGCTCCTCCTGCATGTGTTCGGCCGCGCCCCAGAGTGCCGCGGCGCTGGCGGGAACGCGCTTCGACAAGGCATTGCCCAATCCGAGGAGCGCTTCGCAGGCGTTCGACTGGTCGCCCAGTTTCATCGACGTCGCCAGGCTTTCCCGGAGCAGCGCGCTCGCGCCGTCCTCGTCGCCCTGGTCGCACATCACGGCTGCGATGTCCGTCCAGGCGTTCGTCAGCGCATATTGGTTACCCAGCTCCTGGTAGATCTTCACGGCCTCATCGAGCATCTCGCGAGCGCTTGCCAGCGCTCCGGTGTGGTGGACTACCTCAGCGAGAGCGTGCAGCGAGTTGCCGATTCCGAGTCGATCCCGCAGTGCGCGCCGCAGCGCAAGCGCTTGCTCGTGGAAGGCGCGGGCGCCGTCGATGTCTCCCAGGTTGTGAAGTGCGATTCCGAGATTGTTGAGGGAGTTGCCGATATTCACCTGCAGCCCGAGCTCGCGGTAGATGGCGAGGCTCTCCTCGTAGCAAGCCCTTGCGGCGAGATACTCACCGAGGTTCCACAGGACGAGGCCCAGCCCTTCGACCGAAACGGCGATGGCACGCCGGTCACCGAGTCGACGGCGGATCTCGATGCCTTCCTCGGCCAGCATTCGTGCGCTGGGAAGGTCGCCCACGAGGCCTCGCAGCGCCGCTGTCGACGAATCGCGCGCCTGTGCCAACTGCTCGGCCAGCAAGGTGCGGCCCTCCGACATGTGTCCGCGATGCATCCAGAAGCGCCATGCGGCGCCGGCGAGTTGCATTCCGCCCTGAGCATCGCCGGGTGACGCGGTAGCGAAGGACAATGCGGCGCGCACGTTGTCGTGGTCCATCTCGAGGCGATCGAGCCACGCCGCCATGTCCGGCCCGTGTAGCTTCCGGTCCACCTCTTCCGCGAGTGCGATGAAATGCCCAAGATGGGAGCGCTTCAATCGCGTTTCCTCGTCGGTGGCGCGAAGGCGATCACGCGCGTAGTGGCGTACCGTTTCCAGCAGCCGGTAACGGGTCGTCCCGGTGGAAGGCTCGGCCAGTACCAGGCTCTTGTCGGTGAGGGACGCGTGAAGCTCGAGTACACGACCGCTACCGAGGCCCTTCCCGCCGCAAACCTGCTCCGCCGCCTCCAGCGTCCAGCCGCCCAGGAAGACCGACACGCGGCGCAGCATCGTCTTCTCGTCTTCGGCCAGCAGGTCGTAGCTCCAATCCATCAACGACCGCAGCGTCCGGTGACGGGGCAATGCGCTGCGCGATCCGCCGACGAGAAGGCCAAAGCGCTCGTCGAGGCGTGCGCTCAATTCCTGCATCGAGAGCAAGCGTACTTGCACGGCCGCGAGCTCGATCGCCAGTGCGATGCCATCCAGGCGGCGGCAGATCGACGCAAGCGCCGCCGCGTTCTCCTTCGTGACCTCGAAGCCCGGCTGCTGCAACCGTGCGCGGTCGGCGAACAGGCGCTCCGATTCGGACATCGACAGCGAAGGCACTCGGTACGTCGCCTCCCCGGTGATGCCCAGTCGCTCGCGGCTGGTCGCGAGGATCGCGAGATTGCCGCACTGCATGAGCAAAGCGTCGGCAAGCGTCGCGGTCGCCTCGAGCAGGTGCTCGGCGTTGTCCAGCACCAGCAGCTGTGAGCGCTGCGCGACATGCTCGGCGATTGCCTCGGCGACGGTCTTGCCTGGCCGCTCCTTGACACCCAACACGTTCGCGACGGCTCGGGGGACCAAACCCGGATCGGCGAGAGATGCGAGCTCGACCAGCCAGATTCCGTCCGCGAACCGCTCGCGTACCTGCGCCGCGACCTGGATCGCGAGGCGTGTCTTGCCGCACCCGCCCGCACCCGTCACGGTGAGAAGGCGGTTCGTGCCCAAGAGGTCCACGAGTTCCGTGATCTCCTTCTCGCGGCCGATGAAGGTCGTGAGCGCGTGCGGGAGGTTGTCCTTGAGCGTCGACTCGGGTCTCGCCGCCGAGGCATCGACAGAGATCACTGGCGGCATGAACCGGTAGCCACGTCCCGAGACTGTCGAGATCGCATCCGCGCCCAGGATCTTGCGCAGCGCGGAGACGTGCACCTGCAGGGTGTTCTCCTCGACGATCACTTTGGGCCAGACGCGCTCGAGCAACTCATCCTTGCTGACGAGCCGGCCACTGTGCTCGACCAACGCGACCAGCAGGTCCAAGGCGTGCGGGCCCACCCGCACCGGCGTGCCGGAGTCGAGCAACAGTCGTTCCGCGGGTTGGACCTCGAAACGCCCGAACTGATAGCGAACCCGTGTCGCCGTAGCCCTCATGGCGCAATGCTACAACCTTGGTATCGAGCGATACCAAGGGTGCGCCGTTGGCCTATCGGTCGTTGCCCTGTCTTTTACCTGCGCAGCGACCTCAATCCTGCGCGCAGTTCTTCCACGAAGAGCTTCGGTTGTTCCCATGCCGGAAAGTGGCCGCCCTTGTCGGCTTCGTTGTAGTGGACGAGTTCGGGATACGCCTGCTCCGCCCAGCTCCGCGGTGCTTGGTAGAACTCGCCGGGAAAGACGCTCACCGCGACAGGGATGGTGACATTCTTGAAATCGAAGAACGGGAACTTGTTCTCCCAATAGAAGCGGGCCGAGGAGATCCCCGTGTTCGTCAGCCAGTACAGCGTGATGTTGTCGAGCACATCGTCTCGCGTGAGTTGGTCCCGCGGTTGGCCTTTCGTGAGCGTGCGCAGCGCCGCGGTGGTCTGCGCCGCCGGCTTGGCATCGCCGTCACCCAGGTCAATGAGCCAGGCCGCCAGGCCGACGGGAGAGTCCGCGATTCCATAAAGGGTCTGCGGGCGCGTGGCCATCTCGAACGCGTAGTACACGCCGGTCGCAAAGAGGGTTCTCAGCTTCTGGAAAGCGCGGCTTTCCTCGTCGGACAGGCCGGAGGGCGCGGGGCCGCCGGTGGCGATCGCCTTCGATACATCGGGTGGAACCGCCCCGGGCATATTCGTGTGGATTCCAACCAGTTCCGGATGGCCCTGTGCTGCCATCACATCCGTGACAATCGCGCCCCAGTCGCCACCCTGAGCGACGAACTTCGTGTATCCGAGGCGCTTCATCAGCGCGACCCAGGCGCGCGCCGTGCGGGCCGGATCCCAGCCGGCCTTGTCCGGCTTGCCGGAGAACCCGAAACCCGGTATCGACGGAAAGACCACATCGAAGGCGTCCTCTGCGCTCCCGCCGTGCGCGGTGGGATCGACCAGCGGATCGACGATCTTCAGCTGATGGAGTATCGAGCCGGGCCATCCGTGCGTAACGATGATTGGCAACGCGTTCGCGTGCTTCGATCGAACGTGGATGAAATGAATGTCCAGTCCATCGATCCTGGTGATGAACTGCGGCACGGCGTTCAGCCTCGCCTCCACCTTGCGCCAATCGTATTCCGTCGCCCAGTAGCGTGCGAGGTCCTGCATCAGCGCGAGCGGGACGCCCTGCGAATCGTCCGCGACAGTCTCTCTTTCGGGCCATTGGGTCGCCGCAATGCGCAGGCGTAGGTCTTCAAGCTTCGCCTCGGGAACGTGGACGGTGAAGGGGCGGATCGACGCATCTTCAGCCGCGTCGCGTGCGGCCGGCGCTTGGGCAACGTCAACTCCTGCAGTGTCGTTGGTCACGGTCGTTTCCTTTGCTTTGGTGGGGTGGAGGTCCGGCGCTTCTGCCTCCTTGATGTCGGCCAGCGGGTGACGCGCGCGACGCGCGCCACCCGCCGCGCGATTGCTTACGTGCGCAGCGACCTGAGTCCCCCCCGCAGCTCTTCCACGAAGAGTTTCGGCTGTTCGAATGCGGCAAAGTGCCCGCCTCTGTCGAGCCTGTTGTGATGGATGAGCTTGGGATACGCCCGCTCCGCCCAACTACGCGGGGCCGGATAGAGCTCATCCGGGAAGACGCTCACGGCAACGGGAATGGAGACACCCTTCACGCCGAAGAAGGTGAATTTGTTCTCCCAGTAGAGTCGACCCGAGGAAACCCCAGTGTTGGTCAGCCACGTGAACGTGACGTTATCGAGGAAATCATCTCGCGTGAGGCCCGTGGGCTGCCCGTCGAAGGCGCGCGAGATGAGCTCCAGGCTACGTGCGTCGTGGTCCATGAAATAGGCTGCCAGGCCGACCGGAGAATCCGCATTCCCGTAAAGCGTTTGCGGACGCAATCCCATCTGGTACGCGTAGCCGACGCCCTTCGCATAGACAAATTTCAGCCGCTCGTACGCCTCGGTCTCGTCGGCAGAGAGATCGGATGGCGTCGGGGCGCCGGCCTGGGCGAGCTTGTCGATATCGGACGGAATCACGCCCGCCATGTTGGAGTGCATGCCGATCAATT
>Ga0209131_1000562_pt1 | contig 26471 bp, 28 predicted proteins | sample GraSoi_2013_40cm_FD_185826 | JGI IMG/M metagenome (GOLD analysis project Ga0209131, IMG submission 185826) | Grasslands soil microbial communities from the Angelo Coastal Reserve, California, USA - Sample 9_17_2013_40cm (SPAdes) (version 2) | ecosystem: Environmental > Terrestrial > Soil >... | reverse complement strand
TGCACCGCCGTTCATCAACGATTGCCGTTACGACGCCGCGGGCGAGCTGCTCAACTTCCTGCTGGGCAGGCTCGCTGCGCCGGCGGCGAAGGAGAGCGGCCGGCTGCTGCGCTTCGACCAGAACCCGTATGCGCAAGGCGACGCGAAAGCGATCGCCATGGACGAGACCGGCTTCCTCTATGTACCGCAGCGCTGCGCCGCCGAGCGCTGCCGCGTGCATGTCGCGTTCCACGGCTGCCGGCAGGGCGCCGCGGAAATCGGCGAGCGCTTCGTGCGCGAGGCCGGCTACAACCGTTGGGCCGAGGCGAACGCCCTCATCGTGCTCTACCCGCAGGCGATCAAGCGCTATAGCCCGGCGGTGTTCAATCCGCGCGGCTGCTGGGACTGGTGGGGCTACACCGGCGCGATGTACCACACGCAGGCGGGACCGCAGATCCGGGCGGTAAAGGCGATGCTGGATCGCCTTGGCGAATGAAATCGCTAGCGCGCCGCGATGGCGGCCGCAATCGCCTCTATGACCGCAGCCTGCTCGCCGATCGGAGCGTCGAGAGAAAAGACAATTCCGGGATGACGCCCGCGTGCAGCGGCGAGCAGCTTGGGCAGATCTTCCCTGACGTGACCGCCCGGTCCGAGAAACACGGGGACGACGCGGATGTTGTCGGCGCCATCCTTGACCAGGGCGGCGATCGCCTGGTCGAGCGAGGGCTGCATCAGTTCGAGATAGGCCAGCTGGACGCGGGCGTCGGCTTTCTTGGCGAGCGTAGCGGCAAGCTGCTCGAAAGGGCGCGCCCACTGTGGATCGCGCGAGCCGTGCGCGAAGAGGACGATGCCTTGCTTCAATGAACGGTGTGGCGCCGTCCTTCGTAGATGCCCTGCAGGAGGCGCAGCGAGCCCAGGCTGATGGCGCGCTGCGACAGGGCATGGCCGAGGTCTTCGACGATGTCGAGCGTCACCGGCACGTGCAGGCCGGAGAGCACGCGCGCTGCGCGCTCGGCGTAGACGCGCGACACCACCGAGTCAAATTCGCCGTGCACGAGATGGATGCGCGAGCCGATGCGCGCGCCGCGCGCCGGCAGCCGTGCATAGCGCGACGAGAAGGCGACCACCGCGCCGGCGATGCCGGGGGTCTTCACCGCTTCGAGTGCCACCGTGCCGCCTTGCGAGAAGCCGACGAGAACCGTGCGGCTCGCCGGCACGCCGAAGTTGGTCTGCTCGCGGCGCACCAGGTCCTCGAAGTCGGGCAGCACTGCGGCGACGCGCTCGCGATGGTTGTCGCAGTTAAGACCGCGCGTCGGATACCAGTCCTGCGCCGCGCCGCCACGCGCGTCGGGGTCGAAACCGCTCGGCACCATCAGCGCGGCGCTCGGGAAGCGGGCCTGGAACCTGAACGCGATCGGGATCATCGACTGCGCGGTAGCGCCGCAGCCGTGCAGGAACACGAACAGGTGATTGGCTTGATGCTCTTTTGCGGGGGCGAAGCGGAAAACCCGGCCGGAGGACATGCGACGGACATTGTTACGCGCGCGTGACGGTTCTGTAAACTGATTCGCGTTCTTCCTGAGGTGCTCCATGCAAAAGGCAAGATTTCTAACGGCTTTCTGGGCGTTGGCCAAACCCTACTGGGTCTCCGAGCAGCGCACAAAAGGCCTCGGCCTGGCGGTCGCGGTGATCGGCCTGTCCCTCGGGCTGGTCTGGATCTCGGTGCAGTTCAATCTGTGGAACAAGGACTTCTACAACGCGCTGGAAAACAAGGATCAGGCCGAGTTCTGGCGCCAGCTGTGGCGCTTCACCTATCTGGCGTTCGCCTGGATCATCGCCGGCGTCTACCGGCTGTATTTCCAGCAGATGCTGCTGATCGAGTGGCGCAGCTGGCTCAACCAGCATTACCTCGAGAAGTGGATGAGCGATCGCGCGTACTACCGGCTGCAGCTCACCGACCGCGGCGTCGACAATCCGGACCAGCGCATCGCGGACGACCTGCGCCTTTTCGTCGACATGACGCTCGATCTCTCGATTGGTCTTCTCTCCGCCGTGGTGACGCTGATCTCCTTCACCACGATCCTCTGGGGCCTGTCGGGCGATTTCACCATCGGCGGCATCGCCATCCCCGGCTACATGTTCTGGGTCGCGGTGGTGTACGCCTTCCTCGGCAGCTGGCTCACGCACAAGATCGGCAAGCCGCTCATCGGGCTCGATTTCAACCAGCAGCGCTACGAAGCCGATTATCGGTACTCTCTGGTGCGCCTGCGCGAGAACAGCGAGGGCGTCGCGCTCTACAGAGGAGAGGCGCTCGAGCTCGGCAGCTTCCGCGAGCGCTTCCAGCACGTGATCGACAACTGGTGGGGCATCATGAGGAAGCGCAAGCAGCTCAACTGGTTCGTGTCGTTCTATGCGCAGCTCGCGATCATCTTTCCGTACCTTGTGGCGGCGCCGCGCTTTTTTGGCGGCGGCGTTGGCATGGGCTTCATTTTCCAGACCGCCTCCGCGTTCCGCGAGGTGCAGGGCTCGCTTTCCTGGTTCATCGACGCCTATCCGCAGTTTGCGACCTGGAAGGCGACCGTCGATCGTCTGACCAGCTTCAGCGCATCGCTCGAGCGTGCGCACAGCGAGGCGCGCGAGCTCGGCGGCGAGCGCGCCGAGGAGCCGGCGCAGACGATCGGCATCGAAGGGCTGGAGCTGGCGCTGCCGCAAGGCAAGGCGCTGCTCGCCCCGACCTCGATCCAGTTGCGTGCGGGCGAGAATGTGCTGGTCACCGGTCCGTCGGGCGCCGGCAAGTCGACGCTATTCCGCGCGCTTGCAGGCATCTGGCCGTACTGGAAGGGAAGAGTGCGGCTGCCGAAGGGCGCGCGGCTCCTGTTCCTGCCGCAGAAGCCTTATCTGCCGATCGGCGCGCTCAAGCGCGCGGTCAGCTATCCGGGAGATGGCGCCAGCTTCAGCGACGCGGAAATAGCCGAGGCGCTAAAAGCGGTCGGCCTGTCACAACTCGCCGACGACCTCGAGCGCAGCGAGAACTGGGGGCAGGTGCTCTCCGGCGGCGAGCAGCAGCGCCTCGCCTTCGCGCGCGTGCTCCTCAACAAGCCCGACTGGCTGTTCCTCGACGAAGCGACCGCGTCATTGCCGGAAGATGCGCAGGACGCGCTCTACCGGCTGCTGAAACAGCGCTTGCCGCGCACCACGCTGGTTTCCATCGGGCATCGCGCGAGCCTGCGCGGCTATCACGACCGGCAGCTCGGCTGGCAGGGCGCGCAACTAACCCCCGTCGCTTAACACCATGCAGGTCGTCGTGGCGTGCGCATAGAGCTTGCCGGCGTCATCCTCGAGCCGCCCTTCCGCGGTTGCGATGCGCTTGCCGAGGTGCACCAGCTTGCCGATCGCGCGCACTCGGCCGGTTTTATCGGTGAGGGCGCGCAACAGGTTGGTCTTCGCCTCGAGCGTGGTGTAGGTGGCGCCGGGGGCCATGCGCGTGTGTACGCTGCAGCCCATCGCCGAATCGAGCAGTGTCATCGCGAGGCCGCCGTGCACGACACCGATCGGGTTGTAGTGCTGCTCGCCTGGCACGCACTCGAACACGGCGAGACCGGGCTCGACCTCGACCAGATTGAAGCCCAGCAACTGCGCGATCGGCGGCCGCGGCAGGCGCCCGTCGCGCATCGCGCGCAGGAAATCGATTCCCAGCATCGAGCGCCCTGCGGCAGCGAGCGCCGCAGGATCGCTCCATTCGACCGTCAGCGTCCGCGCCATCAGTAAATCGGCGCCGGCTGCGTTGCGGCTGCGACCGGCGCGATGGCCGAGCGGCCGGTGATGAAATCCGCCGCGGCGCGCGTCACCGCGTCGTTGCCGAGGATGCGGCCATGGCCGAGACCGTCGGTGCTCATCAGGCGCGCGCCGGGCCAGAGGTTGGCCACCCGCGCGCCCTGCGTCCACGGCACCATGCGATCGTCGCGATCGTGGATCACGAGCGCCGGCGCGGAGAGGCGCGGCGCGAGGCGCGCGACTTCGAGGTTTTCCCACAGCACGCCGTAGCGCTCTTCGATCGCGGACTGCATGGCGCGCCGCACCGCTTCCGGCATCCAGTACCAGCGCGCAAAGCGCCGCGAGTAGCCGACCAGATCCGCCGGCGGACTGACGAGCACGACTTTCTCGAAGCGCACCCGCCCGGTCGCGAGCGCCAGCGCGCCCGCCGCGCCGCCCAGTGAATGACCGATGAAGGCGCGCGCTTCGCCGTGGTGCCAGGCGAGCTCGGCGAGCAGATCGGCGAAATCCGGCAGGCCGGTGAGGCGGCCTTCGGAGACGCCGTGCGCCGGCTGGTCGTACGCGATCACCTGATAGCCCGCGCTGAGCAGCGGAAACACGAAGGCGCGCATCTGCGCGGCGCAGCCGCCCCAGCCGTGCGCGAGGATCACCACCGGCGCATCGCGCGAACCCCAGCGCCAGGTCGCGATGTGGCGTCCCTTGTGCTCGAACATCGACGAGCGCGCGTCGATCAGGTCGAGCGCCGCCGCGGCGGCGCCGTTTCTCGGCGGCGTCAGGAACAGGCGCTCAGCCCAGGCGCCGGCGAGCTCGGGAAACAGCAGCGCCGAGGCAGCGAAGCGAACGTTCGTGCTAATTCTGGGCAGCGAAAGGGCGGTGGGCATGAGAGGCTCTCCTTAGCGGGAAACGGCTTTGAGCGCTTTGCGGGGTGCGGCGTGACGCGCGATCAGCTCGTCGAACGCGGTGAGCGCGCGCTGGCGCGCTTCCCGGTCGCCGAGGAGCCGCCGGTAGTTGTGGCTCGCAAGCACGATGGCGAGCAGCTCGAACGCGATCTGCTCCGGGTCGGTGTCGGACCGCAGGTGACCTTCCTCGACGGCGAGGCGCACCGCCTTCTCGGAGATCGCGCGGCCGCGGTTCTGGTTGGCGATCACGGCGTCGCGGATCGGCCCCGGGCGGTCGTCGTATTCGTTGGCTGCCGAGATCATGATGCAGCCGCCGGGCAGGCCGGATTCGAGGGTCCACTCGAGCCAGCGCTGGAACAGCGCGCGCAGCCGCGGCAGGCCGCGCTCGATCTTCAGCACCGGAAGGAACACCTTGTTGCCATAGCGCTGCGCGGCATGCTCGAGCACCGCGAGCTGCAGGTCCTCGCGCGAGCCGAAGTGCGCGAACAGTCCCGACTTCGACATGCCGGTGGCGTCGGCTAGGCTGCCGATCGTCAGGCCCTCGAGGCCGAGCTTGCTCGCAATCTTGAGCGCCTCGTCGAGGATCGTGGCGCGGGTCTGCTCGCCCTTGGTCAATTTATCCATCCACCGCATAAAATAGTACGAACGTTCTGTTCTGTCAATGGGCCTTGGCGGCCCGGCGCGCGGGCGGCGCCCGCTCGGCAGTGCTTGCAAGGGCTTGCTTCAGGTAGCGCCCGGTGTAAGTCGCCATGCCAGCCATCTGCTCGGGGGTACCTTCGGCGACGATGCGCCCGCCGCCGTCGCCGCCTTCCGGGCCGAGGTCGACGATCCAGTCCGCGGTCTTGATGACATCCAGGTTGTGCTCGATGACGATCACGCTGTTGCCGGCATCGCGCAGGCGGTGCAGCACTTCGAGCAGCAGCTTGATGTCGTGGAAGTGCAGGCCGGTGGTCGGCTCGTCGAGGATGTAGAGCGTGCGGCCGGTGTCGCGCTTGGAGAGCTCGAGCGAGAGCTTGACGCGCTGCGCCTCGCCGCCCGAGAGCGTGGTGGCCGATTGGCCGAGGCGCACGTAGGTGAGGCCGACATCGATCAGCGTCTTCAGCTTGCGCGCGATCGTCGGCACCGCGGAGAAGAACTCGGCCGCCTGCGCAACCGTCATCTCCAGCACTTCGTGGATGTTGCGCCCCTTGTAGCGCACCTCGAGCGTCTCGCGGTTGTAGCGCTTGCCGTGGCAGACGTCGCAGGGGACGTAGATGTCGGCGAGGAAATGCATCTCCACCCTGGTGACGCCGTCGCCCTGGCAGGCCTCGCAGCGCCCGCCCTTGACGTTGAAGGAGAAGCGCCCGGCGTCATAGCCGCGCTGGCGGGATTCGGGCACGCCCGCGAACAGGTCCCGTATGGGCGTGAAGAGGCCGGTGTAGGTGGCGGGGTTCGAGCGCGGCGTGCGTCCGATCGGGCTCTGGTCGACGCTGATCACCTTGTCGAGCTGCTCGATGCCGCTCACGGCGTCGTGCGGCGCGGGCTCGGTGGTGCTGCCATAGAGGGTGCGCGCGATCGTCGCGTAGAGCGTGTCGTTGATCAGCGTGGACTTGCCCGAGCCCGAGACGCCGGTGACGCACACCAGGAGGCCAAGCGGCAGCTTGAGCTCGACGTCCTTCAGATTGTTGCCGCGCGCGCCAGTGAGCACGATCTTCTGCTCGCCGGGCCGGCGCCGGCGCGCCGGCACCGCAATCGCGAGCTCGCGCGCGAGATAGCGTCCGGTGAGCGAGTCCGGGCTCGCGAGGATGTCTTCGAGCGTCCCCTCGGCGACCACCCGGCCGCCGGCCTCGCCGGCGCCGGGACCCATGTCGAGCACGTGATCGGCCGAGCGGATCGCTTCTTCGTCGTGCTCGACGACGATCACCGAGTTGCCGAGATCGCGCAGGTGCTTGAGCGTCTCGATGAGCCGTGCGTTGTCGCGCTGGTGCAGGCCGATGGAAGGCTCGTCGAGCACATACATCACGCCGGTGAGGCCCGAGCCGATCTGGCTCGCCAGGCGAATGCGCTGGCCTTCGCCGCCGGAGAGCGTCTCGGCAGAGCGCTCGAGCGCGAGGTAGTCCAGGCCGACGTTGACGAGGAATTCCAAGCGGTTGCCGATCTCGCGCACGATGCGCTCGGCGATCTGGCCCTTCGCGCCTTCGAGTTTCAATTGGCGAAAGAAATCCAGCGTTTTGTTGAGCGGCCAGCGCGAGATCTCGAACAGGGTCTGGTCGGCGAGCCGCACGTGTCGCGCCTCGCGGCGCAGCCGCGCGCCGCCGCAGTCGGGGCAGGTCTGCAGGTTGATCAGCTTGGCGAGCTCCTCGCGCACTGCGAGGGAGTCGGTTTCGCGGTAACGCCGTTCGAGGTTCGGCACCACCCCTTCGAAGGGATGCTCCTTGACGCTGGTGCGGCCGCGCTCGCCCGGATAGTGGAACGGGATCTTCTCCTTGCCCGAGCCCTGCAGGATCAGCCGCTGCAGGCGCTCGTCGAGCATCTCCCACGGCTGCTCGATATCGAAGCGGTAATGCTTGGCGAGCGATTGCAGCATCGAGTAGTAGAAATGATTGCGCCGGTCCCAGCCGCGGATCGCGCCGCTCGCCAGCGAGAGATTCGGATGCGCGACGATGCGCTTCACGTCGAAGAATTCGATCGCGCCCAGGCCGTCGCAGCGCGGGCAGGCGCCCATCGGATTGTTGAACGAGAACAGGCGCGGCTCGAGCTCGGGCAGCGCGTACTCGCAGGTCGGCACCGGGCAGGCGTATTTGGCCGAGAAGAGATGCTCGTGCCCGCTTTCGGTTTCGACCACGATCGCGCGGCCATCGGCGTGGCGCAGCGCCGTTTCCAGCGATTCCGTGAGGCGCTGCTTGGCGTCCGCGCGCGCGCGAATACGGTCGACTACCACGTCCACCGAGTGCTTGGTGTTCTTCGCCAGGCGCGGCGCCGCGTCGAGCTCGTGCACTCTTCCGTCGATGCGCACGCGGGTGAAGCCCTGCGCGCGCAGTTCCTCCAGCAGCCCGGCCTGCTCGCCTTTGCGCCCGATCACCACCGGCGCGAGCACCATCAGGCGCGTGTCCTCGGGCAGCGCGAGGAGCTGATCGACCATCTGCGCTACCGAGTGCGCCTGCAGCGCGAGCCCGTGATCGGGGCAATAGGGCGTGCCGACGCGCGCGAAAAGCAGGCGCAGGTAATCGTGGATCTCGGTCACCGTGCCCACCGTCGAGCGCGGGTTATGGCTCGCGGCCTTCTGCTCGATCGCGATCGCGGGCGAGAGACCCTCGATCAGGTCGACGTCGGGCTTCTCCATCAGCTGCAAAAATTGCCGCGCGTAGGCCGAGAGCGATTCGACGTAGCGGCGCTGGCCCTCGGCGTAAAGGGTATCGAAGGCGAGCGAGCTCTTGCCGGAGCCCGAAAGGCCGGTAATCACCACGAGGCGATCGCGCGGCAGCTCAACCGAAAGATTCTTCAGGTTGTGGGTGCGCGCGCCGCGGATGCGAATCGAGTCCAAGAAATGCCGGAGAAAAAGTGAAACCAGCTACTATAGCGCGCTTCACTTTCGCGCCGCACTCCCCCTTTGCATCCTGACCGCATGAGCGCCGCCGAACTGCGCGCCGGCGCAAGCCTTGCCGGCGTATTCGGGCTGCGCATGCTCGGCCTGTTCCTCATCCTGCCGGTGTTCGCGGTGCATGCGCCGACGCTCGCCGGCGGCGACAACCTGACGCTGGTCGGCATTGCGCTGGGCGCTTATGGTCTTTCGCAGGCGATCCTGCAGATACCCTTCGGCATGGCCTCCGATCGCTGGGGGCGCAAGCCGGTGATCTATGTCGGGTTGCTGATCTTCGCCGCCGGGAGCTTCGTCGCCGCCGGCGCGCACGACATCTGGACCACGATCGCGGGCCGCACGCTACAGGGCGCGGGCGCCATCTCGTCGGTGGTGGTGGCGCTCGCGGCCGATCTCACGCGCGAGCAGCATCGCACCAAGACCATGGCGATGATCGGCGCCATGATCGGCCTCGCGTTTGCCGTGTCGCTGGTGGCGGCACCCGTGCTCTACCAGTGGATCGGCATGGGCGGACTGTTCAGCCTGACCGGCGTGCTGTGCCTTGCCGCGCTCGGCGTAGTGAAAGGTCTCGTGCCGGATGTCGCAACGCGCGAGCGGCCGCCGCCCGTGGCCGGCGCCTTGCGTGCCGCGCTGGCGCCAGAGCTGCTGCGCGTCAACCTCGGTATCTTCGTGCTGCATCTCGTGCAAATGGCGATGTTCGTGGTGCTGCCGCTGCAGCTGGTGCATGCGGGGCTGGAACTGCCGGATCACTGGAAGCTCTACCTGCCGGTGGTGCTGGTGTCGTTCGCATTCATGGCGCCGCCGATCATTTACGCCGATCGGCGCAATCGGCCGAAGCCGGTGCTCGCCGCAGCCATCGCCCTTCTTGTCCTGGTCGAATGCCTGCTGCCGCTCGCCGCCAGCGTGCGGGCGCACGCTTTCGCGATACTCGCGTTCTTCGTGGCCTTCAACGTGCTCGAAGCCTTGCTGCCGTCGCTCGTTTCGCGGCTCGCGCCGGCACAGGCGCGCGGCACGGCGATCGGCGTCTACAACACCACGCAGACGATGGGACTCTTTTGCGGCGGGCTCGCGGGCGGTTGGCTGGCGAAGCATTACGGCGCGGGCGCCGTCTACGCCACCTGTGCCGTACTATCGGGCCTATGGTTGGCGGCGGCGCTGCGCATGCGACCGTTGCCCGCAGTGGGCGCGGCGGTCAACGGGGTTGCGAGTCTCACGTTTACCATCGCATCGGGAGTAAATCTCGAGGGACTGAGCGAAGCGCTCGCCGCGGTGCGCGGCGTGCGCGAAGCCGAGGTGCTCGCGCGCGAGCGCATCGCGCGCCTCAAGGTCGTGCCGGAACAATGGGACGAGGGCAGCGTGCGCAAATTGCTAAGCGGGGAGAGTTGAAATGGCGTCTGTAAACAAAGTCATCCTGGTCGGTAACCTGGGCCGCGACCCGGAGACCAAGTACATGCCCGATGGTGCGGCCATCACTAACGTCTCGATCGCCACGTCGTATCAGCGCACCGACAAGGCGAGCGGCCAGAAGACCGAGGAGACGGAATGGCATCGCGTGGTGTTCTTCAGCCGGCTGGCGGAGATCGCCGGCGAATATCTGAAGAAGGGCTCGCAGGTCTACGTCGAGGGGCGGCTGCGCACGCGCAAGTGGCAGGACAAGGAAGGCCAGGACCGCTACAGCACCGAAATCGTCGCCGATTCGATGCAGATGCTCGGCTCGCGCGCCGGCTCCGGCGAGCCGCGCGCGGAGCCTACCGGCCAAAAGACAGCGGAGCCGAAGGCCGCGGCACCGTCCAAGAAGCCGGCCGGCAAGTTCGACGACATGGAAGACGACATTCCGTTCTGAATCAGCGATATAATCGCGTTCCATGCCGATTTACGAATACCGTTGCAACGCCTGCGGCCATAACGATGAGCACCTGCAGAAGGTGTCCGACGAGCCGCTGTCGGTCTGTCCGGTGTGCGGCAAGCCCGAATACCGCAAGCAGTTGAGCGCGGCGGGCTTCCAGCTGAAAGGCACCGGCTGGTACGCCACCGATTTCAAAGGCGGCGGCAAGAAGTCCTCCGACACCAAGAAAGATACCAAGACCACCGAGGCGAAGCCGGAAACCAAGACGGACTCCAAGCCGGAAACGAAACCCGAAACCAAGGCCGCCGCCTGAGCGGCGCATAGGGACCCGAGCGGCCCGGCCAGACCCCGGGCCTTTTCATTTCTGCCGTGAAAAAGTATTTCGCCTCCGGCGCGGTGAGAAAGTACTTCATCACCGGGCTACTCATCTGGATCCCGCTGGTCATCACGATCTGGGTGCTGAAGGTCATCTTCGACGCGCTCGATGCGTCGCTTCTCCTGCTGCCGGTGTCGTTCCAGACCGAGAACTGGCTCGGCGTGCACATCCCCGGGCTGGGCGCCATCCTGACGCTGGTGGTGGTGTTCGTTACCGGGGTGCTCGCCACCAACTTCGTCGGCGCGCAGCTGGTCGAGTTCTGGCACCACATCCTGCAGCGCATCCCGGTGGTCAACTCGATCTATTCGAGCGTCAAGCAGATCTCGGACACGCTGTTCTCCTCGAGCGGCCAGGCGTTTCGCAAGGCGCTGCTGGTGCAATGGCCGCATCCCGGCACCTGGACCATCGCCTTTCTCACCGGCACGCCCGGCGGCGACGTGGTGAACCACCTGCCGCCCGATTGCCTGAGCGTGTACGTGCCGACCACGCCCAACCCGACCGGCGGCTACTTCGTCATCGTGCGCCGCGCCGATGTCATCGAGCTCGACATGAGCGTCGACCAGGCGCTCAAGTACATCATCTCGATGGGCGTCGTGCCCCCGGCGCCGAAGTAATGCGCAGCCACTACTGTGGAGAGCTCAACGCCGCATTCGTCGATCGGGTCGTGACGCTATGCGGCTGGGCGCACCGGCGCCGCGATCACGGCGGCATCATCTTCATCGACCTGCGCGATCGCGAAGGACTCGCGCAGGTGGTGTGCCATCCCGAGCGCAAGGAAGCCTTCGCCGCCGCGGAAAAGGTGCGCGGCGAATTCGTGCTGCGCGTCACGGGCAAGGTGCGCCGGCGGCCCGAAGGCACGGTCAACCCGGAGCTGCGCTCGGGCGAGGTCGAGGTCCTCGCGCACGAGGTCGAGATCCTCAACCCGGCGGTGCCGCCGCCGTTCCAGATCGACGACGACGACCTCTCGGAGATCACGCGCCTCACCCACCGCGTGATCGACCTGCGCCGCGAGCCGATGCAGAAGAACCTGCGGCTGCGCTACCGGGTCGCGATGGCGGTGCGCGACTATCTCGACGCGCACGGCTTCATCGACATCGAGACGCCGATGCTCACGCGCTCGACGCCGGAAGGCGCGCGCGACTACCTGGTGCCGAGCCGCGTGCATCCCGGTGAGTTCTTCGCGCTGCCGCAGTCGCCGCAGCTGTTCAAGCAGCTGCTGATGGTCGCCGGCTTCGACCGCTACTACCAGATCGTGAGGTGCTTCCGCGACGAGGACCTGCGCGCCGACCGGCAGCCCGAGTTCACGCAGATCGATATCGAGACCTCGTTCCTGGATGAGCGCGCGATCCAGGACCTGATGGAAGGCCTGATCCGCCAGGTGTTCCGCGACGTGCTGGGCGTCGATCTGCCTTCGCCCTTTCCGCGGATTGCCTACGCCGAGGCCATGGCGCGCTATGGCGTCGACAAGCCGGACCTGCGCATTGCGCTCGAGCTCACCGAGCTCACCGAGCTCATGCGCACGGTGGATTTCAAGGTCTTCCGCCAGGCGGCCGAGCTGCCCGATGGGCGCGTCGCGGCGCTGAAAGTGAGCGCCGATCTCACGCGCAAGGAGATCGACGACCTCGGCCCCTTCGTCGCCGCGCACGGCGCCAAGGGCCTCGCCTATATCAAGGTCAACGCGGACGGCCTGCAATCGCCGATCGTGAAGTTCCTGCCGGCGGAGGTGCTCGCAGCGATCGTCGAGCGCACCGCTGCCAGGCCCGGCGACGTGATTTTCTTCGGCGCCGACAAGGCGTCCGTCGTCAACGCGGCGCTCGGCGCCCTGCGCGTCAAGATCGCGCAGGACAAGAACCTGGTGCAGAAGGGCTGGAAGCCGCTCTGGGTGGTCGACTTCCCGATGTTCGAGTGGAACGAGGAGGGCAAGCGCTGGTCGGCGATGCACCATCCCTTCACGGCGCCGCGCGACGGCCACGAGGACCTCCTTCTGACCGACCCGGCGCGCGCGGTCGCCCAGGGCTACGACATGGTGCTCAATGGCTCGGAGATCGGCGGCGGCTCGATCCGCATCCATCGCGCGGAAGTGCAGGCCAAGGTGTTCAAGGCGCTCGGCATCTCGGATGAGGAAGCGCGCGCCAAGTTCGGCTTCCTGCTGGACAACCTGCAGTACGGCGCGCCGCCGCACGGCGGCATCGCTTTCGGCCTCGATCGCCTGGTCGCGCTGATGGCCGGCGCCGAGTCGATCCGCGACGTGATCGCCTTCCCGAAGACGCAGCGGGCACAGGATCTGCTCGTCGGCGCACCGAGCCCGGTGGACGAAAAGCAGCTGCGCGAGCTCGGGATTCGCTTGCGGGAGAAACCCAAGGCTTGATCCGTGCGGCTGCGCTTGGGCTGCTCATCGCCTGCAGCGCGGTGCTCGCTTTTTCCGGCGACGTGCGGCTCGGCGAGCTGCCGCCGGAGGCGCGCCAGACGCTGGCGCTCATCAAGGCCGGCGGACCGTTCCCATATGCGCGAGACGGCGCAGTGTTCGGCAATCGCGAGGGTCGGCTGGCCAGGCACGAGCGCGGCTACTATCGCGAGTACACGGTGAAGACACCTGGTGCGCGCGATCGCGGCGCGCGGCGGATCATCGCCAGCCGCGGCGGCGAGTTCTACTACACGGACGATCACTACCGCAGCTTTAGACGCATCATCGAGCCCGCATCACACGACAAATGAGCAAGCTTCTAGAGCGGCTGCGCGATCCATCCCGCTCGGGCGTCTACCGCTCGAGTGATGGCAAAGCGATACTCGAGGCAACGCGCGGCAGCGGGCTGGATCTCGTCACGATCGACATGGACCCGGTGGATCCCCTGGGGAGCATTGCGCGTGCGCTCGACTTTCCGGACTGGTTCGGTGCGAACTGGGACGCGCTCGAGGATTGCCTGGGCGACCTGTCGTGGCGGCGCGGCGACGGTCATGTCCTGATCTTCCCGAGCATCCCCGATGGCGATGCCCGCCGCCTATTGCTCGACGTACTGCGCTCGAGCGCCGAATACTGGCGCGCGCGCGGCAAGCCCTTCTTCGCAGTACTGCTCGATCCGGCGAGAAAGCTCGAGCTGCCGGACCTTTACCGCGCGGCATGAATTACAAGATCCCGATTTCGGTGCTGGTCGTCGTCCACACGGTGCAGCGCGAAGTGCTGCTCCTGGAACGCAGCTTGCGTCGCGGCTACTGGCAATCGGTCACCGGCTCGCTGGACCCTATGGAAGAGCCGCTCGAGCAGGCGGCGGCGCGCGAGGTGCTGGAGGAAACCGGCATCGAGGCCGCCGCCGGGCGGCTTACGCGTTGGAACGTCGTCTACACGTTTGAGATCTACCAGCAATGGCGGCATCGTTTTGCCCCTGGGGTGCTGCACAATGTGGAGCACGTATTCGCGCTCGAGCTCGAGGCCCGCACGCCGGTGCGTGTCGCGCCGAAGGAACACACGGCTTTTACCTGGCTGCCCTGGCGCGAGGCCGCAGCGCAATGCTTCTCCTGGTCCAACCGTGATGCGATCGTGATGCTGGGCGAACAATGAAAAAAGAACGGCTCAAGGTCGTCACGCTCAACATCCACAAGGGGCTGTCGCACTTCAACCGGCGCATGGTGATCCACGACCTGCGCGAGGGCCTGCAGATGCTCGACCCCGATCTGGTCTTCCTGCAGGAGGTGCAGGGGCTGAATCAGCGTTTCGCCCTGCGCTTCGCCGGCTGCCCGGTCGAGCCGCAGCAGGCCTACCTCGCCGGCGATACCTGGCAGCACATCTACGGCTGCAACGCCGTGTACGACCACGGCCATCACGGCAACGCCATCCTTTCCCGCTTCGGCTTCCTGTCGTTCGAGAACGAGGACGTGTCCGACCATCGCTACGAGCGGCGCGGCCTGCTGCACAGCGTGGTGGCGGTGCCCGGGTGGCGGCGCAACCTGCATTGCGTGTGCGTGCACCTTTCGCTGCACGAGCGCGGGCGCAGTCGGCAGCTCGAGGCGATCTCAGGCCGGCTCGAAGAGCTGGCCTCGCGCGATGTGCCGATCATCGTTGCCGGCGACTTCAACGACTGGCGCCACCGCGCCTCCTCGATCCTCGAGCGGCGCCTGGGCATGACCGAAGTGTCGCTCGCGCGATTCGGCAGAGCGGCGCGCACCTTCCCGGCGATGATGCCGGTGCTGCAGCTCGATCGCATCTACGTGCGCGGCTTCGAGGTCGCGGCCTCGCAGGTGCATCGCGGCAAGCCCTGGTCGATGCTCTCCGACCACCTCGCGGTGAGCGCCGAGCTGGTCCGGGCTTAGCCAACCAGACGCAGGCGGCCTTGCTCCAGCGCGGGCACCACGGGAAATGCGTCGGTGCGGCAGGCGAACTCGACTTCATGCCGCAGGCCGCGCGCGCTCATCATGCGGCCGAGGCGGCATTCGAGCAGCGTTTGCGGGAGCGGTGAGTTTTGATACAGCGTGCGCGCCGCGCGCGCCGCATCCGATAAATCGGCTGCCGGACCCAGGCGCTCGGCGAAGCGCTCGACGTAACAGCCGGCACCGTAGAAATCTTCCAGATTGAAATTGCCGCCCGAGCCCGAGCAGACGAGCAGTACCGTCTCGCGTGCATGCTCGCGCAGGATGTGCTCCACCAGGTGCCTGGCATTGAGGAGCGCGCCGCAGTAGACGCGCCGCGCGGCCGCGGCGAGCGACAGGGCAACGGTGCCGTTGGTCGTGGAATACACCACCGTGCGGTCCTTGATGCCGTGCTCGATCAGCGCGAGCGGCGCCGGATGGACGAAGCCGGGCAGGGTCTCCGCATAGAGCTCGCCCGCGAGCACGCACACGCCTGCGCCGCGGCGCGCATCCTCGGCGCGCGCCGCCGCCTCGTCGAGCACCGGGATCACTTCGCGCGCGCCGTGGGCGAGAGCCGCGACCATGGTGGTGGTGGCGAACAGAATGTCGATCACCACCACCACCTTGCCGGCGACGCGCACGCTGTCGAGCTCCTCCTTGCGCGTAAGGACGTGAACCTTGTGATTGAGTTCGATCTTTGGCAACATCGGCGAGGAGTCTAATCCAGAGGAGGAGGCTGCATGATTCGCTCGGCAATGCTGTTTGCCGCGCTGGCGCTGTCGTCCGCGGCGTTGGCGCAAGGCACCATCAAGATCGCGATCCTCGGCCCGATGTCCTTCGTGCAGGGCGAGCATCACTGGAACGGCGCCGAGATGGCGCGCGACGAGATCAACAAGGCCGGCGGCATCAACGTCGGTGGCAAGCGCATGCAGGTCGAGCTGATCCGCGCCGACACCAACGAGATCCAGTCGGTGCCCGATGCCACCAACGCCGTTGAGCGTGTGGTGACGCGCGACAAGGTGGATTTCCTGGTCGGCGGCTTCCGTTCCGAGGCGGTGCTCGCCATGCAGGAAGTGGCGATGGACTACAAGAAGCTGTTCCTGGGCGTTGGCGCAGCGCATTCGAAGCTCGGCCTCAACGTCGAGCAGAACTACGACCGCTACAAGTACTGGTTCCGCGTGTCGCCGACCAAGGACGTCGACCTCGCGCGCACCTTGTTCGCGGTGCTCGGCAGCATCGGCCAGCAGATCCGCACCGACCTCAAGACCGACACGCCGAAAGTCGCGATCCTCGCGGAAAAGGCGGTCTGGACCGAGGGCCTGGTGGCGGCGGCGCAGAAGAACCTGCCCGCGCTGAAGATGGAAGTGGTGGGCCTGTGGCAGCCCTCTGCCGTGGCCACCGACGTCACGGCGGAGCTCTCCGCCATCGACCGCGCCGGCGCGCACATCGTCTTCACCATGCTTTCGGGCCCGGTCGGCATCTCGGTCGGCCGACAGATGGGCGAGCGCAACATGAAAGCCGTAGCCTGGGGCATCAACGTCGAAGGCCAGAAGGAAGAGTTCTGGCAGGCCGCCGCCGGCAAGGCGCAGTTCGTTTCGACGCTCGATACCTACGCCGAGGTGGAGTACACGCCGAAGACCATCGCGTTCGTCAGGGCCTACCAGGCGCGCTTCAAGAAGGCACCGACCTACACCGCGGCGACCTACGACGCCATCATGATGTTGAAGGAGGCGATCGAGAAGGAGGGCACTACCAACGCCGACAAGATCGTCGCTCACATCGAGAAGGCGGAGCACGTCGGTACCGGCGCGGTCGCCACCTTCGACAAGCGCCACGATCTCGTCTGGGCCGTGGGCAAGACCTCCGGCATCGCCGTGCAGTGGCAGGACGGCAAGAAGGTGCCGTTCTGGCCGCCCAATGTGAAGGGCATGCAGCCCTTCAAGATGCCGGCGAACTAGCTGCTCCAGGACATCCTCGTCACCGGGCTGGTCAACGGCGGCGTCTACGCGCTGCTCGCGGTCGGCTTTTCCCTGATTTTCGGTGTCGCGCGCATCGTCAACATCGCGCACACCGCCTTCTACATGCTGGCGGCGTACTGCTTTTATGCTCTGCTGGTGAAGGGCGGGCTGGGCTTCTTGCCCGCGGCGTTGACCTCCATCGTCGCGGTCACGTTGCTGTCGGTGCTCTGCTATCGGCTGGTGATCGAGCCGGTGCGCGAGCACGAGGCGGCGGTGCTGATCGCCACCATCGCGCTCGCGCTCGTCTTCCAGGAGCTGATGCTGTTCACCTTCGGCGGCCATTACCTCGGCATCCCCTCGACGCTCGAGGGGGGCGTGCGCCTCGCCGGCGTGAGCATCCCCTATCAGCGCATGCTGATCCTTCTCGTCGCCGCGGTCATGCTCATCATCGTGTGGTTCGTGCTGTACCGCACGCGCCTCGGCCTCGCCATCCGCGCGACCGCCAATGACCTCGAAGTGGCGAGCCTGATGGGCATGAACGTGCGGCGCGTCGCCATGGCGACGGTGGCGCTTTCCGTCGCGCTCGCTGCGGTCGCCGGCGTGGTGGTCGCTCCGGTATTCGTGGTCGATCCGTTCATGTGGCTCGCGCCGCTCGTTACGATGCTCGCGATCGTGGTGCTCGGCGGCCTGGGCAGCATGAAGGGCAGCCTGATCGGCGCGCTGCTCATCGGCTACGTCGAGGCGATCACGGTGTTCGCGCTGCCCGCCGGCGCCTATCTCAAAGGCGCCGTGGCGCTCGCCATCATGGTGGCGGTGCTGCTCGCGCGGCCCGAGGGACTCTTCGGCGTGGTGTTCGAAGAGGAGCGCTGATATGTATCTCGCGCGGCGCGCGTGGGCCGAGCTGCGCAGCGAAGTTCTGGTGCTGCCGTCGCGCACTGCGGTGCTCGTCTGGATGCTCGCGCTGCTCCTGCTGCCGTTCGCTTACGCCGATGCGTACGTGCTGCGCATCCTCACGATGACCTGCATCTTCGCGATCTTCGCGGCGAGCTGGGATCTGCTTGCCGGCTACACCGGGCAGGTGAACTTCGGCCACGCCCTCTTCTTCGGCGCCGGCGCCTACACCTCGGGGCTGCTTTCCTTCAAGCTCGGCATCACCCCCTGGGCGACGATCTGGGCCGGCGCCGCGGTCGCGGCGCTCTTCGGCTTCGGCGTCGGCTATCTGTGCCTGCGGCTGCGCGGCTCGTATCTCTCGCTCGCGACGCTCGCCTTTCCGCTGATCGTGCTGGGCCTGCTGTTCGCGTTTCCGGATTTTTCAGGCGGCGAGCTCGGCATCTCCGGCCTGCGCCGGCTCGCGGCTACGCCGAGCGCGAACTACTACGTGGCCGCGATCTCGATGCTGGCGATCGTGTTCGGGCTGTGGGCGATCGCCGATTCGAAGTTCGGCATCGTGCTGCACGCCATCCGCGACGATGAGATCGCGGCGCGCGCTTCGGGAATCAACACGCTGCGCTACAAGCTTGCCGTGTTCAGCATTTGCGCGGCGGCCGCGGGTTTTGCCGGCGCGCTGTTCGCGCACTATCTGCGCGTCGCGGGCCCGTCGACGCTCGAGGTGGCGCTGTCGTTCCAGGTGGTGATCTGGGGAATCTTCGGTGGCGTCGCGACCATCTATGGGCCGGTGGCCGCGGTGTTCCTGCTCTACCCGCTGACCGAGTGGCTGGGAAGCTTCAGGTCCTTTGGCGAGCTGCGCCTGCTGATCTTCGCGCTCATCGTACTGCTGGTGCTGCTTTTCATGCCGCGCGGTCTTGCGCCGTGGTTGCGCGACAAGATCGAAGTGCAATGCCCGCGCTGCAAGCAGCGCAACGGCGCCTGGAGGACTGTGTGCCGGCTGTGCACGGCGCCGCTACAAGCCCACGCATCACAGTCCAAGGTATCCCGCGCGGAGCGTCTCGTCAGCCATCAGTGAAGCGCCGCTGCCCTGGGCCAGGATGCGGCCCTGCGACAGCACGTAATTGCGCGCCGCCATGCGGAACACTTGCGCCACCTCCTGCTCGACCAGCAGCACCGGCACGCCTTCGCTGTGGATGCGGCGGATCGCGTCGAAAAGCTCTTGGCGGATGCGCGGTGCAAGGCCGAGCGAAGGCTCGTCGATGGCGAGCAGCTTGGCTTCGAACATCAGCGCGCGCGCAGTGGCCAGCATCTGCTGCTCGCCGCCGGAGAGCGTGCCCGCGATCTGCGCCCTTCTTTCGGACAGTCTGGGGAAGAGCGCAAAACAGTGATCCAGGCGCCGCTGGGTCTCGGATCTGTTCGACGAAAGGAAGGCACCGGCGAGCAGGTTCTCCAGCACCGTGAGCTCGCGAAACGGCCGGCGTCGCTCGGGGCAATGCACCAGGCCGCGCCGGCGGATCTCGTGCGGTGGCAGCGCGTCGATGCGCTCGCCGGCGAAGCGCACCTCGCCTTCGAGCACGATGTCGCCGCCCGCGCCGCGCTTCATTTGCTGCTCGAAACGCACCAGGCCCGAGATCGCGCGCAGCAGCGTCGATTTGCCGGCGCCGTTCGGCCCCACCACGCCGACGAATTCGCCCTCGCCGACTTCGAGCGACAGGCCATTCAGGATCTGCGCCCGGTCGTAGCGCACCGAGAGGCCGCGCACTTCAAGCAGCGGCATCGGCTCTCCCCAGGTATGCCTCGATCACCTTCGGATTTTTGACCACTTCGGCCGGCGGCCCATCGGCGATCAGCTCGCCGTGATCGACCACGATCACGCGATCGACGATCGACATCAGCTCTTTCAGCTTGTGCTCGATCATCAGGACCGCGGCGCCTTCCGAATGCAGCCGCCCGAAGCGCCCGCCCTTGTGCAGGCGCCGGATCGATTTGGCGAGCAGCTCCGATTCGGCCGGGTTGAGCCCGCCGAGCGGCTCGTCGAGCAGCAGGAGCTCCGGCTCGGTGGCAATCGCGCGCGCCACCTCGAGGCGCTTCAGGTCGCCCTGCGACAGGGCCGATGCCGGCTCGAGCGCCATGTCGGAGATGCCGACGAACTCCAGCGCGTCGAGCGCCTTCGCCTCGATGCGCTTGACCCACTCGCCGCGGCCGCGCGAGCGCAGCGCGATCAGCGGCACCATGACGTTGGCGATGATCGGCAGGTTGCGGAACGGACGGGTGTTCTGGAAAGTGCCGGCGATGCCGCGCCCGACGACTTCCCAGGGACGCAGCGCGCTGACGTCCTCGCCCCGGAAAACGATGCGCCCTTCATCCGGGCGCAGGATTTTCGTAATCAATCGCAAAAGCGTGGTCTTGCCGGCGCCGTTGGGCCCGATCAGGCCGACGATCTGGTCGCGGGCCAGCTCAAACGTGACGCTGTTCACGGCGGTCAGGCCGCCGAACCGCTTGGTGAGTGCCTCGACGCGGAAAAAAGGCGGGTTCAGGTTTTATCGTTCTGTGCGGTGGCGGGCGAACGATGTTAGCGCAGTCACATGGGCTCGCTAGAATCGCGCGCATGAGCGACCAGTTCCTCGAGCGCATGGACTCGGAGCTCGCGGGCTGGACCGACCCGGTCCAGCGCCTGCGCGGCGCGATCGAGAACGACGAGTTCGAGCTCTATTGCCAGCCGATCCTGAAGTTCGCCGGCGAGGAGCGCTACCCGATGGCCGAGGTGCTGGTGCGCCTGCGCGAGGAGGAGCGCGCGCTGCTGCCGCCCGGGGAATTCCTCCCGGTGTTCGAGCACTACCGCATGATGGCGCAGCTCGACCGCTGGGTGGTGCGGCACACGATCAAGCGCCTCGCCGGCGGTTCGCGGGTGGCGCGCTTCACGGTCAATCTTTCGGGCCAGGCGCTCGAGGACGAGGAGTTTCCGCGCTTCGTCGCGGCGCAGCTCACCTCGCATCAGGTCGCAGCGGACAAGCTGCTGTTCGAGATCGACGAGAGCGATGCACTGCTGCGGCTGGGCGCGTGCAAGCGCTTCAGCGATGCGTACCGCGCGCTCGGCGGCACCCTGCTGATCGACGGCTTCGGCCATCGCGCGGTGTCGTTCGTGCCGGTGAAGGAGCTCGGCGTGAAGTTCGTCAAGGTCGACGGCAGCATCTGCCGCAAGATCCTGACGAGCGACAGCGCGCGCAACAAGCTGCAGGCGATCCTGCGCGTCGGACAGGCGCTCGGCTTTGCGCTGGTTGCCGAATGCGTCGAGGACCAGGACGTGCTCACGCGCCTGAAAGCGATGGGCGTCGCGTACGCGCAGGGCTTCGGCATCTACCAGCCGCACCAGATCGACGCGCTGGCGCAGGTCTAGGCGGCTTCTTCCCCGAGCACGCTATGCGTGCTCCTCCCTTAGCTCGCGGCGCGAGACTTTGCCGACGTCGGTCTTCGGCAGCTCGCCGCGGAATTCCACGATGTGCGGCACCTTGTAATCGGCGAGCCGCTCGCGGCAGAAGGCTTTCACTTCGTCTTCGCTCACTTTGCCGCGCGCGTCGCCCTGCAGCACCACGATCGCCTTGATGCGCTGCCCGACCGCGGGATCGGCGACGCCGACGACACCCGCCGCCTTGATCTGGGGATGTCCGTAGAGCACGTCCTCGACGTCCTTGGCGAACACCGAGTGGCCCTTGTACTTGATCAGGTCCTTCGAGCGGTCGTAGAAATGAAAGTAGCCTTCGTCGTCCATGCGCACGAGATCGCCGGTGCGCATCCAGCGTAGTCCGGCTTTCTCGACGAAGGCGCGCTCGTTTTCCTGCGGCTGATTCCAGTAGCCGAGCATCACGCTCGGGCCCGAGAGCACCAGCTCGCCGGTGGTGCCCGGCGCGACGAACTCGAGGGTCTGCGGATCGAGGATCGCCGCGTGCATGTTCGGCACCGGGCAGCCGAACGAGCCGGGCTTTGGCCGCTGTACCGGATTGATATGGCCCGACGCGGCGGTCTCCGACATGCCATAACCCTCGATGATCTGCGAGCCGGTGCGCCGCGCCCATCCCTGCATGGTCGACTCGTGCAGGGTGTCGGCGCCGGAGAGGACCAGCTTCAGACGCCGCCAGTTCGCCTTGTCGGTGTCCTTGTGGTCCTTCAGATACTCATAGAGCGTCGGCACACCATAGAACACGGTGGCGCGATAGCGCTCCATCGCCGCGAGAATCGCCTCGGTGTCGGGGTTGGTGAAGAGCACCAGCAGGTTCCCCTGGATCATCGCGTTCAGCATGATCACCACCTGCCCGTAGATGTGGAAAAACGGCAGGAAGGCGAGGATCACTTCCTTCCCCGCCTCGAAGTTGGGGAACACCGCCTGGCCCGAGACCTGCGACGCCATCATGTTGTAGTGCGTGAGCATCACGCCCTTAGGGCTGCCGGTAGTGCCACCGGTGTAGGGCAGAGCCGCCAGATCGCTGCGCGGATCGATGGCCACCGCGGGGGCTTCCGGCGGATGGCTCTTGAGCAGTTCCTGCAGCCCATGGATCCTGGCGCCCTTCGGCATCTCGACCTTCTTGCCGAACCAGCGCTTCAGCGCCGGGAGGTATTCGTCGACGCTCGTCACCACGACCCAATCGAGCTTCGCGCCCGATTTCTCGACCTTCTCAAAGAGGATGTCCTGGCAGATGACCACGCGAGCGCCGCTGTCCTCGAGCTGGTAGCGTACTTCGTGACTCGTATAGACGGGACTGATCGGCGTCACCACCGCGCCGCATTTCAACGCGGCGAAGTAGCCGATGATGAATTGCGGGCTGTTGAGCAGATAGAGCGCGACGCGCTCGCCCTTTTTGAGCCCCAGGCGCGCGAGCGCGCAGGCGAGACGGTCGGTGGCATCGCGCAGTTCCCGATAAGTGATGGCGCGGCCATAAAACGCCACCGCGGTGCGCTCGGGTGCGCGCGCGGTGGCCTCGTCGAAGGCCTGGGCTACGGATTTGAAGGGCACCTCGACGTCCGACAGGACGCCCGGGTCGTAGTGCGCAAGCCACGGCCGCGACAGATAAATCTCGGTTGCGCCCTGCAGCTGGCTTGCTCCCACGGCTCCTCCTCGTCGAAGATTCTAGTCCGATGGACACGATCGTCGCCCAGGCGATGGCCAAGTGGCCGAACGTGCCGGCCGTGTACGGCTGGCTCGCGCTCGACCGGCGGGGAAACTGGCGCATCAAACGAGAGCTGATTGCAAACCAGGCGCTGCGCGAATTCATCGCGCGCAACTATCAAGCCGACAGCGCCGGGCGCTGGTATTTCCAGAATGGTCCGCAGCGCGTCTACGTCGCGTTGGCTTACACGCCGCTCGTGGTTCACCATGACGGCGACGAGCTGCGCGATCAATGCGGACGTCAGTTCCTGGCGCGCGCGACCTATTTGGACGACGAAGGCTCGGTATTGATCGAAGGCGAAGGCGCGATCGCCCTCGTGGATGACCGCGACCTCGCCAGATACGCCGATTCGGCGTCTACGCTGCAGCGCATCATCGCTGCCGAGGTGCCGGCGCGCTTCGGCTTTGTGAAAGAGCCGAAACCCGCCTGATTTCAATTGCCCGGCTTTCCTTGCGCCTGGGTAATTTCCTCTTTATAATCCGGCCTCTTTTTTAGCCCCTGGGCGGCTACGCAGAATCAATCGTGGCCGCCCGGTTCGTTTCTGGAACCGCAAAAACATGCCCACCGTCAATCAGTTAGTGCGGCAGGGACGCGCCGCGAAGCGTCCCAAGTCGAAAGTCCCGGCGCTTGCCGGGTCGCCGCAGAAGCGCGGAGTGTGTACGCGCGTCTACACGACGACCCCCAAGAAGCCGAACTCGGCGCTGCGCAAAGTGGCCAAGGTGCGCCTCACGAATGGCTTCGAAGTCATCGGCTACATCGGCGGCGAGGGCCACAACCTGCAGGAGCACTCGGTGGTGCTGATCCGCGGCGGCCGCGTGAAGGATCTGCCGGGCGTGCGCTACCACATCGTGCGCGGCTCGCTCGACACGCAGGGCGTGAAGGACCGCAAGCAGGCCCGTTCCAAATACGGCGCGAAGGCGCCGAAGTCAGCCTAGGACAGAACCTCAATGCCCCGCCGCAGAGAAGTCCCCAAGCGCGAGATCCTGCCGGATCCGAAATTCAAGAACGTCGAGCTGGCGAAGTTCGTCAACGTGCTGATGACGCGCGGCAAGAAGTCGGTCGCCGAACGGATCATTTACGGCGCGCTCGACACGATCAAGTCCAAGTCGGGCAAGGACCCGATCGAGGTGTTCACGCAGGCGGTGCAGAACGTGAAGCCGGTGGTGGAAGTGAAGAGCCGCCGTGTCGGCGGCGCGAACTACCAAGTGCCGGTCGAGGTGCGCCCGGTGCGGCGCGTCGCCCTCGCCATGCGCTGGATCCGCGAGGCGGCGCAGAAGCGCGGCGAGAAGTCGATGACCGTGCGCCTGGCGGGCGAGTTGCAGGAAGCGGCCGAAGGCCGCGGCGGTGCGATGAAGAAGCGTGAAGAGGTCCATCGTATGGCTGAAGCCAACAAAGCCTTTTCGCACTACAGGTTCTGAGGACAATGGCTGTGGCAAGGAAGACCCCTATCGAGCGTTATCGGAACATCGGCATCTCGGCGCATATCGACGCCGGCAAGACCACGACCACCGAGCGCATCCTTTTCTACACCGGCGTGAACCACAAGATCGGCGAGGTGCACGACGGCGCGGCGACCATGGACTGGATGGAGCAGGAGCAGGAGCGCGGCATCACCATCACCTCCGCCGCGACCACGTGCTTCTGGAAGGGCATGGACCTGTCCTATCCCGAGCACCACATCAACATCATTGACACCCCGGGACACGTCGACTTCACCATCGAGGTCGAGCGCAGCCTGCGCGTGCTCGACGGCGCCTGCATGGTGTACGACGCGGTCGCCGGAGTGCAGCCGCAGTCCGAAACGGTCTGGCGGCAGGCCAACAAATACCGCGTGCCGCGCCTCGCGTTCATCAACAAGATGGACCGCGTCGGCGCGACCTTCTTCAAGTCGTATGGCCATATCCGCGATCGCCTGAAAGGCAATCCGGTGCCGATCCAGATCCCCATCGGCGCCGAAGAGAAGTTCGAAGGCGTGATCGACCTCGTGACCATGCAGGCGATCTACTGGGACGAGGCCTCGCAGGGCATGAAGTTCGAGCGGCGGCCGGTGCCCGCCGAGCTCGCCGCCGAGGCAAAGGAATGGCGCGACAAGATGATCGAAGCCGCCGCCGAGGCCAACGAAGAGCTGATGAACAAGTACCTCGAGACCAACGAGCTTTCGGTCGAGGAGATCAAGCGCGGCCTGCGCCTGCGCACCATCGCCAACGAGATCGTGCCGATGCTGTGCGGCACGGCGTTCAAGAACAAGGGCGTGCAGGCGATGCTCGACGCGGTGATCGACTATCTGCCCTCGCCGGTGGATATTCCGCCGGTCAAGGGCGAGAACGACCGGGGCGAGCCCGACGTGCGCCGGCCCGGCGACGACGAGCCGTTCGCGGCACTGGCGTTCAAGATCATGACCGACCCCTTTGTCGGCCAGCTGTCCTTCATTCGCGTCTACTCCGGCGTGCTGAGCTCCGGCGATACGGTGCTGACCTCGATGAAGGGGCGCAAGGAGCGCATCGGCCGCCTGCTGCAGATGCACGCCAACGAGCGCAAGGAGATCAAGGAAGTCCGTGCCGGCGACATCGCCGCCGTGGTAGGCCTGAAGGAGGTCATCACCGGCGAGACGATCAGCGACGTGAAGAAGTCGATCACGCTCGAGCGCATGGTGTTCCCGGAGCCGGTGATCTCGCAGGCGGTGGAGCCCAAGACCAAGGTCGACCAGGAAAAGATGGGCGTGGCGCTCAGCCGCCTGGCGCAGGAAGATCCGTCGTTCCGCGTGCATACCGACGAAGAATCCGGGCAGACGATCATTTCGGGCATGGGCGAATTGCACCTCGAGATCATCGTCGATCGCATGAAGCGCGAGTTCGGCGTCGAGGCCTCGGTCGGCAAGCCGCAGGTGGCCTACCGCGAGACTTTCAAGAAGGCGCTCGAGTCCGAGGGCAAGTTCGTCAAGCAATCGGGCGGCCGCGGCCAGTACGGCCACGTCTGGCTGAAGCTCGAGCCGCAGCACGGCAAGGGCTATGAATTCGTCGACGGCGTCAAGGGTGGACGGGTGCCGAAGGAATTCATTCCGGCGGTGAAAAAAGGCGTCGACGAGGCCCTTCAGGAGGGCGTGCTGGCCGGCTATCCGGTGGTCGACATCAAGGTCACCCTCACCGACGGCTCCTACCACGAGGTCGACTCCAACGAGAACGCCTTCAAGATGGCCGCGATCTTCGCCTTCAAGGACGGCATGCGGGCGGCGCACCCGGTGCTGCTCGAGCCGATCATGGCGGTCGAGGTCGAGACCCCGGAAGAGAAGATGGGCGATGTAATGGGCGACCTGTCCGCACGACGTGGCGTCATCCAGGGCATGGAAGATCTGCCCGGCAGCAAGGCGATCAAGGCCGAAGTGCCGCTGAACGAGATGTTCGGCTATTCGACGCAGCTGCGCTCGCTCACCCAGGGACGCGCCACGTACACCATGGAATTCAAGCACTACGCCGAGGCCCCGAAAAGCATCGCGGACTCGATCATCAATAAAGACGATAAGCCAAAGAAGTAGGAACGGAGAACCATGGCAAAAGGCAAATTCGAGCGCACCAAACCGCATGTGAACGTTGGGACCATCGGGCACGTCGATCATGGCAAGACGACGCTGACGGCGGCGATGACGCACATTCTGGCGAAGAAGTACGGGGGCG